>Ga0302309_10000037_pt1 | contig 177226 bp, 121 predicted proteins | sample III_Palsa_N1_1_FD_200453 | JGI IMG/M metagenome (GOLD analysis project Ga0302309, IMG submission 200453) | Peat permafrost microbial communities from Stordalen Mire near Abisko, Sweden - III_Palsa_N1_1 | ecosystem: Environmental > Terrestrial > Soil > Palsa > Peat permafrost | place: Sweden...
CGCGACAGAGCAACGCAACAAAGAAACAGGCAACACACCTGCCCAGGTGGCGGAACTGGTAGACGCACTACCTTGAGGTGGTAGCGACGTAAGTCGTAGGGGTTCGAGTCCCCTCTTGGGCACCATTTGTAAATTGCGGTAGGTTGCAAAACACCGCAAATCAACGAAGAAACAAGCACTTAGGCCACTCCGAAAGGGTGGCCTAAGTTGCTTTCAGTTGCAGTGAGTTGCTCAAAGTTGCACCATGTTGCACACGAACTGCACAAGGGATTGCACATGGCGAGCATCTTCAAGATCGGCAAACGCTGGCGCGCGCAGGTGCTGATCGGCGGCGAGCGTCAAGGACGGGTGTTCGACACCAAGTCAGAAGCGTCACAGTGGGCGATGATGACTGAGGCCGAAGGGCGCAAGGCCCCGGCCGTGACAATGCTGGTAGGCGACGCTCTAAGTCGGTTGCACAAGCTCTACGTGAACGAAGATAAGAGCCGGTCTGACATTTCCCGGTGCAAGCGACTGATGGATGATCCCATAGCCAAAAAGCGCCTCGCTGACGTGAACAAGGATGACTTGATCGACTACCGCGACCGCCGGGCAAAGTCGGTTGAAGACGCCTCCATCCGGCGCGAGCTCAACCTGATTCGTGGGATGTTCCGCCGCTGCCGCGAGGAATGGAACTGGATGACACACAACCCCTTCACGGGGTTCAAGGGTCCGGCATCACCTGAGAGCCGTGGGCGGCGTATCACTGCCGACGAAATAGCAAGGGTGCGTCATGCGTTCGGTATAGGGGAAAGCCTAGCGGCGGTGACAATCACGAACCGTATCGGCTTAATGTTCCTGTTCGCGATCGAGACGGCGGCGCGGTCTGGTGAGATTGTTGGGCTTACGTGGCCTCACGTTCACCTTGATGCGAGATATGTGCATTTTCCAAAAACAAAGAACGGCGACAAGCGGGATGTTCCGCTGTCGTCGTTTGCCGTTCAGATTCTGGAAGCACTTCCGCGCGATGCCGGGCAGCCGTGCTTTATGATGGATGACGGCCAGCGCGATGCAAACTGGCGTAAGTGGCGCGACCAGGCAGCGCTAGATGACTTGCACTTTCACGATACGCGCGCCGAGGGCGTGTGGCGCCTCTCGAAAAAGCTTGATGTGTTGCAGCTTGCGCGCGTGATTGGTCATCGTGACCTGAAATCGTTGCTGATTTACTACCGCGAGTCGGCCACCGACATGGCCGGCAAGCTCGATTAGGCCGTCTTTCGTCCGGATCGATACGACCAGTCTCGCACGTCATCGGGATGCCAGCGACGCATGCGCCGGCCAATCTCAACACGCGGCTTTGGGAACGTCGGCATTTTGCTGATGCGGTTTACGAACGTCCACCGAGCTATGGTTAGATACTCCGCGCAGTCCTCCGGCGTCCAAAGCTTTTCGTGTTGCTGCTGCGTGGCGCTGGTCATTGTTTTCTCTCTTTCAAAAATATGTGATCACCGACCGTGCAGACGACGACCATTCGCTTTGCCCAGTAGGGCTTAGGGTGGTGTCGCTCGTAGAAGTAGGTGGCGCCGGGGCAGATCTCCGGCGTTCGATGCGCTGGCGCTTGTGACAGCGCTGGAGTAGTCATCAGAGCGAGTGCCAGGATCAGAACCATGAGTTCAGCTCCCAGTCCGGGTCGCGAGCATCGGCACGAGCCTGATCAGCATCGTCTTGCCACTGCTTGATGCGCCCCGGGACTCGCTCATCGACCATTGCCTTGATGCGCGGCTCGATCGCTGCGCGTACCCGCCGGATGAATTCGCGAGGGTCGTCGGTATGGGCCTGGATGATCAGCATCCGCGCCAAGGGAGCGAACGGGAAATCGCCGTGCTCTACCGACTCGGACAGGGCGGTCTCCAGGTCCTCGACGTCCTGCTCGATCTCCTCGCGCAGTTCCACGGCGGCCCGCTCCTCGGCGGCGGCATCGTCGTCATCTTGGTCAACTTGACGCAGATGACGCGCCAGATCCTGTTCAACGGCTCCCATTTTCGGACGCCTCCATTTGCTGGATGCGAAGGCGCAGACGGTTGCCAACATCTTTCGTGTTTAAATTCAACTCGCGGGCACCCTTGCGTAGGCGGGTTGCTTCACCGATCAGGGATGTGTGTCCGGAACGACCTGCGTAGCTAATGGCTAGCTCGATATCGGCCTGAATAATTCTCAGCCTGGTGCTGAGTAGGTCTGCGCCCTCAAGGCGCTCCTCTAGTCGTGCTTTGCTGGTGGTCATGCGTCACCCCTTTGGTGTGGGGTGCATCGTGCTGTCACGACAAATGGCGCGACACATTGACCTTCGTCATAGTCGTGACAGCACCATTTACATATGAAGGAATCCGCCCTCGTTACTGCCCACAACGACGCAGCCCCCGCCGATGAGCGGGCGCAGGCTAATGTCGAATTGCAGAAATCCACCATGCCGCGCGGCCTTGGCGATCTGCTGCCCGGCGCGGACGTGCGCGAGGCGATCAACTGGATCTCTAATCAGTATGAGGAGCAGCAGCTAGCGAAGGCGCTCTCCAAGCCGAACGTGATTCCGTTCCCGTCCAAGGCGGTTAAGAATCACGAGGCGGGTATGCAGTCGGTCTGGATCGACGACATGCAGGTATCGACCATGGGCGACTACTACGAGAAGCCCTCGGCTTTTGGTTTCGACGCCGCTCGTTCGATGGTTGATCAGACCCCGATCCTTAGCGCGATCATCATGACGCGCCAGCGCCAGGTGCAGCGGTTCTGCCGGCCACCATCGAGCGTGCGAGGACCTGGCTTCCAAGTCCAGACCAAGGACGTCAACCAGGAAGTTGGCGCCGACCAGAAAGGCTCGATCCAGGCCCTGCAGGACTTTTTCCTGAATTGCGGCCGTGAGAATCGCCCGCGTCAGCGTCAGCGTCTGAAACGCGACGATTTCTCCAGCTTCATGGCGAAGCTGACCCGCGACACCCTGACGATGGACTCGATGCCCATCGAGACCGAGTTCAAGCGAAATCGGAATCTAGGCCTGGATGGCATGTATGCGGTCGACGGCGCCACCATCCGCCTATGTACGGAAGACGGCTATGAGGGCGACGACGAGATTTTCGCGCTCCAGGTCGTGCAGGGCCGTATCCGCTCGGCATATACCTACAACGACCTCATCTATGTGCCGCGCAACCCGTGCACAAGCATCGTGGTCGGCGGCTATGGCGTGAGTGAGACCGAGCTGCTCGTGCGCGTGGTAACGGGTTTCCTCAATGCGTTCAGCTATAACACCAAGTTCTTTGACTCGAACGCCATCCCCAAGGGCATGCTCCACTTGTCGGGCAACTATGACGAAAGGGACATGAATGCGTTCAAGCGGTACTGGAACGCGATGGTGAAGGGCATCAACAACTCATGGGCGCTTCCCGTGATGGTGTCCAAGGATCAGGAGAGCTCCGCCAAGTTCGAGAAATTCGGCGTTGACGTCGACGATGTGATGTTCGCGAAGTGGATGACGTTTCTCACGTCCATCATCTGCGCGCTCTACAGCATCGCGCCGGATGAGATTAACTTTGAGTCGTTCAGCGCCGGCACGTCTAGCCTATCCGGCTCCGACACCGATGAGAAAATCACCAACTCCAAGGACAAGGGCCTTCGCCCGCTGCTTACGTATTACGAGAATCTTTTCTCCGACTACATTGTGCAGGAATTCTCCCCGGATTACGTGTTCCGCTTTACCGGCCTCGACCCCGAGGACGACAAGGCACGCCAGGAAATGCGCAAGCTGGTACTGACCGTGGATGAAATCCGCGCGCAGGAAAGCTACGACCCGTGGCCGGTTAAGGGCAGCAAGATGGGCGACGCTCCCGTGAATCCGGCGCTGCTTGGCGTCTGGCAGATGGAGCAGGGGATGGCGCCACAGCCTGGCGACGAGGGTGGCGACCAGCCCGGCGCGGCCGGCGGCGATGCCACGGGCGGCAAAGCCACCGGAAAGAAAAATCCCAAGCCGAAGGCCGCGCCCGCAAAGCAAGTCAAGCCAGCGAAGGCGCCGAAGTCAGGCGAAACAAGCGATACAGACACCGACAACGTAGACGATGCAAATGAGCAGGAAGGTGCGGACGATATGACCAAGTCCTTTGGTCTACCGATATTCACGATCGATCCGTAAAGAACCCAGGGCGAGGAAGGCAAGGAAAGCTATTCGCCAGCAGTACCCGCCCGCGCTGTACGGATGCAAGCGCGGGCGATTTTTTATCGTGACGGTAACCTCCCTGCATGTCTCATCTACTCGATATCAGCAAGCTCAGTGATGACCAGTGCGAATGCGCGCTGGAAAGCCTATTCAAGGCGCTCACCGATAATCCCGACGACGACGCCATATGGGCGCAGATGAACTCCCCGTTCCTGCGACGTATGGTCGAGCTATTCACGCAGCGCGGCCTGATGCGCCTGGAAGGATTCCGCAGCGAGTTGGCCCAGTGGCTCAACAATGAGAAGTACGCAGGCGGATCGCGCGGCCCGATCCCCGCCGGCATGATGCAGCGCTGGACATCGGCGGAAATCAGCCTGGTGAAAATGTATCTGGCGAACGTGCCGGCCGATGCATTCACGCTTGAAGACGGCATGATGCTGGTCGACTACCTGGTGCAGCGCTACCTCCCGGTGGGTGATATGCGCACCGAGGCCGAGTGGCTTGGCGTGCGCTCCACGCTGATGGGTCGCGTCCAGGCGAACATGCAGGATCTGTCGCTGCAGCAGGCCGATACCCTGATGGAAAGGCTGCCTACCACCGTGGCCGGCGCAGCGTCGACGTTCCCGATGCTTCCGACGCAGCATGCGGTGCTTGAATACGCGACCGCGCACACGGTGGAGAATGTGCAACGCGTCGCTGATGATGTCCGTCACCGCATGCGCATGCTGGTCATGAAGCGAACCGAGGAGCGGGCACTCGGCGTGCTCGACCCCGGAAAGTTGCAACAGGATCTACTGGAGCAATTTGGTACCCTCAACCGCGATTGGCGTCGCATCGCGGTGACCGAGTCGGTTGAGAATTCCAACCAGGGCTACATCGCCATGATGAGCCCCGGCGACCACGTTAAGCGCGGGGAGCACTACACCGGCGCGTGCGCGTTCTGCCGCAAGATCGATGGCATGGTGTTCGAGGTCGTCGAGCCGGGTGCGCCGGATAAGGATGGGTGGAAACAGGTGTGGCCCGGCAAGACCAACATCGGCCGATCAGCAGCGCCGCGTCAGCGCGTCGACGGCGTGCTGGTCGAGCGCGACCCTGACCAGATGTGGTGGCCGGCCTCCGGTGTGCAGCATCCGAGCTGCCGTGGATTCTGGCTGCCGGAGATCAAGCCGGAGCCCGGTGATGACCCAGCGTTCGCCGAGTGGCTGCGCATCAACCTGAGTGCCAAGCATGCTGACTAAGTCGCACGTGCGCGGCGAGGTGTGGGTCAAACCCACTGACGCCCAGGCCCGCGCCGGTAATTACCGCAAGCCCGTCGTGAAGTGGAAGGGCCTGGACATCGCGATCGAGAACCCCGTTGGCAGCACTCGCACCGGCAAAGGCTGGCAGACGAAGATGCTCCACGACTACGGTTATATCAAGCGATCCGAGGCGGTCGACGGCGACGAAGTTGACGTCTACCTAGGGCCGAATCTGGCCGCACCAATGGTCTACATCGTGCACCAGCGCAAGGCGGGCGACTGGGCGAACTACGATGAAGACAAATGCATGATCGGCTTTGAAAACGACGTGGATGCCCGCGCAGCCTATCTGCAGCACTACAGCGACCCGCGCTTCCTTGGACCCATTACGGCGATGCCGGTGGATGAGTTCGTGCGCAAGGTGAAGGATACCAATGAAGCCCCTGCAATGATCAAAGGATTGGGTATGTCCACCGTTATCCTGTTCATGAGTAGCGCCGCCTAGCTCGGCGCTAACGTGTAATCGTGACACGACAATGAGGCCGATATCCACACAATCGGCTACCCATGATATTTTTCACGAAGTCCTCGCCGCTCATCAGTATGCCGGTCCAAGTGGCCGGTCATTACAATCCCGATGGCACGTATGTGAAGCCTCACATGCGCATGCAGAAAGTGTCGATGCAGCCGCACCAGGCGCACGCGCATGCCGCGTCGCAGAAAGCTGAGCCGACGCGCCTTGACTCATTCATCGAGAAGCATGGCGGCGCGGCTCGCATGCGCGATGAGCTGTCGGACATGAAGCCTGAGCAGCGCGCCAAGCTGATCGACGCCATGGCGCACATTGACGGCATCGAGCCGAACGCCATCATGGAACGCCTCGGTATGCACGACGAGGCCAAGACCGCACCAAAGGCTGAGCCAGACAAGCACGAGATCGTCGAGCACGTCACCGGCAAGGGCAAGACCCTGCGCGGCATCGTGCGTCGCGACCTCGACAAGGATTCGGCCACGGACATCGATCCGTACACGTTCAAAAAGGACGGCGGATGGTTTATCCGCGAGAAGCATCTGCCTGCACATGAGGAGCCGAAAGAGGAGCCGAAGGTGGCCGAGCCGGCGCCCGTTCCTGAGCCAGAGAAAAGGCCTGAGCCGAAGCCAGAACCCAAGGCGGAGCCGCGCAAGCTGCCCGATGGCTGGACTGGTAGCGTCGATGGCTTGATCACCAACACCAATCCGGTACATGGCGGCATCATCGATCGCAATCGGAGCGGTTGGTTCGTCATCCCGCAGTCGGATGACATCGAGCAGATGTACGATCTCACATCGCAGCAAGATGCCATTGATGCACTGGCTGCTGCCGTTGAAACGGCAAGCGAGGCCAGCCGTCAGCGTGCCATCGCTGCTCACGCGGCCATGCAGGCGAAGTCGAAGGATGGAACCTTGAGCGAAGCGGATGCCGCTGCCGCTGCTGCAAGCAAGGGGCCGGTCGTGCCGACCCTGGACAAGAATGGTGGCCTAGGCCTGCACGTGGTCAAGTTCCCGAATGGCAAATTCGGTTACGTCGGTCGCGTGCCGGATGAAATCCACTACAAGGATGCGACCCCTGAGCAGATCCAGGCCGGAAAGCAGTTCGGCGAGCGGTTCGGGCCGAAGAAAAACACATTTGACACGGCCACCGAGGCCGTCGCATTCGCGAAACGGCACGGCCATGATGTGGAGAGCGCAGAGAAAGACGATCCCAGTTCCGATCCCGATGGCCCAAAGGATGGAGAAACCAAGGATGGCGCTGATGGCACGCTCGTGTTCCGCGACGGCCGCTGGCACAAGCAGGAGCAAGCCAAGGCAGCGCCGACCGATGCCGAGTCCGTGCAGCGCCAGGAGCTTGCCGACGCGCTCGCGAAAGACCCGCACAGCGATGAAGCAAAGGCCAAGCTGCGTGAGGTGGCGCACGATGTCGCTGGTGAGGATGAAGTGCCCGCTACAGAGCCCGACCAGCATGAGATGAATCTCCAGAAGCTGCGCGACAAGATCGAGCAGATGGGAGGTCGTGAGCAGCTCGCGGCGACACTGCAGGAAGCGATCAAGCTTCACGGGGGCCTCGATACGCCTGGCGTGAAGTCGCAGCCGGTCGCGGTGATCGATGGCCTGGCTAATGCGCTCGGCCTCACCCGCGATGACGTACTCGGCGAGCTTGGCCTGCGCGAGCGCAAGGTGAAGCGCGGAGCATCCAGGCCGAAGGTCGAGCCGGCATCGCAGGACATCGATGACGTCGACAATCCCAACAGTAAGAATTACCGCTACGCCGATACCGGTTACGTGTCCGGCTCGCGCAAAGAGCTCGCTACCGCGCAGCAGGTCATCAAGGTCGCCAAGGCCGAGGGCGCGCGCGTATACGTCACGGCGATCAACTGGGAGCAGATCGAGCAGAACCCGCGTGAAGCGAAAGACCTGATCACCAAGTCGAATCTGTTCGGCGCAGTGGATTGGACTGCGCTGCGCGACGGCGGCATGGACCCGGGCACTGGATTCATCATCGACCGAATCTACGCGGCCATCGGCACGGAGCCGAGCCATGAAAGCCCGCAGGCCCGGAAGGATTACACCCTCGGCCTGCAGACGCTGCGCGATCGGCTGGAGTCATGCAAGACTACCGAGGAGGTAAGTGAGGTTCTGTCCGATCTGCAAGAGGAGTACGACGGCACCATCCTCAACGCCGAGGAATCGGCGGTGTACGAGGAGTTGGCGCAGGAAAACCACGACCTGTTCCGCGAATACCGCGCACTCGATGCGGAGGCTGACCCGCTCTATGCGCTGGCACAAAAACAGAAGGCCGTTCAGTACGCGGCCGAGCATGAGATCGGTAAGCGTAAGCGCCGTGGTTGGGAGATCAAGCCAGAACACCACGCTGCACTCGCTGATGCAAAGGCTGAGCATGACAAGACATGGGAAGCCTGGAGTGAAAAGCTCCACTCTAGCAAGCCGCGTCGCGACGAGATCAGCTCGCGCCGGCAGTCCATCGCCAGCCAGCAACGCGCCATTGCGCTCGCGGCGCACGTGCGCAACAAGACCGAAAACCCGCTGCACCGCGCGTGGCAAACCATGGGCGATCGCTTCATCGGCGTCCTGCGCTATCGCCGCGCCAAGGGTTCCGATGCATTCGCCAATCACATGGCGTCCGCCAGGGCCGGCAAGGTCAAGGATTGGTCGTGGGCAGAGAAAGAGATCACGCGTGCACCGAAGATCACCAAAGAGGGGCAACGGTTCCAGCTCCAGGTAGCGGACTCCTATGAGCGCGTCGGCGGCCGTACCGTCACTCCCGAATCGACCATGGAACTCAAGGATGCGTTCGGCCTGCGCGACGTGCAGTCGGGCAACTGGGTACTGCGCGACCCGGTCAGCGCGAAGTTCCACACGGAGCAGTCTGCTGCCGCTTTCGCGGATCTAGCTGACTTGCTCGGTGCCGATGACAAAACCATCGCGCTGAACGGCCGCCTTGCGCTGGCGTTTGGCGCGCGCGGCACCGGCAATGCTGGTTTCGGCGGCGCGGCCCGCGCTCACTATGAACCCGTGCAGCGCGTGATCAACCTCACCAAGCTGGGAGGCGGCGGCGCACTGGGTCATGAATGGTTCCACGCGCTGGACAACATGATCGCCGAGGCTGAGACGGTCCAGGCCGTCAACAAGGACACCTTTGCCACCGAAACCCCCGAGGCGTTGCCGCCGGGTGAGCTGCGCGACGCGTTCGCCGATTTCCGTCACGTGATGTGGGAGGGCGGCCTGCGCATATCCAACACGCACGCCTACACGGCACAGGATCACGCACAAGCAAAGCGCGTCATGAGTCGGGAGAGCTTCACAAAGACCGGGCCGCTCGCCATCATCAAGGAGTCCGCCAACGTGAACGATGCCGTGCAGCGATTGGACCGGCACTTCAACACCGAGGGCGGCAAGGAATCGAGCGCGTCCCGCCGCACGAAAAAGATCTCCGGCGATTGGAAGACTCTCGCGCACGCGCACTTTGGCGGCAACGCCGAGGGCGGTGAGATCAAGGTGCATAGTGGCAAGCCCATGTCGTCGTTCGCACTGGAGGCGACCAAGCTGGACGGCGGTAGCGCGAAATACTGGGCCACGACCGAAGAGATGGCCGCGCGCGCGTTCCAGGGCTGGATCGAGGACCGCCTCGCCGATAAGGGTCGTCGCAATGACTACCTCTCAGCTAAGGCCGACAACAAGTATTACCGTGATCCGCTCTTTGGCGATCAGAAGCCGTTTCCCGAGGGCGAGGAACGTCAGCGCATCAACGCGGCGATCGACAAGATCGTGACCGCCATGCAGAAATCCAACACGCTGCAAAAGGCGTTGGAGATGTTGGGAGAATAAGTCGTGACATGAAACTCGCCATACACCAAACAGGATGTATGGCGAGTCATGAAAGACACTGCTGTCGCGCCAGTCGAGGCGCATGAGCATCTGGCAAAATCCAGTGAGGCTGAGGTCGAGTATTACCCCGACCACGCAGCGCCGCGAGGCGAGTCCGCAACGTTCCGCCATACCAAGACCGCAGGCCACAAGGCCGGCCTCGTCTGCGCCGTAAGCGGCCAGGCGCACCCCGAATATCATCACGTGTTCTGCGAATGGGCTTTCGCCGACGCGATCGACTGGGCGACCGTAAAGGGCGTTGCTACAGGCAAAATCACGGCGCTCCCCGTCCTCGATCCGATCACCGATCAGCCCACTGGCGAGACGTTCCCCGTCGAGCAGTCGCTGATCTACCTGGTCATCCAGCTCACGACGGCGCGCGGATTCGATTGGGCCGCATTCGATCCAAAAAAGCCGGAGACGTTCGTCGACTCCATGGCGAACATGCTGCCGCTCGATGCGAAGTTCCATCGTTCGCCGACGCACGGCATCCATCACCGCACTGCGCCCACCTGGGGATTCCAGGCGTTCCCGCGCAAGAGCGGATTCGTGTTCACTCCTGACGAAGTAGCGGGGGCGAAGCATGCGTGATCGCGACTCGCTGCTCGCAGCAAATAAGTCGTGACACGAAAATTGTTGCTATGAACGACCGCGAAATTCTCGCAGCATCACCCGAATACTTGAGCATCGGATCGATGCTCAAAGCGACACCATTTCAAGAGGGTGAGAAGCGCTACGTGTATATCGAGGCGAGCGACGAGACGACTGACGCGCAGAATGAAGTCGTGCTCCAAAAGGCGCTGCAAGATAGCGCGCCGTACTTCAAAAAGTACGGCAACCTGGACATCGATCACATCACGATGATTGGCGCCAAGGTTGGCATCCCCAACTATAGCCAGTTCGAGATCGGTCACCCGGTCGACGTGACGTTCAACCGCGACAAGACGTTCGTCAAAGGCGAGATCGTTTCCGGGGACGGCCCGGCTGCCGACAAGGGCAACCAGTTCTGGGCGTCGATGACCGAGCGCAATCCGCCGGCCAAGTGGTACCCGTCCGTGGGCGGCGCCGTCCTGGCTCGCGACGTAGAGATCGATCCGACAACGCAGCTCAAGAAAGCGATCGTCAAAAAGGTTCGCTGGTCGAACATCGGCTTTAGCCGTACGCCAGTGAATCAGAACGTCGCCACTGTCGCGACGGTACCGTTCGACATCCTGGCGAAGTGCTGGGGAGTCGGCGGCCTGGATCTTGCCAAGGCGATGGAGGCGAGCTCAAGCACGGACGTCTCCGCGCTCACCGGCGGCGGTGCGCTCGGCCATCAGTCGCTGGACCACGGCATCAAAAAGTACCTCGATTTTCGCAATGCGCTTGCTGCTGATCTTAGCGCGGGCACGTTGGGCGATGACCCGTCCATGAAAGACATGGCCCGTCACGCACACACCAAATTCAGTCTCCCGATTGAGAAGTCGGCGGAATGGGTAGAGCGCTTCGCGCGCGATTTGAAAACTGGAATCACACAACGGAGCAAGTCATGAGCAATTTCGACACTCTCCTGTCCGAGCTGGAGCAGATCAAGACGGATCAGGAAACACTCACCAAGTCGCATGTCGACGGCGGTGAGAAAACCGACGACGACGACAAGACTACCCAGACCGTCGATGGCGTAAAGAAAGACGGCAAGGCCGTCACCAAGGAAGGCGACGAAGATGGCGATGCGCTGACCAAGTCGCTTGGCACCATCAAGCTGGACGATGGCACTGAGATCGCCGCAATCGACGGCACACTTCTGGTCAAGTCGCTCGTCGATCGCATGGATAGCACGGACGTGAAGTTCACCGGCGTTCTGTCGCATCTAGTCGGCACGATCAAGTCTCAGGGCGAGATGCTCAAGTCCATGTCGGATGAGCTGCGCGTCCTCGGTGGTCAGGGTCGCGGTCGCAAGACTGTCATCACTGTCAATCAGAAAAACGAAGGCACGGCCGTGCTCGCCAAGTCAGAAGGCGAAGGCATGACCGGCGAGCATTTCATGCTCAAGTCACACGCAGCTTTCGACGCCGGCAAGTTGACCGGTCGCGAGCTGAACATCCTCGACGTCGCTGTACGCATGAACCAGATCGGCGCAATCGATCAGGCCATCGTGCGCAAGGTGCTGTCGGCGTAACCACCGGCCTGGAATAGGCAACAAGGAAGAAAGGCAACCAAATGAATCAGATTTTCCAACAGTTTGCCGGTGCTACTCCCGGTGCTGCCCTCCCGAGCCTGGGCGGGTCGATGAGTGGTGCGCTGGATCAGTTCGCTGATCTGCAGAAGGCCCTTGAGGCCAGCAACTACCAGACCGACGTCAGCACGCTGAGCGGTGGTGGTGCGTTGGGTGTTCAGTCGCTGGATACGGCGATGAAGAGCACCATTCAGGACAACGATCAGTTCGTCCTGTTCAACCGCCTCGCCTCCAGCAAAGCGACCAACATCGTCGACGAATACGTTCGTCAGAACGACGTGGGTGGCGTGCTCGGCGGCTCGACCAACTCGCAGATGGGTGTCGTGCGCGCCGCGCAGGGCGATTACTCGCGTGAAGTGGGTCTCGTGAAGTTCCTGATGTCGCTGCGCCAGGTCGGTTATGTGCTGAACATTGGCAAGAACATCATCGAAGCGACATCCGTCGAGGAACAGAACGGCGCCCTGCAGTTGCTGACCGACGCGGAATACCTACTGTTCCACGGTAACGCCAGCGCCTCCCCGACGCAGTTCGACGGCATCTTCTCGCAGATCGACAGCGAAATTGCTGCAGGCAACATGCCAGGCAGCAACGTGATCGACATGCAGGGTCAGCCGATCACCAGCATCGAGCAGTTCTCGCAGATCAACCAGGCCGTGTCGAACTTCGGCTCGTGGGGTCGCTCGACCGATACGTTCCTGCCGAACAGCGTGCAGACCGACCTGAACATGAGCCTCGATCCGGCTTTCCGCTGGACACCGCAGGGTCAGAACACACCGCTGCTCGGCGGCCACGTGGAAGGCATCCGCCTGTCGCACGGCGTGCTCAAGACCAGCATGGACACGTTCCTGCACTACGACCAGCACCCGATGACCATTCCGTGGGATTCGCAGGGCGGCAACTACCAGGCGACCGCGTCGAGCAACTCGGCTTACAACCCGGTGTCCATCGCTGGCCTGGCTGCGAACGATACTGCCTCGCAGTTCACGGCTGCCATCGGCGGAAACTACTTCTACTGCGTTGCTGCAGTAGCACCGGCCGGCGCTGGCTACTCCCAGTCCGTCGTGAGCGCACAGGTTGCCGTATCGGCTGGTCAGAGCGTGACGCTGACCATCACGCAGTCGGCCAATGGTGGCGAGACGGGCTACGCGGTCTATCGCGGTCGCTTGAATGGTACGAATGCACCGAGCGACATGCGCCTGATGCAGGTGATTCCGAAGAGCGCGGGCGCGACGACGGTCTACAAGGACCAGAACCGTTTCATCCCGGGCACCGTGACGATCCCCGTCCTGAACCTCGCCCCGGGTGCTGACGCGCTTAGCTGGCGCCAGTTCCAGCCGATGACCAAGATCCCACTGCCGTTCGGCGTGGGTGGCATGCCGGTCATCTCCTGGTTCCAGTTCCTGTTCGGCTACCTGCGCATGACCAAGCCCAAGCATCACGGTTACATCAAAAACGTGCTGCCGAACTCGGTCACAAGCTGGCTCCCCTTCAACTGATCCAATGAAAATGGTGGCCTAGACCTTCGGGGCTAGGCTTTCCACAAGAGGAAAATACGATGGCACAAGTTATCTGCAAGCTCCCCAATGCCTCCACTCTGATCAATGGCGTCAAGTTCGTTGAGCATGAGGCTGGCGTTATCTCCGAGGAGATCAGCGACGATGCTGCCGCCGTATTCGCAAGCATCAAGGGTTACGTCATCGCGGGCGAAAAGGCCGTCGATGAGGAGTTGGTCAAGTTGCGCGAGGAAGCGGAAGCCCTAGGCATCAAGGTCAATGCCAAGTGGAGCAAGGAACGCTTGTCAACCGAGGTCACCAAGGCGCAAGCCAAGACCGGCACGGGTGACACCAAGAAATCCGAGAGCTAATAGGGAAAGGCCATGGCTACCGAATACGAAATCACAGCAATTCAGAAACTGGTCAACAAGCTCAACTTGGGCACGGCGGAGCAGGGCGCTGGCGATTATATCGTCGGCAACCTGGCTGCAGCTCAGGCAGTGTCGCCTATCGCCAGCCCCAGCACGGCTACGGCCGAGCAGGTTGCAACGCAATTCAATGCATTGATCGCGGCACTCAACACTCATTGAGTTCGTGACCGGCATTGATGGTCAACCAAAATGGCCGCCCCCTGCGGCCATTTTTTTAAGGCTATATCCATGACAACGATTTTTGTAGGGCAGACCGATCCCATCACCGTAGCGGTCGAGTTCAACGGGCAGCTGGTTCCAATCGATCCAGGCGCCACGATAACTGCACAGCTTTTCACGCCGGATGGGAAGACGTCCCTCGCGGCACAGGTTTCATGTCTCGCGACATCGGCTGGCGCGAACTGGATCACTGGAACCGTAGCTGTGCAGTTCGCTCAAGCAGATGTGAATGCACTGCCGCCCGGCGGCGCCATGCTGGTGCTAACGAGCACGAAGTCGTTTGTCGTCAAGCGCTTCTGGGTGGACATCGAGCAGGTCAATGTGCCTGAGCGATCGCAGCTATTCGTCAAGGATTTTGTCGTCGACGAGTTGCGCAAGAATGCGCTGGTCCTGCTCGCGATGAGCCTGTTCCCGACCGTTCAGCTCACCGACGATTACATCTGGAGCAAGGTGCTCGCCGGTGAGGCGTCAATCGAGCACATGCTGCGCGTGCCGTTCGTTCCTACGCAGTTTTTCCCGTCCCAGCCGACGCCGGACCAGATCGCCTCGCTCCCGGCCAACATGCCATGGCGCATCGATCCACCATACGACAGCGACCCGACCGCATTCGAGGGTGACAAATGGGGATTCATCAAGACGAACAATCGCCCGATCCAGTCCGTACAGCAGATGGAGTACGTCTACCCATCACCGGTGGATGGACTCTTTAATGTGCCGATCGACTGGCTGCGCATCGACTCGAAGTACGGCGAGATCCGACTCGTCCCAACATCGATGACGATAGGGTTCCCGCTGGCGGCCTTCATGATATCGGCGGCAAGCTCCGGCCGTGTCGTACCGCAGATGATCCAGCTCACGTATGTGGCCGGTATCGCCAACGCGTGGAAGGAATACCCGGACCTGATCGACGTGATTAAGAAAAAGGCAATCCTGCTGATTGTCCAGGATGCGTTTCTGCCTCAGTCCGGCTCGATCAGCGCCGATGGCCTGTCGCAGTCGCTGAGCGTGGACCTTCTCAAGTACAACGATATCATCGATACGATCATCAACGGACCCAAGGGTCAGAATGGCGGACTGATGGCGCAGATCCATGGCATCCGATCTGTAGTGGTGTGCGGCTGATATGCGCCTAAATCCAGCGGCATTCAACGCATTTCTTGGCGGCAACATCGGCCAGAACTTCAACTGGCGCCGGTCATACCGGTGCCCGTGCTTCAACCCGCAGAGCGGCGCGGCCAATCCGTCGTGCCCGCAGTGCGCTGGCGCTGGCGTCATCTGGAACAACCCAGTGCTAGCACCCGCCGGTGTCGCCAATCAAAAGGTGCAGCGCGAGTGGTCGCAGTTCGGCCAGTGGCAGAGCGGCGACGTGGTCGTAACAATCCCGCAGATGTCGTCCATGTACGCGGCCGGTGAGTTCGACCGCGTGACTATGCTAAACGCGATGGAAGCATTCTCTCTACAGCTCACCTCCGGAAGCACGCTGGAGCGCATCCACATGCAGGTAACGCAGTTCACGCGCGTGTTCTGGCTAGACGTCAACGGCAACATCGTGGATGGAACCGCTGTGCCGACTGTCGGTACGAATGGCGTACTCACCTGGCCGGTAGCGGGTGCGCCGCCGTCAGGCACGCAGTATTCCATCAGCGGGACCGCGCTGGTCGAGTATTTCGTGTGGGGAAACTACCCGCAGAACCGCAATGAGCATTTCGGCGCACAGCTACCCAAGCGCGTAGTGCTGCGCAAGTTCGACCTGTTCGGACGCCAGCTTTAACCGAGTGTCCGCGCAATGGCCTCGCCGAAAGCCTTTTCGGCGACTGGCTGCATGTCGAGGGCGATGTTCTTGGCGATATCTAGACCCGGCTGAGCCGGCACGATCCAACCGGGTGATCCCTCGGCCATCGTGCGGAACGTGAGGTAACTGCTCGACTTCGAGCTGCCGGAGCTGGTGTCGAACCGGTACATACCCTGCAGGTTCTTTGCCGCGCCAGGAACGTTGATTTTCTCTCCCCATGAATATGTGTTCTGGGGCACGGTCAGGCGTTGCTGGGTCTTCATGTCATACGCGCCGGTGCCGGACAGGCGCGTCGTCTGTCCCGTGATCGACGACGGCGTCATGGCTTTCGCCACCGCGTATACGTCCGGCGGCATCGCATTGCCACTAGCCTCATTGCCTGGCGTGTTGTGCCGAAATGGGATGTACATGTAGCGCCGGCCCTTCTTGCTGATGCGGACCTTGAGGCTGGTGTTCAGCATCGTTTTCAGGTCACGCGGCGGCCGTCCGTTTTCGATCTCCTCAGCCTTGTCATAGTCCGACGAGACCATGGCCGAAAACGGCCCGGTCATCACAGCATTGACCGACCCAGCGTACTGCTGCTTTTCAACGTTCCATAGGTTGGCACGCTGGATGCCATCGATCCAACTGATCGCCGTCTGCTGCGCTACTGCGCGCACGGCTTGCGTGAGCAGCGGAAAGACGCGCTCATTGACGATTGATGCCGCTGCACCGGCTATGCCGGACAGGTCGACGGAGATTTTGAAGTCTGCCATGTGAGTGACTTTACCTTCACGACCGATTCAAAAAAAAGTCGTGACGCGATCATTGTGTGCATGATCGTAATGCTTGAACCGCTATCAGTTGGCAATGCCATTCGGGTGATCCTTGGTCCTCCGTGTGGATCGGTCTATTGGACGATTCTGCGCAACACGACAGGAGAATTCCCTGGCGTCACTGATCCGGCGTCGCAGGTCGTCTACACCGGCAAGAATGTCTCCGCACTCGACTTCTCCGGCCTGACCAACGGCACGACGTACTACTACTGCCCGTTCTACTGGGACGGCACTACGTGGACGTCTGATGCGCCGATTAGTGCGGTCCCGGAAGTCACCTACCAGGACTCCAGTACCGATGCCATGTCCGTCGTGCTTGAGCGCTTGACGGTTGGCATCGCCAATGAGCTGTCCGCCAAGTCGCTCGTCGCGAACTCCGGCGTGATCCAGGTGCTTAGCGCGCCACCGGTGTTCCAGGACACTCGCTTCCCGGTCGTGACAGTCCATCTGCTTAGTGAGGCGCCGTCTGAGCGCGCGATCGGTGAGCTCTTGATCGGTGATCACCAGGATCTCGAAAACCCATCGCTATGGGATACGAGCAATGGCTGGCTCGCACGAGTGCAGCTCGCTGTTATCGGCTGGACGCAGAACCCCGACGAGCGCATCGCGATTCGCAAAGTGCTGCGCCGCCTGATGGTAGCAAACCTTCCCGTGTTCGACGCGAGCGGAATGGTTGAGATCGAATTTTCCCAACAGGACGTAGATGCCATCAGCGGCGAATACCCCGCGAATGTCTATCAGTCCCTCGGCACTTTTACATGCATGGCCCCGGTGATCGTTGGTGATCAGCAGGCCACGTTCACCGATATCACGGTCACCGGCACCGCGATTAACTGAGAGGAAAGTCATGGCAAAAACCGAAACGGCCGCCGTCGCTAACACGACCCCGGCTCCACCCATCGAGATGACCCTCGACGAATTCTGCACTCGCATGTCGAGCAAGAAAGTCGACGGCCGTATCGCGTTGATTCACGGCTTTGCGTACGCACAGCGCAAGGCCGGAAACATCAAGAGCACCGAGGCTGCATTCAAGGAAGCGCTCACGGCATTTGCCGGTGGGTCTCCCAAGAAGCACTACCCGGCCAAGAAAGTAACCAAGTAAGGCTGAGGGATAAGGACATGTCATATTTTTTCAACGGCCGTCTATGGGTCAGTCCCGCGACCATGTCGCAGGTCAACGACTCGGCGATGGCTAATCAGAACCTGAGCGTCGGTAATACCGTCTGCTACGTGGGCGAGTCCACGGGCGGCGAGCCGAACGTACTGCTTTCTTTCGGCAGCACGAGTGAGGCCCAGGCCACACTGCAGAGCGGTGAGTTGCTGACGGCCGTCATGAAGGCGTTCGCGCCGAGCACCGACACCAACGGCCCCGGCACCGTCACATGCGTGCGCGTGAACCCGGCGCTACAGGCAGCCCTGAATCTGCTCGACTCGACCGGCGCTACTGCGATCGCGCTGACCTCGCAAGACTGGGGTAAGTGGAACAACCAGATCAAGGTCAAGCTTGCGCCTGGCTCGCTTACTGGGCTGGCTGCGACCGTGCAGTACGGCAACAGCTACGTGACGCAGGACAACATCACGCAGAACGCGTTCACCGTGCAGTACAGCGGCGGACTGGCATCCGCATCAATGACCGTGACGAACAACGCGGTCGAACTGCAGGCTCCCACCGGAACCATCGTAGAGACGATCGACCTGACGCAGTTCAGCACCGTTCAGCAGCTTGTGGATGCGATCAACGTGATCCCCGGCTTCGCCGCATCCGTGTCGCCAGGAGGCGCCGATTCACCGGCTCTCAACGGCCTGGACGGATTGACCAGTCAGGACATCAAGACGTCCATCTATACGGCCACTGCTAACCTGCAGGCGCTGGTTAATTGGTTCAACGGCACATCGCAGAGCTTCGTGAGTGCGACGCGCCCCGATACAGCCCAGCTGTCTCCTGCGCTGATCAATTTCACGTACCTGACGGGTGGCTCCGATGGCGTGACAACCAACCTCGATTGGTCCGAGGCATTCACTACACTGGAAGTTGAGGACGTGCAGTGGATCACGCCAATCTCGGGTGACCCGGCCATCGCTGCGATGACCGACGCGCATGTGCAGTACATGTCTACCGTTGGCCGCATGGAGCGTCGTTCGATCTGCGGCACGGTCTTGGGCACGACTGATGCTCTCGCTGAGACGGCCGCTCAGGACATCAACAGCGACCGAACGTCCCTGGTGCATCTGGGCTATTACGACTACGACCTGACCGGCCAGCTCAACGGCCTGCAGTTGTATTCGCCGTACCTGACTGCCGCGATTCTTGCCGCGATGTTCTCGGCAGTGAGTCCTGGCGTTGCACTGACGAACCTGTCGATCGACGTGAGCGGACTGGAGCGTTACCTGCAGAACCCGACCGACACCGATCCGCTGCTGCTGGCTGGCGTGTTGCCGGTGGATCGCGAGGGTGGCATCTATAAGGTCGTGCAGTCGATCAGCACCTGGCTGAACAACACGAACTACAACCGACGCGAGCAGTCGACCGGCGCGGCCGTGGATTTCACCGTCCGTAACGTCCGTAACGCACTGGACCCGCTGCGCGGCAAGGGCGTCACCCCGATCACCCTTGGCCTGGCCGTCAGTAAGACCGAGACGCAGCTCAAGCAGTTGGCGAAGCCGCTTCCCCTTGGTCCGGGAACGATCGTCGGTGACGCGAACAGCCCGGCGTACAAGAACATCACCGCGCAGGGTCAGGGCGACGTCATCGCCGTGTCGTTCCAGTGCTCCCCGGTGATCCCCGCCAACTACATCGCTGTGACCGTGTTCGTAGTGCCGTACTCCGGCAGTGCGTCATCGGTGGCCGCGTCGAGCTAAAGGAGTAGAAGGAAATGGCAGGAATGCAGACTCAAACCAACCTCGTCGCCCAGTCAGGCAACCGAGTCATCGTGACGTTCGGCGGCGTGCAGGTTGGCCTGATTCAGTCGTTGCGTATGTCAGACGACTACGCGCCGGATCCCGCCAGCGGCATCGGCGATATCCACGTACAGGAGTACGTGCCTACCATGGCGCGTCACTCCCTGAGCGTAAGCGGCATGGTGCTGTTCAACAACTCGCTGCGTCAGGTCGGCGTTTTCCCTGAGAACGGCGACGCGGTGCTGCAGGGCCTCGTGTTCGATATCGAGTCCTACTCCAAGGACTCGGGCGCGCTGCTGCGCAAGTACATCGGCTGTTCGTATGCATCGGGTGACACGGAGATCAGCAAGCACGCGATCCTCATGAACTCCGGCACATTGAACGCACTGGATACATCGGGCACCGCGATCTAATCGTGACATTAGGCTAATGCACTACAGGCAAGGGGCGCCCTCGGGCGCCCCTTCTTTTTGACCGGAGATAACAAGAATGGCACGCCAACCACTGCCCACCGATTACCAAGTCACCGTTGAAGGCATCGGCACTTTCACCTTCATGCGCCGGCGCATGCGTGAAGAAATGGCTATTGCCGCCGAATACTCGCGCATGACCGAGGGCGTCGATGTGCCGACTGCATGGCTAGACAACGTCGCCGGCTGGATTGCGCAGCTCAAGACCCTGACCGTTTACGCGCCGAGCGGCTGGACGCTCGACCTCGACTTGATGGACCCGGAAGACGATGAGACGTACCAGCGTCTGATCAGGGTGCATGGCGCACTACGCGCCAAGGAGGCGTCTTTTCGCCGAAAACCAGAAAGTCAGGGTGAAGAAAGCGGGGCGAGCGCTCAAGGAAACGCTTGAGTTTTGGTTCCGCAAAAAATACAACCTCGCGCCTACTGATCCGCGCTTCCTCGATTGCACGCCCGAGCAGATCCAGACCGAGTTCTGGGCTCACCAATACGACACCGGCAAGGTCACTGAGGAGTTCGAGGACTACGAGTTCGACGCACAAGCGGAGTTCCGCCGGATCAATGAGGAGGCAGAAGCGGCGGAACGTTCTGCATCCGCAGATGCGGGGAAGACCCCGATAGCACCACCAGTAAGCAATCCACCCGTCGCCAGCAAAACCAAGGCCGACGACGAATGGGAAACGATCATCGAGCACAGGCAGTGACGGAACATGACGCGCGTTGAAATTCCAGTCGAGGCAAAACTTAATGCCGCAGACCTTGATGCGGAGCTCAAACAGCTAACGCAGAAAATCAACTCGCTCGGCGCGTCCATCGCTCAGGCGAACAAGGTCAAGTTCAACCCGATCGGTAAGGCCACGCTCGATGACCTAAAACGCGTCCAGACGGAATTCGATAAGCTCAAGCGAACATCACCGCTCGGATCGGACATCAACCGTACAGGGCAGGGTAAAAAGTCGTTCTTTGACCTTGACTGGAATGCGATCTCGTCGAATGGCGTGTCGCGCGAGGCACGTCGCTATGGCGCGTTCAATCGCATCGTGGGCGGTACGGGCGCATCCTTCACGCAAGGCGCTCCGGCCCCAGGGAAAGGTGGAGGCAGCGGCGGTGATGGAAGCGCGCCTTCAGCTCCTAGCGGTGGAGGGAGCGCATGGGCCAAAGCCGGACGGAAGATCGTCGGCTCCGGCCTCAAGGCCGCGGGCCCTGTAGGAGGTGCCGCTGATGAGGCGGTTGGAGCCGGCATATCCGGTGGCGTCATGGCGGGCGTCGCTGGCCTGATCGGTGGCGTCGTCGCGCTAGGCGTCGGCAAGCTGGTCGGCGGCGTTATGAGCAAGATCGGCGATGCGCAGAACGACTCCATCGGATACGACACGCTAAAGCGCCAACTGGGCGACGTAAACGTCAGCTTTAGCGTTCTGCAAAAGAGTATGCATACCGCCTCGGATGCGTTCGACGGTACTTATCAGCAGACCCTCAAGATGGGCGGAGAGTTCGCGCGTATCTCCGGCATGTCCGGCAAGAATGCCGAGGGATCGCTCGCGCAAGAGGTGGCTGTCGGCGGCGGCTTCGGACGATCGTTCGGTATGGACCCTGAGCAGTCCAATGCGTTCTTTGCCCAGATGCGTCAGTTCGGCGTCACCAGCAATGATCGGGACAGTCAGCGACTAGCCTTGTACGTAGGAGAGGCCATCGCCAAGTCAGGTGCATTCGCCAAGTCCGACGAGATGCTCCAGGCGATCGCGTCATACACGACGCAGCAGACGCGTATGGGCCTGTCGTCGGCGAACGTAGGCGACTACACAGCGACGCTTTCCGGCATGGTGGGCGCACACGTGCCAGGCATGGACGTGATGGGCGCGGCTGGCCTCCTATCGCGCGTGAATAGCTCCATCGCCAGTGGAGGTAGCGCAGGCGAGGCGGGTCAGAACTTCATGTATACTACGGTCGGGCGCAAGCTCGGCCTTGACCCTATTATGGGCGCCGCATTGCGTGAGCAGGGAGCATTCGGCACCGGCGCACAGGAATTCGGGTCAGGCTCCGTGATGGCTAAGTGGGCAGCACAGAACGGCGTCAGCATCCCTGGATCGGCGTCAGACTCCAATGCTACGTCCATGTCGATGATCATGAGCGGGCTGCACAACACCTACGCGAAAAGCCCCGAGCTGCGCCTCAGCGCAATGTCGAACCTGTTCGGCGTCAACACCAACCAGGCCGCTTTTCTCGACGGAATGAAGCCCGAGCAGATGGGTGACGTCATGAACGCCCTGACCAGGGCGGGCATCGACCCATCCAAGCTCAACCCAACGTCTATCAGTTCGCTTGCGCAGATCCAGCTCGGCAGCCGAAGCGACCTCGGCGGCATGTCGAAAGACATCTGGGGGAAGCTGAACGAGGGTGAGCGAGCGAGCCTCGACAAGGCCGGCCAAAGCGGAAGCACGGAGGATCTGCGCGGCGAGTTGCTCAAGGATTATTCCAAGTACGGACAGCCGGAGACCGATGGCGAGCAGACCCGCAAAACTATCCAGGATCTCGACAAGGATATGACGGATGCGGCGGCGAAGATGATTTCGCCACTGAACGACATGCGCGAGATCCTGCTGTATGCCTTCGGCGATCGCGGCAAGATGAGCTCCGATGATATCCATAAGTCCATCTACGATGCGCGAGCGGACGAAATAAAAAAGAAGCGCGATGCTACCGTCTCCGATGCTGAATCGCAGCACCTTTATGGCGTAGCGCATGTCGCTGGCGTTCGTAATCTCGGCGACGAGGACCCTAGCATTGGCGCCAAGAATAAGGCTGCTATTGCCGTAGCCACTAGCAATGCCGATCTACAGCAAAGCATTGCGATGTCAAAGCTCAATGCCGAGATGTACCCGACCGATAAGACTGCAGCTGCAGCCACGGGTAGTTCACCCGCAGCGCCTGGATGGACGAGTAGCGCCAGTGGTGGCGGAGGAACTGGTACGGGCGGCGGTGGTGGGGCGCCACCAAGCGGTGCCGTCATGGCTGCATTCCGCACGAAGTACGCAGGCATGGCGGCGCAGATATCGACGCAGACCGGCAATGACCCGGACATGATCCTCGCGCAGCTCGCGAAGGAAACAGGCTGGGGCCGTAGTGAAGTGGGCAACAACCCATTCAACATCCAGAAAAGCACGAACTGGATGGGCGCCACGGTAACGCGCGGCGATACGCATGCTGATGGCTCTAAATACACCACTCAGTTCAAGGCATACAGTGGCCAGTCCGATGCCGCTAAGGACTACGTCTCGACGCTCAATCGCATGGACCCTGGAGCGGTAGGTGCGGGCAACGACATCGATAAATTCACCTCAGGCCTGATGGCTGGAAAGTGGGCGGAAGATCCGTCGTATGCCTCTGGTATCAAGAGCGCCTATGCGGCATTGAAGGGCACGCCTATGCCTGACGCTGGCTCCAGCTCAACCGGTACGGCAGGAGCTGGCGGAAGCCAGGACTACAACTTCAACCACAACATCACATTGTGGAATCCGAATGGGCAGCAGGCCGCATCGCCATTCTCGATTAACACTAGCGTCGGCGCCCCCACGCCTTTCGGTAACTGACCATGGAATCCCCAGTCGTCAAAATCTACGATCCTAACCTGCAGGTCACGCTCTACAAGACCATCAGCCGCACCACGCTGAACGGCAGTAACCCGACATCGCAGCGATTCCAGGGAACATCACGCACGATCGAACTGACGCCATTCTTTGGTGATGGCAGCTCCGTTCGCACGTCGAAATCCGTGCGAGAGCCATCCGGCGGTTTCGTGCTGTCGTTTGGCGACCAGCCGTTTATCGGCGAGTACGCCAACCAGCAGACATTCGAGACTCTATACGGGCTAGTTGAGCCCATGGATTACATCGAGATCCGCTGGCGCCATAGCCCTCCCACATCCGCCGGTACGCAGCCGCCGATCATCATGCGCGGCTTCGTGAGCGGCATCTCGCGCGTCGAGACGATGGGCTCGGACGGAAAGCCTCAGCGCGCCGTCACGATCAACGGCCAGGACTACGGCAAGCTTTGGCAAATGATGCAGATCCTGTATCTCCCTGGTTACGTCACCGGCGAGGACGTGCTATCCGCCTACAAGTTTTTTGAGCGCTACGGCGGATCGATGTCGATCATGCCGTCGTCGCAATTCGTCACAAACACTATTCAAGAGGTGATCAATCCGTTCCTCGCCGGATTCATGCCGACCAACTCGCCGTGCCCGACCACCATCGAGGCGACGCAGTACGTATCGGTCGGGCATGGCGTGTGCAGCATGCAGGGGTCGCAGAACCAAGAGGGAACCATCTACAGCATCCTCAAGACCTATGGCGACGTCGGCACCTGGAATGAGCTCTACACGGAAGACGATGAGGATGGCGTCCATGTCGTGTACCGCGCTATCCCGGCCATGGATCTCAATGGAGACCTGATCCAGTCGGACGCGCCATCTCCGCCGTACGTGGACATCAGCGACGTCGACGTCATCAGCATCAACGTGTCGCGGTCAGACTCCAACGTCGCCAACTACTACTGGGTCCGAGCGCCTCGCTTCGACATGGTCGATTCGCTCTATGAGCAGCAGTTCGCGCTCCAGGGCGCGGAATCAAACACCGTGCTGCTGACGCAATACCCGAACTGCACCGAGACCCTCTATGGCCTGCGCCCGATGAATACGGACACGCAGCAGGGCGGCGATGAGGTGCAGACGATGTCAAGCGGCCTACTCGCTGATGCGCAGGGCACGCGCAACACCCAGATGAGCAACTGGATCAACAATCGCCGCGCCATCATGGTCGCCATGAATCAGGACAACGTCCTATACGAATCCGGCTCCATGCGCGTTCGCGGAAACGAAAACATCAAGGCGGGCATGTACGCACGCCTGCATCGCGGAACGATGGTCTCCACCTATTACATCGTGAAGGTTGATCATGACTACCTGCCATTCCAGGGTGTCTTTTCGACGCTCACCGTCGAGCGCGGTACCGGATTTATCGAGCGCGTGCAGCGATCCGGCGGAGCCGACTCACCTTACCTGTCTGAATTGATGGAGACCCCAGACCTTGAGCAGTAAAGGCAGCTTGCGATGGGGCCGCGTGGCCGCCATCCATCCCGAGGACTATGCGCTTGACTTGGTCATGACCGACAACGGTGAGCAGATCAGCGGCGTTCAGGTGCTATCGCCGTGGGCGAGCACCAGCAGCGGCAAGGCGATGTTGATTGAGCCGTCAAAAGCCTCAAATGGAAATGCCTGGGATCTGACGCAGACGAAGCCAACGGATGTTCTTGCCGGTGTGGCGTATTTCGGAACCATGCCGGTCGTGATCGGATTCCGGTATCCGCAGATATGCCAGATGCTGTTCCGCGATCTGCAGCGCATGATCGATCGGCACCCTTCCGACTTCTACACGTCGATCGACTCCCAGGCGAATTTCGAGGCGTACCACCCGAGCGGAACCTACTTCCGCGTAGGCAGCTCGCCAGCACATGAGGACCTGACCGGCAAGGACGTAGATGGCAATTGGAAGATCGCCAAAAACACTGCCAGCGCGCCATGGGTGAACCTAACGGTAGCGAACGCGGGTAGCGTGGTAGCGAACATCCAGGTTGATCCGCAGGGAAACATCAACGTCCAGGCAAACGGCAACCTTACCGGCGACATCACCGGCAATGTATCCGCGACCATTGGCGGCTCCGTCACAGCTAACGTGACCGGGAACGTGGATGTCACATCACCAAAAACGACCATCCATGGACCTCTGCATGTGACGGGGCCGATCACCTCCGACGAGACCATTGCGGCCACTGGTGCAATTTCTACCCAGGCGACCGTCGCGGCTACCGGCGATATCACGTCCGGCAGCATCAGCGTGCTCAAGCACTTCCATACCGCGCAGGGCGCAAACGCACAGACAACGGTGGCGCAGGACTGACGACGCGCACCGCTTATGTCGTGACATGAAAATCACGGCATGAGCGTCTTGAGCACAATCGGCAAAGTCGTAGGCACGTTGGACGCCATCGCGTCCTTGGCGAGCCCCGGCGGCGCCGCGCTCGCAGCAAGTGACACATCTGTCACGCCGTCGACCCAAAAGGCAGATTACTGCCCGATCAGTTTCGTCCTTGACGATCAGACCACTGGCGAGCTTCCCGTCTCCATCACGCTGCGTGTTCGACCGGAAGACCTCACGTATTCCAACCCGTCGCGCCTGACCGTGCAGCAGACCCTTGGTGGCGCGTGGATGGACAATTTCCGGCAGGGCATCCCGTCGCTGAACATCAGCGGGCACACGGGCTGGCGCACCGGGCCGGATGGTCTCGACGGCGGCGACCGATTCCAGCAGCTTTTCGACCAGGTCTACACGCAGTGGCACCAGCGCCGCCAGAACGCTATCGCGTCCGGTGTTGATCCGAACCTTGTGCAGCTCATCTACAGCGACGCGCTGAACAACCTCTCCGTCGTAGTCGCGCCCAATGCATTCGTTCTGCGCCGCTCGCGTCAGCGCCCGCTGCTGTGCATGTATCAGATCGCCATGACGGTCACGAATACGGAGACCGACCCGAACGCGAACGACTCGGATACCGCGTCCGGTGGCTTCCTGGATGCGGCGGATACCCAGGCGGTCGGGCTAGACAGCTTCGGCCAGTCGATGACCGATCTAGCTGGCTACGCGGCGAATGCAGCCAATTTTGTGCCCGCCGTAATCGCTGGCGCCGTGGGAGGATTCCTCTCGATGAGCATGGGCGTGCTGGGCACGGTCATGGCCGCTGTCCAGGTGGGTAGCGCCGTTGTAGGGCAATTAGTAGCCATCGGTCAGATGGTGGCGAGCGCCGGCATCACCGCGTTCCAGATTCTTGCGGAAGCCACCTATGCGACCACTGCGGGACTCGCTTGCATCATGGATATCGCGGGCGTGTTCATGAACGTCTGGTGCCTACTGAACAACGCCATAAACCTGCAGTTGTCCGTTCCTGACTACTCCTCCGTATTCGGCGCGTCGAACTGCTCATCGACCAATGGCGGAAGCCCGGTCAGCGTGTTCGCCAACGCCAACCCATTCATGTCGGCTGCACCGACACCACCGACCGTTCCTATCGCGATATCGACGATGGCGCAGCAGGGTCTTGTGACGCTCTCCAACACTGATCCAGTGATGGCGCCTATGAGTCTCACAGATCTCAACACGACGATGACCAACGTCAACGCGGGAGTGGTCGTCTCGCAATGAGTACGCAGCCTAACGTCACCATGCAAAAGCCGCTCTACGGCTTTCGCGTCGTCAAGACACACAACGGTGACACGCTCCACACGATCGCGCTGCGCGAACTTGGTGATGCCAAGCTGTGGCAGAAACTGATCGATTACAACGGACTCGTCCCTCCGTACATCACGGACAACCCGGCCAATGCTGGACCTGGCGTCATCCTGACGGGCGGCTCGATCAAGGTGCCAGCACCGGCGCCTGTCACGACCTCCACCACCAACCCAGACGACCTGTTCCTGACCGACATCCAGCTCACTGCTGGACGCATTATCGCCAATTCTGGCGGCGACGTCGCGACTGTGACGGGTTACGCCAACTTGAATCAGGCACTTAGCAACCGGCTCAACACCCCGCGTGGTCGCTTGATGATGCACCCGAAATACGGGTCACTCCATCAGCGCATGAAGGGTGTGGCGAACGGCCCGACGCAAGGCGTCCTAACGGCCAACTACGCGCGCGGCGCAGTCAAGGCTGACCCGCGTGTCTCATCCATCGTTTCGGCCTCGGCACAGATCACTGGCGACGCCACCGAAATCTCGATCGTCGCGCAGCCCATCTCCGGCGGCCCGACGACCACCGTTACCGTCACGAGCAAATAAGCATGGCAGCTTTTCAGCTTAAAAATTTCGTCAGTATCGTCGCGTCCATGGTCAACTGGATGAAGTCGACGCAGACGGTCATCACCGACTTCACGGAAGGCTCGGTCGCACGCACGATCATCGAAGGTCCAGCCGGCGAGATTGAGGAGTTGTACCGCAAGTTTTTCGACGGGATCATGCAGGCGATCCCGGTGGCGACTTACAACTCATTCAACTTCAACGCGCTGCCGGCAGTCCCGGCCAGCGGCATAGTGACCGTCACGATAACCGCACAGACACAGTCGGTCCTCATCAGTGGCGGCACAACGATTACTACGCCAGGTAACGCCTCAAGCTATACCACTGAGGTAGACGTCACGATTGCCGTGGGCAGTACAACGGCAAGCGTCTTAGCAGTGGCGTCGGCCCCAGGTACCGCCGGCAACATCCAGGCGGGCGCTCAGTTCAGTATGTCGCCTCAGCCGCAGGGTTTTGTGAGCGGCACCAACCCCGGCAACTGGATCAATGGCACGGACGCGGAAACTCCGGCCGCGCAGCAACTCCGTTTCGCCACGTACGTGCAGACGCTGTCTCGTGCGACGGTTGTCGCCCTCCAGTACGGCTTGAGCACCGTCAACCTGACCGATACCTCCGGAAACATCATCGAGCAAGTCGGCTCATCGGTCATCGTCGAGCCGTACGAGACCGACAACACCCAGCCAATCGGGCTCGTAGAGTGCTACATCTTCAATGGTGTGGGCGGCACGTCTGCCGCACTCGTGCAGCAGGCTGAAACGGTTATCTACGGATACACCAATGCGTTCGGAACCAAGATCCCTGGGTGGAAGGCTGCCGGTGTGCACGTGAACGTGTATGCGTCGGTTGAGGTCCCACTCGACATCGGCGGAACACTGACCGCGCTGGCTGGTTACCAGTTGGTCGACCTGGTCGATGCAGCGAACCCGATCGCCTCAAATTACGTGATCAGCCTTGCGGCCGGCGCAGAGTTTGAAGTGTCCACGCTGATCGCGCTGGTCAAGGCCATTCCTGGTGTGGATGACTTCATCCCGGCAGACATTCCCGCGCCGACCGAGCCTACGCTAGGATCGACGCCAGGCGGAACACTCGCGGCAGGCACGTATTACGCGGTGACCACCTACACGACTACGGCCGGCGAGTCCCTGCCGTCTTCCTCGTCATCGCTCGCAGTGCTAGCCGACGAACTACTCACCATCGCTTCACCACCATCAATCGGTGGCGTCACCGGATGGAATGTCTACGCGGGCACGTCAGTTGCCGCCCTGGAACTCCAGAACGCCGAGCCTTACGCAATCGGCACGAACTACACCGAACCGGCCGGCGGCCTCCTGGCTGGCAATGCGCCACCGGCGATCTCGACTGCTCGTTTCCAGAACGTCACTCCCTTGAAGATGCAGAAATTGATGCCGGGCATCATCAACATCCTTGGGTCATCGGCGGCGACCATCTGACATGCGGCTGACTAAAAAGCTCCTCACGTTCCTCAATAGTGCGGTCTTTGACCTAGACCCAGCACAGTACCTGGCGCTGCGCGTCCAGTACAACGGATCGGACATGTCGTGGACCGTGCAGGACGGCGTCCTCACGACAACTCCAGTGGGTGGCACGGGCGTGGCGCTTACCCTTGCGCTGTCGCAGTTCACGATCGCACAGCTTGCGCTCTATATCGCCACGCAGCCGGGGTACTCGGTCGTGTATGTCGATCAGTCCGCCTATGCGGATCTCAGTGCGCTGGTGCTGCTTGATGCTACGGGCGACATCGCTGACTCCAATGGCGATCACCTGTACGGCTACACGAACGAAAACTGGTCCTACCTGGAGGCGAATGCAAACGAGCTAGAGCAGGTATCCGCGCAGGGCCAGAACGCAATCCAGCAGATGAGCACGACGACGGCCCAGGACATGTGGCTGGATGTGCTCGGTGCATATTTCGGCGTGCCTCGCCTGCAGGGCGAGCTAGATGCCAGCTACGGCCCGCGAATCATCGCGGAGGTACTTCGACCGCGCTCGAATAACATTGCGCTGGAGATGGCGATCACCGCCTACACCACGCAAAATACGAGCGTAACGGACGTCATCGAGTACGGACCGACGTTCCCGCTGTATAACGGCGCGATAACGCACAACAGCGAGTTTCATTACAACGCCGACCCCTCGCCGATCTATGGCCTGTTCGACGTAGAGTACGGCTACGACCTGATCAGCGGCGGCGACCCGACTGCGTTCGCGCAGACCGTGATCAGCATCATCGGCCGGTACCGCGCTGCCGGGACGCAGCTCCGCAATCTGATCCTTGTTAGCGGAAGCACCCTGCAGGATTCCCTGACGCTACCGGCCGATGGCGCGGCGCTGGAATTCTCCGTCGTAGGCACTTATGCCGACACGCTGACCCCACCGACCGATCCGTATTTCGATATTGTGACCGACATCTCTGCATTTACCGACGCGCTGAACGCGCCCACGGATGCGGAGACGATCACGATCACGTACAGCTACCAGTACAACGGTGTACGCCGGTACAACAGCACAGTCCACCACATGAGCGGCGAAGTGGTGACGGAAAACCTCTGACATCATCAGTCGTGACACCAAACTCCAGAAATAAATCTGGAGGTTTTCAGTGTCTAAATTCCGCGACCAATTCGAGCGCCTGCCCACTGGCTATTTTTACCTTGAGGTATTCCGCAAGGGATCGCTGATCGAGGTAGTGGATGAGAAAAACCTCATCGTGGTCGGATCTCAGAATACGCACGCCAACTTGCTTGGCGGCAACGTCATAAACCAAAGCGTCACCAAGATCGGATTTGGCATCAACCTGACACCGCCGGTATTCCCCAACACGGCTTTGACTACGCCTTACATCAAAGCGATCGACTCGGTCACATACCCTGGAAGTAACGAGGTGCAGTTCAATTTCTCCCTCGGCGTGGGCGGTGGTGACTCCGGCGCCTACGACCTAGCCATCGGCGAGTTCGGTCTGCTGACGGGCCTGTCCGTCCTGTACGCGCGCAAGACGCGCAGTGCGCCGCTCAATTTCAACTCTGATATTTCCTTTCAGGGTTCCTGGACAATTTCTTTCTAAGGTCGCGCCATGGCATACCAGCCCGAACAGCCGAATTACGATGTCGGCGTCTACCAGATCGAAACCACGGACCCAGTCGATGGTGGCGTTGGTTCGATCACGAACTCGCCACTGCTGAACCTAGCTGACCGTACTGCGTACCTCTACCAGCATGTCACCAACCTGGAGAACGGCACCACGCAGCCACCGGGTATGGCTACGCTCAACTCGCCTGACTTCACCGGCACGCCGACCACCCCGACACCCCCGGGTGGCGACAGCTCCACCAAGATCGCCAATACGATCTGGACTCAGGGCCTTCTCCACGGAGTGTCCACCATCAACTGCGCGGGCAGTGCGAACGTGGTGCTGACAGCCGCACAGGCAGGTGTGGGCGTATTGGAACTCACCGGCATCCTGACCGGAAACATCAGCGTCGTCGTGCCCAACTCGACTGGTATGTGGGTTGTGTCCAACCAGGCGACCGGCGCATTCACGATCACGGTAAAGACTGCATCCGGCACCGGTATTGTCGTCGCGCAGGGCCTGTCGAATGAACTTTGGTCGGACGGCATCAACGTCTACCCGAACCGTACCGACTTCACGGGCATCACGCTCAACGGCGCCACGGTCAACACCGCGCCAGCCGGCGACCAGTCGCTCAAGATCGCCAATACGAACTTTGCCTACAACCTGAAAAATGGCGTGGTGAACGTACCAGTAGGTGGTGCCGCAAACGTCGCGCTGACCGCCGCGCAGTACGGCTCCGGCATCCTTCTGCTTACCGGTGCTCTGACCGCCAGCATCGAGGTATTCGTCCCGGCGCAGGGCGGCACCTACGTGGTCGCCAACAACACGACAGGCGCGTTCAGCCTGACGATGGGCGTCAACGGCTCGGGCGGAAAGACTGCCCTCATCCCACAGGGGCAGTCGGTCATCGTGTACAGCGATGGCACAAACACGATCCTGGCGGGCGCAGCAGCGTCCTCCTCGTTCAATGTCCAGTCGTTCACGGCAACAGCGGGACAGACGACATTCAACATGTCGTACACGCCAGGAAACATCCTGGTGACGCAGAACGGCGCGACGGTATCCGCTGTCAACTACACCGCGTCGAACGGCTCCAGTATCACGATAAACTCGACCGTCACGACGGGCGATGAAGTCGTGATCTACGCGTTCGCATCGTTCACGGTCGCTAATGCGGTGACGTGGGCGGGCGGAGCCATGGTTGGCGCGCTGCAGCTTGCGGGCGGCGACACCGGCACCACTGCGCCGCAGTTCGACAACACCATCAAGCTCGCGACAACGGCGTTTGTGAAAAAGTCCGGCCTGCAAATGGCTGGGCTCGGAAACGGCTTCGGAGCGAATACAACCCTAACGGCCGCACAGCTAAATAACTGGGGATCGTTCGGCGTGGCTGGCGTCACCGTCACAATGCCTACCGTTGCATCCACGACTCCGGGCTCGACATTTACATTTATCGGCGGACCGAATGGCGGCACGATTGCAGGGAATGGCGCCGACTTAATTTCAAATGCAATAGGCGGAAGCGCCGGAACACTAAAGGTGTCTCCCGGCGAGACCGTCACTGTGATTAATGATGGATCGGGCTTTGGTTGGTATGCAGCTCTCGGTGGCTGCACAACATCAGCGTTCATCAACTCGATCACAGTTAATGGCTACCAGAAGCTGCCGAGCGGACTAATTATTCAATGGGTAGCAGCTGACTCATCCGGCACGGCATCAGGAAACCTTGCTATAACTTGGCCGATTGCATTTCCTAATCAAACGCTGATAGTGACCGGTATGACCACGGCGGGAAACTGCATAGGGTCAGTGGTCACGTCTTCAAAGACTGGAACTTCAATTACCACATATTCAGCCTCTACTGGCGCAGTCACTAGCGGGCAAGGCATGTACGTTGTTGGACTGGGATTTTAATTATGGTACAGAAATACGCATATACCGACACCAGTGGCCTCGTTATCGGCTTTTATTCCGATGACATCCATGGCGACAAGATCCCGTCCGGCTCTATCGCAATCAGCGATGATCAGCATCAAGAGCTTTTGAGCGGACAGACCACCGGCAAGCGCATGCACGTCTCTGCATGCGGAACGCACTCGCTTCTCGACCCTCCTCCGCCAAACGCTGAGCAGATCGAAGCATCACTGCGCTCGCGACGAAATACCGCACTCACAGCAACTGATGGTGCCGTCGCCCGCCACCGAGACCAGGTCGAGATAGGCAGCAAGACAACGCTGTCAGGTGACCAGTACAAGGCGCTCCAGGCATACCGTAAGGCGCTACGTGACCTACCCGCGAAAAAGGGATTTCCGCGTGTCGAATTGCCGACCACGCCTGACTTTGTTGGAGAGAAATAATGTCCGGTACACGTTCTGCCCTAGCTGCTGCTGTTCTGTCGCTTCTTACGCCTGATGGCGCCGGTAATGTCGCGGCCAACCAAAGTCCGGCGCAGTTTGATAACAGCGATAATCTTGCAACAACGGATTTCGTACAGCGCGCGCTCGGCAGCTACTCCGGTGTGACAAACTACGTAGCAAATACCCAATTGACCGTAGCGGATATGGGTAAATCAATTTCCGCAAGCGTGGCATGTACTTTGACATTACCACCCATTGTTGCGTCGCAAATTGGGGCAGTTATTGAGGTATTTGCGTCATCTAACTCGATTGTTGTCAAGGCTGCCGGAACGGACAGCATTGGCGGCATGACTCAAAGCGGCGCCAGCGTCACTTCAATTACGCTGAATTTTTGCGATACGGTAAAGCTTCGAAATGGCGGAAGCAACTGGATTGCAGTCGCTGGATCTACTCAACTTGGCGCGTCTGGAGCCTTCGCGTCTTCGATTGCCAATGGCACTTCCGGCTATCAGAAGATTCCAGGCGGACTGGTTATTCAGTGGGTACGCGCCGTAATGCCAAGCACTGCGGGTGGTATAAATACTTTGACCTGGCCGATTTCATTCCCATCAGGAAATCAGCCAATGGCATGCGCATTTGCGCCGGATTTCATCGCTACCTCACAGGGTTACAACACGATTTCGCTCACTAATCGAACAGCGTCTGGGGCAAACGTCGAGAACGGCGGTCTAACTGCTGTATTGGGCGCAATCGCAGCATTTACAGTCATAGCTATCGGATTTTAATCATGGGCCAGAAGCTCGCGGCATACAATGCAAATGGGAATATCACCGCTTTTTATGATACGGAAGATAGTCCTGCTCCCGAGGGGGCAATAGTTCTCGCAATCACCGATGGGCAGTGGCAGGAGTGCATGTCGGCGCCCGGATACACAATTCAGGGCGGCTTGCTCGTGGCGCCGATTCCGCCAACTGATGCCGAAGTATTCGCGCAGACGCAGGTGAACCTATGCCTGCAGATCGATGGGACGGCTCAGTCCGTATACAACGGCATCGGTAGCGCATCGCCGGGCATGCTCGCTGAGTATCAGCAGGCTAACACCGATGCCCAGGCGTACAAGGCAGCCGGCTACACGGGTACTTTGCCGGACACGATCGCGTGCTGGGCTACGGCAAGCGGCATGACAGATCAGGCGGCGACCGACAACATCATCGCCACAGCAGCCGCATGGATTGCATGCCTGAACGCGATCCGATCGACGCGCCTGCTCGGAAAGGCTTCTGTGAATCTCGCGACGACGGTTGAAGATGCGCAGGCTGCCGCCGACTCCGCAATTACCAAGATTCAGGCCATAGCGAGCGCCGCGTAATGTCCACTATCGATCTGCTGTTTTGCACGAACCCACATAACCCGCTTAGCTGGATGATTCGCGCCGGCAGTTGGTCGCAGTGGTCGCACGTGGCGATCATTGATGGGGACGATGTCATCGAGGCAGTCGCGCTCGATGGCGTCGTCGTGACGCCACTTGCAACACGCCAGGCGGCCGACCCTACATGGCAGCGAGTGACGCTCCCGTGCGCTAACCCGGAAGCTATCATCGCCGCTTCGCGCAGCCAGCTCGGAAAGCCCTACGACTACACCGGCGTCCTCGGCATAGGCTTGCACCGCGACTGGCAGGAGACAGGCCGTTGGTTCTGCAGTGAGCTAGTCGCATGGGCATTCCAGCAGGGTGGAACCCCGCTTTTCCGCAAGGGCGCATCGGGGCGAGTGACACCGCAGGAAGTGTGGACAGTTCCTCCGGCTAATGCGTATTCGGCAGTAAATGCGTCGATGCAGCCAGCCTAGGAATGTCGTGACGCCACAATCTACCTGAACTGTTTCAATCACGGCATTAAACGAGGTAGCGGATGGAAGCCGCAGCATCAACGGAAGTCATCGCGATCGTTGCGAGCGTCGCAGTGTCTGGCACCGGCTCCATCTTTTGGTTTCTATTTCAAAGCGCCAGAAGGGAAGCGGTAGCGGCGAAGAGTGCGTCGATTGCGGTCAAGGAATCATGCAAGGAAGATGCGTCGCAAATCCGCCAGGAACTGGCCGCATACAAACTGCATGTGGCTGAAAAGTATGTCACTCAGGAAGCGCTTACAAAGGCGGTAACCGGCCTGGAGAAGGCGGTTGAACGCCTGCTTGAGGCCACCGAGAAGAGTGCAACTGAGCTTCGCTCGGCCATTGAAGGCATCCATCGACGCATCGACCAAAAGGTGGACAAGTGACCCTGTCGCTCACCAGCTCTATCATCGCTCTAGGCACCGGCGCGCCCTCCTCACGCGCTACGAAATGGCTTCCATGCATCGCTGCGGCGTGTACCGAGTACGACATCAATACGCCATTGCGCGCCGCTGCGTTCCTCGCGCAGATCGGCTGCGAGTCCGCGCACCTGGAATTCGTCAAAGAAATCTGGGGGCCTACTCCGGCGCAGCGCCGGTATGAACCGCCGTCCGCCGAGGCGCGCGAGCTGGGCAATACGGAGCCGGGTGACGGTAAGAAATTCTGCGGTCGCGGACTGATCGAGCTTACCGGCCGCGCGAATTATCTGCGCGTTGGCACGATGCTAAAGCTAGATCTGATCAACCATCCCGAGCTGCTGGAGCTCCCTGTCAATGCTGCGCGCTCGGCCGGGCTGTTCTGGCAGGAAAGGAATCTCAATCTCTTGGCAGATGCCGGGAGAATCACTGCGATCTCGCAGCGCGTGAATGGCGGCAGCAACGGACTTGCACTACGCCTGGCACTTTACAGCGCAGCAAAGCGCGCATTGAAGGTCTGATATGTGGGCTGAACTGAAAAAGTTGCTTCACGACTGCCTGACCGAGAACGACGAGGTTACCTATTGTCCGTTCCGAGTTGGCGGATTCGTATTGTCTGGGTCAGCTGTACCGACGTTCATCGGCGGGGCCATCTGGGATATATGCAAGACCGGGCACTTCGACGCAATGACATTCGCCGGAGCCTTCTCGACCATGATGGGCGGATTGACCGTCCTGGCAGCCGGCGTAGCCATCAAGGCGCGCACGGATGCGCCATCTCTACCGAGGACCTGACGACATGTGGACCGCACTCAAATTGGCTTTCGGCGTCGCCACCGGTGGAGTAGGGACATTCCTAAGCGCAGCGCTTTCATGGGCTGTAGCGAATTGGAAGTTGGTGCTCATGCTGCTCGCGATCGCAGGCGCCGGCATCACGTACAAGGTGCTCGTGGATGAGCGCGATACAGCGCGAGCTACGGTCGCGGCAGACGTCACGACTATCAAGACACTGGGTAGCCAGATAGATGCTCTGCAGGCAGCTCAGGTTTCGCTTGAGCAGCACATCGCAGTCCAGGACTCAAGCATCGCCACCATGAAGAAAGACAGCAGCGACGCGCAGCAGCGGGCAACGGATGCCATGCATACGGCTTCTCAGCAGTCGAAAAAAGACGCCTCAACCATCGCCACGCTACAGAAGCGCGCGGCCGACCCAACCAACAAGGGGACATGTGATGCGGAACTTTATCGTATTCGCACTGGCTTGTAGTCTGCTCACCGCGTGTGGTGTCAAGCACACCATGCCCAAGCCCATCATCGTTGCCAAGCCCGTCACGGTGGATGTCGCCATCGCGGTGCCTTGCTTGAAAAAGATCCCGACCGATAAGTACAAGTTTCTTAGCGACAAGGACATCCTCACGGGGTCCGGTGCGCAGCAGGCTGATAACTTGTGGGCTGACCACCTGGAGCGGCGGGACTTCGGGGACAAGCTGCTCGCCGCGATTCAGGCGTGCCTTGTCCCCCCCCAGTGAAGTGAAAGGGCGCCCTACGCGGGCGCCCACTGCTTTGCGCGTGCCTCGACTGCGCTGGTGCAATCAGTGCACTTGAGCACGCCCATCTCGCGTCGCAGATCCGGCATATCGTCACCACACTCGACGCAGGACTCGGGTCCATATGAATAGTCGTTCGGAGCATATTTCGGAATTGGTTTGCGAGGGGCGTTGTTGCGCTCCCAGTCGCGCAGTTCATGAACTTGGGCAATATCGGCGTCAGACACTACATTCTCTCTTAAAAAAATTAGCGGGCGTATGCGCGCCCTGATAGCTTTGTGTAACGACTTTTGAATGCAAGCGTTTATGCGGCTCGGATTGATGGCTCCCCATGCTGGGTTGGCGTACCTCCTCCGATGACGATGCCTAGCCATCCCGACCACTTGCCCATGGCGGCACGCATCTGCGGAAGGTAGTCGGCCCAGTCGTAATTCTTGGAGCCGGTGTCGCTCTTGGCATGCTGCTGGATCAGATCGCGCGTGAACCGGTCGATGCCAGCGTCAGCGGTGCGTGACTTCCACGTCCGGCGGATGTCACGCGTCTGGAATGGCGCGACGTCGACGTCAGCGCGGATCAGCCACCGGCGGATGGCGCGGTTGATCGTGCGGTGGTCGATGGTGTCGGACGGGAACAGCGGTCCGGTGCCATGGGTGACGATCAGGTCAAGGATCGTCGGCATGATGATGGTTGGCAACGGGATCGAATGCGCGCGGCGCTTGGTCTTGGTCTTCTCGATAGGCATATGCCACTCGCCGAGGTTATCCCCAACCTCGATGCCGTCAACGCGCAGCGTTTCTTGCACCCGCTGTCCGCACGCGATCAGGATGCGTATCGCGGCGCCAACGTCCCGCACAAAGCAGTCGCTGTCGAGCGTGTCCGACCATAGGCGCCGGATCTCCTCATGCGATAGGTTCCGGCTGCGCGGCATGGTTGCGCCAGCGTCACGCGCGATGATGGCGGCCGGATTGGTGGTGACGCCCCAGTCCTGCCGGTGCGCCACCGTGTAGTCATTGGCGGATGAGATCCCCCACGCGTAGGCGCTGGCGATGTAGCTGCGCGCCTTGTCGGCGGAGCTGCGCTTTCCGCGCTGGAAAAAGGTCGACACATGCCTGATGACGTCATTGGGCGTGACCTCGCATGCGTGGGTCGTGCGCCCGAGCGCATCTGCGGCAGCGCCTGTCTTTGCCGTCAGCAGTGCACGCTCGACCTCATCGGCGCTGGCCTTGCCGTTGTCGCGCATCCACATGACGTAGCCCTTAAAGAGCTGCTCGACGGTAGCGTGTCCCTTCTTGGCGACCTTGAAATCTTTCGCCGGGTCCTCGCCACCCCATACGCGAGCCATGATCTCGCCGGCCAGCTCGCGCGCCTTTTTCGGGGTGATGCAGTTGCATGGCCCAAGCGTCACCTTGCGCTGCGTACGCTCATCGCGCGAGGAGTTCGCCACGCCATTGCGCGTCCGGTAGCGAACGACGTAGGTCTTGCGGCCGGACGACTGGATGCGGACACCGAGGCCGGGCATCTCGGCATCCCATATGCAGGATGAGCCAGACGCTGGCGCGGCGGCGCGATCGATGATGTCTTTGGTGAGCTTCGGCATGACGCCCCTTAAAAAAATCGGCCCGGGTGGGCCGCGTGCGCATAAATGATCAATCAAAAATGATCAATCGTCAATAGGTCAGTCGCAACCGATGCCGACCGAACCGCGATCTTCCGGTGCGGTGAAGTCTTTCCAGTGCACCCATCCCTTCGGACAGTGGAACCCCCACTCGCGGACGTTGCGGAAGAAAATGAACATCGTGAAATAGCGCTCTCCGGGTATCAGCTCGATCCGGTGCGCGAACTTCGACGATCTACAGCGGATCTGCCCCGCGCGCAGCTCGCGTCGGTGGTGGATGCCGCCGACTGCGATCGTGTGCTCGACCGCGCGACCACCAAGGCCGATGCTGATGCTCCCAGCCGGGTGGTCATGATGGGCTCGGTCATCGTCGCTACGCTTGAACTCGTGCACGTAGATGCGGATCAGGCCCAGGAAGGTTTTGGACTTGAGCAGGCCATCCTTGCCCATGTATCCGCCCAGCACGTAGTGGCGCAGCAGGTAGGGGTTCTCCCAGCCGCCAATATAGACGTCCGGCTCGCGACTCATAGCCCAGACGGTAATCAGTCGCGCAATTCGCTGAAAAATGCCCATGGCGTCATGCTCCCGTGCTGCCAAAACCACCCTCGCCACGCTCGGTCACAGACAGCGTATCGGCGTCGATAAGCTCAACGGTGTGGATGGGCAGGATCATCGCCTGCGCGATGCGGTCACCCGCACGCAGCTTGGTGCTACGTCGATCTCCACTGGCATCGAAACGAACAGACACCATGACCTCACCACGATAATCGGAGTCGATAACGCCGGTGCAGTTGGACAGTCGCAGCGCGCTGTTAAATCCATGCCCGCTACGACTATGGATCAGCATTACCCATCCGGCAGGGACTTCAAAGGCGAGGCCGGTACGGTAGTGAACCGCATGGCCGTCATTCGGATGAGGCGTTCCATCGTCTAGCGCATGTAAGTCAAAGCACGCGGCACCATCGGTCGCGTAGCGCGGCGTGGTGGCATCGGGGTGTAGCTTTTTTACCTTGACAGGAACGATCATGGGTTACTCCTCATATGATTACGGTTACGCGCTCAGCGGCGCGGGTGCAAGCTGTGTATAGCCATTTGTCGGCGTCCTCGCGGAACGCCGATGACTCGTCGAACACCAGGACATGAGGCCAGGCGCTACCTTGGCTCTTGTGACAGGTCAGAACCTGCCCATAGGTGAACTGATCGCTCTTGCGCTTGATCTTCCAGTCAAGGTCACCCTCGGTACCCAGGAAGAAATCGCGCAGCACGTTGACGTCCACATGCGCTAGCAGCGGGTTATCCAGCGACTTGACGCGCAGCTTGATCTTGGCTCCCGCAATAGATGCCTGAGTCGCCTCCCATAAGCCGCCGTTTAGCAGGCCCTTGGTGCTGTCATTGCGCAGGCACACCAGCTTGTCGCCCTCGACCGGGTGCCACGCCTCCAGCTTACCGACGATGCCCTTGATCTCGCGCGCACGCAGGTTGAACGACTGCCGCGTCTTGTTGCGCCCGCAGATGACCTGGTCGGCGGTGCGCACAGCGTCGGCCAATTCATCCTTACCGATGTCCTTGCGACGCACTACAAGGCTCTCGCCATAGCGCCCGGTCGTGATACCTCGACCCTCGCGGATATCGATGCTCATGCGGATGATGGGATTGTCTGCCGCCTGCCGATGCACATCCGTCAGCATGACGTCAGGCTCACCATTGATGAAAAAGCCCTCGCCCTTCACCGGCGGTAGCTGCGCGGGGTCTCCGAGCACGAGCGCCGGAACGCGGAACGAAAGCAGGTCGCGCGCCAGCTTCTCATCCACCATCGAGACCTCGTCGACGATCAGCAGCTTCGCTGAAGCAAGCGGGCTGTCGTAGTTGATGGCGAACTCGGTGATGCCGGTGACAGCGCACTCAATGGGGCGATAGATGAGGCCGTGAATGGTGCTCGCGCCATCGCACCCCTTCGACTGCATCACGAGCGCGGCCTTTCCTGTGAAGCACGCGAACAGGACATCACCTTTGACCAGGTCACGAATGTGCACCGCCAGCGTGGTCTTGCCCGTGCCAGCGTACCCGAACAATCGAAATACCTGTTTGCGTTTTTTATCAGCCAGCCACTTGCCGACCGCCGTTATGGCGTCGGCCTGCTGTTTAGACCAATGCATGAAGATCCCCAAGGGCGGCACGATCGTGCCGCCCGATTCGTGAACAGAGTCAGGGATTTCCCCGATTTTCCCATTCAATAAGCTTGTCCATCGGGTAGGCGACCTTTCGACCAAGCCTGACGAAGTCAGGCCCCATCCCTTTGTTTGCTGAGCGGCGCCAGCTCTCCAGGGTATGGATGGATGGCGCGTTTTCTCCGTACCGTTCTACAACTTGCTGCGGACTCAGGAATTGGCGATTCAAAACACGTCATCCCCGTCACCGGCATCGTCTTGACCGTCAGCCGCATTCTGCTCAGTTGCCCGCTCGGCTTCCAGCTTCGGCTCGCCTTCAGTCTCCGGCTCCGGTGCCGGGGTTGGTGCGGCTTTCTTGGCCGCCGTTTCTTTCTTGGCTGCCGTTTGTTTCTGACTGGATGCAGACTCAGCCACGGGATCAGCGTTGCCCGAGCTGTCACCGGTGCCGGATGCCTTTGCGGCACCCTGGGCGGTGGCCTTGTCGGCGCTGCTGGCCGGGGAGGGTTTGTCACCCTGCTTTGCCGGGCCGTTGCTCGTAGCGCGGTTCTGCAGGCTGGCAATCGCCGCGCCGGTGTCCTGCTGCTCGCCGTCCTGACCATGCTCAGCATCGCCGCCGAAGTATTCGGAGATATTGGCGCCTTCCTTGATCGCGTTGAACACGCCCTGCAGGTCGCCGATCTGCTCGGCGGTCATCTCATCGACGGAATTGCCGAGGTAGGTGGCGATCTGTGCTGGCGTGATGCCCATGCGCTCAAAGCGCTGCGTAACGCGCAGGATGCGCTCAGGCATCGGCTTATCATTGCCTCCGGCAAGCGTGCGCTGGCACTCGGCTTTGCCTGTCGCGATCAATGGCTTGGGGAGGAGCGCTAGGATACGGCCGCGCATCTGCTTGCTGGCGACGTTTGCGATCTTGTTGTCGATATCACCCTGCTGGGTCAGCTTGCGCGATCCACCGCCGGCATCCAGCACGTGCATGACGGTTATCTGGCGCTTGGAGACGTTGTTCTTTTCCTTGTCCCAGGCGAAGACCTCGATTTCCGACTTGCCCTCACTGCGTGACAGCTCGCGGTGGCCGTAGTCGAAATGACCGAAGCATCGCGCGGCCTCTTCAGCAAAGCGGATGCTGGGGCCGCTGCCGCGATTCTTGACGGTGTAGAACGCCTCGGCTGCGAATTCGGGTGACTTGCATGACTCCAGGAATTCTTTCGTAGCGGCGTGGAGGCTGCGCGGGAACATCCGCGCAAGCTGCATCTGGCCGCGCGCTTCCGCGATGGCGCGCTGCGACTCGATAGCCACAGCTCCGGAGTTCATGGATGTGTTGCTGTCCATCATCATGCGGTCAAACGCATTTCTGGCTGCAACCCCCTGATCTTGAGTGTCAGAGTTGGAAATTTGCTGATTCATATGTGTTCTCTTTTTTGTGATGTATGTCGCGTATGGGGTTACGCGTCCGTGTTAATCGAAAAGTCGTCGTCTGAAACTTTGCTTACAAAGAGTTGCAGCCCGCTCTCGATCGAACGGGTCTTGAATGCATCGAATGCGCCAGAATCGAGGAGTTCGATGCCGTCCACGCAGATCACGCCCAGTCCACCGGCGCGCAACTTCGCGATTTCCACTGCGATATCAACCTGCTGCGCGGTATTGAGACGATCGAACTGAACGCCATTGCGGAACACCTCGCCGCCTTTCACTTCGAGCCCTGGGATGGGCAGGGAGTCCAGCAATTCGGACTTGTACTTCTCGATGTCGGAGAGGGCGCGTGTTTGCTGCGCCGCCTCGTCGACAAGGCCCTCCAGCTCCGTTTCCAGATTGGTGATCGTGTCGATGGTCTGCGCGCGGCGGCCGGCGGCCTCGCGGTCGTTCCTGATCACGGCCAGTTGCTCAGCGAGCGGCCCACGCGACTCAGTTGCGCGGTTGGTGGATTTTTCGCGCTGCAGATTGGCCTTGCGCTCGTTGTCGTTGAACGCCTCTTTGATCGAGTCAGCCTCTTTCGTCAGCTCCTCGCGGATCGCATTGATGCGCGCCTCCAGCTCCTCGCGTATCGCGGCGATGCGCTTCTCCAGCGTATCGCGTAGATCCTGCAGCTCGTTATCGCGTTCCGACCGTAAGCCGTCCAGCTTTGCCGAAATACGGCGCAGCTCGGCGTCGCGGTTGCTGTCGATTTCGGTGATGGCATTCGTGAGGTCATCCTCGTCACCATCCGCGCCCATGGGGGAGGGGGGTATCGCGGCACTGAGCTGTGCGATCGTGGCCTGCTTTTCCTTCACCGCACGATTCGTGCCCGTACGGTTGTCGTAGACCTGGCTGTGAACGGTATCGATCAGCGTTAGCGCGGGCAGACCGGTGTCGGGATTGATGGCAATCCCGGCCATCTCCGACAGCTTCTCGGTATCCACCTCGATAGGCATCGTCTCCAGCAGCACGCGAACGCGGTCTTTCTTGGGCGCGCGTAGGAAGTCCACCGGGTTGATGGCGAGCATGTCGGCGAATGAGCGGAGCGCCTCAGCCGGGCGGGAAACCTTTTTGCCACCCTGGCGCACTTCGGTCGGGCTGGAGTCGGCCTTGATCCGCTTTTTGATCTCCATGCCCTGACCGTCAAGCACGAGCACTACCTCGCCCTCTTTGGCACCCCTGCGTAGCAGCGTGGCGTCATGGCCCGTGTTGAGGCACGCCTTGATCGCCTCCAGAACGGATGTCTTGCCTTCACCATTGCGACCGGTGATCTCATTGAACCCCTGCGGGGTGAATTCCAGCTCGGTGATCCCGAGCACGTTGGTGATTTTTACGTGGGCGATTTTCATGGCTTCTCAGCGGATCAGGTAAGGAGGGAGGTCAAGCGGCTGCGCCTCGTCGGCGTAGTCGGGCCAGTAGTTGGTCTTGCGTGCTTCGAGGAGGCGATCCCAGTGCTTCTGGTAAGACGCGCGCGCGCGCTCGATATCGGCGGGCTTGCAGTAGTACAAGCCCATCGCATATGGAGCGATCTTCTCGATGGGGATGAAGATGAAGTGTTGCGGCGCCTCGCCGTAGAGATCCTTGATCGTGTCGAGGTACCACGGCACGGAGATGTCATAGGCGAACTTGCCAGCGTCACGACTGAACTCTTTCGGGTGAGCGGTCGCTGCCGACTTGACGTCGATGACCGCGAAGCCGTTGTCATGCATGAAGTCAGGGCGACACTTGCGAATCATCCCGGTGCGCGGGCAGCGGGAGAAAAAGGACTGCTCGGCGCGGCCACCCTGCAGTAGCGCGGAGATCTTCGGGTGCTTGTAGAGACGGTCGCGTATGGCGTAGACGGCCTTGACCTCTTTCTCGGTCAGGACGGCAACGCCACGATGCTCGGCAAAGAACGCCTTGCGCTCAACGCGTCCGGCTGTCGTGCGGCGATTGAACGGCGGGGACACTACGTACATCTCATGCAGTAGATCCGGCTCAAGGATGGCTCCATGGATCACGGTGCCGAGGTCGAGGTCATGACCTTCGTCGTCGTCCTGATCATCCTCGTCCGCGTCGCGATCGTGGTTTTCGTAGTCGTACCAGTAGTGGAGGAGGGAGCGTTCCATTACGGCCTTGATGGTCGAGCTGGAGTCACCTGGCGCGGAGTGGTACTCGTCATTGGTCATGCTTGGGAACAGACCAATTGGCTGCTTTTCCTGCGACATCTAAGCTATTCCCCCTTTGGGTTTTGTTCGTGTGGCATTGATCATATTTAGTTGATCAAAAAAGATCAACATGTTTTTGATCATCTAGCCACCGAACTTAGGGGTGAATTTGTAGTGTCACGACTTTTTAGCTGATACCTTTTGATCGAATTTGACTACCACGCAGGCTTGCGGATACCATCCGGCAACGCAAACAACCCAAGGGGATTCCTTTCATGAGCAAGGAGCCGCAAGCCAAGAGAGAAACGTTCGGGGAGGTCTTTCTCGAACGGCTGGAAACAATCATTGACGACGCAAATAGGGCCGGCATCAACCTGACGAAAGTATGCGCACGTGCCGGCATCTCACGCGCTACGCCGGATCGATGGCGTCGCAAGTTGCCTAAGACGATCGAGATCATCGACACCATGGAAGAGGTGATCGTCGCCCATAAGAAAGCGGAAGCCCGTAAGCGATAACCTGTTACTCAAAAAAAGTCGTGACATTCAAATAGGCCGGTAGGCCCCTGAGCAGGGGCTCCGGCCTATTTTTTTGCCCACGACAGCCCGAAGGGCGCGGACCCTCCCTTAAATCCGCGCTTTGTGATGGATGAAGCTTCGCTTTTATCAGAGTGACGCGGCTAACAAAGTCCGCGAGGCATTCCGCAAAGTTGCCGCCGTCCTGCTAGTGCTCGCCACCGGCGCGGGCAAGACAGTGATCTTCAGCTACATCACGACTCAGGCCGCCCAAAAAGGGCGCCGCGTGCTGGTGCTTGCGCACCGCGACATGCTGCTCAAACAGGCCAGCGCCAAGCTCAGGGCAAACGGTGTCGACCACGGCCTCATCATGGCCGCCTACACCCCGAGCCTTTTCAAGCCTGTCCAGGTCGCATCCGTGCAGACCCTCGTGCGACGGCTCGACAAGATCAAGCAGGGCTTTGACATCATCGTCATTGATGAGGCGCACCTATCGGCTACGCCCTCATACACCAAAGTCCTTTTGCATCTGGTTGCACTGAACCCCAAGACAAAAATTCTGGGCGTTACCGCGACTGCTCGACGCCTGGACGGTAAGGGACTCGGCCGCCATGCCGGCGGCACGTTCGACGAGATGGTTGTGGGTATCTCTTTCCGCGAGCTGGTGCGCCATCGCTTCCTGCTGCGTCCGGTCGTGTACGCGTCGCCTACCGCGCCCGACATGACTGAGGTCAACACGAAGGGCAACGACCTGGACATGGACGAGGTCGCGAAGGTGATGGACAAGCCGGTCATTACCGGCAACGCCATTGCCCACTGGCGCCGTATCTGCCCGGGCGCACCGGCGGTAGCGTGGTGCGCCAACGTGAAGCACGCCGAGCACGTCGCGGCGGAGTTCAACGCAGCCGGTATTCCTGCCGTGGCGCTCTCCGGTGAGGACGAATCCGCCGAACGTGACCGCGCGCTGCGCAGGCTTGAGTCAGGCGAGATCAAGGTGATCACGTTCGCCATGTTGCTGGTAGAGGGCGTCGACTGTCCTGCGATCAAGTGCGTGATCCTGCTGCGCCCGACACTGTCGCTGGTGTCATATCTGCAGACGGTTGGCCGTGGCTCGCGCCCGATGTATGCCGATGGTTACAGCCAGGAAACGATCGAGGATCGTCACGCAGCGATGCTGGATGGACCAAAGGGCGACCACTTCTATGTGCTCGACCATGCTGGCCTTACCTTCAAGCATGGCTTTGCCGACGACGACCGCGAGTGGTCGCTCGACGGCAAGGTCAAGAAGGTCAAGAAAAGGAACGACGAGGCGACCATCGGCCTAAAGCAGTGCACGCAGTGCTTTCTCGTGCACGAGCCAGCTCCGCAGTGTCCCGCCTGCGGATTCATCTACCCCGAGCGGAAACGCAACCTGGAAGAGGTTGAGGGTGAGCTGGAGGAGATCACGCCAGAGATGCGCGAGCAGATGGCGATCGCGCAGCGCCGCGACCAGGGGAAGGCTCGAACCGCTGACGAGATGGTCGCAAAGCTCGGCTACAGCATGGAGCGCGCGAATCACATAGCAGCCGCGCGCCAAGAGAAAGAGGCCTTGCGCAACGGCCTCATCGACGATTTCCAGCAGTGGCGAAAGGACACCGGGCAGTCCTCCCTGTCGATCTTCAACGTCGCTCTATCCGACCTCAAAACCTACAAGCCAAAGGCTTTGAAGGAATTGAAAGAACGCTTTGCCCAGTACCGGGCAGAGAAACAAGCCGCCTAGCAGGCACCCACAGTAGAGAGGCAACTCCCATGTCATCAATGAGCAAAACCATCCTTGTAGGACGCCTCGGCAACGACCCGGAAGTGAAGTTCATCAGCAACGGCAACGCCGTCGCGAATTTCAGCGTCGCCACTTCCGATAAGTGGAAAGACAAGCAGGGAAACAAGCAGGAAAAGACCGAATGGCACCGCATCGTCATATGGGGCAAGTTGGCCGAGATCTGCGGCGAGTACCTCAAGAAAGGTTCGCTGGTGTACCTGGAGGGTCGCAACGAGACCGAGAAGTACACTGACAAGGAAGGCATCGAGCGCTACACCACGAAGGTGGTGTGCCACGAAATGAAGATGCTCGGCAGCAAGGATGATGGTCAGCGCAGCGGCGGAAACTCCGGCGGCAACGGAAGTCGTGACACCAATAATGGAGGCCAGCAGCAGCGCACCAGCGGCCAGCAGCAGGGCGGGAGTCAGCAGTCGAGCGGCGGCGCCTTCGACGACGATGAGATCCCATTCTAGACAACCATTCTAGGTTGCTAGTTGGATCGGGGCGCATCCACCAGGAGCGCTCCGTTCTTTTATGCGGTACCTCGACCACTACGAACGACTCATTGCCCGCGCAAGGGAAAGGTTGGTCGACGGATACAAAGAGCGTCACCACATCTTGCCGCGATGCATGGGCGGCGGTGATGAGCTATCCAATCTCGTGGATCTCACGGCAGAGGAGCACTACGTGGCGCATCAGCTTCTGACAAGGATTCACCCGTCTGCTCGCGGACTCGCCACGGCAGCGGTGCGCATGGCGAAGCAATGCACCGGAAACAAGGCGTACGGCTGGCTACGCAGGCGGCACGCTCGCGACGTATCCGTGCGACAAACCGGTAACACGTACAACGTTGGCCGCGTAAGGCCTGATCACGAGCGAGAAAAGATCTCCGCAACGATGAAGGGAGTCAGAAAGTCGGACGCAACGCGGGCAAGGATGTCGGACGCGCAGCGCGGCAACCGACATGCGCTAGGACTTATTCGCGGGCCGATGTCGGACGACCACCGGGCAAACCTAAAGGCAGCCCTAAAGGACCGCAAGCCTCACGCCCTGTCGGATGAGGCAAGGCAGAAAATTTCCATCGCCCGAAAGGCGTACTGGCATAGGATCAGGAATGAAAGACACCGATCTGCTCAACCCTAAGGACGCCATCGCGATCGATAAAGCACCGATGCATCTCGTCTCCCCGATCGTCAAGCTCTACCAGGCGATAGCGCACTACCTCGGAAACATCAAGTACGGCGCGCACAACTACCGCGTCGCAGGTGCTCGTGCATCGATCTACGTATCTGCACTGAGCCGCCACATTGACTCATGGTGGGAAGGCCAGGAAGACGATCCCACGGACGGTACGCCCCATCTCGCTAACGCGCTGGCGTGTATCAACATCCTGATCGAGGCCAAGCACTCCGGCAAGCTGACGGATGATCGGCCGCCAAGCCGGATCGATGCCTACATGGATCTCCGCGCGCGATTCGAGTCGCTCATGCCAAAACTGCGCGCGCAGTACGCGGACAAGAACCCGCGCCACTACACCATTGCGGATACCGATCTGTGAAAGAGAACAACGTCATGCGCATGGTGTGGGGTGCCGTCGCGCACCTCGGCACCAGACTCTTTCGCCTCAACACCGGGCGCGGCTGGATCTCCGGCCTAGGCCCTGACGGCGTGATACAGCTCACTGATGGATCGGTCGTGATCAAGGCCGCGCGCTCCATTGCGATTGGATTCTCGACCCCGTCCGGTGACGCATTGAAGGGCGCGTCAGACCTGCAAGGATGGACGTCCATAGTCGTGACGCCAGAGTTGGTCGGCCGAAGGGTCGCCATCTACACGGCTATCGAGACCAAGAACTCCACCGGCGGCACCAAGCGCAAGGAACAGAAAAATTTCATCGAGCAGATCTGCGGGGCCGGCGGCATCGCCGGGTTTGCATCATCGCCCGAGCAAGCACAAGGGCTAGTCCGCGACTTCAATGGCGCGGTGAACAAGTAGCCAACTAACAGCGCGCGGCCTAGGTTGATCCCCGAAAACACGTCTGCTACGTGCCGACCGAAGCGCTTCCTATTAGCAGCTTCTGAGCAGAGAAGATGGACCATAAGAATAATCGAGCACCAATGCTCTCCGAGATCGAAATCATCGCGCAGTTCCGCGATGCGATGTGCGATGAAGGTATCGGCCCGGCGAGCCATGAGACGATCATCGCCAGCGGCAAGCTTGAGCGGTACGACGTAGCGGGCGACAAGAAAAAGTCCGGCACCGGCTGGTACAAGCTGCATGCGGATAGCCACCCTAATGGCACCTTTGGCTGCAACAAGCGCTACGGTACTGACCACGCCTTCACGTGGAAGCCCGCGCAGTCCGACCGCGTGCCGATGAGCGCCGATGAGCGCAAGCAGCTTGAAATTGACATGAAGGCGCGCCAGGCGGAACGCGATGAGAAAATTCGCGATGAGCGCGCGGAAAAGGCCAAGCTGGCTGCCGGTATCTGGAATGACGCCACGCCATCAGACGGGTCGCATGGGTACCTTGGGCTCAAGGGCATCAATGCATCCGGCGCACGCGTCGGCGACTTCCCCGTGTTCGACAAGGACACTGGTGAGGTCAAGTTCACCTACCGGAAAGCTCTGCTTATCCAGCTTCGCGACTTCAACAAGGCCACGCACTCTATTCAGGCCATCCCTGCCAAGCCGGGCGATGACGGCAAGTTCCCAAAGCTTTACCTAACTGGCGGCGCCAAGCGCGGAAACTTCTTTCCGATCGGCCAGCCGAAAAAGAGCGCAGACGGGAAGTTCCTGTTCGTTGTCGCCGAGGGCTTCGCCACTGGCTCCAGCATTCACGAGGCGACCGGCCATGCCGTTGTGGTGGCGTTCGACTCGGCTAACCTGCAGCCAGTAGGCGAGGCGATCCGCGCCAAGTTCCCAGATGCCCTGATCCTGTTTGCGGCCGACAACGACCAGTTCACGGTCATACCGGTCAACAACCCGGGCGTGCATTACGCCACGAAGGCCGCGCATGCGGTCGGTGGTCTGGTCGCGATACCGCAGTTTGATGACCTGGATGGCAAGCCCACCGACTTCAACGATTTGCACGCTCGCGAGGGACTGGCCGACGTCGAAGCGTGTATCAATGCCGTGCTGTACCCACCGGAAGCGGAGACCAAGGACCCACTCACGTCCGATGAACCGCTGCCATGGGAGGGTGAGCCGCAATTCAGCGAGGCAGCGCGCGAGGTTCCCCAGGCGCCTAGGCAGGCACGTACCCAGCACGAGGCGGCCGACCTGGCTGCGCGCGAGTTTGAGGAGCAACTCGGCTTCACCATCCTCGGCTATGACCGCGATCTGTACTTCATTTTCCTGCACGAAAAAAAGCAGATCATGGACTACACGCGCGGGTCATTCTCCATGTCTGGCCTGATGGAGATTGCCGATCTCCAGTGGTGGGAAATCCACTTCCCCGGCAAGAATGGCTGCAACGTCAACGCTGCAGCCAACTTCATTATCCGCACCGCTCACCGGCGCGGGATTTACGACCGCGCCCGCGTACGTGCCGGCGGCGCTTGGACCGACAAGGGTCGTCATGTCTTTCATCATGGAAGCTACTTGAGCGTCGACGGTGCCAGGATGGACGTTACAGAGATCAAGTCGGAATACGTATATGAGCAAACCCTCCCGCTCCCTCCTCCATCCGATACCCCACTCTCCGACGAGGAGGGTCAGCGTCTCTTTGGCGTATCAAAAATGTTCCGCTGGCAACGCGACTCATCGGCAGCACTGCTTGCCGGCTGGACGTTCCTGTCTCCGATATGTGGCGCGCTCAAGTGGCGCCCCCATGTATGGCTCACCGGCCCAGCCGGTAACGGTAAGTCAACCATTATGCAGCGGTACGTATACGCCCTCCTTGGAAAGAAGGCATGCGAGTACGCCCAAGGAAACTCGACGGAGTCAGGTGTACGGCAAGCGATCGGCTCCACGTCCGTCCCCGTGCTACTTGACGAGGCTGAATCCAATGGCGAGCGCGAAACCGCGCGCATAGAAAACATGCTCTCGCTGATCCGCCAGTCGTCGAGCGAGTCGGATGCCAAGACACTCAAGGGCACCATATCCGGTAGCGGCATGGCGTTCCACGTCAGGAGCATGTTCTGCCTTGCATCGATCTACGTTGGTATGGACAAGAAAGCCGACATCGACCGCTTGTCGGTGCTCACGCTCAGGACCTCGCGCGGCGACCCTGACGCGGCGGCCAACTGGGTCAAGGTCAAGGATGAGCTCCATTGGATGGAGCGCGATACGGACCTGCGTGGGCGTATGCTGCGGCGCGTGATCGACATGATGCCGATCGTCCTGCAGAACATCGACACCTTCACCAAAGTGGCTGCAGCCAAGTTCGGTAACCAGCGCGACGGCGATCAGTACGGCACCATGATGGCTGGCGCCTGGTCGCTGATGAACTCCGGTCTGGTGACGGATGAGCAGGCCCTCGCCTTTATGAATCAGTTCGACTGGACTGAGTACGCCGAGCAGGCAGAGTCTGACGACTCGCAAAGTGCACTGGAGGAGCTGATGGGGTCATTCATCATGGTCATGGGCACAAAGCACAGCGTGCACAACCTGATCAGCTTTGCGCTTGGCGAGGAGGTGGAGGGCCGAACCCTGGAAGGGCGCCAGGCGCGAACCGAACTGAGGCAGCATGGAATAGCACTGGACGGCACAAAGCTGGCGCTATCCAACTCCGCCAGCGCGATACGTAAGCTGCTGGCCGGCACTCCATTCGCCACCGACCCGCGCGCGGCCTTCTCACGACTGCCTGGCGCTGGTAACGGAGCTGGAAAGCAGCTCAAGTTCAACGGCATCAAGACGCGCGTAACCACGTTGCCGCTGGAGCTGATTGGGTTCGGCGGTCGCTCGGTCGAGAGTGAAAGCGAGTTGTTATAGGTGTTGACAGCGCCCAATCATATTTGATACATACGCGCGCACACGCATGCGCACATGCGCGCGTCCGCAGGCGCGCACACGTGTAGCCATACATTCACTTCATGAGGGTGTCACGCCTGATGCTATGGTCACGACTTAACCAGAACGAAAAAAAGCCCCGGATTTACCGGGGCTTCTCTGCACTCATGTGCTAGGCGCTATTACGCGGCGCGCTGGATCGACTGTGTCAACTCGAACTCCAGCTCCTCGCACTTGCGCACGATCACTTTGCGCTCCTCGCGGACATTGTCGCCGCACACGCGCAGTGATGCGGCGCGTATCTCGGCGGCCTGCTGCGTGATACGGATCTCCGTCAGGTTCGCCATGAGGCGCTTCTCCTCGCTGCGAAGCTTGGTGAGCTGCTCCATCAGGTTGAGAGGATGGTCAGACTGCACCTCGCTGGCACCTACGATGGGCGAGACCTCGGATGCCTTCGCCAGTACGTCGCGGCCATCCGTGAGGTGGACGACAAAGTCGAAGGTATTGCCACACCGGCCAATCAGCGGACCCTCGCGTTTTATCATGCCGAACAAGCCGACCGGATTCTTGCCGGTGCCGGTCCATACGGGGCTGGTGATCATGACCTGCATGCCGACGCTTAGCGGTAGCGCGGCTGGCGCGGTCGCTTCCTGGTTGATGGCACCGTCCATTTTCACGTTGCCGGTGACATTGATGTCGCCGTTGGCAGCCAGATAGATCGATGAGCCGTCGCGTATCTCGATCACGAAAACGTCGGCGAACGGCGCGGCTGTGAACTCATCATGCGACGCTGAGGCTGCGACTTCGGCATCATTGGGCGCGATCTTGCGCAGGCGACGTGGCAGGTACGATACCAGGCGGCCGTCATCCAGCTCGACGACAACGAGCAGATAGTCGCAGTTGTTGACGACCATGCCGGCCTTGCCGATCGTGTCGCGCTGCTTATCGCTGCAGTCGGCGCTAACGATCTCGACGCGTTCGCCGATTTTGAAGCTTGCGGGAGAGACGGGTCCGGTGGTGGTGTTTGCTTTTGCGTTCATTGGTTTGGGTACCTTAATCGTGCGGGAGACAGGCTATGCTGCCGATTACGCGTTGGCGTTGGCGCGCATCTGCGACAGCGCTCGGCTACCGGCGCGAACGGAGCCGGCAGCAGCAATGAGGGATGCGCGGCGATGGCGCTTGCCAGCGTTCTTGCCCTGGTGCGCGGTGCGCGTGGAGGCGACCACGTAACGCGGACCCTGATAGGTGGCTGCGGCGCCATGATTGACGGCATGCACGAACAACGGGTGATCGCCGATGATGGCGCTGACGTGAGACATGCGGCCACGGCCACGCAGGAATCGACCAATGCTCTCGGAGGTGTTGCGGATCTTCACGTTATTCATGGATACCTCAGTGGTTGTGGGTAGCGGCGATGAAGCCGCAAGTGAGTAGGTGCATTTACGGCGCATGGCAGGAACGTGGAGCAGCGATGAGCGCGCGCTCTCTATCTGTGCGGAGGCACGTGGTGGAGTCCAGAAAGTAGGTGAAGGGCGATACCGATGACGACGCCAGCGATCATGGCTATCGCCATGATCTCGGCGAGGGTCCGCCAGAATCCGGATGGCATACGCTCAGGCCGGCGAAGCTCAGCTACAACGTCCGCGTTATACGTGTGCCTGTCGTACATCAACCTTGTGGATGTCTTGCGCTTCACGGTGTACCCCTCTAATTGGTCGGGGTACTATGGCGTCACGACTTTTGGCGTGTGCAAAAACGTATCCAGTAACCTGTTCGAGGCGAGGTTTAGAGGCGCCTCACCGAAGTGGTCTGCTTCCTCCCGCTTTGGTGCATGGGGCGGTAGTAGCTCACCGAACGCACTCGGTGGGGCGTATGTCGTGGCGCATGATTGGCGGAGGGCGCGCGGGTGTGGCTAGACTTCCCATCACGCTCAAGTGCAGCGGTATAGACCAAAGCAATATCGACAAGCACAAGTTTCTTCACGGTGATTCCATTCGTTATCGAGGATGGGGCGCGAGGTCAGTCCGTCGCGCTGATCTAATTTGATCATGTATCAAATTTGATTGCAAGCTTCCTCCCATCACTGTTGATCATTTATGGTTACGTGGCTTTCGGATGCGCAGGTTATGGTCAGGCATGGTTTTGTCGTCCTGATAGGCCCGCGTACCTGCAGCAATGCACTCAGGGTGGGTATCTAGCACCCTGACGGCGGCGTTGTGGAATGTGGCACGACGGTCGGAAGCCCTCATGCGCTCGCGGTGGAATGCGGATGATCCGCCGGCAGCCTCAAGTGCTAGCGCCTCGGACTCATATGCCTTGTAGGTCTTGCAGGCGGCCTCATACCGGCGCCAGTGCCACACTCTCAATTCACGTGCATTCATGACTTTCAACTCCTACCACCAATAGGTGGAACTTGTTAGACGTGGTCGGCGCAAGTGCAGCGCGGACCCTGAATTTGTTCCTGAGAAGCAAGTGCAGAACACGCTCCCGGTGGCGCTTTAGCTTCTCCGTGATTAGATCGCCCGCCCTACGGCATCCGAAAAACTGGACAATCACGCCATCGCGCGACATTCGCAGTTCCAGCTCATGCAGTACCTGAGACGGAGCAAGTGCTGCGAGCACGGATCGATATAGCGTCATGTCGCCGCTCATAGCCTTGTGCTACGTTTTGCTCCAGGGTTGCGCACGCGCGGCATACGCACGGAGCCCTTGGACTTGTTGCGGCCACGCATGGCGATGCGCGGGGATGGCATGAGGCGGACGTCGCACGCGTGCATCGGAGGCGCGTGCTCCCACCAAAGGCGGAAGCCTGGGCGCATGTAGAAGGGGGGCGCGGGGTACGTGCTGAACCAGTAGGGGAGGTGCCAGCTCATCGGGCATCCCTCTTAGATCGACAGATGCGCGCGCACTCGGTGCAGCATCCCTTGCGGGTGTACCTATCGGACACATGCCCATGACGACATGGCTCGCCGGTGTAATAGAGCGTCAGGCCCCTGATCCTTGCGGCCTCGCGAGAGACTATCTGGCCGGCCGGAGCGCGCTTAGTGGGAGATCGTGCCAGCCATGTGACGTTGTTGTTCTCGCGCTTGCAGTCGATGCAAAAAGACTTGATGACGTAGCGCTCAGATAGGTGGCCTCGCAGGCACGGTTTACCGGTGTAGTAGCGGCGCAGTCCGGTGGAGCGCGCCTGCTGGATAGTGATGATCTGGGGCGCGCTCATCGGCAACCACCAACGACCAGCGAATGCTGAGCGAGCAGCGAGCCACGCGGCGGGTTCCACGTGCTGATCGCGCGCTGCTCGTGCCGGTAGGTCTGCGGCTTGCCGCTCTCATACCAGAACATGACGCGCGGCGGCTCCTCAAAGCAGACTGCCGAGCGGGCACCGGCGTAGGCGTACTTGCGCGAAGCCTTGCGCAAGGTCTCTCCCGACTCGCGTGCGGTGTCGATGATCAGCACCGAGCGCAGTGACTCGGGGATCTCCTGCCCGAACGGAATGAACGGGATGCGCAGGATGTGCGATGCGTACACGGCGGCGATGGCACCGGATCTTCCCGGGCCAGTCACGCATCCATAGGACATGAAGCACTCGGCGCTCAGTAGCTCACGGATACGCGCGGCGAATTCCTGCTCGGACACAACGCGGCTCATGCAACTCTCCCAAGCGCCGCCAGAGCCGTGCGAATCGTCTTGTAGGCATCGCGCTCTTTGGCGTTGCGATGCGTCATATGGGTCGACTCGGATGCGAGAAGGGAAGACACGCCCCTGATCAATAGGGCGGTGGCAGCATCATTCGAACTTGCATCACGACCAAGGGCGGCACTACTGGAGCCCTTGGCGCGAGCTAGTGAGGAAGTTGCCTGATGGAGGATTGCGCGACCCACATCGGAAAACTGCAGCCGGTCTTGCAACTGATGGCCGCGTACTTCCATGTGCATCACGATCTCTAGGGAGGCATTGAGATCGTTGCGCTGCTCGATCAGCTCGGCCGTGGCGGCACGAGCATCAAGCAGGTTTTCAACGTGGCCGGTATTCCCCATCGAGCGAAGCTCGGCCACGACAGCGTCGATAACCTCAAGCACATTCACATGCGCACTCATGCCGCCATCTCCATCGGATAGCGCAGCACCAGGTGCCACTCACTAGACCAACCATCAAAAGTCCCGATGTAGTTGGCCCGATAGCCGTTGTCGTGCTGCAGGATGCAGCGGAAAATTCCAGGGTTTCTCACTCGATTACCTCGATGCAGGTTTTGAATGACGTGCCAGGCACGTCGATGGTTTTATGGTTAAAGCCGCTTGCACTCAGGGCCTCGATTGCGCTGGCGCAGTTAGGACCGACCCAGCAAGAACCGTCTTTCCATTCGCGCGCCCAGGCGCCCGGCACGTCAGCGAGGGTGGCCTTGATGCGGGAGGAGAGGCCGGTCACGTCAGGCGGCCTGCTGGCACATCGCGTTAGCGAGTGCCTCGGCGAAACGCGCGCTGATGTGTGGGGCGCGCTGGTTGATGCCGAGACGGATGTCCGCCTCGGTGCAATTGAGTTCCTTCGCCAGCGCGATCACAGCGGAATCGAATGCCGTGCGTATGGCGGGCGCAGCGAGGGGTAGCGACTTGGCGGCAATGACTGCGCTGTCCCGTCGGCGGCGCGCGCAGCGCAGCCAGCCGAACCGGATTCGCAGGGAGGCCGTGGAGATCACTCGCCTCACCTCAGTACACCTTGACCAGCACGCGGATGTGCAGGCACTGGATGTTGTAGCCGCCTGCGTAGATCGAGCGGACGTAGACGGTCTTATCGCCCTTGTCGGTCATGACGGTGAAGGTGCCGTCATAGCCGTCGCTGGTGCGCGCGTAGGTTGAGGACGTCACGGAGGTGACACCGGCGTCGATCAGGTACTTGGCGATCTTCCAGTTGCGCTTGTCCTTGGCGGCGGCGCAGTTTTTGACCATGAAGTCAGCCACGCTCGGGCCGTAGCCGCCACCGAAAACGCTGTACCAGGTCTTTCCGCCAGACAGCTCGAACAGCTTGCGGTAGTACGCCCACTGGTTATTGCGCAGTGCTTGGCCTTCCTCGGATGCCTTGAACTCGACCAGGGCATTGCACCGACGCTGCGCCCATTCCTGGGAGCGCACCAGGCGCTCGGCGTCCAGCGGAGCCAGCACGACATTCAGGCCGGCGATGATGTCGGAGATGGCACCGGCGGGAATGGTCTTGGCTTCGCGTGCGGTCATGGTGTTGCCCCTTCTATTGATCAAATATGATTAACTTGATCAAATTTGATCATATCCCCCGACCTATGGGAAGGGGGTTTATGAAACGACGTGGTTTAGTTATTCGGAGCCATGGGATGAGTCCATGGCGGACTCACCGGCGGGGTCACGGGCAGCGCGGGAGGAACGGAAGATCCGCAGTAACAGCTCCTCCATCGCGTTCGCCCTCGCGTCGCCGCGCCTCTCTCGAACGCGAATCAGGTATCCCTGGCGGTGCATCTTTGTGGGCATGCGCAGCACGGCGCGGCCCTCAAGTTCGGTGTTCCACTCCGGCGACCATGACCCGACAACAGTGCCGTCATGCAGGGTGACCTGGCGCTCGTATCGCTCGCGCGGAGACTTGTAGCGGTAGCGGTCGAGCACCGGGACGACCAGGCCGTCGACCAGCAACTCATTAATAAGGGCGTCGACTTCCGTACGCGGATCGCCGGTGTACGCGGCCAACTCATCGCGGGTCGCCGGACTCAGTCGGGTCAGTGCACCGGTGACTCGGTCGCGCAGAGTTGATGCGCGCCAGGGCGTCGAGCCCGGCGTCCGGGGTGTGATGTGTGGTTTGGTTCCCATGGGTCGTCATGGTGGTGTCACGACCAAAACAGGGGAGGGGGACGCAGAGGGGGACGCCCAGGGGGACGTTTTATGACAGTTTTGTTACAAAATCAGGGGTTATGGAGGGGTACGCAGGGGGACGGGGCAAAGTGCGTCCCCCTCGCCGTGCACCCATAAGCCATTGAAAACATTGCAAAGGGGACAAAGGGGACGGGGGGGACGCTCCCGCAGCCAATTTCATAGAGAGAAAAAGAGGGGGGGGGAGGGGGTACTCATCACCGGATACATAGACACCCTGCCCATAGACCCCCTCCCCCCCCCCATTTTCTTACAGGGGGCTATATCTACATTTACCGTCCCCTTTGTCCCCCTCTCTCTTCTTCTTCTTCTTCTTTTCTAATAGAAATAGATAGATAGAGAGAGAGGATGACCGAATTTGAGGGGGACAATCAGGGGGACAGGAGGGGGGACGTTCTGGATAGCGTCCCCCTTTTGTAAAGAAACGTTAAGTTGAGCAGATCGATGAATTATTTGAGCCGTATCGAGCCGTAGCTAACCATATTTGATCGTACCTAGACCGATCTAACCGTAGCAAGCCGTTGATTTGTAACGATATTCCCTCTTGTTTGTTTTTGATCAAGTCGTGACAATGCGCCTACGCGATAGCAAGGGGCTGCACGGTCATGTACTTCACGATTCCCGAAACACCTGGCGTTGAATACTTCGGCTGCGAGAAGCTGCGGGCTAAGTTCCCGGTGGCTGCTTGTGCTGAGATGTGGCGAAAGGCCAACCACGGGACGCCTGATGAGCGGGAACTGCGATCGGCGTGCAAGAACTGTCCGATTGGCGCGACCCATTCCGGTGAGCCGACCACGTCCATCTCACCCCTGCGCAATGCCAGGATTTGCGGTCGTTGCCAGCGCCCATCCCGGCGGCTGATCTCAAAACACCTTTGCGTGTCGTGCCAGAACCGCCAGTACGAGTGGCTCAAGGGCAGTAACGCGAAAGGCTGCTCACCGTCGCGCATGCGACCACTGGCGGCGCGGTCGTTCCACTTCGCGCATGACGGGGTTCGTCGCGAGACCTATCTGCCGCTGAGCGTCGACCCGGATGAGCTGATCATCGCTGCACTGCGTGACTCGGCTGGCCGGGTTGGGATGGGACGCAATGGGCACGCGTCGCACTTTCGCCGCATCGCTGATGCAGTTGCTGCGCGAGGTGCGTCATGAACCTGAGCGGAAAACTCACATGGGTGATGACCGATCACGTCTGTCGTGTGTGCTTTGGCCGCGTGATGGTTCGCCAAAAGAGCGGGCGCCTGGAGTTCGTATTTCGGTGCGCAAGCTGCGGCGCCCAGGCTGGCGGTGAGTCGCCTGCGGCCGTGTGCGCATGCGGGCTGACACTGGAGGGGACCAAGGATATGGGTGTGCGTTGCCAGGTCAACCCAGAACGAAGCCCCGAACTGATCGACGAAATCATCGCGACGGTGCAAGGGGGTGAGGCGTGACGATTGCCGCCCATCTGCCGCCTCCGCACTCACCCAGGCCCGCAATCGTTGTCGTCCTGGTGATCGTGGGCATTGCGCTCGGCGTAACCGGACTTCCCGGCGCCGGCCTATTCATCGCTGCGGCCATCGTGGTCGCGGCCACTTTCGACTGATTGAAGGGAATCACATGTGGAAGTTCAAGAACGCACTAATTATCGCCACGCTTTTTGCTGGTGCCGCCTACCTTTACGCACACGGCAAGCCTGACGCTGGCGACTCGTTCGCATTCATTGCGTTGATCGGCTGAATCTTCGCGGACTGATTGATTATCAGGGGAAACTCCCCTGATTACCTTTAACAAACAAACGCTTATGTGACGTCCTTTCAGATTGGGGCGCACATATGGCGCGGAGAACTACTGCCGTGGCTCACATAACCATCCCCGTCACCAAGATCAAAACCCTTTGGCTGCGCCGCCTGGTCATCGCCCTGACCTTGCCGCTCGTGCTGCTGCTGCGCGTCCTGTTTACCCCTGTCGGTCTGTTCGCCTACTTCATCGACACGCTGCTGCACCTGGGCGAGGACCTCGCCTTTACGTGCCGTGGCGCGGCCGGCGCATGGCGCAACACCACGACCAAACCCCGCATCGAGGGCTGACCCATGACCCCTGAAATCACTGCCAAGCTGGAACGTATCGACCGCATGAACGAGAGGCTGCGCCAGGCGCGTGAGGATGCCGAATGGCTGGAGGCTCAGACCGGCGTGGCCGCTACCGCCTATGCCGAGGCTGACGAGACCGACTATCTGAGCAAGGACGAGCTTCGCGCCATTGTTCGCGGATACCGCGCAGGTTATGCCGCCGCGTCCATCGGCGTCGAGGAAACCGCGTCTGCCTCCCAAGTCGAGAAGCCGCGCGCTGAGGTTGCGCCTGTCGCCAAGCCGACTCCTGTCGCCAGGTACGAAAACCCAGCGCCTGCGAACGCTCCATCACCAGCTCCGACTCCAGCTCCGGCCGAGCCCGTTTACATCCAGCAGTCCGGCCGCGCGAAGCGCACCGAGCAGCAGCCAACCTGCGGCAACCCCGACTGGGTGAAGTGGCCCGACCCATCTGGCTACGGCGTCCCGCCTGCCGGCCTGGATAAGGATGACGCTATCGCCTACCGCATGAGGGACGGCGTTGTTCTGCTAACCGACTACCCCAAACAGCTCGAATGGCGCCACTTCGGAAATCGCTCCGACATCGTTGAGTATCGCCTGCTCACGGTTGATGAGATGAGCGCCATGGACCCATGGGTTGAATGGGTCGGCGGCCAGTGCCCAGTAGGTCCGACCGTTTCGGTACAGCTCCGCATGCATGACAACGGACACAACGATGCTGTCATAGCTGGCCTGCAGCGATGGGAGCATGAGTCGCCCCTCCATGCTGACTACGACGCCAACATCACCGCCTACCGAGTGGTGATCCCATGAGCCTGCGCACGATCCACAAGTACCGGCTCCAGATTCGTGAAGGCGTTCAGCAGGTCGACACCGCACTCGGCGGCGACTTGCTGAGCGTCCAGACCCAGCATGGTGAACCCATGCTTTGGGTCCAGATCAGGAAGGGTGCTACGCAAGTATCCCGCTACGTTCAGATGTTCAAAACCGGTCAGCCTATTCCTGATCACGTGGTCCTGCTGAGGCACCTAGGCACGCTGCAGCTCTACAGCGACATGGTCGTCTACCACGTCTACGAGGTAGGCGCGTGACGCGCATCCATGTCCGCTACGGCGCGGCTCGTGCCAAGCCACTCACCGGCGACCGGCGGCTGCTTCATGGCGTCGACCACGTACGCGTGCAGAGTCGCGTGACGTTCGGTCCACATCGTGGTGCCCTCGTCGTGAGTGGTGGCCGCCCTGTTTACGAATGGGTGCCTGTAACTGATGCGCCTGCCTATGCGGTCGCGATCAACGGCCGGCGGATCGGCAAGCACCAGGCGCCTGCCTGATGGTCGTGGTCCGCAAGCGCTCGCGCCCGCGCTGCCGATGCAGGTACTGCGGCAAGCGCAAGACGCTATCGATGCAGCCGGGCGACTACGTCCGGCCACACCGGTGCGGCTGCGGTCGAGAGCGCACGCTGATCAGAAAGGCTGACGAGCTAGGGTTATTCAGGCCGCAAACCTGGCGCGTCGACCAGTACCGCACCGATGGACGCGAGCAGCGCGGCAAGACATGCAACTGCCTGGGCTACTCGCACCCGCATTTCCGCGCTCGCGGATTCTGCGACGACAACCCAAGCATCACGACCGATGATCTCCAGGCTCGATATGAGTCCGGATCGTGGTCGTGACCTAACACTATCCACTCTCAAACCGGAGTTACCCATGGAACAGAAAGACATCGACGCCTTGAAGGCATCCGCGCTGGCCGCTGCCAAGGGAGGCAAGGCTGTAGACCCGACTGCCGTACTGGCGTTGATCGCCACGCATGCCGTCATGGTCAACAGCGAGGCATTCTGGGGTGTACGCGGCCCGCAGTTGATCGGCGAGCTCAATGCCCTGCGCCAGGTCGAGCCGACCGCTCGCGCCATGCTGGCACACGGCCAGATCCTGGCTGGCGTGCATGCCCGCGCCAGCACGACGCTCGCTGCGCTGGATGACCTGCGGAAGAACGGCAACGGCGCAACCCTCACGCCTGCACCTACCGCGTAATGGATGCTGTGCTCGATGAGGAGCTAGAGATTGGATTCTCCGTCGCCGAGACGGAGGGTCCTGATTCGCCCGGCATCATCGCTACCCGGCTGATGGATCTGCCCGAGCACAAGCACCTCAAAGAGCACGAGATCCGCATCGAGTACCTGTTTCGCCATGACGTGAAGATGTCAGGCGGCAAGATGGTACTGGGCTCAGTGCACCAGCCGTCATGCCAGGGCGCGATGCGGCCATTGTTCGAGTGGATGATCGAGCGGCTGTTCGGCTACCTGCCTGACTACCTGATGATCCTGGACCGTGATTTCTGGTCCAGCGTCACCGCCCAGACGCGCGAGGCGCTGGTGCATCACGAGCTGATGCACATCCGCCAGAAGCTGGACGAATACGGTGAGCCGCGCTTCAACAACCAGACCGGCGAGCCGATCTATCACCTCGTCGCACACGATATCGAGGAGTTCAACGAGACGGCCAAGCGTTACGGCGCATGGTCTCCGGCGATCTCCGATTTCATGGAGGCATGCAAGTGAAAATCTTTGACCTGGTCGACATCGATCCGGGCACCTACAACGACCAGACCCGCATGGCTGGACTGTATGCGTCGGCATGGAATGAAGGCTACACGTGGGCACGCTGCGGCAATTCGCGCGCATGTCCGGCATTCCGCGATCCGGCTATGGCTGAGCAGTGGCTCGACGGCTATGACTGCGCGGCCGAGCTGCGCACGATCAAGGTCGACCAGACCGTATCGGCCGATGCTGTCACGTGCTGAGCAAGATTCCCGGCCAGACCAATGGCCTCACCGGCATCACTTGCGAGCTGCTGCGCGATGAGGGTATTGCGGCCCGGCTGTTCGGCCTCGAACGTGAGCCGCCATTCTGTGATGAGCGCCTACGCACGGAGTGGCTGATTGGATACGACGGCGCGCAACTACCCACAACAGAGAGCAACCCATGCAAATGACACCCGAGCAAAAGGTTAAATGGTTGGTGCTGATCCGCGTCGATGACTTTTCCGACATCACGTTGCCCGAGATCACGGCAGACAACGTCGACGCAGTCTATTCCGAGTTTGAGGATGGCGACGATAGCGACAACATGCAGGACGCTCGCGCCGAAGTGCGCGGCGGCGAGGAAGAAACAGGGCTGTCGTGCGAGTCCTCGCGCCACTACGAATCCAAGGCCGTCGCGGCCAAGTGCCCCGATGGCACGTGGGTTGGCTGGACGTACTGGTACGGCGGAGGCAAGCACGGCGAGCCGGAATCGGTCGACTGGATGGATAGCGCCTATGACCTGATCATGACCCCCGAAGAGGTGACCATCATCAAGATGACGTTCACCAAGCCGGCGGTGGTCTCATGATCAAGCCAGCCATCGGTCGCAAGGTCTGGTTCATGCCGAGCGATGAAGACAAAGCCGGCAGTTTCGGCATGACTCAACACTGCGGCGACCCACTGGATGCGACGATCATCGCGGTCATCACTGCCAGGCACGTGAACCTCCAGGTGCACGACCACGAGGGCGAGGGCTTCATCGTCAAGGACGCCCTCCTTATCCAGGAGGGTGAAACGCTGCCCGATCCGACCGAGGATGGGCACGGCTATGCCTACTGGATGCCGTATCAGGTCAGCCAGGCCGCCGCACCCGTCCGCACGCTGGAGCTGCAGCCTTTGGACATGCCTGGTGGCACCGTCATGGATCTGCGCGACGGATGCGGCGATGTTCACTTCACCGGCCATCTGACGATGACAACCCCGGCGACCGAGGCTGGCAGGCAGGCCGGTCTGGTCAGAGACTGACTCGCTATCAGGTGACGGGCCGCATAACAGCGCGGCTCGTCACCAACTCAATGCCAATAGGGCGCAATTTAGATCATGGCAAGAAAGATCCTGACCGATGAGCAGGTCCTCGACATCCGCACCAAGCACGAGTTCGATGGTGTGACCAGAACCGAGCTTCTCGCCATGTATCCAGACGTCAGCTACGAGTACATGCGCTGCATCATGGAATACACCACGCGCGGTAAGCTGATCCCTAAGTCGCCACGCAAGTGAGAGTGATAGTGAAAATCGTGACAGTAGGATGAGATCACGATAGTGACTACCACGGATAGGCAGGATGAGCGGCAAGCCGCGCGAGGACCAAAAACCAGCAGTGATGCTGGCGATCAATGAGCATCTGAATCTGCACGGCCCCAAGAACTGGGGTCCATGCCAGGCTCGATTCCCAGACGTATCGGCCGCCACATTCTGGCGCTGGGTGAAGGAAGCCAAGGCTACCGTCGAGACGGCTGCCGGCAAGCACGGCAATGCCGCCCTCGCGCTCAAGCAAAAGCAGATTCGCTCCCAGGTCGAGCTCAAGCCCGATCGCGTTGCGCGAGAGATCAAGTCTCAGCTACCTGCCGCACCATCCCCGGCGGTAATCGCTGGTGGCAATCCAGCGCTGATGCGTGAGACGTTCAACTTCATGGCGTTCTTCGGCGAGATCGTCGAGGACTCAAATCTGCTGCGCGAGTCGACCATCATCCGCAACGATGATGGCACGGTGAAGCTGCGCAACCCGATGATGATGGACAAGTCGCTTCAGCGGCGTCTAAGCATCATCGAGACCTACCTGCACTCGATCGAGACGCTCTACAACGTCGAGCGCATGCGCGAGCTTTACAACCTGATCATTGAGGAAGTTGGCAAGGTCAGCCCTGACCTGCAGCGCGTGATCCTTGTGCGCCTGCGCGAACTCAACAACAAGCGCGGCCTGACCATGTCGGCAGATCTGCGCTGATGGCTTTCGGTCGCAAGAAAAAGGAGATGTTCGACCCCTATGCGTTTCTAGATGGGGTGATCGATGAGATCGAGTCGAACAACGGCCTGCGCATCGAGAAAAAGCTGATCGATTCGGGCACGACGTTCCGGCAGTGGTGCGAGCAGCTCGGCAAGGATGGGCTCAAGGTCGATGGCAAGCCGTTCAAGCTGGATGATCGCCCGACCATGGCGTGGATATATGACCAAGTCCCGAGCACCGAGGAGGACGCATACCGCCTGGTCCTGGTGCTGATGAAGTGCGCACAGGTCGGATTCACGGTTATGGAGATGCTCGCTACCATCTACCTTGGCCTGCGGTTCGGCCCGGCCACGGTCGGCATGTTCCTGCCCGACATGAACCTGTCTCGTTTGAAGTCCACCGAGCGCTTTATGCCTATCGTGCGCAGTGTGCCGCCGGTGCATGCGCTGATGACGGAGGATGCGGAGGACGGCAGTGGTCGAAAGGGCGGCGAGGGCAACGTCGACCGTCGCCGCATCGATAACGCGCTTTTCATCTTCTCCTGGACATCCGGCCGCGCTACGACCGAGTCCGTCCCCATGGACGTCCTGAGCTTCGACGAAGTGCAGGAGATGACCCTTGAGCAGATGGAAAAGACCCAGGAACGTCTATCGGCGTCTGACATCCGCTTCACACTGATGGGGTCGACGGCCAACTGGCCGGATGCCGATATCCATCATTGGTACAAGCGCGGATCTCAGCATCAGTTCCACACGCGCTGCGCGGAGTGCGGCTCGATGAAGCCGCTCGATGAGTATTTCCCCGAGTGCATCAAGTGGGATGCTGACCTTGGCGTGTTCCGGTACGTCTGCCCAAATGGTCACTGGATTCTCGATACCCAGTGGGGCGAGTGGATCGCGGACAACCCGGACGCGGACAAGCCGATCGATCAGCGCATCCCAAAGCGCGACAGGCCGATGCGCATCCGCTCGATCCACTACCCGCAGTTCCTATCGCCGACCATCTCGGCGGGCGAGATCATGGACTCGTACAACAGCGCCACGGACATGAAGAATTTCTTCAACCGTAAGCGCGGCAAGCCATACCTTGACCCGTCGCAGGTACCGGTGACGCTGGAGCACATGGCTCAGTGCGTGGAGGCCGGTCGTATCGAGGGCATCACGTGGAAGTCCCGCGCGCGCGGCGCTTACATGGGCATCGATCAGATGGGCAACTTCAACGTACACGTGATCAAGGAACGGCTTCCTGATGGTCGCCAGGCCGTGATCCACCTTGAGGAGACCTACAGTGCGGACCCGTTCCTGCGGTCGTCCGAGTTGATGGATCTGTACGGTATCGCGGTCTGCGTGGTCGAGATCAACCCGAACTACAACGACGCCAAGAAGTTCGCCAACCGTCACCCGGGCCGGGTGTTCATCTGCAACAGCTTCGGCACGATGGAGGAGGGCATGATCCAGTGGGGCGACGCGCCCAAGTTGGACCCGAGCGATCGGCGCACGACCGAGGAGGGCCGCGACCGCTACACGCTAAAGATGGACCAGTTCAAGTGCATGCAGGTCAGCATGGCGCGCCTCACGACGCAGACGTGCTTGTTCCCCGACCCGCAGGGCCTGACGCAAGAGATCACCGAGAAGGGCAAGACCCAGATTCTGCCGGTGGCGCCTCGCGCGTTCTTTCACTTCACAAAGACGGCGCTGGTGTCGGAGAAAAACGACGAGACCAACAAGTTCCGTCGATCAGTCAAAAAGATCGGTATCGATCCCCACTTCTCGTACGCCAATGCGCTATGCGACGTCGCGTATGCGCGCTCACATGGAACGAGCAGCTTCATTCTTCCCAGTCCATCAAACATCCGCCAGGATCACGCCAAGGATGTAACGGAGCGACTCGCCACCATCGGCGTACCTGAGAGGGTGGCTCAGATGGTGGCGGCGCTGCCTAGGGGCGAGGTGTGCGGTCGATGCACGGCGTTTTTGGAGGTTAGTGGCAGCGAAATGGGCATGTGCGGCGAGCGCGGCCTCAAGGTCAAGGCCACGTCGCAGGGGTGCGCGTTGTTTGTGTCGTCGGATCTGGATTAGTTCGCGGCGCCCGCAAAGACAGGGACGATGTTAACGTCCAGCGTATAAAGCGAGTTCGCGTCACCGTGCTTGCGTACCTCGATCACCTGACCGCGATCGATTGACTCAGACTCTCGATAGACGCGAGTGCCTTTACTCATCCCGTAGCACTCATTCTGATCGGCGTAGTTTTGGTATGCCGCCATGTCGCCGTCATGCGCTAGCTGCAGCAAGTGCTCAGCATCAGAGATATGGACGCACGCGACGTCGTCTTTCTGAAACTGCCAGTCGACAACGATCGGCGCTGCATGAGCTACCTGATCCGCCGGCGCGGATGACGCATCCGTACTAGATGGCGCCTCATTTGCTGCGCGTGCGACGCCCTGAAAGGCGAAGATCATCGCGGCGACGAGTGCTGAAAAGGCAGCGATTACGAGGATTGATGCCGGTCCTTTCATGGTGTTTTCCCTTTGGCGCGTGAGCGTGCCTGTATGTATGCCGTTGTCATGTTTGATCAATTACACCACCGCAATAGGTCGTGACGCAATTATAGGGCCTTAACTCCCTTTCTATCGTCAACCAACCCGAGAGGCATCCGCAATGGCAACAACTCCCGCATCGACCGCAACAAATGCCGCCGTCGCCGTTGGCGAAGGTATCGCCTCGGCTGCCGTCTCCGCTGCTGTAACCACTGCCAAGACTGACGCTGTCGCTGACGTCGCCAAGGCCAAGGCCGCCGCTGTCGCCGAGTCCAAGTCGCACCCGTGGGTGTTCGGTGCCGCATTCTTCGCGTCCGGCGCCGCGTTCGCCTTTGAAGTCGTGCACTACCTCCACCTGGTGCTGTAATGCAGGGCACGAGCGACTGCATCACCAAGACCGGCGGTGACCGCGCCATCGGCATCGGAACCCAGGGCGGCTGATGGGTATCGACACGCAAGGCGGCTGATGCTGATCTGCGCCCCAAATGACAAAGGCTCCAATCGGGGCCTTTGTTTTGCTCGGGTGTCACCTGATAACGGATCAGGTCGCGGCACGGACGATGTCGTTGTCCGTCTCGCGCGAAGGGAGCAGGCGCCCGCTGCGGTGCCACCTTTCGGATGGTCCGTTAGGGTACACGCCGAGGCATTCGAACTTGGCGGCACGTCCGCCAACCTCGACAATGGTCACTAACTCACCGCAGCGCGTGACGTACTCGCCCGGCCCGGTGATCACGTTCGGCAGGACCACGAGCGACACGAAATAGGCTTGATTAGACATCATGTGTGCTCCATCACGCGGCTGAGGATAGGCAGGATAACGCCCACGGAAGCAGCCAGGATGACGCCCCATCCAACGATAGCGCCGATGACCTGCCACCATGTTGCGGGCGCGCGCATCGGCGTGTAGCCGCGTGAAACGACGTAGAGTGGTGCGAGGGAAAGGCGCGAAGGGATAGAATTGCCGTCAGCCATGATGGTGTCTCCTACAGGATGCTGTTTTGGTTAGGTCACCGGCCGGCCTGCTCGCCCGCCGGTGACCGCTTCTTACTTGACCGGCTCGATTGCTTCTTTGATGGTCCACACCGAGATGGTCTTGCCCTTCGCGCGCAACTGGACCATGCCTTCATCCGTGTCGATATCCTCGACATAGAAGACCTCGCCCGGGAGTGCCTCTCCGCAAAGGTTGGACTCGTCGGCGAGGAATGCGGCAAGCGCCTGCTTGTCGTCATCCTTTGCGAGCTCGACGACCGTCTGCAGGTTCGCCTGGCTCGCGCACATGACGTAACCGTCAGTGATCTTGACCTGGATGGGCGAGGCGCTGGCGGCAAGGGCGGCAAAGGCGAGTACGAGCGCGGTGGCGATGGTTGAGATTTTCATTTCTGTCTACTTGTGGTGGTCGGGTGGTTACGCGGCGAGCTTGTTGATCAGGCCGGAGTCCTGCGCGGCCTGAATGCCGGTCTCCATCAAGCTGCGGAAGTAGCGGGAGGTGTTGCCGTTCGGATCAGATTCGATGACTGCGAGGATGGTCTCGGGCGAGGTGTCAGCCTTCGCGGCCATTTGCTTCAACGCCATGCACGCGAGGAGGTTTGCGAGGTTCTGCGCGTTCTCGTGAAGCTGGTCCATCGTGATCACCCTTTGGCTTGTGCGTTGCGTTGATCAATTATGAGACATGATCAAATATGATTACAAGCCCTCTGATGCAAATAACCGAAAAAAGACCCGGTCATTGCTGACCGGGTCAATACCCACACACCCACGAGGAGACGCTGACCGCAAGCCTAGCGTCACGATATTCGCGGCCAGTCGTGACGCCAAAATGGACGCATGACCCAGAAAACCGTCCTATTCATGAAGTCCCACGTTGACGCCTACACGCGCTCCGATGGCGTGGTCGTCCAGGCGCACGAGAGCGGCATGCAGGCGACCCGCCTGGCGCCCGCCAAGATCGGCAAGGTGCATTACCTGGTGCACCCGAAAAAGGGCCATCTGCCTGGCAAGAACGTCATGGTTCCGCACCCTGACCAGTCGGGCAAAAAGGTCCTGGGCAAGTACATGGGTCAGCACGACGGCGATTCAGTGATCCATCACGAGAAGCTTGGATCACTGATCACAAAGAATGATCACGTCAGTCCAGCGCACGGCGTACCCGCGCAGGACCCGAGGGCGATGGCGCGAGCGGCTGAGCAGTGGCACGCGGAGAATGACGCGCGCAATGAGGCGCCATGAGCCAGAAAATCGTTCTGTTCATGAAATCCCATGTTGACGCCTACGTGCGGGGCGATGGCGTTGTTGTGCAGGCTCACGAGAGCGGTCGAACGGCAGCACCAGCCACTGCCGAGGGTAAGATCCGGCACGCGGCGAATCAGGGTTTGAAGCAACTGGGAAAACCGGCGCCCATTCACGTCGACCATAGTGGTCGTCGCGTTCACTTCATGGCGCGCATCGACAAGGTTCCATCGCCATCTGAGCAGGTTCGAGGCCAGAAGTCGGTGGTTCATCTTTCGACTGTGAAGCGCGGGCGCCTCATGGCCGGCGATGAGCCTAGCTGGATCATGAATCACCATACGTTGAACGGAAAGGATGAGCTGAAAGACAGCAAGATCCTGCCACATCGAATCAGTGACGATGAGGCAAGGCAGTTTCATGCTGCGCACGGACTGCAGATGCCTGGCGCGTAAATCGCCACATATGCGCCCCAAACGATAAAGGCCCCTTGCGGGGCCTTTGTTTTTCTAGCGTGTCACCTGATACGTAATCAGGTCTTTCGATTGCGATCGCCCTTGTCGACCCAGTTGCACAGCGGCGACCATAGGCGCGTGAGCCTTTCGTCCAGGTAGTCGTTCGCCCACTGCGCGCCTTTGGCGACAGCGAACATCAGGATGTTCGGTGCCGCCAGCACGAACGCGATCGGCAGGACGGGTAGCAGCACGTAATAGCGTGGATTACGCCATGTGCGGTTGAGTCTCTGTTCGCGCTCGCGCTGCCGGCGCTTTGACATTGCCGCCTCCAGGCTCACGACTGCGAAGCCTGCGCGCGGATCGCATGCGTTACGATAGCCCATGTGCCCAAGTCCGTCTTTGCCTTGTCGGTGTCGCCCCCGTTGATCTCCAGGAAGGCCGCATAAGCAGCATCGACCTGCCTATGGGTTGGATGACCGTTTACGGTCTGCGGCGCAAGCTCGCGCACAGCACTCGCCGGCCAGTCGCCACCCATCTTGCGCCACTTCTCACCGTCGAGGACGAGTGCCTGCGCGCTCTTGATGGCCTCATGTGACCCATACACAAAAAGGTCGCCGTCACCACTTCCGACGCCCATCATGGTCTCGAACTTGCCATCCATGGTGATGTGCGCATCGATCATCTCAAGCCATGACTTCATCTCGTCGATGGTGATGGGCGACTTACCCACCGTGCTCTGCTCCATCAAGACTACGTGCCGAGCCAGGCTCTCGCGCATCACCCGCTTTGCTTCAATCGTTAGCATCGTCTTTCTCCGTTGTTGGCTGCGGCGCCACGGCGATCATGGCCTTGTATCGGGTGACCATCGCGGCATCCGTGAAGTGTTCAATGAGGCGGATCTCACCGAGCATCTCGATGGTCGGCTCGATCGGCACCAGCTTGTATCCGTCAGGGACGCGCGCCGCGTCGATCAGCGTGCAGCGGTAGCACCCGCCATGATCATCGGCGGAGTACCGGCCGTTGATGGCGTGCTCATCGCTGCAGGACGTCTTGCAGTGCTCCGGCGCGACCTTGTTGATGTGGTTGAGATCCATCAGGCAGCCGCCTTTGCCTTTTCGCGCGCGTTCAGCGTATCGGCGAACCGCTCGGCCGCGTCGAACGTCATGAACTTCCTCGGGTACTGCGATCCTGGCGGGTGATAGAACTGCAGCTTTTCGCGGTCGATCGGGTAGGTCGTGTACCTCACTACGCTGACTTCCCTTGTCCACTGACCGCCGATCCTGAGCGCGAACCACTCGAACCTGGGCGACAGATCCTCGACCCAGGTGCGGATCGGGAATGCCTTGCGCTGACCGCCAAAGCCGTCGCGCTCCAGGCCGGCGCACACTGCGCGCGCCTCCGACTCGGTCCTATGGGTGTCGTCGGATATGCCGGTGCCGTCCATACCGAGATAGACGTCGAGCGGCCATTGCGCACGTGAGATCCACTTATCCATGGGATGCTACCGGCTTCACCGGCGCCAGGTAGAACTCGCCATCCTCCAGCCCGTGGAACTCGACGTTGAGCAGATCCGCGACGATGCCGGGGACCATGTCCTCATCCATGTCGTCCAGGCACGCGGCGTCCGGCGCACCCATCATCGCGACGCGGAGTGCGCGGTCGATGTCTTCCTCAGTAGCGCACGGGATCACGAGCGGTGGAGCACCGCAGCCCATGGCGATGAAGTACCAGCGCACGGGCGAGGCCATCATCTCGCACACGGCCATATTGAAGCCGGTGTCGAGAGTGGTCTGATACTCCGTGACGCACAGGGCGAGGTCACGCATCATGGGGATTTTCATTTCTGCACCTCGGCCAGCATGGCGTGGAGGCCGAGCATGGCGATGTCGCGGTTGATGTGCTGGCTGCGACTGGCGTCGCATGAGGCGGTGACCTTCGCCTTGTGGGAGATGATCACTCCCATGGGCATGCCAACGTGCATGCCTGGCGCGCGCGGCGGGTAGCTGCCGATGATGATGTGGGCGGGATCGATGGTCGACGTGGCCGCTACGCGCTCGGCGAGCCACGCGTCCATCATGTCGGCTGCGACCGCGAGACCGTCCAGGCGAAGGTTGCCGGCGATCGCCTCGATCTGAGCATTCGAGTAATTCACGCCGTCGCTTCCTTCAACTGCGCGGCGACGTCCTCGACGGACTGATCGGCCACGCGCTGCACTGCGTGGACGGTGTACTCGCCCGGCGGCAGGCGATAGAGCTGCGTGCTGAAATTCATGGCCGGGGCACCCTGCGGGCTCGCGGGCTGCGTGAGCTGGCCGATGGTGACGTCCATGAACATGCCCATGTCGGGCCGCGCATCCCAGCAAGCCTTGAACGCGAGGAACGCGCCAAAGAGCTCGATGTCGGCATAGCCGCCGTCACTGTTCAGGGACAGGTCGGTGGTGACGAAAAAGTCTTCACCATCGGACTCAATGAGCCACTTCTCGAAAGCGGCTTTGATATTGGGGTTCATCATTGGATGTCTCCGGTCGGGGCGCCAATTTGACTGTCACGACCTGCTGAATGGTGCCGACCCGCCGCTAGAGTGTTGAGCGTGACGGCGCTCAGCGGCGGGTCGGCGGAAATGGTTACGGGGTGAACATCTCGTCGAGCGGCATGAATCCGTTCAGCACGTGCCCGCAATCGGGGCAGGTCAGAACGATGTCGAGCTTGAGGCCGTCATCGAGCGATACCGCGTCGATGCTTGAATCCATCGAGCTGTCGCACTTTGGGCAGTTGACGTCGCAGTGGTTCATGGATCAGCCCACCATGTTCACGGAGCGCACGACGTAGCCCGCTTTCGTCGCGATGCGCTCGGCGTGGTTGCGGTTGGCTGCGTCGACGACCACGTAACCTTCGCAGCGTCCTACGCCAACCTCGACGTCATACTGGTGAGCGGCTTTGCTGGGGAAGCGTGCGAGAGTGGTCACGTAGTGGGTCTGAGTGGTCATGGTCTGGTCTCCGAGTTAGGCGTCAGCAAAGCAGGATTCGACCATGCTCATTTCGCGCGAGACCGGCTCGCCCTTGTCGTTCATCTGGATGACGCCGTAGATGTGCTCGCCGACCGTCTCCGACCAGCGGTGACCCATCACCACGAAAGAGCCGTAGTGCTTGCCGTTGACTGCCTGGTGGACTGCGAATTTTGCGGTCGGAATGCTCATATTGGTTTCCCTTCGCAACCAGAATTGGCTGCCGTTGATCAATTATGATCATGATCAAATACGATTGCAACCCCCTACGCGTTGGCCTGCACGATGGCGTTTACGGAGTCGATCAGGGCGGTCGGAACCATGCCGCGAGCTGGCGGGGTGAAGTCGGGGAAGAACTTCTTGCCCTCGGGCCACACTTCCATCAGTTGCTTGTCGGTGCTGATGCCGGCCAGCATCCGCGTAAGCTTGTCTTTCAGTGCCTCGCGGTCCTTTGCAAGCTGCACCTCGGCGCGCGCGATGTCGTCGGCCCGCTTGTAGAATGCGTCGCTCTTGGGGACCTTGATGTTGATGGTGCTGGTGTGCGGAGCGAGGCGCCGCTTCGAGAGCTTCATTTCGCTGCAGGCGGTGTTCGGATCTGCCGCGCGGTAGCTGCTGCGATAGGAGAACCCGTCGTGCTGAATGGTGAAGCTGCCAGTAGTGTGCTGCCACTCTGCAGGCAGCTTCGCGGCGATCTTCTCGGCGTAGTTGTGCTCGCGGTGGTAGATCTCGTCCGCCAGCTTCGTGCGGCTCGCCATGTGCTTTTCCAGGCTCTTGGCGAAGGTAGCCGTAAGGCACCTGTGGACGATCGAGCTGCGCATTTCATTCGTGAGTTTCATGTCGGTCCCTATTGGCGCGAATGTGCGCCCTAAGATGGTCGCGCCACCCTATGGCTGGCGGCGCGACGCGGGTTGTTCCCTGATTGGAGGTCAGGGTTACGGGTGCTGGATGACCAGCGGGAATTGCTGGCGTTCGACGACTTTCGGGAATTGATGGCAGGCGAACGCAAAGGCCGCATCTGGCTCGGTGTGCTTGAATCCGTGGACGTAAAAGCCGGAGTTGCACGCTCCACGCTTGTCGACCGATCTATCCCACCAGTAGAACGCCAGCCAGATGTCGTTGATGCTCGGGCCACCACACGTCCAGAACACGCGGCCGTCGACGACATCCTTGCGCCCGCCGTTGCGGAGTAGTCCGCCATCCATCAGCGGCATATCCCAGGGGCAGCCATCGGGGCGATCCCAGATGACGCACCCGCGCTGGTCGTGCAGGTAATGACCTGCATGGTCCATGCACCCGAAATAAAGAGCGCGCGGCACGGTCACCAATCCCCGCCGCTGCTACCCGAGTCAAACGAGCTGCCCGAGTCGGAGCTTCCAAAGTCGAAGCTGCTGGAGCTGTCGAAGCTGCTGGACGAACTACCCGAGTCGAAGCTGGAGCTGCCGGTGTCAAACGACTGGCTCGGTGCCGGCGAGTCGCGGTAGTAGTGATCACGGCCGCCGCGATCCTCGGCAAGCATCTCGCCAAGCACCAGGCCGGTGAGCATGTCGCCACTGCCGCCGCCCTGCACGACGGTCGTGTGACCTGACGACGGGGCGTAGGTCGGGGATGGGTTGCCGTAGTAGCGCGGCGCCGCACCCATCGACGCGGACTGGCGGATTCCGTCCTCGGTCGAGTGACCCTGCGAGAACCGCCCTATCGACTCATCATGTGCGTATGCACGAGCGCGTGCCATCTCGTCAATGCGCTCATTACGCAGGCGCTCCTCGCTGCGCCGCATGGCACCGCGCACCAGCATGATGATCAGCGCCAGGAGCATCGCAATGATCACGCCGATGGCGAAATACTCCCACCCATTGCTCGCCCGCTGCACGACCACCGGCGCGGGCGCCTGGTGCACCGTCGCGACCTGCTGGTAGGAGTTGAGGAATCCGCTGAGTTTGTTGTACGCGGCGAAGTTGCTGACGAACGTGTGCGCCGGGTCGATGGTGTTCGCCCGGGTGAGCGCGTTGCGCGCCTCGGCGGTGTTGCCCATGCGCACGTCGATCTGCGCGAGGAAGTAGTACGCCTTGGCGTTGCCGGGTTGCTGGTGAACTAGGTCCAGGGTATGAGCACGCGCTGCGCTCCAGTCGCGCGCGGCGACGTCCTGGTCAATCTGCGGGTTGAGGCTCATTGCGATGCTCCAGTGGTTGGGCCGTCAATTTGAATGACGGTGAGGTTGCCGGTCTTGTAGGCACCGGTGTCGATGTAGAGGATGTTTTGAAGCGTGGTCGGTGTATCCACGATGGAGTGGCCGACGATTAGTCGATGCAGGTCGTTGATCGGTTCCGGCATGGTGCGGTCTTCATCGAATGCATCAATGATCTTGCGCGACCATAGGCATTTCTCGATCAGCTCGCGCTTTTTGTTGTTCGAGGTGGCGGACTCGAAATCGGCGATGAACTGGCCCCACGAGTTACCCTGGATCTCTGCATGCACAATGCCCACGCGGCCATGCGAGGTGTCGATCTCGATGGCGTAGGGGAGGGTGGCGAACACCTGGGCGATCGCGTGCCGCTGCTCATCCGTCAGCTTGAGGAACCATAGGCCGCCATTCTTGAGGTAGTGCTCTGCGTCGTGCCTGCCGGCGGCCACGCCCATCGCGATCATTTCGTGATTTCCCGGCACCGAGTGGAACCATGGCCTGCCGATCCACTCGACGGACTCGACAGAGAACGGCCCGCGATCAACCAGATCGCCAACGGCAAACAGGCGGTCGCGGGACGGGTCAAACTCGACCATCGCCAGCTTGCCGCTCAGCAGCTCAAAGTGGCCGTGAACGTCGCCACATGCGAAGTCACGGCCAGCGGTATTGCGGGCAAAACGTTGGATGATCACGCTCCCACCTTGCGCTTGCCGCGCTCCAGGTAGTTGACGCTTAGCCAGTGCATCAGCACGGCGCCGGTGACGGTAGCAGTCACGTAGATCAGGCCTATCCCAGTGATCTCCGCAAGCGGCATACCTGGCTTGGCGACCATGCCGATCAGGATGAATTGGCTGATGAACCAGACGCCATTGCTGATGACGGACGCAATGGCGTGGTAGCCATAACTTCCGCTATTGCGCGCGCGGCTCACTAGCGTGAACGCGGCCGTCTGGACCACTAGCAGCAGGAACCACAGAATGGTGCTCATGCCGCCTCCGCCTCTTCAATGCCATCGGCGTATATTTCGCAGGACTCGCCGCATCCACCGCCTGGAATATCCAGCGCTGACGGGGGTTGAACTGGCACATTTTTGTCGCGGAACGAATCGAATGGATGCTGGGCCAGGTCGAACAGATCATCGACGGTCATGTAGTTGCGAAAAAATGTACGCGGACCAGTGCCAGATCCGGCATGTGCGTACTGCGCCTCCATGCGGCGGGGAAAGTCGAATGCTTCCGGGCACTCCTTTACGAGTGTCAAGTGCTTGCGCAGGCTTTTCTTCCAGCACCATCGGCAATTTCCAAAGTGCTCCGGTATTCCCAGGTCAAACGGCTGCGTCCGCCACCAAGCCAGGACGTCGTCTTTCGTAATCCCATCGGCGATAAGCGGATAAATGAAACGCTTCTCACTAGCCATCGAATCCATGCGGTCAAATTCGTCCGCGCGGATGCCGATAGCAGTGTCGTACGTTCCCGGCCCCCATCCGATCGAGCGCAGATAGCTCGTGATAGCCCTGAGCTTCAATTCACGCGTGCATGCGCCAGGAAAGCCCTTGTTTGGTATCCCGTATTTCGCGATGACGGACTCAAAGACGGCGCCGCTCCTATCGGCGGTGTCGAAGCTCACGACTTTGTGCGTAGTCCCGTTCCCGCGACCGGGGTTGACGACTGCCTCAAGCCATACGATGCCGATGCCCCACTCACAATCAATCTTGTGAACGAATTCAAGTGTCCGTTCATCCTCTTGAGAGGTATTGGCGAACGTCACGACGACGTTTGTATCGCGGGTTTTATCGATGAGTCTGCGCAGCATGAGGCCAGATGTTCGACCACCGCTGAAACTGATCACGAGTCGGCGATCATCAACGGCCGCCTTAGTGCTGGATGGTTTCGTCACCTGGAGCCCCCTTTATGCTCGATAGGGGGCTGATTCTGGTGTCACGACTTTTGTTCCTGGGTGGCCGCCTTCATTGCGTTGCGGACATGTTCCGCATCATTTGCCATGTACCGGCGGTGACCCGGATAGACCTCGCCATACAGGGCGCCGACGATGAGGGGGTAGACCCAGCTCTGCAGGTATGGCGCCATCGTCAGTTCATTGAACGGCGGCGAGCGGTCTGGAATACGGATCGAGCTACCGATCGTTGAGCGCAATGCGACGGCGATCTCTTCCGAGGCACGAAAGCCTGGGTGATCCGGAATGAGGTGCGACGCGATCAGCAGCAGGCAGTCGCGCTGGTACTGAGTCAGGTTCGGACGCTCGGCGCGACCATCCCGCCAGTTCCAGCCAGTTTTCTGGATGCCGTCGATCTCGGGCGTCTTGCCGAACGGCAGGACCGCCCTGCACTGCGGACAAACGCCATAGGGCGTAGGCTGACCTGGCTCAAGCGCGCGCACGTGCTCGGCTTCGAGCGCGGTGATTTCGTAGTGGTGACCGGTCCAGTCACAGGAAACGCAGGCAATGATGCTCATATGGGGTCTCGGTGGTGATAGACGGCCATCCGTGGCCGGGTTAATTAAGCGGCATGAGCCATCTGCTCGATCGGCACCAGCACGCAGCGCGTAAGCGCGGTCTCTTTGGCGCCGTTCCATTCGTCGTGCTCTTTGACCGTGCCGGTCAGCAGCGCCTGCTCGCCGACCTTGAGGCCCGAGCCATGCGAGGTGATCCACTTGATGAGGTTGCCCCGCGCATCAGCGAACTTGATCAGGACGCGGTCGCCCCATTCATTGCTGCCGATAACGCGCTGGTCTTTCAGCGTCACAAGCATGTTGCGTAGGCGCTCTTTCACGGCTCCCACGTGCTGCGACAGGGCTCCGGCATTGGCATCGCCCTCGCGCTTCGCCTTGAGCTCCATGGCGCGGTTGTAGGCGGCGATCGCGCTGATGATCAAGGGGATGCGCTTTTCTTCGTAGATGTCATCGCCCATGCACAGTGTTTTGAGGTTGTGCTCGTACTCCGATCGCGCACCCATCGTCTCGCGCACCCACTTGATGACGGTCTCGGCTGTGGCGTAGTCGTCCGGCGTCATCGAGTCCAGGATGCGCTGCTTGAACGCCTGCTCTTTGCCGGTCAAGCGTGAGGCGAACAGGACAAAGCCGACATGGTCGGCCGTCGATTCAGTACGCAGGTTCTCCGCCTGAGACTTGGAGCACCAGCCGAACAGGCGCACGCATACGGCGGCCAGCGACATGACGCCCGTGAGGCTGCCGCTCCAGGAGCCGCCACGGCAGTAGGACTCCTCGGATTCACGCGCCTCAGTCCAAAAGCCGAAGCGGTTCGCGATCGCGGTGGGATTGTCCATGCCCAGGTAGTCATGCAGGCAATTGCGGCCGATCTGGAGCTGCTGGCGCGTGTAGATGTCGCGCACGACGAACACCTCATTGCGCTTGCGGTCGGTTTTGCAGTGGTCGCAGTAGCCGTTCGAGTGACGGAAGCGCTCATCGAGATCCGTCACGCCAGGGATCGTGTCGACGATGTTTCCTGCCGGCGTCAGCTCGATGCGGGCGAGGAACTCGTGACTGCCGTAGCGCGGTGCGGAGCCGGTGATGATCAGGTCGGTGTAGCCGCACTCGACCTCGCGCTCGACGCCATCCCAGTCGGTGACCGTGTTCTTTACCATGCGGGAGTCACCGATGGTGACCGTGATGTCCGGGCATCCGTAGCGGTGAGCCTTGGCAGCCAGCTTCTTGAGAGCGGTCAGCGCCTCATGCATGCGCCAGGCCAGGACTCGAACGGTGTGGGTCTCGGTATTCATCGGCATTTCCCCCTGAGTGGAATTGATCGAATTTGATTACGTGATCGAATTTGAGCATGTATCGAATTTGATTACAAGCCCCTCATTGCGAGAGGCTTGCGTATGGCCGATCAGGCCGCGTGCGTGATGCGCGCTCGGGCGATCTCGACGTATTCAGGCGTCATGTCGATGCCGATGAACCGGAAGCCCTCGCGCATGGCGGCCTTGCCCGTGCTACCGCTGCCCATAAACGGGTCCATGATTACCCCCCCCCTGTGGAGTGACGAGGCGGCAGAGGTAGGCCATCAGGTTTGTTGGCTTGACCGTCGGGTGATGGTTGCCATTGCGAGCGGGCCAATCGGCATCCTCGCGATCGCGCATCGTTGCGTCGGTGCCGACGGCGGGAGCATCGCCGCCGCCTATGCCTTCGTTGCGATCGGTGCGCGAGGCCTTGGCGCAGTAGAAGAAGCGCGCGGCGCTGCCGGCGTCGAGACGGCGCATGCCTGGTTTCATCTTGAAGCCGACGGCACCATCGTTGGCACTGTCGGCGCTGGCTTCGCCTTCGCGGCGCATGCGGCCGTAGATGCCGTTGGTTTTCTCGCTTTGTGCATTGGAGCTCGCCACTGGCGCAAGCTGACCAGCAGCCTGTGGGAATGCGGCAAGCACTTCCTCGCTGCCGTCATGGATGACGTTGGCGGGCCAGCGGCCGACTGTGTCTGGCTTGTTTGCCGTTGCCGGGTCATAGTTGTCACCCAACCCAGTTTGCGAAGGTCGTCCGTTCGCCTGGGACTTGTAGTCGCCGTTTAGCTCGACGCGACACGCATCGATGTTCATGGCGCCGGTACCGTGTGCCAGGACATTGGCTGCAACAGTTCCCTTGAACGGCTTGCGCGCAACACAGATCGGCTCATGCGCTGGCTTGAGCGCGGTGCCCCAGCCTTGCCATTGGCGCGCTTCATCTGTCGCTGGTGCAAAATCCCAGTGCGAGTCCTCCACTTTCTGCGGGTCGTTCATCCATGGACGAGCGTAGCCGCCATCGGCGGCGCCAACTGTGCCGCCATCACGCAGTCCGGCGAGGTTGTCGCGCCCGACGAAATTCTCATGGCCTGGCTTGGGTGTCAGGCGCTCGGTGCGCACCGCGCCGGCTGCCTTGTCGATCGCCTTGCCGACATCCATCGACTTCGGAAACCCGCTGCCGTAGATCCACATGATCTGATCGCGCATCTCGAAGCCGGCGTCCTCGATCGCGCATGCCATGCGGTGATAGGTACGCGAACCGGAGAATGCGAGAAGGTGTCCGCCGGGCTTTAGTACGCGCAGCGCTTCGCGCCACACATCGACATTGTTGGCGATTCCGGTCTTATCCCAGCCTTTGCCCATGAAGCCGAGCTCATACGGCGGATCGGTGATGATGGAATCGACGGAGTTGTCCGGCACGGCGCGCATCACGTCGATGCAGTCGCCATGATGAAGTGCGAATCGCTCGGTCACGTTATTCCCCTTGCTGTTTTCAGTAGGGGTCTGATGTTCGTGTCACGACCAATTGCGCCCGCAAGGTGCTTGGTTATCTCGCTGATGTGCGCCCCAAAACAGAATAACCCCGCCGGAGAGAGGTTCTTTGCTTGTTCGTTCCCTGATCTGTGATCAGGTCACCCTAGCTTTTCCCCTGGAAGATCCAGGCCGATACAGATGCGATGTTGTTGCCGCTGTACGTGTAGGTCTTAACCCATGACTGAATGCCAAGCGTGGCCGTATCCGTGAGGATCTGGTTGCTCCCGTTGTACGTATATGCGTGTGCGCATGCGTTCGGGTCGAACGGGTGCATGCCGGTCGAGTCATTTACCTGGATATTGACTGCTGTCATGGCGCGCTTAGCTCGGTGAGGTAGGACCCCATTCTGCTGTCACGACGCGCACAAAAAGAGAGACGGCTCGTCTCACGACGATCCGTCTTAATGGCGCCAAGGGGGAGGGCGCCGGGCTGCAGTGGCCGGGTCCATGGTTGGACACCGGAGAGCGTCATCGCCTTGGTGAGCTATCACCTCACCAACTAACTGATACTCCGTCTCCACCCGCTTGGGGGTGATTGTTTGAGGATGGCCGGGTGCTATCCAGGCTATTCCGACCTCTTCGGCGGGAATTCATGCGTTTCACCCTCAAGAATGGCCGCTGCTGCTCCGCGTCCGGCGCTGCGCTGACGGAGTCGAACCGTCCATGTGTTTCGGTCTTCTGGACCTGTCACTGCCACCTACACCAGCGGCCATTCTTGAGGATGCCGGTTGCGCATCCGGCGCCGCTTTTACGGCCGCTTGTGGGCTCGACTACCAGCCGACCCCTGATCCTCGTCACCTCCCGAGCTATCCACGGGCTGCTTTCTCAGGGTGTCATGGCAATCCGTCTCACGACGGCCTGGCGATACCCGCCAGCGGTATTGGGTCTCGTGTGCCCGCGACCCGAATTCAGTGCCGGTCTTTCCCGGCTGCCAAACGCGTTCGGTGACGAAGTGCGTTAGAACTTCGGATCAGGCGGCAATGCGCTGATCGTAAATGCTGTCATTTGCATTTAGAGTTTTTCGCCGATTACGTCGGTCGACTCTCGCGCTGTCCAGCTCAGCTCGTATCCCCCGTCGAAACCTGGGCAGGCCCATCAGATGCGTTCTGTCGCCCTATCTGCTCACCCTTGGCTGACCATGCGTTAGCTACGTCGTGCGGGGTGAGTCTCATTTTTCAGGCTTGACGATCAAAACGCATGTGGTGGACCTGGCGGGAATCGAACCCGCGTCCGAAGAACCTTACCTGCCTTCATACAGCGATAATCCATAGCGTGCCAACGACGACTAACTACGGCCCTGCAATTCAAATGTAAGGGTGCTGATTCGACTCAGCGGCATCACTTGGGCGAGAGCGTAGGAACTGAATCTACGGGTTTAGCACCCCTCGTGTTTCCCATCCTGTCCTCCCTACTTTGTTTCGCTCGCGGATCACTGGGCAGATCACCGTTCGCTACTGATTTCGTTCGACAACCCTTACATTTGACCTGCCGCCGGTTACGTCTCCGGTGCGGAGTTCCACCGCCGTGTTCAGTTCCTTTATGCCGATACATCCAAGACTTTCTCTGGTGCCGGTTGCACGAATCGAACGCGCGACATTCAACTTACAAAGTTGCTGCTCTACCAACTGAGCTAAACCGGCTAAATCTAGTCCCCGTAACTCTCCGAGGTGTCACGCCATGGTCCAACCGGACTCCTGATCGCAGGCGTTCCTGATCGCGATTACACCGTTCCGTTTAGTGTCCCGATCCTTCCAGCGATCTATCGGGCGAGCATTTACGCGTGGGGATTTCAGGTCCTTGAGCGCATCTGGTGCTTAATTCTTGTGCCGGACTTCCCTATCCAGCGATGCCGCGTGGCATGGGTGAATCATGCTGTCACGACTTGGCGGCTTGCTGATCTCGGCGCTGAGAAATCAGCTTTCCAGCAGCCTGCTTGCGGATGAGTGCGTGCGTGCGGACGATGATCTCCCATTCCTCGATTTCCAGGCGGCGGCAACCATCGATATCCATGCGGAACGACTTGGCCGGCCCACTGACGACGACACCTTTTTCCGAGGATTCAGCGGCAGCTACTTCCATCTCGACATCCGGCGTCCACATCGCGAACGGTCCGTTGCTGCTGATGTAGAGAAAGCCGCACGGCGCGGCCGGGTGGCCTATCAGGCGGGAACCATGGAACTTGCCTTTCTTGCTGTAGGAGAGTTGCGTGGGAATGCCGAGCGTTGCAGCAATGGACTCGGATGGATTCTTGTATCCGCCGATAGCCCTGAGCCGCTTGGCCGTCTCGGACTTGCTGCGCGGTCGGCTGACGCCGTTCACGTCAGGTGCGGTGAAATCCTTCGGTCGCGGCTTGGACGGGTCCAGGTGCAGGCCGATGAGCGAACCGTCGAACTTGCTGGTCGCGACTCGCGTGGTGCAGAACTCGTCGGCGAGCTCGCGGATCTTGTCGGCGATGACCTGCTTTTCGGCGATGTGGTCCTGGATGAGATCAAGGGCAACGCCGCCCTCGATCATAAAGATCGCGTTCTCAATCACGTATGCCCCCTTGGTCGGTATGGGTGTGGGGGCCGATGGTGGTGTCACGACTATCAGATCCACCCATTGATGCCGCTGCGCGCACTATGGCTCGGCGTGCGGCGTAGATTGCGTTTCCATCGTGCTTATGAGTCAGGCGCGAGTTCTCGCCGAACAGTACGATGACGCAATTCGGTGATTGCCAGTGGTCAGGTCCATTCGATTGCATGCCGATACTAAGTTGAACTGCCAGTCGCAGCGCATCGCCGTCATTGGTGAGTGGATTCCATCCGCAAAATCTCTGTTCATACATTGACACCGGCGTGCGCACAAGGATGTCGCGGCATAGAGGATCGTTCAGGCGTGCGCGCTCAACGATAATGCCCGCAGCCTTGGCGGCCAGCATGAGCAGCTTTTCGTCATCCACGAGCGCTCTCCATCTCGATATCCCGCCGAGCATCCCACTGCGCGATGGCCCATATGATGGCGCGGCAGTTCCAGATGAACCTGCCGGTGTACTCCTTGAAGCGCATTTCCCAGCAGTCTGTGAACTCGAAGTCGCCGGAGTTGAACTCGTAAAGTGCGCGGTATGCGTCATGCTCGTTATCGGCATTCAGCACGTCCTCGCGCAGCTCGCGGAAGCATTCGAGCTGCTTGCTGAACTCGCCCGACTCGCGCCAGTAGTCGCGCACGCGCTCGATCACGGCCCGGCGGAACGTCTTCTGGCAGAACTCGGTGATGCCGTCCTGCTTGTCCTGCGCGTCGCACTTTTCCGCCCAGTAGCTGGGGTTGATGTAGTCAGTATTTCCCTTGCTGCGGAAGAACTCGAACATATCGGTAAGGCGGCTGAATACGTAGGTACCGCAATCGCCGTTGATGCAGAGAGTGCCCGGCCACGTGACGATGTCGAACCAGTAGGTTCTGGTGCCCGGCTTCCTGAATCGCAGATGCCGGTACACGCCATCGGCCCGAATCACTTTCATCTGGTGCTCGTCGACGTCACCGGCGAACATCTCGGGGGTGCATTTGAAGCTCATGCGTCATCACCTAGGTGAATAGCTGTCCCGCAGATCGGCTCAGGCACAACCGAGCACTGGACCGTGACCCAGCGGAAGTGTTCAAGGAACGTGATCTTAAACTCCACCGCAAACTCACCGCGAGCAACCCGCTCAAATGCCTGCTCGGGGAGTATTGGCACGCACTTCACCGCGCTCCGTGAGATCCAGGCGCAGTCAGGGATTCGCTCAGGGACCGGTATGCCAACGCTGCGCAGATCACCGGCGGTGATGCACGTTTCCTGGTTGTACTCGCTCATGAGGTCGCTCCCTCTCGTTCTGCGACAGACTGGTACTCGCTCGCCAGCCATCCGGTTATCTCGCCCCATTGATCACGCGTGGGGTAGGTGTAGTAAGTGATCGACTCGACGACATGCTGAACCGGGCTGGTCGGGTCGATTGTGAATCGATCGATCGGCATGGGCTTCAAGCAACGAATCACCTGGTCCGGCCTGATTCCACTCGTATCGACAGAGATGCCTTTCAGCGGGCCATCGATCAGTTGCACGCGCGTCATCGGGGCGACCTTGTCAGCCTGCAGCTTGCGCAGGAACTGGTCGGCTACGGTGTTCGTCGCGCTCATGCGTTGCCGCCCCATACCTCGCCAACAGCCACCCACGCCACGCTGGTACCAGGCGCCGCATAGACGCTCATCGACTTGCCGCTGATGCCACGGATCATCACGACGTCGCCGGCCTTGTCGCTTTGCGCCCTACTTCCGACAGTGGCGTACATCTCCGCCGGGAACAGGATCTCTTGCTTGCCGCTGGCATCGATGACCACCTCGCCGAACTGGACAATGCGGTTCCGGCTGACGTGCACGTATGCAGATTTGATTTGCTCGGGGAGGCTCTCGCTCTCGCCGAAAATGCGCTGGATGATGCTTTCCCGCGTCGATACGGGGATTGCGACAGTCTGGGCTGCTGCGTTCAGCAGCTTCATGAAATCACAACGTTGCATTTTGGTCTTCCTTTTGTCCGTCAGTTACGGTTTCGCCATACACGCTGGCGACATAGGCGCGCATGGCTGCGATTAGTGGGGTAGGGCCGGCGTACCACGCCCCAGCGTCGTCGGTGGTGTTGCGCTTTGCTGCACACCAGTCCGGGCTCATCAGCTTATCGACGCAGATGGCCTCACGCTCGATGATCGGGCCGCCATAGGTCCAGTCAGTGGAGAAATGACGGAGGCCGGTGCCGAAAAATCCGCACTTGAGTTCTTCGGCGGTGAATACTTCGGTGTAGCGCGGCTTGTTGCCATCTTTGTCGCGGTGCTCCATCCACGGCTCCCGGTACGTCGGCGGCTGCACCACCGCCAGCTCATACGCGCCGCGCTTTTCCAGCCAGAAGCGGTATCCCATGGAGCGGGCAACCCAGTAGTCCAGCAGCTTGCCCTCAAGTTCTTCAATTCTCACGGATGCATCCTTTTAGTTGTGTGCCCTGCGCGCCTGCATGGCGGCTCGGTGCTCGGCGAAAGTCATGGATGGGTGCAGCTCCTCGCTCGGCGTGCCGCAGAATGGGCATTCAGTGAGCGCCGGGCCATGGACCATGTAGCACCTATCACATATGCGTGTGGCCGGCGGCTTCCCGCATATCTCGCGGACGGTCGTACTAAGATCGTGGGTCTCATACTTGTTCGTCCACACGCGCAGCGGCTTGGCTGATCCGGTCGCGGCGATGTTCTGGTCATCCTCGGTGATGCGCCACAAGATCTTGGGATTGCAGCGGGCAGCAAAGAAGTGCCGGCCCTCGTGCGTGGTTGCGCGTTCATTGCGGCCGATGACGTTCCACGTCATGCCACCGACCGTGACGGTCTTGGAATACTTCATTGCGTGTCACCCCTTCGTGCATTGATAGCCGGCAGCTTACGGCAGTGATCAAATTCGAGCAACTATATTTGATCAATATCTGTCTGAGTCGTCCACAATATGGACGCCACTTGAGTTGGGCGAGTCTGGTGTCACGACTTTTATTCAGGTAGCCCATGTGATGTGCATCAGCCGCGCGAGTGGCGGCCGATGGAGTGCCAGGCCAGTTGGTCCGGCCTGGACTTATGCCGCCGATGCGGCGGCAGTGTCGCTGGGTAGGGTGGCGCAGTTTACAGAAGCACATGCGCACGCAATTTGAACTAGCCCCCGGCTTAGGCTGGGGGATTTTTTGCGTTTACGCGTGCTCGGTCGCCATGGTTGCCATGGCCGCGCGAGTGAGGAAGCCTGAGCGAGACTCGCCAATAGAGCCTACGTGGGCATCGATGTTGTGCAGGATGCGCTCAGGAATCGTCACGTTGATGCGCACGGCCTTGTCGTTGAGCTTGGACAAGTCCACCGACACGAGAACCCAGATACGGTCCCGAAACTCTTTGCGCTTGCGGAGGTCTTCGATCTTTGATGCGGCCGGCGGCGCTACGGGCTCATCCTCGTCAAACCAAAGGAGCATTGCCTCCTCGGAGTTGCTGATTGCTTCATCGAGCGTGTCGCCGGCAGAGAAGCAGCCAGGCAGATCGGGTACGGTCACGCCATAGGCGGTCTTTTCGTCACCGATTTCAATAGCGATGGGGTAGCGCATGGTCATTCTCCGTTCTTTCTAAAAGCAGTGTTTCTTTCTGTGTAGCGCCAGCACCTTAGAGTCCGGCTTGCTTCATGATCGAGGAAACCGTTCCCTTCTGCAGATCATGCTTGGGATGCGGGACGATCACCGTTACGTTCGCAGCGTTGCGCATCTTGTGGTGGCTGCCCCGGATGCTGACGACAGCGAAGCCGTTGGCCTTGAGTAGTTTGATGAGGTCTGCGCTGTTCATGGTGTGCATTGTACACACAAAATCGAAATGTGTACACACTAATACACACTAATTATTCATCAGGTCAGCATCGGTCACTTCGTCCTTGGGCGTGGCAATCATGTCTCCATCTATATAGGTGAAGCGCCAGAATTTCCGATGCATGAACACGCCGGCATGACAGTGGTAGCACTGGATGCCTACCTGCTGCATGACGCAGCATGGCCTCCCGCAGGCGTCGCACGCGCCGGGTGGGCCGAAGGTCTCTTTGTGGATCGTCCTGGACATTGGGCGATCGTATCGGTGTAGCGTCTCAGCGGGCGCGAACGGATTAGGCGCATGTCACCATCTTCGGCTGGGGCGATTTTTTCAGCCATGTGGCATCATCCTCTCCTTTGGAGAGTACGGAAAATCTCATGGACTATTACTCGGTATGGCCGGCATTTCTCATCGCTGCGCTGCTTGTTGGGATTTTCTCGCTCCCACTGTTTTCAGCGCTTGACCAGGAGCCGCATGCTTCTGGTAGCCGTATCAGCAACCTTGACGGTCTTAGGTTTTTTTTGGCGCTGGCAGTTTTGACCCAGCACACATCCATAAGGCGCATCGCTGCAACGACCGGCATCGTCGCACTACCTCCATCACCGTTCTTTTCCTACGTAGGAAGCTTCGGCGTAGCGGTGTTTTTCATGATCACCGGCTTTCTTTTCTGGGGTAAGTTGCTCGAAAAAGGCGGAAGGCCAAAATGGGCTGAGCTTTACGTCAATCGATTCTTTCGCATCGTTCCCCTGTACTGGTCGCTGATCGCTGCATATTTCGTTTTCGTACTCGTCAGAGCTGACTTCCATATCGCCGTATCATTAAGGATGGCGATAGGGCAGGCATGGAGGTGGCTAGCATTAGGCGCCTATCAGCTACCGCCGCCATTTCTTGATGACACGCACAGCATGTCGGTCGTCGGCCAGACGTGGACGCTGTTCTACGAGTGGACCTTTTATGTGTCACTGCCGGCTCTGGCCCTGCTGGCTCCTTGTCGGCATGCGTGGGCTGCGATATGCGTCGGCCTAGCCCTAGCGCTGATCATTGGCCACCAAACTCAGTCACGATATTGTTTCTATGTCGGATTTTTCTTGGTTGGCATGCTGACGGCATCATTTTTGCGGATGATGCCGAAGATCCATGGGGATGGTGAAGTTCGATCGGTCGTAGCTCTGCTGTCTCTGCTGGAAGCGTTCTACCTTGGGCATGATTCATTTTCGGTGTACGGCGTCATCTTTCTTGGTGGGTTCTTCGCGCTTGTCGCGTCGGGATCTTCCCTGTTCCGCCTACTTCATGTGACTGGTGCCGTTCGCCTTGGGCATGCCAGCTACAGCATCTACTTGATGCATGGCCTGGTGCTATCAACGATCTTTCTTCCGGGAGTGCTTGGAGTAGCGGCTAACCGATCGCCAGCGGAATTTTGGTCTATCGCGGCCATGACGGCTCTTTGCGTAGCCCTGTTTTCCTGCGCTACCTATCTTTTCATCGAGAGGCCGGGTATCCGCTTAGGGAGATCTGTGTATGGGAAAGTAGGGCGTCATCACCATGCCCATGTGCTTGCGCAGGAAGCCTGACGATGATCGGCAGGCTTCCTGCGCTGACATACATCTATATGTGGTGTTGCTGCGCAATGCGAAGTCGCTATAGAGCGTCTGACTGCAGGGTCCCTGGCGGGGACCCGAACTATGGAGCCTTCTCGGTAACTTTGAAACACTGCACATGAATTGCACAAAACATACTTAGAATGGCTTATAGCGGATCGTTGCGTTGCCCCTCTTGGGCACCATTTGTAAATTGCGGTAGGTTGCAAAACACCGCAAATCAACGAAGAAACAAGCACTTAGGCCACTCCGAAAGGGTGGCCTAAGTTGCTTTCAGTTGCAGTGAGTTGCTCAAAGTTGCACCATGTTGCACACGAACTGCACAAGGGATTGCACATGGCGAGCATCTTCAAGATCGGCAAACGCTGGCGCGCGCAGGTGCTGATCGGCGGCGAGCGTCAAGGACGGGTGTTCGACACCAAGTCAGAAGCGTCACAGTGGGCGATGATGACTGAGGCCGAAGGGCGCAAGGCCCCGGCCGTGACAATGCTGGTAGGCGACGCTCTAAGTCGGTTGCACAAGCTCTACGTGAACGAAGATAAGAGCCGGTCTGACATTTCCCGGTGCAAGCGACTGATGGATGATCCCATAGCCAAAAAGCGCCTCGCTGACGTGAACAAGGATGACTTGATCGACTACCGCGACCGCCGGGCAAAGTCGGTTGAAGACGCCTCCATCCGGCGCGAGCTCAACCTGATTCGTGGGATGTTCCGCCGCTGCCGCGAGGAATGGAACTGGATGACACACAACCCCTTCACGGGGTTCAAGGGTCCGGCATCACCTGAGAGCCGTGGGCGGCGTATCACTGCCGACGAAATAGCAAGGGTGCGTCATGCGTTCGGTATAGGGGAAAGCCTAGCGGCGGTGACAATCACGAACCGTATCGGCTTAATGTTCCTGTTCGCGATCGAGACGGCGGCGCGGTCTGGTGAGATTGTTGGGCTTACGTGGCCTCACGTTCACCTTGATGCGAGATATGTGCATTTTCCAAAAACAAAGAACGGCGACAAGCGGGATGTTCCGCTGTCGTCGTTTGCCGTTCAGATTCTGGAAGCACTTCCGCGCGATGCCGGGCAGCCGTGCTTTATGATGGATGACGGCCAGCGCGATGCAAACTGGCGTAAGTGGCGCGACCAGGCAGCGCTAGATGACTTGCACTTTCACGATACGCGCGCCGAGGGCGTGTGGCGCCTCTCGAAAAAGCTTGATGTGTTGCAGCTTGCGCGCGTGATTGGTCATCGTGACCTGAAATCGTTGCTGATTTACTACCGCGAGTCGGCCACCGACATGGCCGGCAAGCTCGATTAGGCCGTCTTTCGTCCGGATCGATACGACCAGTCTCGCACGTCATCGGGATGCCAGCGACGCATGCGCCGGCCAATCTCAACACGCGGCTTTGGGAACGTCGGCATTTTGCTGATGCGGTTTACGAACGTCCACCGAGCTATGGTTAGATACTCCGCGCAGTCCTCCGGCGTCCAAAGCTTTTCGTGTTGCTGCTGCGTGGCGCTGGTCATTGTTTTCTCTCTTTCAAAAATATGTGATCACCGACCGTGCAGACGACGACCATTCGCTTTGCCCAGTAGGGCTTAGGGTGGTGTCGCTCGTAGAAGTAGGTGGCGCCGGGGCAGATCTCCGGCGTTCGATGCGCTGGCGCTTGTGACAGCGCTGGAGTAGTCATCAGAGCGAGTGCCAGGATCAGAACCATGAGTTCAGCTCCCAGTCCGGGTCGCGAGCATCGGCACGAGCCTGATCAGCATCGTCTTGCCACTGCTTGATGCGCCCCGGGACTCGCTCATCGACCATTGCCTTGATGCGCGGCTCGATCGCTGCGCGTACCCGCCGGATGAATTCGCGAGGGTCGTCGGTATGGGCCTGGATGATCAGCATCCGCGCCAAGGGAGCGAACGGGAAATCGCCGTGCTCTACCGACTCGGACAGGGCGGTCTCCAGGTCCTCGACGTCCTGCTCGATCTCCTCGCGCAGTTCCACGGCGGCCCGCTCCTCGGCGGCGGCATCGTCGTCATCTTGGTCAACTTGACGCAGATGACGCGCCAGATCCTGTTCAACGGCTCCCATTTTCGGACGCCTCCATTTGCTGGATGCGAAGGCGCAGACGGTTGCCAACATCTTTCGTGTTTAAATTCAACTCGCGGGCACCCTTGCGTAGGCGGGTTGCTTCACCGATCAGGGATGTGTGTCCGGAACGACCTGCGTAGCTAATGGCTAGCTCGATATCGGCCTGAATAATTCTCAGCCTGGTGCTGAGTAGGTCTGCGCCCTCAAGGCGCTCCTCTAGTCGTGCTTTGCTGGTGGTCATGCGTCACCCCTTTGGTGTGGGGTGCATCGTGCTGTCACGACAAATGGCGCGACACATTGACCTTCGTCATAGTCGTGACAGCACCATTTACATATGAAGGAATCCGCCCTCGTTACTGCCCACAACGACGCAGCCCCCGCCGATGAGCGGGCGCAGGCTAATGTCGAATTGCAGAAATCCACCATGCCGCGCGGCCTTGGCGATCTGCTGCCCGGCGCGGACGTGCGCGAGGCGATCAACTGGATCTCTAATCAGTATGAGGAGCAGCAGCTAGCGAAGGCGCTCTCCAAGCCGAACGTGATTCCGTTCCCGTCCAAGGCGGTTAAGAATCACGAGGCGGGTATGCAGTCGGTCTGGATCGACGACATGCAGGTATCGACCATGGGCGACTACTACGAGAAGCCCTCGGCTTTTGGTTTCGACGCCGCTCGTTCGATGGTTGATCAGACCCCGATCCTTAGCGCGATCATCATGACGCGCCAGCGCCAGGTGCAGCGGTTCTGCCGGCCACCATCGAGCGTGCGAGGACCTGGCTTCCAAGTCCAGACCAAGGACGTCAACCAGGAAGTTGGCGCCGACCAGAAAGGCTCGATCCAGGCCCTGCAGGACTTTTTCCTGAATTGCGGCCGTGAGAATCGCCCGCGTCAGCGTCAGCGTCTGAAACGCGACGATTTCTCCAGCTTCATGGCGAAGCTGACCCGCGACACCCTGACGATGGACTCGATGCCCATCGAGACCGAGTTCAAGCGAAATCGGAATCTAGGCCTGGATGGCATGTATGCGGTCGACGGCGCCACCATCCGCCTATGTACGGAAGACGGCTATGAGGGCGACGACGAGATTTTCGCGCTCCAGGTCGTGCAGGGCCGTATCCGCTCGGCATATACCTACAACGACCTCATCTATGTGCCGCGCAACCCGTGCACAAGCATCGTGGTCGGCGGCTATGGCGTGAGTGAGACCGAGCTGCTCGTGCGCGTGGTAACGGGTTTCCTCAATGCGTTCAGCTATAACACCAAGTTCTTTGACTCGAACGCCATCCCCAAGGGCATGCTCCACTTGTCGGGCAACTATGACGAAAGGGACATGAATGCGTTCAAGCGGTACTGGAACGCGATGGTGAAGGGCATCAACAACTCATGGGCGCTTCCCGTGATGGTGTCCAAGGATCAGGAGAGCTCCGCCAAGTTCGAGAAATTCGGCGTTGACGTCGACGATGTGATGTTCGCGAAGTGGATGACGTTTCTCACGTCCATCATCTGCGCGCTCTACAGCATCGCGCCGGATGAGATTAACTTTGAGTCGTTCAGCGCCGGCACGTCTAGCCTATCCGGCTCCGACACCGATGAGAAAATCACCAACTCCAAGGACAAGGGCCTTCGCCCGCTGCTTACGTATTACGAGAATCTTTTCTCCGACTACATTGTGCAGGAATTCTCCCCGGATTACGTGTTCCGCTTTACCGGCCTCGACCCCGAGGACGACAAGGCACGCCAGGAAATGCGCAAGCTGGTACTGACCGTGGATGAAATCCGCGCGCAGGAAAGCTACGACCCGTGGCCGGTTAAGGGCAGCAAGATGGGCGACGCTCCCGTGAATCCGGCGCTGCTTGGCGTCTGGCAGATGGAGCAGGGGATGGCGCCACAGCCTGGCGACGAGGGTGGCGACCAGCCCGGCGCGGCCGGCGGCGATGCCACGGGCGGCAAAGCCACCGGAAAGAAAAATCCCAAGCCGAAGGCCGCGCCCGCAAAGCAAGTCAAGCCAGCGAAGGCGCCGAAGTCAGGCGAAACAAGCGATACAGACACCGACAACGTAGACGATGCAAATGAGCAGGAAGGTGCGGACGATATGACCAAGTCCTTTGGTCTACCGATATTCACGATCGATCCGTAAAGAACCCAGGGCGAGGAAGGCAAGGAAAGCTATTCGCCAGCAGTACCCGCCCGCGCTGTACGGATGCAAGCGCGGGCGATTTTTTATCGTGACGGTAACCTCCCTGCATGTCTCATCTACTCGATATCAGCAAGCTCAGTGATGACCAGTGCGAATGCGCGCTGGAAAGCCTATTCAAGGCGCTCACCGATAATCCCGACGACGACGCCATATGGGCGCAGATGAACTCCCCGTTCCTGCGACGTATGGTCGAGCTATTCACGCAGCGCGGCCTGATGCGCCTGGAAGGATTCCGCAGCGAGTTGGCCCAGTGGCTCAACAATGAGAAGTACGCAGGCGGATCGCGCGGCCCGATCCCCGCCGGCATGATGCAGCGCTGGACATCGGCGGAAATCAGCCTGGTGAAAATGTATCTGGCGAACGTGCCGGCCGATGCATTCACGCTTGAAGACGGCATGATGCTGGTCGACTACCTGGTGCAGCGCTACCTCCCGGTGGGTGATATGCGCACCGAGGCCGAGTGGCTTGGCGTGCGCTCCACGCTGATGGGTCGCGTCCAGGCGAACATGCAGGATCTGTCGCTGCAGCAGGCCGATACCCTGATGGAAAGGCTGCCTACCACCGTGGCCGGCGCAGCGTCGACGTTCCCGATGCTTCCGACGCAGCATGCGGTGCTTGAATACGCGACCGCGCACACGGTGGAGAATGTGCAACGCGTCGCTGATGATGTCCGTCACCGCATGCGCATGCTGGTCATGAAGCGAACCGAGGAGCGGGCACTCGGCGTGCTCGACCCCGGAAAGTTGCAACAGGATCTACTGGAGCAATTTGGTACCCTCAACCGCGATTGGCGTCGCATCGCGGTGACCGAGTCGGTTGAGAATTCCAACCAGGGCTACATCGCCATGATGAGCCCCGGCGACCACGTTAAGCGCGGGGAGCACTACACCGGCGCGTGCGCGTTCTGCCGCAAGATCGATGGCATGGTGTTCGAGGTCGTCGAGCCGGGTGCGCCGGATAAGGATGGGTGGAAACAGGTGTGGCCCGGCAAGACCAACATCGGCCGATCAGCAGCGCCGCGTCAGCGCGTCGACGGCGTGCTGGTCGAGCGCGACCCTGACCAGATGTGGTGGCCGGCCTCCGGTGTGCAGCATCCGAGCTGCCGTGGATTCTGGCTGCCGGAGATCAAGCCGGAGCCCGGTGATGACCCAGCGTTCGCCGAGTGGCTGCGCATCAACCTGAGTGCCAAGCATGCTGACTAAGTCGCACGTGCGCGGCGAGGTGTGGGTCAAACCCACTGACGCCCAGGCCCGCGCCGGTAATTACCGCAAGCCCGTCGTGAAGTGGAAGGGCCTGGACATCGCGATCGAGAACCCCGTTGGCAGCACTCGCACCGGCAAAGGCTGGCAGACGAAGATGCTCCACGACTACGGTTATATCAAGCGATCCGAGGCGGTCGACGGCGACGAAGTTGACGTCTACCTAGGGCCGAATCTGGCCGCACCAATGGTCTACATCGTGCACCAGCGCAAGGCGGGCGACTGGGCGAACTACGATGAAGACAAATGCATGATCGGCTTTGAAAACGACGTGGATGCCCGCGCAGCCTATCTGCAGCACTACAGCGACCCGCGCTTCCTTGGACCCATTACGGCGATGCCGGTGGATGAGTTCGTGCGCAAGGTGAAGGATACCAATGAAGCCCCTGCAATGATCAAAGGATTGGGTATGTCCACCGTTATCCTGTTCATGAGTAGCGCCGCCTAGCTCGGCGCTAACGTGTAATCGTGACACGACAATGAGGCCGATATCCACACAATCGGCTACCCATGATATTTTTCACGAAGTCCTCGCCGCTCATCAGTATGCCGGTCCAAGTGGCCGGTCATTACAATCCCGATGGCACGTATGTGAAGCCTCACATGCGCATGCAGAAAGTGTCGATGCAGCCGCACCAGGCGCACGCGCATGCCGCGTCGCAGAAAGCTGAGCCGACGCGCCTTGACTCATTCATCGAGAAGCATGGCGGCGCGGCTCGCATGCGCGATGAGCTGTCGGACATGAAGCCTGAGCAGCGCGCCAAGCTGATCGACGCCATGGCGCACATTGACGGCATCGAGCCGAACGCCATCATGGAACGCCTCGGTATGCACGACGAGGCCAAGACCGCACCAAAGGCTGAGCCAGACAAGCACGAGATCGTCGAGCACGTCACCGGCAAGGGCAAGACCCTGCGCGGCATCGTGCGTCGCGACCTCGACAAGGATTCGGCCACGGACATCGATCCGTACACGTTCAAAAAGGACGGCGGATGGTTTATCCGCGAGAAGCATCTGCCTGCACATGAGGAGCCGAAAGAGGAGCCGAAGGTGGCCGAGCCGGCGCCCGTTCCTGAGCCAGAGAAAAGGCCTGAGCCGAAGCCAGAACCCAAGGCGGAGCCGCGCAAGCTGCCCGATGGCTGGACTGGTAGCGTCGATGGCTTGATCACCAACACCAATCCGGTACATGGCGGCATCATCGATCGCAATCGGAGCGGTTGGTTCGTCATCCCGCAGTCGGATGACATCGAGCAGATGTACGATCTCACATCGCAGCAAGATGCCATTGATGCACTGGCTGCTGCCGTTGAAACGGCAAGCGAGGCCAGCCGTCAGCGTGCCATCGCTGCTCACGCGGCCATGCAGGCGAAGTCGAAGGATGGAACCTTGAGCGAAGCGGATGCCGCTGCCGCTGCTGCAAGCAAGGGGCCGGTCGTGCCGACCCTGGACAAGAATGGTGGCCTAGGCCTGCACGTGGTCAAGTTCCCGAATGGCAAATTCGGTTACGTCGGTCGCGTGCCGGATGAAATCCACTACAAGGATGCGACCCCTGAGCAGATCCAGGCCGGAAAGCAGTTCGGCGAGCGGTTCGGGCCGAAGAAAAACACATTTGACACGGCCACCGAGGCCGTCGCATTCGCGAAACGGCACGGCCATGATGTGGAGAGCGCAGAGAAAGACGATCCCAGTTCCGATCCCGATGGCCCAAAGGATGGAGAAACCAAGGATGGCGCTGATGGCACGCTCGTGTTCCGCGACGGCCGCTGGCACAAGCAGGAGCAAGCCAAGGCAGCGCCGACCGATGCCGAGTCCGTGCAGCGCCAGGAGCTTGCCGACGCGCTCGCGAAAGACCCGCACAGCGATGAAGCAAAGGCCAAGCTGCGTGAGGTGGCGCACGATGTCGCTGGTGAGGATGAAGTGCCCGCTACAGAGCCCGACCAGCATGAGATGAATCTCCAGAAGCTGCGCGACAAGATCGAGCAGATGGGAGGTCGTGAGCAGCTCGCGGCGACACTGCAGGAAGCGATCAAGCTTCACGGGGGCCTCGATACGCCTGGCGTGAAGTCGCAGCCGGTCGCGGTGATCGATGGCCTGGCTAATGCGCTCGGCCTCACCCGCGATGACGTACTCGGCGAGCTTGGCCTGCGCGAGCGCAAGGTGAAGCGCGGAGCATCCAGGCCGAAGGTCGAGCCGGCATCGCAGGACATCGATGACGTCGACAATCCCAACAGTAAGAATTACCGCTACGCCGATACCGGTTACGTGTCCGGCTCGCGCAAAGAGCTCGCTACCGCGCAGCAGGTCATCAAGGTCGCCAAGGCCGAGGGCGCGCGCGTATACGTCACGGCGATCAACTGGGAGCAGATCGAGCAGAACCCGCGTGAAGCGAAAGACCTGATCACCAAGTCGAATCTGTTCGGCGCAGTGGATTGGACTGCGCTGCGCGACGGCGGCATGGACCCGGGCACTGGATTCATCATCGACCGAATCTACGCGGCCATCGGCACGGAGCCGAGCCATGAAAGCCCGCAGGCCCGGAAGGATTACACCCTCGGCCTGCAGACGCTGCGCGATCGGCTGGAGTCATGCAAGACTACCGAGGAGGTAAGTGAGGTTCTGTCCGATCTGCAAGAGGAGTACGACGGCACCATCCTCAACGCCGAGGAATCGGCGGTGTACGAGGAGTTGGCGCAGGAAAACCACGACCTGTTCCGCGAATACCGCGCACTCGATGCGGAGGCTGACCCGCTCTATGCGCTGGCACAAAAACAGAAGGCCGTTCAGTACGCGGCCGAGCATGAGATCGGTAAGCGTAAGCGCCGTGGTTGGGAGATCAAGCCAGAACACCACGCTGCACTCGCTGATGCAAAGGCTGAGCATGACAAGACATGGGAAGCCTGGAGTGAAAAGCTCCACTCTAGCAAGCCGCGTCGCGACGAGATCAGCTCGCGCCGGCAGTCCATCGCCAGCCAGCAACGCGCCATTGCGCTCGCGGCGCACGTGCGCAACAAGACCGAAAACCCGCTGCACCGCGCGTGGCAAACCATGGGCGATCGCTTCATCGGCGTCCTGCGCTATCGCCGCGCCAAGGGTTCCGATGCATTCGCCAATCACATGGCGTCCGCCAGGGCCGGCAAGGTCAAGGATTGGTCGTGGGCAGAGAAAGAGATCACGCGTGCACCGAAGATCACCAAAGAGGGGCAACGGTTCCAGCTCCAGGTAGCGGACTCCTATGAGCGCGTCGGCGGCCGTACCGTCACTCCCGAATCGACCATGGAACTCAAGGATGCGTTCGGCCTGCGCGACGTGCAGTCGGGCAACTGGGTACTGCGCGACCCGGTCAGCGCGAAGTTCCACACGGAGCAGTCTGCTGCCGCTTTCGCGGATCTAGCTGACTTGCTCGGTGCCGATGACAAAACCATCGCGCTGAACGGCCGCCTTGCGCTGGCGTTTGGCGCGCGCGGCACCGGCAATGCTGGTTTCGGCGGCGCGGCCCGCGCTCACTATGAACCCGTGCAGCGCGTGATCAACCTCACCAAGCTGGGAGGCGGCGGCGCACTGGGTCATGAATGGTTCCACGCGCTGGACAACATGATCGCCGAGGCTGAGACGGTCCAGGCCGTCAACAAGGACACCTTTGCCACCGAAACCCCCGAGGCGTTGCCGCCGGGTGAGCTGCGCGACGCGTTCGCCGATTTCCGTCACGTGATGTGGGAGGGCGGCCTGCGCATATCCAACACGCACGCCTACACGGCACAGGATCACGCACAAGCAAAGCGCGTCATGAGTCGGGAGAGCTTCACAAAGACCGGGCCGCTCGCCATCATCAAGGAGTCCGCCAACGTGAACGATGCCGTGCAGCGATTGGACCGGCACTTCAACACCGAGGGCGGCAAGGAATCGAGCGCGTCCCGCCGCACGAAAAAGATCTCCGGCGATTGGAAGACTCTCGCGCACGCGCACTTTGGCGGCAACGCCGAGGGCGGTGAGATCAAGGTGCATAGTGGCAAGCCCATGTCGTCGTTCGCACTGGAGGCGACCAAGCTGGACGGCGGTAGCGCGAAATACTGGGCCACGACCGAAGAGATGGCCGCGCGCGCGTTCCAGGGCTGGATCGAGGACCGCCTCGCCGATAAGGGTCGTCGCAATGACTACCTCTCAGCTAAGGCCGACAACAAGTATTACCGTGATCCGCTCTTTGGCGATCAGAAGCCGTTTCCCGAGGGCGAGGAACGTCAGCGCATCAACGCGGCGATCGACAAGATCGTGACCGCCATGCAGAAATCCAACACGCTGCAAAAGGCGTTGGAGATGTTGGGAGAATAAGTCGTGACATGAAACTCGCCATACACCAAACAGGATGTATGGCGAGTCATGAAAGACACTGCTGTCGCGCCAGTCGAGGCGCATGAGCATCTGGCAAAATCCAGTGAGGCTGAGGTCGAGTATTACCCCGACCACGCAGCGCCGCGAGGCGAGTCCGCAACGTTCCGCCATACCAAGACCGCAGGCCACAAGGCCGGCCTCGTCTGCGCCGTAAGCGGCCAGGCGCACCCCGAATATCATCACGTGTTCTGCGAATGGGCTTTCGCCGACGCGATCGACTGGGCGACCGTAAAGGGCGTTGCTACAGGCAAAATCACGGCGCTCCCCGTCCTCGATCCGATCACCGATCAGCCCACTGGCGAGACGTTCCCCGTCGAGCAGTCGCTGATCTACCTGGTCATCCAGCTCACGACGGCGCGCGGATTCGATTGGGCCGCATTCGATCCAAAAAAGCCGGAGACGTTCGTCGACTCCATGGCGAACATGCTGCCGCTCGATGCGAAGTTCCATCGTTCGCCGACGCACGGCATCCATCACCGCACTGCGCCCACCTGGGGATTCCAGGCGTTCCCGCGCAAGAGCGGATTCGTGTTCACTCCTGACGAAGTAGCGGGGGCGAAGCATGCGTGATCGCGACTCGCTGCTCGCAGCAAATAAGTCGTGACACGAAAATTGTTGCTATGAACGACCGCGAAATTCTCGCAGCATCACCCGAATACTTGAGCATCGGATCGATGCTCAAAGCGACACCATTTCAAGAGGGTGAGAAGCGCTACGTGTATATCGAGGCGAGCGACGAGACGACTGACGCGCAGAATGAAGTCGTGCTCCAAAAGGCGCTGCAAGATAGCGCGCCGTACTTCAAAAAGTACGGCAACCTGGACATCGATCACATCACGATGATTGGCGCCAAGGTTGGCATCCCCAACTATAGCCAGTTCGAGATCGGTCACCCGGTCGACGTGACGTTCAACCGCGACAAGACGTTCGTCAAAGGCGAGATCGTTTCCGGGGACGGCCCGGCTGCCGACAAGGGCAACCAGTTCTGGGCGTCGATGACCGAGCGCAATCCGCCGGCCAAGTGGTACCCGTCCGTGGGCGGCGCCGTCCTGGCTCGCGACGTAGAGATCGATCCGACAACGCAGCTCAAGAAAGCGATCGTCAAAAAGGTTCGCTGGTCGAACATCGGCTTTAGCCGTACGCCAGTGAATCAGAACGTCGCCACTGTCGCGACGGTACCGTTCGACATCCTGGCGAAGTGCTGGGGAGTCGGCGGCCTGGATCTTGCCAAGGCGATGGAGGCGAGCTCAAGCACGGACGTCTCCGCGCTCACCGGCGGCGGTGCGCTCGGCCATCAGTCGCTGGACCACGGCATCAAAAAGTACCTCGATTTTCGCAATGCGCTTGCTGCTGATCTTAGCGCGGGCACGTTGGGCGATGACCCGTCCATGAAAGACATGGCCCGTCACGCACACACCAAATTCAGTCTCCCGATTGAGAAGTCGGCGGAATGGGTAGAGCGCTTCGCGCGCGATTTGAAAACTGGAATCACACAACGGAGCAAGTCATGAGCAATTTCGACACTCTCCTGTCCGAGCTGGAGCAGATCAAGACGGATCAGGAAACACTCACCAAGTCGCATGTCGACGGCGGTGAGAAAACCGACGACGACGACAAGACTACCCAGACCGTCGATGGCGTAAAGAAAGACGGCAAGGCCGTCACCAAGGAAGGCGACGAAGATGGCGATGCGCTGACCAAGTCGCTTGGCACCATCAAGCTGGACGATGGCACTGAGATCGCCGCAATCGACGGCACACTTCTGGTCAAGTCGCTCGTCGATCGCATGGATAGCACGGACGTGAAGTTCACCGGCGTTCTGTCGCATCTAGTCGGCACGATCAAGTCTCAGGGCGAGATGCTCAAGTCCATGTCGGATGAGCTGCGCGTCCTCGGTGGTCAGGGTCGCGGTCGCAAGACTGTCATCACTGTCAATCAGAAAAACGAAGGCACGGCCGTGCTCGCCAAGTCAGAAGGCGAAGGCATGACCGGCGAGCATTTCATGCTCAAGTCACACGCAGCTTTCGACGCCGGCAAGTTGACCGGTCGCGAGCTGAACATCCTCGACGTCGCTGTACGCATGAACCAGATCGGCGCAATCGATCAGGCCATCGTGCGCAAGGTGCTGTCGGCGTAACCACCGGCCTGGAATAGGCAACAAGGAAGAAAGGCAACCAAATGAATCAGATTTTCCAACAGTTTGCCGGTGCTACTCCCGGTGCTGCCCTCCCGAGCCTGGGCGGGTCGATGAGTGGTGCGCTGGATCAGTTCGCTGATCTGCAGAAGGCCCTTGAGGCCAGCAACTACCAGACCGACGTCAGCACGCTGAGCGGTGGTGGTGCGTTGGGTGTTCAGTCGCTGGATACGGCGATGAAGAGCACCATTCAGGACAACGATCAGTTCGTCCTGTTCAACCGCCTCGCCTCCAGCAAAGCGACCAACATCGTCGACGAATACGTTCGTCAGAACGACGTGGGTGGCGTGCTCGGCGGCTCGACCAACTCGCAGATGGGTGTCGTGCGCGCCGCGCAGGGCGATTACTCGCGTGAAGTGGGTCTCGTGAAGTTCCTGATGTCGCTGCGCCAGGTCGGTTATGTGCTGAACATTGGCAAGAACATCATCGAAGCGACATCCGTCGAGGAACAGAACGGCGCCCTGCAGTTGCTGACCGACGCGGAATACCTACTGTTCCACGGTAACGCCAGCGCCTCCCCGACGCAGTTCGACGGCATCTTCTCGCAGATCGACAGCGAAATTGCTGCAGGCAACATGCCAGGCAGCAACGTGATCGACATGCAGGGTCAGCCGATCACCAGCATCGAGCAGTTCTCGCAGATCAACCAGGCCGTGTCGAACTTCGGCTCGTGGGGTCGCTCGACCGATACGTTCCTGCCGAACAGCGTGCAGACCGACCTGAACATGAGCCTCGATCCGGCTTTCCGCTGGACACCGCAGGGTCAGAACACACCGCTGCTCGGCGGCCACGTGGAAGGCATCCGCCTGTCGCACGGCGTGCTCAAGACCAGCATGGACACGTTCCTGCACTACGACCAGCACCCGATGACCATTCCGTGGGATTCGCAGGGCGGCAACTACCAGGCGACCGCGTCGAGCAACTCGGCTTACAACCCGGTGTCCATCGCTGGCCTGGCTGCGAACGATACTGCCTCGCAGTTCACGGCTGCCATCGGCGGAAACTACTTCTACTGCGTTGCTGCAGTAGCACCGGCCGGCGCTGGCTACTCCCAGTCCGTCGTGAGCGCACAGGTTGCCGTATCGGCTGGTCAGAGCGTGACGCTGACCATCACGCAGTCGGCCAATGGTGGCGAGACGGGCTACGCGGTCTATCGCGGTCGCTTGAATGGTACGAATGCACCGAGCGACATGCGCCTGATGCAGGTGATTCCGAAGAGCGCGGGCGCGACGACGGTCTACAAGGACCAGAACCGTTTCATCCCGGGCACCGTGACGATCCCCGTCCTGAACCTCGCCCCGGGTGCTGACGCGCTTAGCTGGCGCCAGTTCCAGCCGATGACCAAGATCCCACTGCCGTTCGGCGTGGGTGGCATGCCGGTCATCTCCTGGTTCCAGTTCCTGTTCGGCTACCTGCGCATGACCAAGCCCAAGCATCACGGTTACATCAAAAACGTGCTGCCGAACTCGGTCACAAGCTGGCTCCCCTTCAACTGATCCAATGAAAATGGTGGCCTAGACCTTCGGGGCTAGGCTTTCCACAAGAGGAAAATACGATGGCACAAGTTATCTGCAAGCTCCCCAATGCCTCCACTCTGATCAATGGCGTCAAGTTCGTTGAGCATGAGGCTGGCGTTATCTCCGAGGAGATCAGCGACGATGCTGCCGCCGTATTCGCAAGCATCAAGGGTTACGTCATCGCGGGCGAAAAGGCCGTCGATGAGGAGTTGGTCAAGTTGCGCGAGGAAGCGGAAGCCCTAGGCATCAAGGTCAATGCCAAGTGGAGCAAGGAACGCTTGTCAACCGAGGTCACCAAGGCGCAAGCCAAGACCGGCACGGGTGACACCAAGAAATCCGAGAGCTAATAGGGAAAGGCCATGGCTACCGAATACGAAATCACAGCAATTCAGAAACTGGTCAACAAGCTCAACTTGGGCACGGCGGAGCAGGGCGCTGGCGATTATATCGTCGGCAACCTGGCTGCAGCTCAGGCAGTGTCGCCTATCGCCAGCCCCAGCACGGCTACGGCCGAGCAGGTTGCAACGCAATTCAATGCATTGATCGCGGCACTCAACACTCATTGAGTTCGTGACCGGCATTGATGGTCAACCAAAATGGCCGCCCCCTGCGGCCATTTTTTTAAGGCTATATCCATGACAACGATTTTTGTAGGGCAGACCGATCCCATCACCGTAGCGGTCGAGTTCAACGGGCAGCTGGTTCCAATCGATCCAGGCGCCACGATAACTGCACAGCTTTTCACGCCGGATGGGAAGACGTCCCTCGCGGCACAGGTTTCATGTCTCGCGACATCGGCTGGCGCGAACTGGATCACTGGAACCGTAGCTGTGCAGTTCGCTCAAGCAGATGTGAATGCACTGCCGCCCGGCGGCGCCATGCTGGTGCTAACGAGCACGAAGTCGTTTGTCGTCAAGCGCTTCTGGGTGGACATCGAGCAGGTCAATGTGCCTGAGCGATCGCAGCTATTCGTCAAGGATTTTGTCGTCGACGAGTTGCGCAAGAATGCGCTGGTCCTGCTCGCGATGAGCCTGTTCCCGACCGTTCAGCTCACCGACGATTACATCTGGAGCAAGGTGCTCGCCGGTGAGGCGTCAATCGAGCACATGCTGCGCGTGCCGTTCGTTCCTACGCAGTTTTTCCCGTCCCAGCCGACGCCGGACCAGATCGCCTCGCTCCCGGCCAACATGCCATGGCGCATCGATCCACCATACGACAGCGACCCGACCGCATTCGAGGGTGACAAATGGGGATTCATCAAGACGAACAATCGCCCGATCCAGTCCGTACAGCAGATGGAGTACGTCTACCCATCACCGGTGGATGGACTCTTTAATGTGCCGATCGACTGGCTGCGCATCGACTCGAAGTACGGCGAGATCCGACTCGTCCCAACATCGATGACGATAGGGTTCCCGCTGGCGGCCTTCATGATATCGGCGGCAAGCTCCGGCCGTGTCGTACCGCAGATGATCCAGCTCACGTATGTGGCCGGTATCGCCAACGCGTGGAAGGAATACCCGGACCTGATCGACGTGATTAAGAAAAAGGCAATCCTGCTGATTGTCCAGGATGCGTTTCTGCCTCAGTCCGGCTCGATCAGCGCCGATGGCCTGTCGCAGTCGCTGAGCGTGGACCTTCTCAAGTACAACGATATCATCGATACGATCATCAACGGACCCAAGGGTCAGAATGGCGGACTGATGGCGCAGATCCATGGCATCCGATCTGTAGTGGTGTGCGGCTGATATGCGCCTAAATCCAGCGGCATTCAACGCATTTCTTGGCGGCAACATCGGCCAGAACTTCAACTGGCGCCGGTCATACCGGTGCCCGTGCTTCAACCCGCAGAGCGGCGCGGCCAATCCGTCGTGCCCGCAGTGCGCTGGCGCTGGCGTCATCTGGAACAACCCAGTGCTAGCACCCGCCGGTGTCGCCAATCAAAAGGTGCAGCGCGAGTGGTCGCAGTTCGGCCAGTGGCAGAGCGGCGACGTGGTCGTAACAATCCCGCAGATGTCGTCCATGTACGCGGCCGGTGAGTTCGACCGCGTGACTATGCTAAACGCGATGGAAGCATTCTCTCTACAGCTCACCTCCGGAAGCACGCTGGAGCGCATCCACATGCAGGTAACGCAGTTCACGCGCGTGTTCTGGCTAGACGTCAACGGCAACATCGTGGATGGAACCGCTGTGCCGACTGTCGGTACGAATGGCGTACTCACCTGGCCGGTAGCGGGTGCGCCGCCGTCAGGCACGCAGTATTCCATCAGCGGGACCGCGCTGGTCGAGTATTTCGTGTGGGGAAACTACCCGCAGAACCGCAATGAGCATTTCGGCGCACAGCTACCCAAGCGCGTAGTGCTGCGCAAGTTCGACCTGTTCGGACGCCAGCTTTAACCGAGTGTCCGCGCAATGGCCTCGCCGAAAGCCTTTTCGGCGACTGGCTGCATGTCGAGGGCGATGTTCTTGGCGATATCTAGACCCGGCTGAGCCGGCACGATCCAACCGGGTGATCCCTCGGCCATCGTGCGGAACGTGAGGTAACTGCTCGACTTCGAGCTGCCGGAGCTGGTGTCGAACCGGTACATACCCTGCAGGTTCTTTGCCGCGCCAGGAACGTTGATTTTCTCTCCCCATGAATATGTGTTCTGGGGCACGGTCAGGCGTTGCTGGGTCTTCATGTCATACGCGCCGGTGCCGGACAGGCGCGTCGTCTGTCCCGTGATCGACGACGGCGTCATGGCTTTCGCCACCGCGTATACGTCCGGCGGCATCGCATTGCCACTAGCCTCATTGCCTGGCGTGTTGTGCCGAAATGGGATGTACATGTAGCGCCGGCCCTTCTTGCTGATGCGGACCTTGAGGCTGGTGTTCAGCATCGTTTTCAGGTCACGCGGCGGCCGTCCGTTTTCGATCTCCTCAGCCTTGTCATAGTCCGACGAGACCATGGCCGAAAACGGCCCGGTCATCACAGCATTGACCGACCCAGCGTACTGCTGCTTTTCAACGTTCCATAGGTTGGCACGCTGGATGCCATCGATCCAACTGATCGCCGTCTGCTGCGCTACTGCGCGCACGGCTTGCGTGAGCAGCGGAAAGACGCGCTCATTGACGATTGATGCCGCTGCACCGGCTATGCCGGACAGGTCGACGGAGATTTTGAAGTCTGCCATGTGAGTGACTTTACCTTCACGACCGATTCAAAAAAAAGTCGTGACGCGATCATTGTGTGCATGATCGTAATGCTTGAACCGCTATCAGTTGGCAATGCCATTCGGGTGATCCTTGGTCCTCCGTGTGGATCGGTCTATTGGACGATTCTGCGCAACACGACAGGAGAATTCCCTGGCGTCACTGATCCGGCGTCGCAGGTCGTCTACACCGGCAAGAATGTCTCCGCACTCGACTTCTCCGGCCTGACCAACGGCACGACGTACTACTACTGCCCGTTCTACTGGGACGGCACTACGTGGACGTCTGATGCGCCGATTAGTGCGGTCCCGGAAGTCACCTACCAGGACTCCAGTACCGATGCCATGTCCGTCGTGCTTGAGCGCTTGACGGTTGGCATCGCCAATGAGCTGTCCGCCAAGTCGCTCGTCGCGAACTCCGGCGTGATCCAGGTGCTTAGCGCGCCACCGGTGTTCCAGGACACTCGCTTCCCGGTCGTGACAGTCCATCTGCTTAGTGAGGCGCCGTCTGAGCGCGCGATCGGTGAGCTCTTGATCGGTGATCACCAGGATCTCGAAAACCCATCGCTATGGGATACGAGCAATGGCTGGCTCGCACGAGTGCAGCTCGCTGTTATCGGCTGGACGCAGAACCCCGACGAGCGCATCGCGATTCGCAAAGTGCTGCGCCGCCTGATGGTAGCAAACCTTCCCGTGTTCGACGCGAGCGGAATGGTTGAGATCGAATTTTCCCAACAGGACGTAGATGCCATCAGCGGCGAATACCCCGCGAATGTCTATCAGTCCCTCGGCACTTTTACATGCATGGCCCCGGTGATCGTTGGTGATCAGCAGGCCACGTTCACCGATATCACGGTCACCGGCACCGCGATTAACTGAGAGGAAAGTCATGGCAAAAACCGAAACGGCCGCCGTCGCTAACACGACCCCGGCTCCACCCATCGAGATGACCCTCGACGAATTCTGCACTCGCATGTCGAGCAAGAAAGTCGACGGCCGTATCGCGTTGATTCACGGCTTTGCGTACGCACAGCGCAAGGCCGGAAACATCAAGAGCACCGAGGCTGCATTCAAGGAAGCGCTCACGGCATTTGCCGGTGGGTCTCCCAAGAAGCACTACCCGGCCAAGAAAGTAACCAAGTAAGGCTGAGGGATAAGGACATGTCATATTTTTTCAACGGCCGTCTATGGGTCAGTCCCGCGACCATGTCGCAGGTCAACGACTCGGCGATGGCTAATCAGAACCTGAGCGTCGGTAATACCGTCTGCTACGTGGGCGAGTCCACGGGCGGCGAGCCGAACGTACTGCTTTCTTTCGGCAGCACGAGTGAGGCCCAGGCCACACTGCAGAGCGGTGAGTTGCTGACGGCCGTCATGAAGGCGTTCGCGCCGAGCACCGACACCAACGGCCCCGGCACCGTCACATGCGTGCGCGTGAACCCGGCGCTACAGGCAGCCCTGAATCTGCTCGACTCGACCGGCGCTACTGCGATCGCGCTGACCTCGCAAGACTGGGGTAAGTGGAACAACCAGATCAAGGTCAAGCTTGCGCCTGGCTCGCTTACTGGGCTGGCTGCGACCGTGCAGTACGGCAACAGCTACGTGACGCAGGACAACATCACGCAGAACGCGTTCACCGTGCAGTACAGCGGCGGACTGGCATCCGCATCAATGACCGTGACGAACAACGCGGTCGAACTGCAGGCTCCCACCGGAACCATCGTAGAGACGATCGACCTGACGCAGTTCAGCACCGTTCAGCAGCTTGTGGATGCGATCAACGTGATCCCCGGCTTCGCCGCATCCGTGTCGCCAGGAGGCGCCGATTCACCGGCTCTCAACGGCCTGGACGGATTGACCAGTCAGGACATCAAGACGTCCATCTATACGGCCACTGCTAACCTGCAGGCGCTGGTTAATTGGTTCAACGGCACATCGCAGAGCTTCGTGAGTGCGACGCGCCCCGATACAGCCCAGCTGTCTCCTGCGCTGATCAATTTCACGTACCTGACGGGTGGCTCCGATGGCGTGACAACCAACCTCGATTGGTCCGAGGCATTCACTACACTGGAAGTTGAGGACGTGCAGTGGATCACGCCAATCTCGGGTGACCCGGCCATCGCTGCGATGACCGACGCGCATGTGCAGTACATGTCTACCGTTGGCCGCATGGAGCGTCGTTCGATCTGCGGCACGGTCTTGGGCACGACTGATGCTCTCGCTGAGACGGCCGCTCAGGACATCAACAGCGACCGAACGTCCCTGGTGCATCTGGGCTATTACGACTACGACCTGACCGGCCAGCTCAACGGCCTGCAGTTGTATTCGCCGTACCTGACTGCCGCGATTCTTGCCGCGATGTTCTCGGCAGTGAGTCCTGGCGTTGCACTGACGAACCTGTCGATCGACGTGAGCGGACTGGAGCGTTACCTGCAGAACCCGACCGACACCGATCCGCTGCTGCTGGCTGGCGTGTTGCCGGTGGATCGCGAGGGTGGCATCTATAAGGTCGTGCAGTCGATCAGCACCTGGCTGAACAACACGAACTACAACCGACGCGAGCAGTCGACCGGCGCGGCCGTGGATTTCACCGTCCGTAACGTCCGTAACGCACTGGACCCGCTGCGCGGCAAGGGCGTCACCCCGATCACCCTTGGCCTGGCCGTCAGTAAGACCGAGACGCAGCTCAAGCAGTTGGCGAAGCCGCTTCCCCTTGGTCCGGGAACGATCGTCGGTGACGCGAACAGCCCGGCGTACAAGAACATCACCGCGCAGGGTCAGGGCGACGTCATCGCCGTGTCGTTCCAGTGCTCCCCGGTGATCCCCGCCAACTACATCGCTGTGACCGTGTTCGTAGTGCCGTACTCCGGCAGTGCGTCATCGGTGGCCGCGTCGAGCTAAAGGAGTAGAAGGAAATGGCAGGAATGCAGACTCAAACCAACCTCGTCGCCCAGTCAGGCAACCGAGTCATCGTGACGTTCGGCGGCGTGCAGGTTGGCCTGATTCAGTCGTTGCGTATGTCAGACGACTACGCGCCGGATCCCGCCAGCGGCATCGGCGATATCCACGTACAGGAGTACGTGCCTACCATGGCGCGTCACTCCCTGAGCGTAAGCGGCATGGTGCTGTTCAACAACTCGCTGCGTCAGGTCGGCGTTTTCCCTGAGAACGGCGACGCGGTGCTGCAGGGCCTCGTGTTCGATATCGAGTCCTACTCCAAGGACTCGGGCGCGCTGCTGCGCAAGTACATCGGCTGTTCGTATGCATCGGGTGACACGGAGATCAGCAAGCACGCGATCCTCATGAACTCCGGCACATTGAACGCACTGGATACATCGGGCACCGCGATCTAATCGTGACATTAGGCTAATGCACTACAGGCAAGGGGCGCCCTCGGGCGCCCCTTCTTTTTGACCGGAGATAACAAGAATGGCACGCCAACCACTGCCCACCGATTACCAAGTCACCGTTGAAGGCATCGGCACTTTCACCTTCATGCGCCGGCGCATGCGTGAAGAAATGGCTATTGCCGCCGAATACTCGCGCATGACCGAGGGCGTCGATGTGCCGACTGCATGGCTAGACAACGTCGCCGGCTGGATTGCGCAGCTCAAGACCCTGACCGTTTACGCGCCGAGCGGCTGGACGCTCGACCTCGACTTGATGGACCCGGAAGACGATGAGACGTACCAGCGTCTGATCAGGGTGCATGGCGCACTACGCGCCAAGGAGGCGTCTTTTCGCCGAAAACCAGAAAGTCAGGGTGAAGAAAGCGGGGCGAGCGCTCAAGGAAACGCTTGAGTTTTGGTTCCGCAAAAAATACAACCTCGCGCCTACTGATCCGCGCTTCCTCGATTGCACGCCCGAGCAGATCCAGACCGAGTTCTGGGCTCACCAATACGACACCGGCAAGGTCACTGAGGAGTTCGAGGACTACGAGTTCGACGCACAAGCGGAGTTCCGCCGGATCAATGAGGAGGCAGAAGCGGCGGAACGTTCTGCATCCGCAGATGCGGGGAAGACCCCGATAGCACCACCAGTAAGCAATCCACCCGTCGCCAGCAAAACCAAGGCCGACGACGAATGGGAAACGATCATCGAGCACAGGCAGTGACGGAACATGACGCGCGTTGAAATTCCAGTCGAGGCAAAACTTAATGCCGCAGACCTTGATGCGGAGCTCAAACAGCTAACGCAGAAAATCAACTCGCTCGGCGCGTCCATCGCTCAGGCGAACAAGGTCAAGTTCAACCCGATCGGTAAGGCCACGCTCGATGACCTAAAACGCGTCCAGACGGAATTCGATAAGCTCAAGCGAACATCACCGCTCGGATCGGACATCAACCGTACAGGGCAGGGTAAAAAGTCGTTCTTTGACCTTGACTGGAATGCGATCTCGTCGAATGGCGTGTCGCGCGAGGCACGTCGCTATGGCGCGTTCAATCGCATCGTGGGCGGTACGGGCGCATCCTTCACGCAAGGCGCTCCGGCCCCAGGGAAAGGTGGAGGCAGCGGCGGTGATGGAAGCGCGCCTTCAGCTCCTAGCGGTGGAGGGAGCGCATGGGCCAAAGCCGGACGGAAGATCGTCGGCTCCGGCCTCAAGGCCGCGGGCCCTGTAGGAGGTGCCGCTGATGAGGCGGTTGGAGCCGGCATATCCGGTGGCGTCATGGCGGGCGTCGCTGGCCTGATCGGTGGCGTCGTCGCGCTAGGCGTCGGCAAGCTGGTCGGCGGCGTTATGAGCAAGATCGGCGATGCGCAGAACGACTCCATCGGATACGACACGCTAAAGCGCCAACTGGGCGACGTAAACGTCAGCTTTAGCGTTCTGCAAAAGAGTATGCATACCGCCTCGGATGCGTTCGACGGTACTTATCAGCAGACCCTCAAGATGGGCGGAGAGTTCGCGCGTATCTCCGGCATGTCCGGCAAGAATGCCGAGGGATCGCTCGCGCAAGAGGTGGCTGTCGGCGGCGGCTTCGGACGATCGTTCGGTATGGACCCTGAGCAGTCCAATGCGTTCTTTGCCCAGATGCGTCAGTTCGGCGTCACCAGCAATGATCGGGACAGTCAGCGACTAGCCTTGTACGTAGGAGAGGCCATCGCCAAGTCAGGTGCATTCGCCAAGTCCGACGAGATGCTCCAGGCGATCGCGTCATACACGACGCAGCAGACGCGTATGGGCCTGTCGTCGGCGAACGTAGGCGACTACACAGCGACGCTTTCCGGCATGGTGGGCGCACACGTGCCAGGCATGGACGTGATGGGCGCGGCTGGCCTCCTATCGCGCGTGAATAGCTCCATCGCCAGTGGAGGTAGCGCAGGCGAGGCGGGTCAGAACTTCATGTATACTACGGTCGGGCGCAAGCTCGGCCTTGACCCTATTATGGGCGCCGCATTGCGTGAGCAGGGAGCATTCGGCACCGGCGCACAGGAATTCGGGTCAGGCTCCGTGATGGCTAAGTGGGCAGCACAGAACGGCGTCAGCATCCCTGGATCGGCGTCAGACTCCAATGCTACGTCCATGTCGATGATCATGAGCGGGCTGCACAACACCTACGCGAAAAGCCCCGAGCTGCGCCTCAGCGCAATGTCGAACCTGTTCGGCGTCAACACCAACCAGGCCGCTTTTCTCGACGGAATGAAGCCCGAGCAGATGGGTGACGTCATGAACGCCCTGACCAGGGCGGGCATCGACCCATCCAAGCTCAACCCAACGTCTATCAGTTCGCTTGCGCAGATCCAGCTCGGCAGCCGAAGCGACCTCGGCGGCATGTCGAAAGACATCTGGGGGAAGCTGAACGAGGGTGAGCGAGCGAGCCTCGACAAGGCCGGCCAAAGCGGAAGCACGGAGGATCTGCGCGGCGAGTTGCTCAAGGATTATTCCAAGTACGGACAGCCGGAGACCGATGGCGAGCAGACCCGCAAAACTATCCAGGATCTCGACAAGGATATGACGGATGCGGCGGCGAAGATGATTTCGCCACTGAACGACATGCGCGAGATCCTGCTGTATGCCTTCGGCGATCGCGGCAAGATGAGCTCCGATGATATCCATAAGTCCATCTACGATGCGCGAGCGGACGAAATAAAAAAGAAGCGCGATGCTACCGTCTCCGATGCTGAATCGCAGCACCTTTATGGCGTAGCGCATGTCGCTGGCGTTCGTAATCTCGGCGACGAGGACCCTAGCATTGGCGCCAAGAATAAGGCTGCTATTGCCGTAGCCACTAGCAATGCCGATCTACAGCAAAGCATTGCGATGTCAAAGCTCAATGCCGAGATGTACCCGACCGATAAGACTGCAGCTGCAGCCACGGGTAGTTCACCCGCAGCGCCTGGATGGACGAGTAGCGCCAGTGGTGGCGGAGGAACTGGTACGGGCGGCGGTGGTGGGGCGCCACCAAGCGGTGCCGTCATGGCTGCATTCCGCACGAAGTACGCAGGCATGGCGGCGCAGATATCGACGCAGACCGGCAATGACCCGGACATGATCCTCGCGCAGCTCGCGAAGGAAACAGGCTGGGGCCGTAGTGAAGTGGGCAACAACCCATTCAACATCCAGAAAAGCACGAACTGGATGGGCGCCACGGTAACGCGCGGCGATACGCATGCTGATGGCTCTAAATACACCACTCAGTTCAAGGCATACAGTGGCCAGTCCGATGCCGCTAAGGACTACGTCTCGACGCTCAATCGCATGGACCCTGGAGCGGTAGGTGCGGGCAACGACATCGATAAATTCACCTCAGGCCTGATGGCTGGAAAGTGGGCGGAAGATCCGTCGTATGCCTCTGGTATCAAGAGCGCCTATGCGGCATTGAAGGGCACGCCTATGCCTGACGCTGGCTCCAGCTCAACCGGTACGGCAGGAGCTGGCGGAAGCCAGGACTACAACTTCAACCACAACATCACATTGTGGAATCCGAATGGGCAGCAGGCCGCATCGCCATTCTCGATTAACACTAGCGTCGGCGCCCCCACGCCTTTCGGTAACTGACCATGGAATCCCCAGTCGTCAAAATCTACGATCCTAACCTGCAGGTCACGCTCTACAAGACCATCAGCCGCACCACGCTGAACGGCAGTAACCCGACATCGCAGCGATTCCAGGGAACATCACGCACGATCGAACTGACGCCATTCTTTGGTGATGGCAGCTCCGTTCGCACGTCGAAATCCGTGCGAGAGCCATCCGGCGGTTTCGTGCTGTCGTTTGGCGACCAGCCGTTTATCGGCGAGTACGCCAACCAGCAGACATTCGAGACTCTATACGGGCTAGTTGAGCCCATGGATTACATCGAGATCCGCTGGCGCCATAGCCCTCCCACATCCGCCGGTACGCAGCCGCCGATCATCATGCGCGGCTTCGTGAGCGGCATCTCGCGCGTCGAGACGATGGGCTCGGACGGAAAGCCTCAGCGCGCCGTCACGATCAACGGCCAGGACTACGGCAAGCTTTGGCAAATGATGCAGATCCTGTATCTCCCTGGTTACGTCACCGGCGAGGACGTGCTATCCGCCTACAAGTTTTTTGAGCGCTACGGCGGATCGATGTCGATCATGCCGTCGTCGCAATTCGTCACAAACACTATTCAAGAGGTGATCAATCCGTTCCTCGCCGGATTCATGCCGACCAACTCGCCGTGCCCGACCACCATCGAGGCGACGCAGTACGTATCGGTCGGGCATGGCGTGTGCAGCATGCAGGGGTCGCAGAACCAAGAGGGAACCATCTACAGCATCCTCAAGACCTATGGCGACGTCGGCACCTGGAATGAGCTCTACACGGAAGACGATGAGGATGGCGTCCATGTCGTGTACCGCGCTATCCCGGCCATGGATCTCAATGGAGACCTGATCCAGTCGGACGCGCCATCTCCGCCGTACGTGGACATCAGCGACGTCGACGTCATCAGCATCAACGTGTCGCGGTCAGACTCCAACGTCGCCAACTACTACTGGGTCCGAGCGCCTCGCTTCGACATGGTCGATTCGCTCTATGAGCAGCAGTTCGCGCTCCAGGGCGCGGAATCAAACACCGTGCTGCTGACGCAATACCCGAACTGCACCGAGACCCTCTATGGCCTGCGCCCGATGAATACGGACACGCAGCAGGGCGGCGATGAGGTGCAGACGATGTCAAGCGGCCTACTCGCTGATGCGCAGGGCACGCGCAACACCCAGATGAGCAACTGGATCAACAATCGCCGCGCCATCATGGTCGCCATGAATCAGGACAACGTCCTATACGAATCCGGCTCCATGCGCGTTCGCGGAAACGAAAACATCAAGGCGGGCATGTACGCACGCCTGCATCGCGGAACGATGGTCTCCACCTATTACATCGTGAAGGTTGATCATGACTACCTGCCATTCCAGGGTGTCTTTTCGACGCTCACCGTCGAGCGCGGTACCGGATTTATCGAGCGCGTGCAGCGATCCGGCGGAGCCGACTCACCTTACCTGTCTGAATTGATGGAGACCCCAGACCTTGAGCAGTAAAGGCAGCTTGCGATGGGGCCGCGTGGCCGCCATCCATCCCGAGGACTATGCGCTTGACTTGGTCATGACCGACAACGGTGAGCAGATCAGCGGCGTTCAGGTGCTATCGCCGTGGGCGAGCACCAGCAGCGGCAAGGCGATGTTGATTGAGCCGTCAAAAGCCTCAAATGGAAATGCCTGGGATCTGACGCAGACGAAGCCAACGGATGTTCTTGCCGGTGTGGCGTATTTCGGAACCATGCCGGTCGTGATCGGATTCCGGTATCCGCAGATATGCCAGATGCTGTTCCGCGATCTGCAGCGCATGATCGATCGGCACCCTTCCGACTTCTACACGTCGATCGACTCCCAGGCGAATTTCGAGGCGTACCACCCGAGCGGAACCTACTTCCGCGTAGGCAGCTCGCCAGCACATGAGGACCTGACCGGCAAGGACGTAGATGGCAATTGGAAGATCGCCAAAAACACTGCCAGCGCGCCATGGGTGAACCTAACGGTAGCGAACGCGGGTAGCGTGGTAGCGAACATCCAGGTTGATCCGCAGGGAAACATCAACGTCCAGGCAAACGGCAACCTTACCGGCGACATCACCGGCAATGTATCCGCGACCATTGGCGGCTCCGTCACAGCTAACGTGACCGGGAACGTGGATGTCACATCACCAAAAACGACCATCCATGGACCTCTGCATGTGACGGGGCCGATCACCTCCGACGAGACCATTGCGGCCACTGGTGCAATTTCTACCCAGGCGACCGTCGCGGCTACCGGCGATATCACGTCCGGCAGCATCAGCGTGCTCAAGCACTTCCATACCGCGCAGGGCGCAAACGCACAGACAACGGTGGCGCAGGACTGACGACGCGCACCGCTTATGTCGTGACATGAAAATCACGGCATGAGCGTCTTGAGCACAATCGGCAAAGTCGTAGGCACGTTGGACGCCATCGCGTCCTTGGCGAGCCCCGGCGGCGCCGCGCTCGCAGCAAGTGACACATCTGTCACGCCGTCGACCCAAAAGGCAGATTACTGCCCGATCAGTTTCGTCCTTGACGATCAGACCACTGGCGAGCTTCCCGTCTCCATCACGCTGCGTGTTCGACCGGAAGACCTCACGTATTCCAACCCGTCGCGCCTGACCGTGCAGCAGACCCTTGGTGGCGCGTGGATGGACAATTTCCGGCAGGGCATCCCGTCGCTGAACATCAGCGGGCACACGGGCTGGCGCACCGGGCCGGATGGTCTCGACGGCGGCGACCGATTCCAGCAGCTTTTCGACCAGGTCTACACGCAGTGGCACCAGCGCCGCCAGAACGCTATCGCGTCCGGTGTTGATCCGAACCTTGTGCAGCTCATCTACAGCGACGCGCTGAACAACCTCTCCGTCGTAGTCGCGCCCAATGCATTCGTTCTGCGCCGCTCGCGTCAGCGCCCGCTGCTGTGCATGTATCAGATCGCCATGACGGTCACGAATACGGAGACCGACCCGAACGCGAACGACTCGGATACCGCGTCCGGTGGCTTCCTGGATGCGGCGGATACCCAGGCGGTCGGGCTAGACAGCTTCGGCCAGTCGATGACCGATCTAGCTGGCTACGCGGCGAATGCAGCCAATTTTGTGCCCGCCGTAATCGCTGGCGCCGTGGGAGGATTCCTCTCGATGAGCATGGGCGTGCTGGGCACGGTCATGGCCGCTGTCCAGGTGGGTAGCGCCGTTGTAGGGCAATTAGTAGCCATCGGTCAGATGGTGGCGAGCGCCGGCATCACCGCGTTCCAGATTCTTGCGGAAGCCACCTATGCGACCACTGCGGGACTCGCTTGCATCATGGATATCGCGGGCGTGTTCATGAACGTCTGGTGCCTACTGAACAACGCCATAAACCTGCAGTTGTCCGTTCCTGACTACTCCTCCGTATTCGGCGCGTCGAACTGCTCATCGACCAATGGCGGAAGCCCGGTCAGCGTGTTCGCCAACGCCAACCCATTCATGTCGGCTGCACCGACACCACCGACCGTTCCTATCGCGATATCGACGATGGCGCAGCAGGGTCTTGTGACGCTCTCCAACACTGATCCAGTGATGGCGCCTATGAGTCTCACAGATCTCAACACGACGATGACCAACGTCAACGCGGGAGTGGTCGTCTCGCAATGAGTACGCAGCCTAACGTCACCATGCAAAAGCCGCTCTACGGCTTTCGCGTCGTCAAGACACACAACGGTGACACGCTCCACACGATCGCGCTGCGCGAACTTGGTGATGCCAAGCTGTGGCAGAAACTGATCGATTACAACGGACTCGTCCCTCCGTACATCACGGACAACCCGGCCAATGCTGGACCTGGCGTCATCCTGACGGGCGGCTCGATCAAGGTGCCAGCACCGGCGCCTGTCACGACCTCCACCACCAACCCAGACGACCTGTTCCTGACCGACATCCAGCTCACTGCTGGACGCATTATCGCCAATTCTGGCGGCGACGTCGCGACTGTGACGGGTTACGCCAACTTGAATCAGGCACTTAGCAACCGGCTCAACACCCCGCGTGGTCGCTTGATGATGCACCCGAAATACGGGTCACTCCATCAGCGCATGAAGGGTGTGGCGAACGGCCCGACGCAAGGCGTCCTAACGGCCAACTACGCGCGCGGCGCAGTCAAGGCTGACCCGCGTGTCTCATCCATCGTTTCGGCCTCGGCACAGATCACTGGCGACGCCACCGAAATCTCGATCGTCGCGCAGCCCATCTCCGGCGGCCCGACGACCACCGTTACCGTCACGAGCAAATAAGCATGGCAGCTTTTCAGCTTAAAAATTTCGTCAGTATCGTCGCGTCCATGGTCAACTGGATGAAGTCGACGCAGACGGTCATCACCGACTTCACGGAAGGCTCGGTCGCACGCACGATCATCGAAGGTCCAGCCGGCGAGATTGAGGAGTTGTACCGCAAGTTTTTCGACGGGATCATGCAGGCGATCCCGGTGGCGACTTACAACTCATTCAACTTCAACGCGCTGCCGGCAGTCCCGGCCAGCGGCATAGTGACCGTCACGATAACCGCACAGACACAGTCGGTCCTCATCAGTGGCGGCACAACGATTACTACGCCAGGTAACGCCTCAAGCTATACCACTGAGGTAGACGTCACGATTGCCGTGGGCAGTACAACGGCAAGCGTCTTAGCAGTGGCGTCGGCCCCAGGTACCGCCGGCAACATCCAGGCGGGCGCTCAGTTCAGTATGTCGCCTCAGCCGCAGGGTTTTGTGAGCGGCACCAACCCCGGCAACTGGATCAATGGCACGGACGCGGAAACTCCGGCCGCGCAGCAACTCCGTTTCGCCACGTACGTGCAGACGCTGTCTCGTGCGACGGTTGTCGCCCTCCAGTACGGCTTGAGCACCGTCAACCTGACCGATACCTCCGGAAACATCATCGAGCAAGTCGGCTCATCGGTCATCGTCGAGCCGTACGAGACCGACAACACCCAGCCAATCGGGCTCGTAGAGTGCTACATCTTCAATGGTGTGGGCGGCACGTCTGCCGCACTCGTGCAGCAGGCTGAAACGGTTATCTACGGATACACCAATGCGTTCGGAACCAAGATCCCTGGGTGGAAGGCTGCCGGTGTGCACGTGAACGTGTATGCGTCGGTTGAGGTCCCACTCGACATCGGCGGAACACTGACCGCGCTGGCTGGTTACCAGTTGGTCGACCTGGTCGATGCAGCGAACCCGATCGCCTCAAATTACGTGATCAGCCTTGCGGCCGGCGCAGAGTTTGAAGTGTCCACGCTGATCGCGCTGGTCAAGGCCATTCCTGGTGTGGATGACTTCATCCCGGCAGACATTCCCGCGCCGACCGAGCCTACGCTAGGATCGACGCCAGGCGGAACACTCGCGGCAGGCACGTATTACGCGGTGACCACCTACACGACTACGGCCGGCGAGTCCCTGCCGTCTTCCTCGTCATCGCTCGCAGTGCTAGCCGACGAACTACTCACCATCGCTTCACCACCATCAATCGGTGGCGTCACCGGATGGAATGTCTACGCGGGCACGTCAGTTGCCGCCCTGGAACTCCAGAACGCCGAGCCTTACGCAATCGGCACGAACTACACCGAACCGGCCGGCGGCCTCCTGGCTGGCAATGCGCCACCGGCGATCTCGACTGCTCGTTTCCAGAACGTCACTCCCTTGAAGATGCAGAAATTGATGCCGGGCATCATCAACATCCTTGGGTCATCGGCGGCGACCATCTGACATGCGGCTGACTAAAAAGCTCCTCACGTTCCTCAATAGTGCGGTCTTTGACCTAGACCCAGCACAGTACCTGGCGCTGCGCGTCCAGTACAACGGATCGGACATGTCGTGGACCGTGCAGGACGGCGTCCTCACGACAACTCCAGTGGGTGGCACGGGCGTGGCGCTTACCCTTGCGCTGTCGCAGTTCACGATCGCACAGCTTGCGCTCTATATCGCCACGCAGCCGGGGTACTCGGTCGTGTATGTCGATCAGTCCGCCTATGCGGATCTCAGTGCGCTGGTGCTGCTTGATGCTACGGGCGACATCGCTGACTCCAATGGCGATCACCTGTACGGCTACACGAACGAAAACTGGTCCTACCTGGAGGCGAATGCAAACGAGCTAGAGCAGGTATCCGCGCAGGGCCAGAACGCAATCCAGCAGATGAGCACGACGACGGCCCAGGACATGTGGCTGGATGTGCTCGGTGCATATTTCGGCGTGCCTCGCCTGCAGGGCGAGCTAGATGCCAGCTACGGCCCGCGAATCATCGCGGAGGTACTTCGACCGCGCTCGAATAACATTGCGCTGGAGATGGCGATCACCGCCTACACCACGCAAAATACGAGCGTAACGGACGTCATCGAGTACGGACCGACGTTCCCGCTGTATAACGGCGCGATAACGCACAACAGCGAGTTTCATTACAACGCCGACCCCTCGCCGATCTATGGCCTGTTCGACGTAGAGTACGGCTACGACCTGATCAGCGGCGGCGACCCGACTGCGTTCGCGCAGACCGTGATCAGCATCATCGGCCGGTACCGCGCTGCCGGGACGCAGCTCCGCAATCTGATCCTTGTTAGCGGAAGCACCCTGCAGGATTCCCTGACGCTACCGGCCGATGGCGCGGCGCTGGAATTCTCCGTCGTAGGCACTTATGCCGACACGCTGACCCCACCGACCGATCCGTATTTCGATATTGTGACCGACATCTCTGCATTTACCGACGCGCTGAACGCGCCCACGGATGCGGAGACGATCACGATCACGTACAGCTACCAGTACAACGGTGTACGCCGGTACAACAGCACAGTCCACCACATGAGCGGCGAAGTGGTGACGGAAAACCTCTGACATCATCAGTCGTGACACCAAACTCCAGAAATAAATCTGGAGGTTTTCAGTGTCTAAATTCCGCGACCAATTCGAGCGCCTGCCCACTGGCTATTTTTACCTTGAGGTATTCCGCAAGGGATCGCTGATCGAGGTAGTGGATGAGAAAAACCTCATCGTGGTCGGATCTCAGAATACGCACGCCAACTTGCTTGGCGGCAACGTCATAAACCAAAGCGTCACCAAGATCGGATTTGGCATCAACCTGACACCGCCGGTATTCCCCAACACGGCTTTGACTACGCCTTACATCAAAGCGATCGACTCGGTCACATACCCTGGAAGTAACGAGGTGCAGTTCAATTTCTCCCTCGGCGTGGGCGGTGGTGACTCCGGCGCCTACGACCTAGCCATCGGCGAGTTCGGTCTGCTGACGGGCCTGTCCGTCCTGTACGCGCGCAAGACGCGCAGTGCGCCGCTCAATTTCAACTCTGATATTTCCTTTCAGGGTTCCTGGACAATTTCTTTCTAAGGTCGCGCCATGGCATACCAGCCCGAACAGCCGAATTACGATGTCGGCGTCTACCAGATCGAAACCACGGACCCAGTCGATGGTGGCGTTGGTTCGATCACGAACTCGCCACTGCTGAACCTAGCTGACCGTACTGCGTACCTCTACCAGCATGTCACCAACCTGGAGAACGGCACCACGCAGCCACCGGGTATGGCTACGCTCAACTCGCCTGACTTCACCGGCACGCCGACCACCCCGACACCCCCGGGTGGCGACAGCTCCACCAAGATCGCCAATACGATCTGGACTCAGGGCCTTCTCCACGGAGTGTCCACCATCAACTGCGCGGGCAGTGCGAACGTGGTGCTGACAGCCGCACAGGCAGGTGTGGGCGTATTGGAACTCACCGGCATCCTGACCGGAAACATCAGCGTCGTCGTGCCCAACTCGACTGGTATGTGGGTTGTGTCCAACCAGGCGACCGGCGCATTCACGATCACGGTAAAGACTGCATCCGGCACCGGTATTGTCGTCGCGCAGGGCCTGTCGAATGAACTTTGGTCGGACGGCATCAACGTCTACCCGAACCGTACCGACTTCACGGGCATCACGCTCAACGGCGCCACGGTCAACACCGCGCCAGCCGGCGACCAGTCGCTCAAGATCGCCAATACGAACTTTGCCTACAACCTGAAAAATGGCGTGGTGAACGTACCAGTAGGTGGTGCCGCAAACGTCGCGCTGACCGCCGCGCAGTACGGCTCCGGCATCCTTCTGCTTACCGGTGCTCTGACCGCCAGCATCGAGGTATTCGTCCCGGCGCAGGGCGGCACCTACGTGGTCGCCAACAACACGACAGGCGCGTTCAGCCTGACGATGGGCGTCAACGGCTCGGGCGGAAAGACTGCCCTCATCCCACAGGGGCAGTCGGTCATCGTGTACAGCGATGGCACAAACACGATCCTGGCGGGCGCAGCAGCGTCCTCCTCGTTCAATGTCCAGTCGTTCACGGCAACAGCGGGACAGACGACATTCAACATGTCGTACACGCCAGGAAACATCCTGGTGACGCAGAACGGCGCGACGGTATCCGCTGTCAACTACACCGCGTCGAACGGCTCCAGTATCACGATAAACTCGACCGTCACGACGGGCGATGAAGTCGTGATCTACGCGTTCGCATCGTTCACGGTCGCTAATGCGGTGACGTGGGCGGGCGGAGCCATGGTTGGCGCGCTGCAGCTTGCGGGCGGCGACACCGGCACCACTGCGCCGCAGTTCGACAACACCATCAAGCTCGCGACAACGGCGTTTGTGAAAAAGTCCGGCCTGCAAATGGCTGGGCTCGGAAACGGCTTCGGAGCGAATACAACCCTAACGGCCGCACAGCTAAATAACTGGGGATCGTTCGGCGTGGCTGGCGTCACCGTCACAATGCCTACCGTTGCATCCACGACTCCGGGCTCGACATTTACATTTATCGGCGGACCGAATGGCGGCACGATTGCAGGGAATGGCGCCGACTTAATTTCAAATGCAATAGGCGGAAGCGCCGGAACACTAAAGGTGTCTCCCGGCGAGACCGTCACTGTGATTAATGATGGATCGGGCTTTGGTTGGTATGCAGCTCTCGGTGGCTGCACAACATCAGCGTTCATCAACTCGATCACAGTTAATGGCTACCAGAAGCTGCCGAGCGGACTAATTATTCAATGGGTAGCAGCTGACTCATCCGGCACGGCATCAGGAAACCTTGCTATAACTTGGCCGATTGCATTTCCTAATCAAACGCTGATAGTGACCGGTATGACCACGGCGGGAAACTGCATAGGGTCAGTGGTCACGTCTTCAAAGACTGGAACTTCAATTACCACATATTCAGCCTCTACTGGCGCAGTCACTAGCGGGCAAGGCATGTACGTTGTTGGACTGGGATTTTAATTATGGTACAGAAATACGCATATACCGACACCAGTGGCCTCGTTATCGGCTTTTATTCCGATGACATCCATGGCGACAAGATCCCGTCCGGCTCTATCGCAATCAGCGATGATCAGCATCAAGAGCTTTTGAGCGGACAGACCACCGGCAAGCGCATGCACGTCTCTGCATGCGGAACGCACTCGCTTCTCGACCCTCCTCCGCCAAACGCTGAGCAGATCGAAGCATCACTGCGCTCGCGACGAAATACCGCACTCACAGCAACTGATGGTGCCGTCGCCCGCCACCGAGACCAGGTCGAGATAGGCAGCAAGACAACGCTGTCAGGTGACCAGTACAAGGCGCTCCAGGCATACCGTAAGGCGCTACGTGACCTACCCGCGAAAAAGGGATTTCCGCGTGTCGAATTGCCGACCACGCCTGACTTTGTTGGAGAGAAATAATGTCCGGTACACGTTCTGCCCTAGCTGCTGCTGTTCTGTCGCTTCTTACGCCTGATGGCGCCGGTAATGTCGCGGCCAACCAAAGTCCGGCGCAGTTTGATAACAGCGATAATCTTGCAACAACGGATTTCGTACAGCGCGCGCTCGGCAGCTACTCCGGTGTGACAAACTACGTAGCAAATACCCAATTGACCGTAGCGGATATGGGTAAATCAATTTCCGCAAGCGTGGCATGTACTTTGACATTACCACCCATTGTTGCGTCGCAAATTGGGGCAGTTATTGAGGTATTTGCGTCATCTAACTCGATTGTTGTCAAGGCTGCCGGAACGGACAGCATTGGCGGCATGACTCAAAGCGGCGCCAGCGTCACTTCAATTACGCTGAATTTTTGCGATACGGTAAAGCTTCGAAATGGCGGAAGCAACTGGATTGCAGTCGCTGGATCTACTCAACTTGGCGCGTCTGGAGCCTTCGCGTCTTCGATTGCCAATGGCACTTCCGGCTATCAGAAGATTCCAGGCGGACTGGTTATTCAGTGGGTACGCGCCGTAATGCCAAGCACTGCGGGTGGTATAAATACTTTGACCTGGCCGATTTCATTCCCATCAGGAAATCAGCCAATGGCATGCGCATTTGCGCCGGATTTCATCGCTACCTCACAGGGTTACAACACGATTTCGCTCACTAATCGAACAGCGTCTGGGGCAAACGTCGAGAACGGCGGTCTAACTGCTGTATTGGGCGCAATCGCAGCATTTACAGTCATAGCTATCGGATTTTAATCATGGGCCAGAAGCTCGCGGCATACAATGCAAATGGGAATATCACCGCTTTTTATGATACGGAAGATAGTCCTGCTCCCGAGGGGGCAATAGTTCTCGCAATCACCGATGGGCAGTGGCAGGAGTGCATGTCGGCGCCCGGATACACAATTCAGGGCGGCTTGCTCGTGGCGCCGATTCCGCCAACTGATGCCGAAGTATTCGCGCAGACGCAGGTGAACCTATGCCTGCAGATCGATGGGACGGCTCAGTCCGTATACAACGGCATCGGTAGCGCATCGCCGGGCATGCTCGCTGAGTATCAGCAGGCTAACACCGATGCCCAGGCGTACAAGGCAGCCGGCTACACGGGTACTTTGCCGGACACGATCGCGTGCTGGGCTACGGCAAGCGGCATGACAGATCAGGCGGCGACCGACAACATCATCGCCACAGCAGCCGCATGGATTGCATGCCTGAACGCGATCCGATCGACGCGCCTGCTCGGAAAGGCTTCTGTGAATCTCGCGACGACGGTTGAAGATGCGCAGGCTGCCGCCGACTCCGCAATTACCAAGATTCAGGCCATAGCGAGCGCCGCGTAATGTCCACTATCGATCTGCTGTTTTGCACGAACCCACATAACCCGCTTAGCTGGATGATTCGCGCCGGCAGTTGGTCGCAGTGGTCGCACGTGGCGATCATTGATGGGGACGATGTCATCGAGGCAGTCGCGCTCGATGGCGTCGTCGTGACGCCACTTGCAACACGCCAGGCGGCCGACCCTACATGGCAGCGAGTGACGCTCCCGTGCGCTAACCCGGAAGCTATCATCGCCGCTTCGCGCAGCCAGCTCGGAAAGCCCTACGACTACACCGGCGTCCTCGGCATAGGCTTGCACCGCGACTGGCAGGAGACAGGCCGTTGGTTCTGCAGTGAGCTAGTCGCATGGGCATTCCAGCAGGGTGGAACCCCGCTTTTCCGCAAGGGCGCATCGGGGCGAGTGACACCGCAGGAAGTGTGGACAGTTCCTCCGGCTAATGCGTATTCGGCAGTAAATGCGTCGATGCAGCCAGCCTAGGAATGTCGTGACGCCACAATCTACCTGAACTGTTTCAATCACGGCATTAAACGAGGTAGCGGATGGAAGCCGCAGCATCAACGGAAGTCATCGCGATCGTTGCGAGCGTCGCAGTGTCTGGCACCGGCTCCATCTTTTGGTTTCTATTTCAAAGCGCCAGAAGGGAAGCGGTAGCGGCGAAGAGTGCGTCGATTGCGGTCAAGGAATCATGCAAGGAAGATGCGTCGCAAATCCGCCAGGAACTGGCCGCATACAAACTGCATGTGGCTGAAAAGTATGTCACTCAGGAAGCGCTTACAAAGGCGGTAACCGGCCTGGAGAAGGCGGTTGAACGCCTGCTTGAGGCCACCGAGAAGAGTGCAACTGAGCTTCGCTCGGCCATTGAAGGCATCCATCGACGCATCGACCAAAAGGTGGACAAGTGACCCTGTCGCTCACCAGCTCTATCATCGCTCTAGGCACCGGCGCGCCCTCCTCACGCGCTACGAAATGGCTTCCATGCATCGCTGCGGCGTGTACCGAGTACGACATCAATACGCCATTGCGCGCCGCTGCGTTCCTCGCGCAGATCGGCTGCGAGTCCGCGCACCTGGAATTCGTCAAAGAAATCTGGGGGCCTACTCCGGCGCAGCGCCGGTATGAACCGCCGTCCGCCGAGGCGCGCGAGCTGGGCAATACGGAGCCGGGTGACGGTAAGAAATTCTGCGGTCGCGGACTGATCGAGCTTACCGGCCGCGCGAATTATCTGCGCGTTGGCACGATGCTAAAGCTAGATCTGATCAACCATCCCGAGCTGCTGGAGCTCCCTGTCAATGCTGCGCGCTCGGCCGGGCTGTTCTGGCAGGAAAGGAATCTCAATCTCTTGGCAGATGCCGGGAGAATCACTGCGATCTCGCAGCGCGTGAATGGCGGCAGCAACGGACTTGCACTACGCCTGGCACTTTACAGCGCAGCAAAGCGCGCATTGAAGGTCTGATATGTGGGCTGAACTGAAAAAGTTGCTTCACGACTGCCTGACCGAGAACGACGAGGTTACCTATTGTCCGTTCCGAGTTGGCGGATTCGTATTGTCTGGGTCAGCTGTACCGACGTTCATCGGCGGGGCCATCTGGGATATATGCAAGACCGGGCACTTCGACGCAATGACATTCGCCGGAGCCTTCTCGACCATGATGGGCGGATTGACCGTCCTGGCAGCCGGCGTAGCCATCAAGGCGCGCACGGATGCGCCATCTCTACCGAGGACCTGACGACATGTGGACCGCACTCAAATTGGCTTTCGGCGTCGCCACCGGTGGAGTAGGGACATTCCTAAGCGCAGCGCTTTCATGGGCTGTAGCGAATTGGAAGTTGGTGCTCATGCTGCTCGCGATCGCAGGCGCCGGCATCACGTACAAGGTGCTCGTGGATGAGCGCGATACAGCGCGAGCTACGGTCGCGGCAGACGTCACGACTATCAAGACACTGGGTAGCCAGATAGATGCTCTGCAGGCAGCTCAGGTTTCGCTTGAGCAGCACATCGCAGTCCAGGACTCAAGCATCGCCACCATGAAGAAAGACAGCAGCGACGCGCAGCAGCGGGCAACGGATGCCATGCATACGGCTTCTCAGCAGTCGAAAAAAGACGCCTCAACCATCGCCACGCTACAGAAGCGCGCGGCCGACCCAACCAACAAGGGGACATGTGATGCGGAACTTTATCGTATTCGCACTGGCTTGTAGTCTGCTCACCGCGTGTGGTGTCAAGCACACCATGCCCAAGCCCATCATCGTTGCCAAGCCCGTCACGGTGGATGTCGCCATCGCGGTGCCTTGCTTGAAAAAGATCCCGACCGATAAGTACAAGTTTCTTAGCGACAAGGACATCCTCACGGGGTCCGGTGCGCAGCAGGCTGATAACTTGTGGGCTGACCACCTGGAGCGGCGGGACTTCGGGGACAAGCTGCTCGCCGCGATTCAGGCGTGCCTTGTCCCCCCCCAGTGAAGTGAAAGGGCGCCCTACGCGGGCGCCCACTGCTTTGCGCGTGCCTCGACTGCGCTGGTGCAATCAGTGCACTTGAGCACGCCCATCTCGCGTCGCAGATCCGGCATATCGTCACCACACTCGACGCAGGACTCGGGTCCATATGAATAGTCGTTCGGAGCATATTTCGGAATTGGTTTGCGAGGGGCGTTGTTGCGCTCCCAGTCGCGCAGTTCATGAACTTGGGCAATATCGGCGTCAGACACTACATTCTCTCTTAAAAAAATTAGCGGGCGTATGCGCGCCCTGATAGCTTTGTGTAACGACTTTTGAATGCAAGCGTTTATGCGGCTCGGATTGATGGCTCCCCATGCTGGGTTGGCGTACCTCCTCCGATGACGATGCCTAGCCATCCCGACCACTTGCCCATGGCGGCACGCATCTGCGGAAGGTAGTCGGCCCAGTCGTAATTCTTGGAGCCGGTGTCGCTCTTGGCATGCTGCTGGATCAGATCGCGCGTGAACCGGTCGATGCCAGCGTCAGCGGTGCGTGACTTCCACGTCCGGCGGATGTCACGCGTCTGGAATGGCGCGACGTCGACGTCAGCGCGGATCAGCCACCGGCGGATGGCGCGGTTGATCGTGCGGTGGTCGATGGTGTCGGACGGGAACAGCGGTCCGGTGCCATGGGTGACGATCAGGTCAAGGATCGTCGGCATGATGATGGTTGGCAACGGGATCGAATGCGCGCGGCGCTTGGTCTTGGTCTTCTCGATAGGCATATGCCACTCGCCGAGGTTATCCCCAACCTCGATGCCGTCAACGCGCAGCGTTTCTTGCACCCGCTGTCCGCACGCGATCAGGATGCGTATCGCGGCGCCAACGTCCCGCACAAAGCAGTCGCTGTCGAGCGTGTCCGACCATAGGCGCCGGATCTCCTCATGCGATAGGTTCCGGCTGCGCGGCATGGTTGCGCCAGCGTCACGCGCGATGATGGCGGCCGGATTGGTGGTGACGCCCCAGTCCTGCCGGTGCGCCACCGTGTAGTCATTGGCGGATGAGATCCCCCACGCGTAGGCGCTGGCGATGTAGCTGCGCGCCTTGTCGGCGGAGCTGCGCTTTCCGCGCTGGAAAAAGGTCGACACATGCCTGATGACGTCATTGGGCGTGACCTCGCATGCGTGGGTCGTGCGCCCGAGCGCATCTGCGGCAGCGCCTGTCTTTGCCGTCAGCAGTGCACGCTCGACCTCATCGGCGCTGGCCTTGCCGTTGTCGCGCATCCACATGACGTAGCCCTTAAAGAGCTGCTCGACGGTAGCGTGTCCCTTCTTGGCGACCTTGAAATCTTTCGCCGGGTCCTCGCCACCCCATACGCGAGCCATGATCTCGCCGGCCAGCTCGCGCGCCTTTTTCGGGGTGATGCAGTTGCATGGCCCAAGCGTCACCTTGCGCTGCGTACGCTCATCGCGCGAGGAGTTCGCCACGCCATTGCGCGTCCGGTAGCGAACGACGTAGGTCTTGCGGCCGGACGACTGGATGCGGACACCGAGGCCGGGCATCTCGGCATCCCATATGCAGGATGAGCCAGACGCTGGCGCGGCGGCGCGATCGATGATGTCTTTGGTGAGCTTCGGCATGACGCCCCTTAAAAAAATCGGCCCGGGTGGGCCGCGTGCGCATAAATGATCAATCAAAAATGATCAATCGTCAATAGGTCAGTCGCAACCGATGCCGACCGAACCGCGATCTTCCGGTGCGGTGAAGTCTTTCCAGTGCACCCATCCCTTCGGACAGTGGAACCCCCACTCGCGGACGTTGCGGAAGAAAATGAACATCGTGAAATAGCGCTCTCCGGGTATCAGCTCGATCCGGTGCGCGAACTTCGACGATCTACAGCGGATCTGCCCCGCGCGCAGCTCGCGTCGGTGGTGGATGCCGCCGACTGCGATCGTGTGCTCGACCGCGCGACCACCAAGGCCGATGCTGATGCTCCCAGCCGGGTGGTCATGATGGGCTCGGTCATCGTCGCTACGCTTGAACTCGTGCACGTAGATGCGGATCAGGCCCAGGAAGGTTTTGGACTTGAGCAGGCCATCCTTGCCCATGTATCCGCCCAGCACGTAGTGGCGCAGCAGGTAGGGGTTCTCCCAGCCGCCAATATAGACGTCCGGCTCGCGACTCATAGCCCAGACGGTAATCAGTCGCGCAATTCGCTGAAAAATGCCCATGGCGTCATGCTCCCGTGCTGCCAAAACCACCCTCGCCACGCTCGGTCACAGACAGCGTATCGGCGTCGATAAGCTCAACGGTGTGGATGGGCAGGATCATCGCCTGCGCGATGCGGTCACCCGCACGCAGCTTGGTGCTACGTCGATCTCCACTGGCATCGAAACGAACAGACACCATGACCTCACCACGATAATCGGAGTCGATAACGCCGGTGCAGTTGGACAGTCGCAGCGCGCTGTTAAATCCATGCCCGCTACGACTATGGATCAGCATTACCCATCCGGCAGGGACTTCAAAGGCGAGGCCGGTACGGTAGTGAACCGCATGGCCGTCATTCGGATGAGGCGTTCCATCGTCTAGCGCATGTAAGTCAAAGCACGCGGCACCATCGGTCGCGTAGCGCGGCGTGGTGGCATCGGGGTGTAGCTTTTTTACCTTGACAGGAACGATCATGGGTTACTCCTCATATGATTACGGTTACGCGCTCAGCGGCGCGGGTGCAAGCTGTGTATAGCCATTTGTCGGCGTCCTCGCGGAACGCCGATGACTCGTCGAACACCAGGACATGAGGCCAGGCGCTACCTTGGCTCTTGTGACAGGTCAGAACCTGCCCATAGGTGAACTGATCGCTCTTGCGCTTGATCTTCCAGTCAAGGTCACCCTCGGTACCCAGGAAGAAATCGCGCAGCACGTTGACGTCCACATGCGCTAGCAGCGGGTTATCCAGCGACTTGACGCGCAGCTTGATCTTGGCTCCCGCAATAGATGCCTGAGTCGCCTCCCATAAGCCGCCGTTTAGCAGGCCCTTGGTGCTGTCATTGCGCAGGCACACCAGCTTGTCGCCCTCGACCGGGTGCCACGCCTCCAGCTTACCGACGATGCCCTTGATCTCGCGCGCACGCAGGTTGAACGACTGCCGCGTCTTGTTGCGCCCGCAGATGACCTGGTCGGCGGTGCGCACAGCGTCGGCCAATTCATCCTTACCGATGTCCTTGCGACGCACTACAAGGCTCTCGCCATAGCGCCCGGTCGTGATACCTCGACCCTCGCGGATATCGATGCTCATGCGGATGATGGGATTGTCTGCCGCCTGCCGATGCACATCCGTCAGCATGACGTCAGGCTCACCATTGATGAAAAAGCCCTCGCCCTTCACCGGCGGTAGCTGCGCGGGGTCTCCGAGCACGAGCGCCGGAACGCGGAACGAAAGCAGGTCGCGCGCCAGCTTCTCATCCACCATCGAGACCTCGTCGACGATCAGCAGCTTCGCTGAAGCAAGCGGGCTGTCGTAGTTGATGGCGAACTCGGTGATGCCGGTGACAGCGCACTCAATGGGGCGATAGATGAGGCCGTGAATGGTGCTCGCGCCATCGCACCCCTTCGACTGCATCACGAGCGCGGCCTTTCCTGTGAAGCACGCGAACAGGACATCACCTTTGACCAGGTCACGAATGTGCACCGCCAGCGTGGTCTTGCCCGTGCCAGCGTACCCGAACAATCGAAATACCTGTTTGCGTTTTTTATCAGCCAGCCACTTGCCGACCGCCGTTATGGCGTCGGCCTGCTGTTTAGACCAATGCATGAAGATCCCCAAGGGCGGCACGATCGTGCCGCCCGATTCGTGAACAGAGTCAGGGATTTCCCCGATTTTCCCATTCAATAAGCTTGTCCATCGGGTAGGCGACCTTTCGACCAAGCCTGACGAAGTCAGGCCCCATCCCTTTGTTTGCTGAGCGGCGCCAGCTCTCCAGGGTATGGATGGATGGCGCGTTTTCTCCGTACCGTTCTACAACTTGCTGCGGACTCAGGAATTGGCGATTCAAAACACGTCATCCCCGTCACCGGCATCGTCTTGACCGTCAGCCGCATTCTGCTCAGTTGCCCGCTCGGCTTCCAGCTTCGGCTCGCCTTCAGTCTCCGGCTCCGGTGCCGGGGTTGGTGCGGCTTTCTTGGCCGCCGTTTCTTTCTTGGCTGCCGTTTGTTTCTGACTGGATGCAGACTCAGCCACGGGATCAGCGTTGCCCGAGCTGTCACCGGTGCCGGATGCCTTTGCGGCACCCTGGGCGGTGGCCTTGTCGGCGCTGCTGGCCGGGGAGGGTTTGTCACCCTGCTTTGCCGGGCCGTTGCTCGTAGCGCGGTTCTGCAGGCTGGCAATCGCCGCGCCGGTGTCCTGCTGCTCGCCGTCCTGACCATGCTCAGCATCGCCGCCGAAGTATTCGGAGATATTGGCGCCTTCCTTGATCGCGTTGAACACGCCCTGCAGGTCGCCGATCTGCTCGGCGGTCATCTCATCGACGGAATTGCCGAGGTAGGTGGCGATCTGTGCTGGCGTGATGCCCATGCGCTCAAAGCGCTGCGTAACGCGCAGGATGCGCTCAGGCATCGGCTTATCATTGCCTCCGGCAAGCGTGCGCTGGCACTCGGCTTTGCCTGTCGCGATCAATGGCTTGGGGAGGAGCGCTAGGATACGGCCGCGCATCTGCTTGCTGGCGACGTTTGCGATCTTGTTGTCGATATCACCCTGCTGGGTCAGCTTGCGCGATCCACCGCCGGCATCCAGCACGTGCATGACGGTTATCTGGCGCTTGGAGACGTTGTTCTTTTCCTTGTCCCAGGCGAAGACCTCGATTTCCGACTTGCCCTCACTGCGTGACAGCTCGCGGTGGCCGTAGTCGAAATGACCGAAGCATCGCGCGGCCTCTTCAGCAAAGCGGATGCTGGGGCCGCTGCCGCGATTCTTGACGGTGTAGAACGCCTCGGCTGCGAATTCGGGTGACTTGCATGACTCCAGGAATTCTTTCGTAGCGGCGTGGAGGCTGCGCGGGAACATCCGCGCAAGCTGCATCTGGCCGCGCGCTTCCGCGATGGCGCGCTGCGACTCGATAGCCACAGCTCCGGAGTTCATGGATGTGTTGCTGTCCATCATCATGCGGTCAAACGCATTTCTGGCTGCAACCCCCTGATCTTGAGTGTCAGAGTTGGAAATTTGCTGATTCATATGTGTTCTCTTTTTTGTGATGTATGTCGCGTATGGGGTTACGCGTCCGTGTTAATCGAAAAGTCGTCGTCTGAAACTTTGCTTACAAAGAGTTGCAGCCCGCTCTCGATCGAACGGGTCTTGAATGCATCGAATGCGCCAGAATCGAGGAGTTCGATGCCGTCCACGCAGATCACGCCCAGTCCACCGGCGCGCAACTTCGCGATTTCCACTGCGATATCAACCTGCTGCGCGGTATTGAGACGATCGAACTGAACGCCATTGCGGAACACCTCGCCGCCTTTCACTTCGAGCCCTGGGATGGGCAGGGAGTCCAGCAATTCGGACTTGTACTTCTCGATGTCGGAGAGGGCGCGTGTTTGCTGCGCCGCCTCGTCGACAAGGCCCTCCAGCTCCGTTTCCAGATTGGTGATCGTGTCGATGGTCTGCGCGCGGCGGCCGGCGGCCTCGCGGTCGTTCCTGATCACGGCCAGTTGCTCAGCGAGCGGCCCACGCGACTCAGTTGCGCGGTTGGTGGATTTTTCGCGCTGCAGATTGGCCTTGCGCTCGTTGTCGTTGAACGCCTCTTTGATCGAGTCAGCCTCTTTCGTCAGCTCCTCGCGGATCGCATTGATGCGCGCCTCCAGCTCCTCGCGTATCGCGGCGATGCGCTTCTCCAGCGTATCGCGTAGATCCTGCAGCTCGTTATCGCGTTCCGACCGTAAGCCGTCCAGCTTTGCCGAAATACGGCGCAGCTCGGCGTCGCGGTTGCTGTCGATTTCGGTGATGGCATTCGTGAGGTCATCCTCGTCACCATCCGCGCCCATGGGGGAGGGGGGTATCGCGGCACTGAGCTGTGCGATCGTGGCCTGCTTTTCCTTCACCGCACGATTCGTGCCCGTACGGTTGTCGTAGACCTGGCTGTGAACGGTATCGATCAGCGTTAGCGCGGGCAGACCGGTGTCGGGATTGATGGCAATCCCGGCCATCTCCGACAGCTTCTCGGTATCCACCTCGATAGGCATCGTCTCCAGCAGCACGCGAACGCGGTCTTTCTTGGGCGCGCGTAGGAAGTCCACCGGGTTGATGGCGAGCATGTCGGCGAATGAGCGGAGCGCCTCAGCCGGGCGGGAAACCTTTTTGCCACCCTGGCGCACTTCGGTCGGGCTGGAGTCGGCCTTGATCCGCTTTTTGATCTCCATGCCCTGACCGTCAAGCACGAGCACTACCTCGCCCTCTTTGGCACCCCTGCGTAGCAGCGTGGCGTCATGGCCCGTGTTGAGGCACGCCTTGATCGCCTCCAGAACGGATGTCTTGCCTTCACCATTGCGACCGGTGATCTCATTGAACCCCTGCGGGGTGAATTCCAGCTCGGTGATCCCGAGCACGTTGGTGATTTTTACGTGGGCGATTTTCATGGCTTCTCAGCGGATCAGGTAAGGAGGGAGGTCAAGCGGCTGCGCCTCGTCGGCGTAGTCGGGCCAGTAGTTGGTCTTGCGTGCTTCGAGGAGGCGATCCCAGTGCTTCTGGTAAGACGCGCGCGCGCGCTCGATATCGGCGGGCTTGCAGTAGTACAAGCCCATCGCATATGGAGCGATCTTCTCGATGGGGATGAAGATGAAGTGTTGCGGCGCCTCGCCGTAGAGATCCTTGATCGTGTCGAGGTACCACGGCACGGAGATGTCATAGGCGAACTTGCCAGCGTCACGACTGAACTCTTTCGGGTGAGCGGTCGCTGCCGACTTGACGTCGATGACCGCGAAGCCGTTGTCATGCATGAAGTCAGGGCGACACTTGCGAATCATCCCGGTGCGCGGGCAGCGGGAGAAAAAGGACTGCTCGGCGCGGCCACCCTGCAGTAGCGCGGAGATCTTCGGGTGCTTGTAGAGACGGTCGCGTATGGCGTAGACGGCCTTGACCTCTTTCTCGGTCAGGACGGCAACGCCACGATGCTCGGCAAAGAACGCCTTGCGCTCAACGCGTCCGGCTGTCGTGCGGCGATTGAACGGCGGGGACACTACGTACATCTCATGCAGTAGATCCGGCTCAAGGATGGCTCCATGGATCACGGTGCCGAGGTCGAGGTCATGACCTTCGTCGTCGTCCTGATCATCCTCGTCCGCGTCGCGATCGTGGTTTTCGTAGTCGTACCAGTAGTGGAGGAGGGAGCGTTCCATTACGGCCTTGATGGTCGAGCTGGAGTCACCTGGCGCGGAGTGGTACTCGTCATTGGTCATGCTTGGGAACAGACCAATTGGCTGCTTTTCCTGCGACATCTAAGCTATTCCCCCTTTGGGTTTTGTTCGTGTGGCATTGATCATATTTAGTTGATCAAAAAAGATCAACATGTTTTTGATCATCTAGCCACCGAACTTAGGGGTGAATTTGTAGTGTCACGACTTTTTAGCTGATACCTTTTGATCGAATTTGACTACCACGCAGGCTTGCGGATACCATCCGGCAACGCAAACAACCCAAGGGGATTCCTTTCATGAGCAAGGAGCCGCAAGCCAAGAGAGAAACGTTCGGGGAGGTCTTTCTCGAACGGCTGGAAACAATCATTGACGACGCAAATAGGGCCGGCATCAACCTGACGAAAGTATGCGCACGTGCCGGCATCTCACGCGCTACGCCGGATCGATGGCGTCGCAAGTTGCCTAAGACGATCGAGATCATCGACACCATGGAAGAGGTGATCGTCGCCCATAAGAAAGCGGAAGCCCGTAAGCGATAACCTGTTACTCAAAAAAAGTCGTGACATTCAAATAGGCCGGTAGGCCCCTGAGCAGGGGCTCCGGCCTATTTTTTTGCCCACGACAGCCCGAAGGGCGCGGACCCTCCCTTAAATCCGCGCTTTGTGATGGATGAAGCTTCGCTTTTATCAGAGTGACGCGGCTAACAAAGTCCGCGAGGCATTCCGCAAAGTTGCCGCCGTCCTGCTAGTGCTCGCCACCGGCGCGGGCAAGACAGTGATCTTCAGCTACATCACGACTCAGGCCGCCCAAAAAGGGCGCCGCGTGCTGGTGCTTGCGCACCGCGACATGCTGCTCAAACAGGCCAGCGCCAAGCTCAGGGCAAACGGTGTCGACCACGGCCTCATCATGGCCGCCTACACCCCGAGCCTTTTCAAGCCTGTCCAGGTCGCATCCGTGCAGACCCTCGTGCGACGGCTCGACAAGATCAAGCAGGGCTTTGACATCATCGTCATTGATGAGGCGCACCTATCGGCTACGCCCTCATACACCAAAGTCCTTTTGCATCTGGTTGCACTGAACCCCAAGACAAAAATTCTGGGCGTTACCGCGACTGCTCGACGCCTGGACGGTAAGGGACTCGGCCGCCATGCCGGCGGCACGTTCGACGAGATGGTTGTGGGTATCTCTTTCCGCGAGCTGGTGCGCCATCGCTTCCTGCTGCGTCCGGTCGTGTACGCGTCGCCTACCGCGCCCGACATGACTGAGGTCAACACGAAGGGCAACGACCTGGACATGGACGAGGTCGCGAAGGTGATGGACAAGCCGGTCATTACCGGCAACGCCATTGCCCACTGGCGCCGTATCTGCCCGGGCGCACCGGCGGTAGCGTGGTGCGCCAACGTGAAGCACGCCGAGCACGTCGCGGCGGAGTTCAACGCAGCCGGTATTCCTGCCGTGGCGCTCTCCGGTGAGGACGAATCCGCCGAACGTGACCGCGCGCTGCGCAGGCTTGAGTCAGGCGAGATCAAGGTGATCACGTTCGCCATGTTGCTGGTAGAGGGCGTCGACTGTCCTGCGATCAAGTGCGTGATCCTGCTGCGCCCGACACTGTCGCTGGTGTCATATCTGCAGACGGTTGGCCGTGGCTCGCGCCCGATGTATGCCGATGGTTACAGCCAGGAAACGATCGAGGATCGTCACGCAGCGATGCTGGATGGACCAAAGGGCGACCACTTCTATGTGCTCGACCATGCTGGCCTTACCTTCAAGCATGGCTTTGCCGACGACGACCGCGAGTGGTCGCTCGACGGCAAGGTCAAGAAGGTCAAGAAAAGGAACGACGAGGCGACCATCGGCCTAAAGCAGTGCACGCAGTGCTTTCTCGTGCACGAGCCAGCTCCGCAGTGTCCCGCCTGCGGATTCATCTACCCCGAGCGGAAACGCAACCTGGAAGAGGTTGAGGGTGAGCTGGAGGAGATCACGCCAGAGATGCGCGAGCAGATGGCGATCGCGCAGCGCCGCGACCAGGGGAAGGCTCGAACCGCTGACGAGATGGTCGCAAAGCTCGGCTACAGCATGGAGCGCGCGAATCACATAGCAGCCGCGCGCCAAGAGAAAGAGGCCTTGCGCAACGGCCTCATCGACGATTTCCAGCAGTGGCGAAAGGACACCGGGCAGTCCTCCCTGTCGATCTTCAACGTCGCTCTATCCGACCTCAAAACCTACAAGCCAAAGGCTTTGAAGGAATTGAAAGAACGCTTTGCCCAGTACCGGGCAGAGAAACAAGCCGCCTAGCAGGCACCCACAGTAGAGAGGCAACTCCCATGTCATCAATGAGCAAAACCATCCTTGTAGGACGCCTCGGCAACGACCCGGAAGTGAAGTTCATCAGCAACGGCAACGCCGTCGCGAATTTCAGCGTCGCCACTTCCGATAAGTGGAAAGACAAGCAGGGAAACAAGCAGGAAAAGACCGAATGGCACCGCATCGTCATATGGGGCAAGTTGGCCGAGATCTGCGGCGAGTACCTCAAGAAAGGTTCGCTGGTGTACCTGGAGGGTCGCAACGAGACCGAGAAGTACACTGACAAGGAAGGCATCGAGCGCTACACCACGAAGGTGGTGTGCCACGAAATGAAGATGCTCGGCAGCAAGGATGATGGTCAGCGCAGCGGCGGAAACTCCGGCGGCAACGGAAGTCGTGACACCAATAATGGAGGCCAGCAGCAGCGCACCAGCGGCCAGCAGCAGGGCGGGAGTCAGCAGTCGAGCGGCGGCGCCTTCGACGACGATGAGATCCCATTCTAGACAACCATTCTAGGTTGCTAGTTGGATCGGGGCGCATCCACCAGGAGCGCTCCGTTCTTTTATGCGGTACCTCGACCACTACGAACGACTCATTGCCCGCGCAAGGGAAAGGTTGGTCGACGGATACAAAGAGCGTCACCACATCTTGCCGCGATGCATGGGCGGCGGTGATGAGCTATCCAATCTCGTGGATCTCACGGCAGAGGAGCACTACGTGGCGCATCAGCTTCTGACAAGGATTCACCCGTCTGCTCGCGGACTCGCCACGGCAGCGGTGCGCATGGCGAAGCAATGCACCGGAAACAAGGCGTACGGCTGGCTACGCAGGCGGCACGCTCGCGACGTATCCGTGCGACAAACCGGTAACACGTACAACGTTGGCCGCGTAAGGCCTGATCACGAGCGAGAAAAGATCTCCGCAACGATGAAGGGAGTCAGAAAGTCGGACGCAACGCGGGCAAGGATGTCGGACGCGCAGCGCGGCAACCGACATGCGCTAGGACTTATTCGCGGGCCGATGTCGGACGACCACCGGGCAAACCTAAAGGCAGCCCTAAAGGACCGCAAGCCTCACGCCCTGTCGGATGAGGCAAGGCAGAAAATTTCCATCGCCCGAAAGGCGTACTGGCATAGGATCAGGAATGAAAGACACCGATCTGCTCAACCCTAAGGACGCCATCGCGATCGATAAAGCACCGATGCATCTCGTCTCCCCGATCGTCAAGCTCTACCAGGCGATAGCGCACTACCTCGGAAACATCAAGTACGGCGCGCACAACTACCGCGTCGCAGGTGCTCGTGCATCGATCTACGTATCTGCACTGAGCCGCCACATTGACTCATGGTGGGAAGGCCAGGAAGACGATCCCACGGACGGTACGCCCCATCTCGCTAACGCGCTGGCGTGTATCAACATCCTGATCGAGGCCAAGCACTCCGGCAAGCTGACGGATGATCGGCCGCCAAGCCGGATCGATGCCTACATGGATCTCCGCGCGCGATTCGAGTCGCTCATGCCAAAACTGCGCGCGCAGTACGCGGACAAGAACCCGCGCCACTACACCATTGCGGATACCGATCTGTGAAAGAGAACAACGTCATGCGCATGGTGTGGGGTGCCGTCGCGCACCTCGGCACCAGACTCTTTCGCCTCAACACCGGGCGCGGCTGGATCTCCGGCCTAGGCCCTGACGGCGTGATACAGCTCACTGATGGATCGGTCGTGATCAAGGCCGCGCGCTCCATTGCGATTGGATTCTCGACCCCGTCCGGTGACGCATTGAAGGGCGCGTCAGACCTGCAAGGATGGACGTCCATAGTCGTGACGCCAGAGTTGGTCGGCCGAAGGGTCGCCATCTACACGGCTATCGAGACCAAGAACTCCACCGGCGGCACCAAGCGCAAGGAACAGAAAAATTTCATCGAGCAGATCTGCGGGGCCGGCGGCATCGCCGGGTTTGCATCATCGCCCGAGCAAGCACAAGGGCTAGTCCGCGACTTCAATGGCGCGGTGAACAAGTAGCCAACTAACAGCGCGCGGCCTAGGTTGATCCCCGAAAACACGTCTGCTACGTGCCGACCGAAGCGCTTCCTATTAGCAGCTTCTGAGCAGAGAAGATGGACCATAAGAATAATCGAGCACCAATGCTCTCCGAGATCGAAATCATCGCGCAGTTCCGCGATGCGATGTGCGATGAAGGTATCGGCCCGGCGAGCCATGAGACGATCATCGCCAGCGGCAAGCTTGAGCGGTACGACGTAGCGGGCGACAAGAAAAAGTCCGGCACCGGCTGGTACAAGCTGCATGCGGATAGCCACCCTAATGGCACCTTTGGCTGCAACAAGCGCTACGGTACTGACCACGCCTTCACGTGGAAGCCCGCGCAGTCCGACCGCGTGCCGATGAGCGCCGATGAGCGCAAGCAGCTTGAAATTGACATGAAGGCGCGCCAGGCGGAACGCGATGAGAAAATTCGCGATGAGCGCGCGGAAAAGGCCAAGCTGGCTGCCGGTATCTGGAATGACGCCACGCCATCAGACGGGTCGCATGGGTACCTTGGGCTCAAGGGCATCAATGCATCCGGCGCACGCGTCGGCGACTTCCCCGTGTTCGACAAGGACACTGGTGAGGTCAAGTTCACCTACCGGAAAGCTCTGCTTATCCAGCTTCGCGACTTCAACAAGGCCACGCACTCTATTCAGGCCATCCCTGCCAAGCCGGGCGATGACGGCAAGTTCCCAAAGCTTTACCTAACTGGCGGCGCCAAGCGCGGAAACTTCTTTCCGATCGGCCAGCCGAAAAAGAGCGCAGACGGGAAGTTCCTGTTCGTTGTCGCCGAGGGCTTCGCCACTGGCTCCAGCATTCACGAGGCGACCGGCCATGCCGTTGTGGTGGCGTTCGACTCGGCTAACCTGCAGCCAGTAGGCGAGGCGATCCGCGCCAAGTTCCCAGATGCCCTGATCCTGTTTGCGGCCGACAACGACCAGTTCACGGTCATACCGGTCAACAACCCGGGCGTGCATTACGCCACGAAGGCCGCGCATGCGGTCGGTGGTCTGGTCGCGATACCGCAGTTTGATGACCTGGATGGCAAGCCCACCGACTTCAACGATTTGCACGCTCGCGAGGGACTGGCCGACGTCGAAGCGTGTATCAATGCCGTGCTGTACCCACCGGAAGCGGAGACCAAGGACCCACTCACGTCCGATGAACCGCTGCCATGGGAGGGTGAGCCGCAATTCAGCGAGGCAGCGCGCGAGGTTCCCCAGGCGCCTAGGCAGGCACGTACCCAGCACGAGGCGGCCGACCTGGCTGCGCGCGAGTTTGAGGAGCAACTCGGCTTCACCATCCTCGGCTATGACCGCGATCTGTACTTCATTTTCCTGCACGAAAAAAAGCAGATCATGGACTACACGCGCGGGTCATTCTCCATGTCTGGCCTGATGGAGATTGCCGATCTCCAGTGGTGGGAAATCCACTTCCCCGGCAAGAATGGCTGCAACGTCAACGCTGCAGCCAACTTCATTATCCGCACCGCTCACCGGCGCGGGATTTACGACCGCGCCCGCGTACGTGCCGGCGGCGCTTGGACCGACAAGGGTCGTCATGTCTTTCATCATGGAAGCTACTTGAGCGTCGACGGTGCCAGGATGGACGTTACAGAGATCAAGTCGGAATACGTATATGAGCAAACCCTCCCGCTCCCTCCTCCATCCGATACCCCACTCTCCGACGAGGAGGGTCAGCGTCTCTTTGGCGTATCAAAAATGTTCCGCTGGCAACGCGACTCATCGGCAGCACTGCTTGCCGGCTGGACGTTCCTGTCTCCGATATGTGGCGCGCTCAAGTGGCGCCCCCATGTATGGCTCACCGGCCCAGCCGGTAACGGTAAGTCAACCATTATGCAGCGGTACGTATACGCCCTCCTTGGAAAGAAGGCATGCGAGTACGCCCAAGGAAACTCGACGGAGTCAGGTGTACGGCAAGCGATCGGCTCCACGTCCGTCCCCGTGCTACTTGACGAGGCTGAATCCAATGGCGAGCGCGAAACCGCGCGCATAGAAAACATGCTCTCGCTGATCCGCCAGTCGTCGAGCGAGTCGGATGCCAAGACACTCAAGGGCACCATATCCGGTAGCGGCATGGCGTTCCACGTCAGGAGCATGTTCTGCCTTGCATCGATCTACGTTGGTATGGACAAGAAAGCCGACATCGACCGCTTGTCGGTGCTCACGCTCAGGACCTCGCGCGGCGACCCTGACGCGGCGGCCAACTGGGTCAAGGTCAAGGATGAGCTCCATTGGATGGAGCGCGATACGGACCTGCGTGGGCGTATGCTGCGGCGCGTGATCGACATGATGCCGATCGTCCTGCAGAACATCGACACCTTCACCAAAGTGGCTGCAGCCAAGTTCGGTAACCAGCGCGACGGCGATCAGTACGGCACCATGATGGCTGGCGCCTGGTCGCTGATGAACTCCGGTCTGGTGACGGATGAGCAGGCCCTCGCCTTTATGAATCAGTTCGACTGGACTGAGTACGCCGAGCAGGCAGAGTCTGACGACTCGCAAAGTGCACTGGAGGAGCTGATGGGGTCATTCATCATGGTCATGGGCACAAAGCACAGCGTGCACAACCTGATCAGCTTTGCGCTTGGCGAGGAGGTGGAGGGCCGAACCCTGGAAGGGCGCCAGGCGCGAACCGAACTGAGGCAGCATGGAATAGCACTGGACGGCACAAAGCTGGCGCTATCCAACTCCGCCAGCGCGATACGTAAGCTGCTGGCCGGCACTCCATTCGCCACCGACCCGCGCGCGGCCTTCTCACGACTGCCTGGCGCTGGTAACGGAGCTGGAAAGCAGCTCAAGTTCAACGGCATCAAGACGCGCGTAACCACGTTGCCGCTGGAGCTGATTGGGTTCGGCGGTCGCTCGGTCGAGAGTGAAAGCGAGTTGTTATAGGTGTTGACAGCGCCCAATCATATTTGATACATACGCGCGCACACGCATGCGCACATGCGCGCGTCCGCAGGCGCGCACACGTGTAGCCATACATTCACTTCATGAGGGTGTCACGCCTGATGCTATGGTCACGACTTAACCAGAACGAAAAAAAGCCCCGGATTTACCGGGGCTTCTCTGCACTCATGTGCTAGGCGCTATTACGCGGCGCGCTGGATCGACTGTGTCAACTCGAACTCCAGCTCCTCGCACTTGCGCACGATCACTTTGCGCTCCTCGCGGACATTGTCGCCGCACACGCGCAGTGATGCGGCGCGTATCTCGGCGGCCTGCTGCGTGATACGGATCTCCGTCAGGTTCGCCATGAGGCGCTTCTCCTCGCTGCGAAGCTTGGTGAGCTGCTCCATCAGGTTGAGAGGATGGTCAGACTGCACCTCGCTGGCACCTACGATGGGCGAGACCTCGGATGCCTTCGCCAGTACGTCGCGGCCATCCGTGAGGTGGACGACAAAGTCGAAGGTATTGCCACACCGGCCAATCAGCGGACCCTCGCGTTTTATCATGCCGAACAAGCCGACCGGATTCTTGCCGGTGCCGGTCCATACGGGGCTGGTGATCATGACCTGCATGCCGACGCTTAGCGGTAGCGCGGCTGGCGCGGTCGCTTCCTGGTTGATGGCACCGTCCATTTTCACGTTGCCGGTGACATTGATGTCGCCGTTGGCAGCCAGATAGATCGATGAGCCGTCGCGTATCTCGATCACGAAAACGTCGGCGAACGGCGCGGCTGTGAACTCATCATGCGACGCTGAGGCTGCGACTTCGGCATCATTGGGCGCGATCTTGCGCAGGCGACGTGGCAGGTACGATACCAGGCGGCCGTCATCCAGCTCGACGACAACGAGCAGATAGTCGCAGTTGTTGACGACCATGCCGGCCTTGCCGATCGTGTCGCGCTGCTTATCGCTGCAGTCGGCGCTAACGATCTCGACGCGTTCGCCGATTTTGAAGCTTGCGGGAGAGACGGGTCCGGTGGTGGTGTTTGCTTTTGCGTTCATTGGTTTGGGTACCTTAATCGTGCGGGAGACAGGCTATGCTGCCGATTACGCGTTGGCGTTGGCGCGCATCTGCGACAGCGCTCGGCTACCGGCGCGAACGGAGCCGGCAGCAGCAATGAGGGATGCGCGGCGATGGCGCTTGCCAGCGTTCTTGCCCTGGTGCGCGGTGCGCGTGGAGGCGACCACGTAACGCGGACCCTGATAGGTGGCTGCGGCGCCATGATTGACGGCATGCACGAACAACGGGTGATCGCCGATGATGGCGCTGACGTGAGACATGCGGCCACGGCCACGCAGGAATCGACCAATGCTCTCGGAGGTGTTGCGGATCTTCACGTTATTCATGGATACCTCAGTGGTTGTGGGTAGCGGCGATGAAGCCGCAAGTGAGTAGGTGCATTTACGGCGCATGGCAGGAACGTGGAGCAGCGATGAGCGCGCGCTCTCTATCTGTGCGGAGGCACGTGGTGGAGTCCAGAAAGTAGGTGAAGGGCGATACCGATGACGACGCCAGCGATCATGGCTATCGCCATGATCTCGGCGAGGGTCCGCCAGAATCCGGATGGCATACGCTCAGGCCGGCGAAGCTCAGCTACAACGTCCGCGTTATACGTGTGCCTGTCGTACATCAACCTTGTGGATGTCTTGCGCTTCACGGTGTACCCCTCTAATTGGTCGGGGTACTATGGCGTCACGACTTTTGGCGTGTGCAAAAACGTATCCAGTAACCTGTTCGAGGCGAGGTTTAGAGGCGCCTCACCGAAGTGGTCTGCTTCCTCCCGCTTTGGTGCATGGGGCGGTAGTAGCTCACCGAACGCACTCGGTGGGGCGTATGTCGTGGCGCATGATTGGCGGAGGGCGCGCGGGTGTGGCTAGACTTCCCATCACGCTCAAGTGCAGCGGTATAGACCAAAGCAATATCGACAAGCACAAGTTTCTTCACGGTGATTCCATTCGTTATCGAGGATGGGGCGCGAGGTCAGTCCGTCGCGCTGATCTAATTTGATCATGTATCAAATTTGATTGCAAGCTTCCTCCCATCACTGTTGATCATTTATGGTTACGTGGCTTTCGGATGCGCAGGTTATGGTCAGGCATGGTTTTGTCGTCCTGATAGGCCCGCGTACCTGCAGCAATGCACTCAGGGTGGGTATCTAGCACCCTGACGGCGGCGTTGTGGAATGTGGCACGACGGTCGGAAGCCCTCATGCGCTCGCGGTGGAATGCGGATGATCCGCCGGCAGCCTCAAGTGCTAGCGCCTCGGACTCATATGCCTTGTAGGTCTTGCAGGCGGCCTCATACCGGCGCCAGTGCCACACTCTCAATTCACGTGCATTCATGACTTTCAACTCCTACCACCAATAGGTGGAACTTGTTAGACGTGGTCGGCGCAAGTGCAGCGCGGACCCTGAATTTGTTCCTGAGAAGCAAGTGCAGAACACGCTCCCGGTGGCGCTTTAGCTTCTCCGTGATTAGATCGCCCGCCCTACGGCATCCGAAAAACTGGACAATCACGCCATCGCGCGACATTCGCAGTTCCAGCTCATGCAGTACCTGAGACGGAGCAAGTGCTGCGAGCACGGATCGATATAGCGTCATGTCGCCGCTCATAGCCTTGTGCTACGTTTTGCTCCAGGGTTGCGCACGCGCGGCATACGCACGGAGCCCTTGGACTTGTTGCGGCCACGCATGGCGATGCGCGGGGATGGCATGAGGCGGACGTCGCACGCGTGCATCGGAGGCGCGTGCTCCCACCAAAGGCGGAAGCCTGGGCGCATGTAGAAGGGGGGCGCGGGGTACGTGCTGAACCAGTAGGGGAGGTGCCAGCTCATCGGGCATCCCTCTTAGATCGACAGATGCGCGCGCACTCGGTGCAGCATCCCTTGCGGGTGTACCTATCGGACACATGCCCATGACGACATGGCTCGCCGGTGTAATAGAGCGTCAGGCCCCTGATCCTTGCGGCCTCGCGAGAGACTATCTGGCCGGCCGGAGCGCGCTTAGTGGGAGATCGTGCCAGCCATGTGACGTTGTTGTTCTCGCGCTTGCAGTCGATGCAAAAAGACTTGATGACGTAGCGCTCAGATAGGTGGCCTCGCAGGCACGGTTTACCGGTGTAGTAGCGGCGCAGTCCGGTGGAGCGCGCCTGCTGGATAGTGATGATCTGGGGCGCGCTCATCGGCAACCACCAACGACCAGCGAATGCTGAGCGAGCAGCGAGCCACGCGGCGGGTTCCACGTGCTGATCGCGCGCTGCTCGTGCCGGTAGGTCTGCGGCTTGCCGCTCTCATACCAGAACATGACGCGCGGCGGCTCCTCAAAGCAGACTGCCGAGCGGGCACCGGCGTAGGCGTACTTGCGCGAAGCCTTGCGCAAGGTCTCTCCCGACTCGCGTGCGGTGTCGATGATCAGCACCGAGCGCAGTGACTCGGGGATCTCCTGCCCGAACGGAATGAACGGGATGCGCAGGATGTGCGATGCGTACACGGCGGCGATGGCACCGGATCTTCCCGGGCCAGTCACGCATCCATAGGACATGAAGCACTCGGCGCTCAGTAGCTCACGGATACGCGCGGCGAATTCCTGCTCGGACACAACGCGGCTCATGCAACTCTCCCAAGCGCCGCCAGAGCCGTGCGAATCGTCTTGTAGGCATCGCGCTCTTTGGCGTTGCGATGCGTCATATGGGTCGACTCGGATGCGAGAAGGGAAGACACGCCCCTGATCAATAGGGCGGTGGCAGCATCATTCGAACTTGCATCACGACCAAGGGCGGCACTACTGGAGCCCTTGGCGCGAGCTAGTGAGGAAGTTGCCTGATGGAGGATTGCGCGACCCACATCGGAAAACTGCAGCCGGTCTTGCAACTGATGGCCGCGTACTTCCATGTGCATCACGATCTCTAGGGAGGCATTGAGATCGTTGCGCTGCTCGATCAGCTCGGCCGTGGCGGCACGAGCATCAAGCAGGTTTTCAACGTGGCCGGTATTCCCCATCGAGCGAAGCTCGGCCACGACAGCGTCGATAACCTCAAGCACATTCACATGCGCACTCATGCCGCCATCTCCATCGGATAGCGCAGCACCAGGTGCCACTCACTAGACCAACCATCAAAAGTCCCGATGTAGTTGGCCCGATAGCCGTTGTCGTGCTGCAGGATGCAGCGGAAAATTCCAGGGTTTCTCACTCGATTACCTCGATGCAGGTTTTGAATGACGTGCCAGGCACGTCGATGGTTTTATGGTTAAAGCCGCTTGCACTCAGGGCCTCGATTGCGCTGGCGCAGTTAGGACCGACCCAGCAAGAACCGTCTTTCCATTCGCGCGCCCAGGCGCCCGGCACGTCAGCGAGGGTGGCCTTGATGCGGGAGGAGAGGCCGGTCACGTCAGGCGGCCTGCTGGCACATCGCGTTAGCGAGTGCCTCGGCGAAACGCGCGCTGATGTGTGGGGCGCGCTGGTTGATGCCGAGACGGATGTCCGCCTCGGTGCAATTGAGTTCCTTCGCCAGCGCGATCACAGCGGAATCGAATGCCGTGCGTATGGCGGGCGCAGCGAGGGGTAGCGACTTGGCGGCAATGACTGCGCTGTCCCGTCGGCGGCGCGCGCAGCGCAGCCAGCCGAACCGGATTCGCAGGGAGGCCGTGGAGATCACTCGCCTCACCTCAGTACACCTTGACCAGCACGCGGATGTGCAGGCACTGGATGTTGTAGCCGCCTGCGTAGATCGAGCGGACGTAGACGGTCTTATCGCCCTTGTCGGTCATGACGGTGAAGGTGCCGTCATAGCCGTCGCTGGTGCGCGCGTAGGTTGAGGACGTCACGGAGGTGACACCGGCGTCGATCAGGTACTTGGCGATCTTCCAGTTGCGCTTGTCCTTGGCGGCGGCGCAGTTTTTGACCATGAAGTCAGCCACGCTCGGGCCGTAGCCGCCACCGAAAACGCTGTACCAGGTCTTTCCGCCAGACAGCTCGAACAGCTTGCGGTAGTACGCCCACTGGTTATTGCGCAGTGCTTGGCCTTCCTCGGATGCCTTGAACTCGACCAGGGCATTGCACCGACGCTGCGCCCATTCCTGGGAGCGCACCAGGCGCTCGGCGTCCAGCGGAGCCAGCACGACATTCAGGCCGGCGATGATGTCGGAGATGGCACCGGCGGGAATGGTCTTGGCTTCGCGTGCGGTCATGGTGTTGCCCCTTCTATTGATCAAATATGATTAACTTGATCAAATTTGATCATATCCCCCGACCTATGGGAAGGGGGTTTATGAAACGACGTGGTTTAGTTATTCGGAGCCATGGGATGAGTCCATGGCGGACTCACCGGCGGGGTCACGGGCAGCGCGGGAGGAACGGAAGATCCGCAGTAACAGCTCCTCCATCGCGTTCGCCCTCGCGTCGCCGCGCCTCTCTCGAACGCGAATCAGGTATCCCTGGCGGTGCATCTTTGTGGGCATGCGCAGCACGGCGCGGCCCTCAAGTTCGGTGTTCCACTCCGGCGACCATGACCCGACAACAGTGCCGTCATGCAGGGTGACCTGGCGCTCGTATCGCTCGCGCGGAGACTTGTAGCGGTAGCGGTCGAGCACCGGGACGACCAGGCCGTCGACCAGCAACTCATTAATAAGGGCGTCGACTTCCGTACGCGGATCGCCGGTGTACGCGGCCAACTCATCGCGGGTCGCCGGACTCAGTCGGGTCAGTGCACCGGTGACTCGGTCGCGCAGAGTTGATGCGCGCCAGGGCGTCGAGCCCGGCGTCCGGGGTGTGATGTGTGGTTTGGTTCCCATGGGTCGTCATGGTGGTGTCACGACCAAAACAGGGGAGGGGGACGCAGAGGGGGACGCCCAGGGGGACGTTTTATGACAGTTTTGTTACAAAATCAGGGGTTATGGAGGGGTACGCAGGGGGACGGGGCAAAGTGCGTCCCCCTCGCCGTGCACCCATAAGCCATTGAAAACATTGCAAAGGGGACAAAGGGGACGGGGGGGACGCTCCCGCAGCCAATTTCATAGAGAGAAAAAGAGGGGGGGGGAGGGGGTACTCATCACCGGATACATAGACACCCTGCCCATAGACCCCCTCCCCCCCCCCATTTTCTTACAGGGGGCTATATCTACATTTACCGTCCCCTTTGTCCCCCTCTCTCTTCTTCTTCTTCTTCTTTTCTAATAGAAATAGATAGATAGAGAGAGAGGATGACCGAATTTGAGGGGGACAATCAGGGGGACAGGAGGGGGGACGTTCTGGATAGCGTCCCCCTTTTGTAAAGAAACGTTAAGTTGAGCAGATCGATGAATTATTTGAGCCGTATCGAGCCGTAGCTAACCATATTTGATCGTACCTAGACCGATCTAACCGTAGCAAGCCGTTGATTTGTAACGATATTCCCTCTTGTTTGTTTTTGATCAAGTCGTGACAATGCGCCTACGCGATAGCAAGGGGCTGCACGGTCATGTACTTCACGATTCCCGAAACACCTGGCGTTGAATACTTCGGCTGCGAGAAGCTGCGGGCTAAGTTCCCGGTGGCTGCTTGTGCTGAGATGTGGCGAAAGGCCAACCACGGGACGCCTGATGAGCGGGAACTGCGATCGGCGTGCAAGAACTGTCCGATTGGCGCGACCCATTCCGGTGAGCCGACCACGTCCATCTCACCCCTGCGCAATGCCAGGATTTGCGGTCGTTGCCAGCGCCCATCCCGGCGGCTGATCTCAAAACACCTTTGCGTGTCGTGCCAGAACCGCCAGTACGAGTGGCTCAAGGGCAGTAACGCGAAAGGCTGCTCACCGTCGCGCATGCGACCACTGGCGGCGCGGTCGTTCCACTTCGCGCATGACGGGGTTCGTCGCGAGACCTATCTGCCGCTGAGCGTCGACCCGGATGAGCTGATCATCGCTGCACTGCGTGACTCGGCTGGCCGGGTTGGGATGGGACGCAATGGGCACGCGTCGCACTTTCGCCGCATCGCTGATGCAGTTGCTGCGCGAGGTGCGTCATGAACCTGAGCGGAAAACTCACATGGGTGATGACCGATCACGTCTGTCGTGTGTGCTTTGGCCGCGTGATGGTTCGCCAAAAGAGCGGGCGCCTGGAGTTCGTATTTCGGTGCGCAAGCTGCGGCGCCCAGGCTGGCGGTGAGTCGCCTGCGGCCGTGTGCGCATGCGGGCTGACACTGGAGGGGACCAAGGATATGGGTGTGCGTTGCCAGGTCAACCCAGAACGAAGCCCCGAACTGATCGACGAAATCATCGCGACGGTGCAAGGGGGTGAGGCGTGACGATTGCCGCCCATCTGCCGCCTCCGCACTCACCCAGGCCCGCAATCGTTGTCGTCCTGGTGATCGTGGGCATTGCGCTCGGCGTAACCGGACTTCCCGGCGCCGGCCTATTCATCGCTGCGGCCATCGTGGTCGCGGCCACTTTCGACTGATTGAAGGGAATCACATGTGGAAGTTCAAGAACGCACTAATTATCGCCACGCTTTTTGCTGGTGCCGCCTACCTTTACGCACACGGCAAGCCTGACGCTGGCGACTCGTTCGCATTCATTGCGTTGATCGGCTGAATCTTCGCGGACTGATTGATTATCAGGGGAAACTCCCCTGATTACCTTTAACAAACAAACGCTTATGTGACGTCCTTTCAGATTGGGGCGCACATATGGCGCGGAGAACTACTGCCGTGGCTCACATAACCATCCCCGTCACCAAGATCAAAACCCTTTGGCTGCGCCGCCTGGTCATCGCCCTGACCTTGCCGCTCGTGCTGCTGCTGCGCGTCCTGTTTACCCCTGTCGGTCTGTTCGCCTACTTCATCGACACGCTGCTGCACCTGGGCGAGGACCTCGCCTTTACGTGCCGTGGCGCGGCCGGCGCATGGCGCAACACCACGACCAAACCCCGCATCGAGGGCTGACCCATGACCCCTGAAATCACTGCCAAGCTGGAACGTATCGACCGCATGAACGAGAGGCTGCGCCAGGCGCGTGAGGATGCCGAATGGCTGGAGGCTCAGACCGGCGTGGCCGCTACCGCCTATGCCGAGGCTGACGAGACCGACTATCTGAGCAAGGACGAGCTTCGCGCCATTGTTCGCGGATACCGCGCAGGTTATGCCGCCGCGTCCATCGGCGTCGAGGAAACCGCGTCTGCCTCCCAAGTCGAGAAGCCGCGCGCTGAGGTTGCGCCTGTCGCCAAGCCGACTCCTGTCGCCAGGTACGAAAACCCAGCGCCTGCGAACGCTCCATCACCAGCTCCGACTCCAGCTCCGGCCGAGCCCGTTTACATCCAGCAGTCCGGCCGCGCGAAGCGCACCGAGCAGCAGCCAACCTGCGGCAACCCCGACTGGGTGAAGTGGCCCGACCCATCTGGCTACGGCGTCCCGCCTGCCGGCCTGGATAAGGATGACGCTATCGCCTACCGCATGAGGGACGGCGTTGTTCTGCTAACCGACTACCCCAAACAGCTCGAATGGCGCCACTTCGGAAATCGCTCCGACATCGTTGAGTATCGCCTGCTCACGGTTGATGAGATGAGCGCCATGGACCCATGGGTTGAATGGGTCGGCGGCCAGTGCCCAGTAGGTCCGACCGTTTCGGTACAGCTCCGCATGCATGACAACGGACACAACGATGCTGTCATAGCTGGCCTGCAGCGATGGGAGCATGAGTCGCCCCTCCATGCTGACTACGACGCCAACATCACCGCCTACCGAGTGGTGATCCCATGAGCCTGCGCACGATCCACAAGTACCGGCTCCAGATTCGTGAAGGCGTTCAGCAGGTCGACACCGCACTCGGCGGCGACTTGCTGAGCGTCCAGACCCAGCATGGTGAACCCATGCTTTGGGTCCAGATCAGGAAGGGTGCTACGCAAGTATCCCGCTACGTTCAGATGTTCAAAACCGGTCAGCCTATTCCTGATCACGTGGTCCTGCTGAGGCACCTAGGCACGCTGCAGCTCTACAGCGACATGGTCGTCTACCACGTCTACGAGGTAGGCGCGTGACGCGCATCCATGTCCGCTACGGCGCGGCTCGTGCCAAGCCACTCACCGGCGACCGGCGGCTGCTTCATGGCGTCGACCACGTACGCGTGCAGAGTCGCGTGACGTTCGGTCCACATCGTGGTGCCCTCGTCGTGAGTGGTGGCCGCCCTGTTTACGAATGGGTGCCTGTAACTGATGCGCCTGCCTATGCGGTCGCGATCAACGGCCGGCGGATCGGCAAGCACCAGGCGCCTGCCTGATGGTCGTGGTCCGCAAGCGCTCGCGCCCGCGCTGCCGATGCAGGTACTGCGGCAAGCGCAAGACGCTATCGATGCAGCCGGGCGACTACGTCCGGCCACACCGGTGCGGCTGCGGTCGAGAGCGCACGCTGATCAGAAAGGCTGACGAGCTAGGGTTATTCAGGCCGCAAACCTGGCGCGTCGACCAGTACCGCACCGATGGACGCGAGCAGCGCGGCAAGACATGCAACTGCCTGGGCTACTCGCACCCGCATTTCCGCGCTCGCGGATTCTGCGACGACAACCCAAGCATCACGACCGATGATCTCCAGGCTCGATATGAGTCCGGATCGTGGTCGTGACCTAACACTATCCACTCTCAAACCGGAGTTACCCATGGAACAGAAAGACATCGACGCCTTGAAGGCATCCGCGCTGGCCGCTGCCAAGGGAGGCAAGGCTGTAGACCCGACTGCCGTACTGGCGTTGATCGCCACGCATGCCGTCATGGTCAACAGCGAGGCATTCTGGGGTGTACGCGGCCCGCAGTTGATCGGCGAGCTCAATGCCCTGCGCCAGGTCGAGCCGACCGCTCGCGCCATGCTGGCACACGGCCAGATCCTGGCTGGCGTGCATGCCCGCGCCAGCACGACGCTCGCTGCGCTGGATGACCTGCGGAAGAACGGCAACGGCGCAACCCTCACGCCTGCACCTACCGCGTAATGGATGCTGTGCTCGATGAGGAGCTAGAGATTGGATTCTCCGTCGCCGAGACGGAGGGTCCTGATTCGCCCGGCATCATCGCTACCCGGCTGATGGATCTGCCCGAGCACAAGCACCTCAAAGAGCACGAGATCCGCATCGAGTACCTGTTTCGCCATGACGTGAAGATGTCAGGCGGCAAGATGGTACTGGGCTCAGTGCACCAGCCGTCATGCCAGGGCGCGATGCGGCCATTGTTCGAGTGGATGATCGAGCGGCTGTTCGGCTACCTGCCTGACTACCTGATGATCCTGGACCGTGATTTCTGGTCCAGCGTCACCGCCCAGACGCGCGAGGCGCTGGTGCATCACGAGCTGATGCACATCCGCCAGAAGCTGGACGAATACGGTGAGCCGCGCTTCAACAACCAGACCGGCGAGCCGATCTATCACCTCGTCGCACACGATATCGAGGAGTTCAACGAGACGGCCAAGCGTTACGGCGCATGGTCTCCGGCGATCTCCGATTTCATGGAGGCATGCAAGTGAAAATCTTTGACCTGGTCGACATCGATCCGGGCACCTACAACGACCAGACCCGCATGGCTGGACTGTATGCGTCGGCATGGAATGAAGGCTACACGTGGGCACGCTGCGGCAATTCGCGCGCATGTCCGGCATTCCGCGATCCGGCTATGGCTGAGCAGTGGCTCGACGGCTATGACTGCGCGGCCGAGCTGCGCACGATCAAGGTCGACCAGACCGTATCGGCCGATGCTGTCACGTGCTGAGCAAGATTCCCGGCCAGACCAATGGCCTCACCGGCATCACTTGCGAGCTGCTGCGCGATGAGGGTATTGCGGCCCGGCTGTTCGGCCTCGAACGTGAGCCGCCATTCTGTGATGAGCGCCTACGCACGGAGTGGCTGATTGGATACGACGGCGCGCAACTACCCACAACAGAGAGCAACCCATGCAAATGACACCCGAGCAAAAGGTTAAATGGTTGGTGCTGATCCGCGTCGATGACTTTTCCGACATCACGTTGCCCGAGATCACGGCAGACAACGTCGACGCAGTCTATTCCGAGTTTGAGGATGGCGACGATAGCGACAACATGCAGGACGCTCGCGCCGAAGTGCGCGGCGGCGAGGAAGAAACAGGGCTGTCGTGCGAGTCCTCGCGCCACTACGAATCCAAGGCCGTCGCGGCCAAGTGCCCCGATGGCACGTGGGTTGGCTGGACGTACTGGTACGGCGGAGGCAAGCACGGCGAGCCGGAATCGGTCGACTGGATGGATAGCGCCTATGACCTGATCATGACCCCCGAAGAGGTGACCATCATCAAGATGACGTTCACCAAGCCGGCGGTGGTCTCATGATCAAGCCAGCCATCGGTCGCAAGGTCTGGTTCATGCCGAGCGATGAAGACAAAGCCGGCAGTTTCGGCATGACTCAACACTGCGGCGACCCACTGGATGCGACGATCATCGCGGTCATCACTGCCAGGCACGTGAACCTCCAGGTGCACGACCACGAGGGCGAGGGCTTCATCGTCAAGGACGCCCTCCTTATCCAGGAGGGTGAAACGCTGCCCGATCCGACCGAGGATGGGCACGGCTATGCCTACTGGATGCCGTATCAGGTCAGCCAGGCCGCCGCACCCGTCCGCACGCTGGAGCTGCAGCCTTTGGACATGCCTGGTGGCACCGTCATGGATCTGCGCGACGGATGCGGCGATGTTCACTTCACCGGCCATCTGACGATGACAACCCCGGCGACCGAGGCTGGCAGGCAGGCCGGTCTGGTCAGAGACTGACTCGCTATCAGGTGACGGGCCGCATAACAGCGCGGCTCGTCACCAACTCAATGCCAATAGGGCGCAATTTAGATCATGGCAAGAAAGATCCTGACCGATGAGCAGGTCCTCGACATCCGCACCAAGCACGAGTTCGATGGTGTGACCAGAACCGAGCTTCTCGCCATGTATCCAGACGTCAGCTACGAGTACATGCGCTGCATCATGGAATACACCACGCGCGGTAAGCTGATCCCTAAGTCGCCACGCAAGTGAGAGTGATAGTGAAAATCGTGACAGTAGGATGAGATCACGATAGTGACTACCACGGATAGGCAGGATGAGCGGCAAGCCGCGCGAGGACCAAAAACCAGCAGTGATGCTGGCGATCAATGAGCATCTGAATCTGCACGGCCCCAAGAACTGGGGTCCATGCCAGGCTCGATTCCCAGACGTATCGGCCGCCACATTCTGGCGCTGGGTGAAGGAAGCCAAGGCTACCGTCGAGACGGCTGCCGGCAAGCACGGCAATGCCGCCCTCGCGCTCAAGCAAAAGCAGATTCGCTCCCAGGTCGAGCTCAAGCCCGATCGCGTTGCGCGAGAGATCAAGTCTCAGCTACCTGCCGCACCATCCCCGGCGGTAATCGCTGGTGGCAATCCAGCGCTGATGCGTGAGACGTTCAACTTCATGGCGTTCTTCGGCGAGATCGTCGAGGACTCAAATCTGCTGCGCGAGTCGACCATCATCCGCAACGATGATGGCACGGTGAAGCTGCGCAACCCGATGATGATGGACAAGTCGCTTCAGCGGCGTCTAAGCATCATCGAGACCTACCTGCACTCGATCGAGACGCTCTACAACGTCGAGCGCATGCGCGAGCTTTACAACCTGATCATTGAGGAAGTTGGCAAGGTCAGCCCTGACCTGCAGCGCGTGATCCTTGTGCGCCTGCGCGAACTCAACAACAAGCGCGGCCTGACCATGTCGGCAGATCTGCGCTGATGGCTTTCGGTCGCAAGAAAAAGGAGATGTTCGACCCCTATGCGTTTCTAGATGGGGTGATCGATGAGATCGAGTCGAACAACGGCCTGCGCATCGAGAAAAAGCTGATCGATTCGGGCACGACGTTCCGGCAGTGGTGCGAGCAGCTCGGCAAGGATGGGCTCAAGGTCGATGGCAAGCCGTTCAAGCTGGATGATCGCCCGACCATGGCGTGGATATATGACCAAGTCCCGAGCACCGAGGAGGACGCATACCGCCTGGTCCTGGTGCTGATGAAGTGCGCACAGGTCGGATTCACGGTTATGGAGATGCTCGCTACCATCTACCTTGGCCTGCGGTTCGGCCCGGCCACGGTCGGCATGTTCCTGCCCGACATGAACCTGTCTCGTTTGAAGTCCACCGAGCGCTTTATGCCTATCGTGCGCAGTGTGCCGCCGGTGCATGCGCTGATGACGGAGGATGCGGAGGACGGCAGTGGTCGAAAGGGCGGCGAGGGCAACGTCGACCGTCGCCGCATCGATAACGCGCTTTTCATCTTCTCCTGGACATCCGGCCGCGCTACGACCGAGTCCGTCCCCATGGACGTCCTGAGCTTCGACGAAGTGCAGGAGATGACCCTTGAGCAGATGGAAAAGACCCAGGAACGTCTATCGGCGTCTGACATCCGCTTCACACTGATGGGGTCGACGGCCAACTGGCCGGATGCCGATATCCATCATTGGTACAAGCGCGGATCTCAGCATCAGTTCCACACGCGCTGCGCGGAGTGCGGCTCGATGAAGCCGCTCGATGAGTATTTCCCCGAGTGCATCAAGTGGGATGCTGACCTTGGCGTGTTCCGGTACGTCTGCCCAAATGGTCACTGGATTCTCGATACCCAGTGGGGCGAGTGGATCGCGGACAACCCGGACGCGGACAAGCCGATCGATCAGCGCATCCCAAAGCGCGACAGGCCGATGCGCATCCGCTCGATCCACTACCCGCAGTTCCTATCGCCGACCATCTCGGCGGGCGAGATCATGGACTCGTACAACAGCGCCACGGACATGAAGAATTTCTTCAACCGTAAGCGCGGCAAGCCATACCTTGACCCGTCGCAGGTACCGGTGACGCTGGAGCACATGGCTCAGTGCGTGGAGGCCGGTCGTATCGAGGGCATCACGTGGAAGTCCCGCGCGCGCGGCGCTTACATGGGCATCGATCAGATGGGCAACTTCAACGTACACGTGATCAAGGAACGGCTTCCTGATGGTCGCCAGGCCGTGATCCACCTTGAGGAGACCTACAGTGCGGACCCGTTCCTGCGGTCGTCCGAGTTGATGGATCTGTACGGTATCGCGGTCTGCGTGGTCGAGATCAACCCGAACTACAACGACGCCAAGAAGTTCGCCAACCGTCACCCGGGCCGGGTGTTCATCTGCAACAGCTTCGGCACGATGGAGGAGGGCATGATCCAGTGGGGCGACGCGCCCAAGTTGGACCCGAGCGATCGGCGCACGACCGAGGAGGGCCGCGACCGCTACACGCTAAAGATGGACCAGTTCAAGTGCATGCAGGTCAGCATGGCGCGCCTCACGACGCAGACGTGCTTGTTCCCCGACCCGCAGGGCCTGACGCAAGAGATCACCGAGAAGGGCAAGACCCAGATTCTGCCGGTGGCGCCTCGCGCGTTCTTTCACTTCACAAAGACGGCGCTGGTGTCGGAGAAAAACGACGAGACCAACAAGTTCCGTCGATCAGTCAAAAAGATCGGTATCGATCCCCACTTCTCGTACGCCAATGCGCTATGCGACGTCGCGTATGCGCGCTCACATGGAACGAGCAGCTTCATTCTTCCCAGTCCATCAAACATCCGCCAGGATCACGCCAAGGATGTAACGGAGCGACTCGCCACCATCGGCGTACCTGAGAGGGTGGCTCAGATGGTGGCGGCGCTGCCTAGGGGCGAGGTGTGCGGTCGATGCACGGCGTTTTTGGAGGTTAGTGGCAGCGAAATGGGCATGTGCGGCGAGCGCGGCCTCAAGGTCAAGGCCACGTCGCAGGGGTGCGCGTTGTTTGTGTCGTCGGATCTGGATTAGTTCGCGGCGCCCGCAAAGACAGGGACGATGTTAACGTCCAGCGTATAAAGCGAGTTCGCGTCACCGTGCTTGCGTACCTCGATCACCTGACCGCGATCGATTGACTCAGACTCTCGATAGACGCGAGTGCCTTTACTCATCCCGTAGCACTCATTCTGATCGGCGTAGTTTTGGTATGCCGCCATGTCGCCGTCATGCGCTAGCTGCAGCAAGTGCTCAGCATCAGAGATATGGACGCACGCGACGTCGTCTTTCTGAAACTGCCAGTCGACAACGATCGGCGCTGCATGAGCTACCTGATCCGCCGGCGCGGATGACGCATCCGTACTAGATGGCGCCTCATTTGCTGCGCGTGCGACGCCCTGAAAGGCGAAGATCATCGCGGCGACGAGTGCTGAAAAGGCAGCGATTACGAGGATTGATGCCGGTCCTTTCATGGTGTTTTCCCTTTGGCGCGTGAGCGTGCCTGTATGTATGCCGTTGTCATGTTTGATCAATTACACCACCGCAATAGGTCGTGACGCAATTATAGGGCCTTAACTCCCTTTCTATCGTCAACCAACCCGAGAGGCATCCGCAATGGCAACAACTCCCGCATCGACCGCAACAAATGCCGCCGTCGCCGTTGGCGAAGGTATCGCCTCGGCTGCCGTCTCCGCTGCTGTAACCACTGCCAAGACTGACGCTGTCGCTGACGTCGCCAAGGCCAAGGCCGCCGCTGTCGCCGAGTCCAAGTCGCACCCGTGGGTGTTCGGTGCCGCATTCTTCGCGTCCGGCGCCGCGTTCGCCTTTGAAGTCGTGCACTACCTCCACCTGGTGCTGTAATGCAGGGCACGAGCGACTGCATCACCAAGACCGGCGGTGACCGCGCCATCGGCATCGGAACCCAGGGCGGCTGATGGGTATCGACACGCAAGGCGGCTGATGCTGATCTGCGCCCCAAATGACAAAGGCTCCAATCGGGGCCTTTGTTTTGCTCGGGTGTCACCTGATAACGGATCAGGTCGCGGCACGGACGATGTCGTTGTCCGTCTCGCGCGAAGGGAGCAGGCGCCCGCTGCGGTGCCACCTTTCGGATGGTCCGTTAGGGTACACGCCGAGGCATTCGAACTTGGCGGCACGTCCGCCAACCTCGACAATGGTCACTAACTCACCGCAGCGCGTGACGTACTCGCCCGGCCCGGTGATCACGTTCGGCAGGACCACGAGCGACACGAAATAGGCTTGATTAGACATCATGTGTGCTCCATCACGCGGCTGAGGATAGGCAGGATAACGCCCACGGAAGCAGCCAGGATGACGCCCCATCCAACGATAGCGCCGATGACCTGCCACCATGTTGCGGGCGCGCGCATCGGCGTGTAGCCGCGTGAAACGACGTAGAGTGGTGCGAGGGAAAGGCGCGAAGGGATAGAATTGCCGTCAGCCATGATGGTGTCTCCTACAGGATGCTGTTTTGGTTAGGTCACCGGCCGGCCTGCTCGCCCGCCGGTGACCGCTTCTTACTTGACCGGCTCGATTGCTTCTTTGATGGTCCACACCGAGATGGTCTTGCCCTTCGCGCGCAACTGGACCATGCCTTCATCCGTGTCGATATCCTCGACATAGAAGACCTCGCCCGGGAGTGCCTCTCCGCAAAGGTTGGACTCGTCGGCGAGGAATGCGGCAAGCGCCTGCTTGTCGTCATCCTTTGCGAGCTCGACGACCGTCTGCAGGTTCGCCTGGCTCGCGCACATGACGTAACCGTCAGTGATCTTGACCTGGATGGGCGAGGCGCTGGCGGCAAGGGCGGCAAAGGCGAGTACGAGCGCGGTGGCGATGGTTGAGATTTTCATTTCTGTCTACTTGTGGTGGTCGGGTGGTTACGCGGCGAGCTTGTTGATCAGGCCGGAGTCCTGCGCGGCCTGAATGCCGGTCTCCATCAAGCTGCGGAAGTAGCGGGAGGTGTTGCCGTTCGGATCAGATTCGATGACTGCGAGGATGGTCTCGGGCGAGGTGTCAGCCTTCGCGGCCATTTGCTTCAACGCCATGCACGCGAGGAGGTTTGCGAGGTTCTGCGCGTTCTCGTGAAGCTGGTCCATCGTGATCACCCTTTGGCTTGTGCGTTGCGTTGATCAATTATGAGACATGATCAAATATGATTACAAGCCCTCTGATGCAAATAACCGAAAAAAGACCCGGTCATTGCTGACCGGGTCAATACCCACACACCCACGAGGAGACGCTGACCGCAAGCCTAGCGTCACGATATTCGCGGCCAGTCGTGACGCCAAAATGGACGCATGACCCAGAAAACCGTCCTATTCATGAAGTCCCACGTTGACGCCTACACGCGCTCCGATGGCGTGGTCGTCCAGGCGCACGAGAGCGGCATGCAGGCGACCCGCCTGGCGCCCGCCAAGATCGGCAAGGTGCATTACCTGGTGCACCCGAAAAAGGGCCATCTGCCTGGCAAGAACGTCATGGTTCCGCACCCTGACCAGTCGGGCAAAAAGGTCCTGGGCAAGTACATGGGTCAGCACGACGGCGATTCAGTGATCCATCACGAGAAGCTTGGATCACTGATCACAAAGAATGATCACGTCAGTCCAGCGCACGGCGTACCCGCGCAGGACCCGAGGGCGATGGCGCGAGCGGCTGAGCAGTGGCACGCGGAGAATGACGCGCGCAATGAGGCGCCATGAGCCAGAAAATCGTTCTGTTCATGAAATCCCATGTTGACGCCTACGTGCGGGGCGATGGCGTTGTTGTGCAGGCTCACGAGAGCGGTCGAACGGCAGCACCAGCCACTGCCGAGGGTAAGATCCGGCACGCGGCGAATCAGGGTTTGAAGCAACTGGGAAAACCGGCGCCCATTCACGTCGACCATAGTGGTCGTCGCGTTCACTTCATGGCGCGCATCGACAAGGTTCCATCGCCATCTGAGCAGGTTCGAGGCCAGAAGTCGGTGGTTCATCTTTCGACTGTGAAGCGCGGGCGCCTCATGGCCGGCGATGAGCCTAGCTGGATCATGAATCACCATACGTTGAACGGAAAGGATGAGCTGAAAGACAGCAAGATCCTGCCACATCGAATCAGTGACGATGAGGCAAGGCAGTTTCATGCTGCGCACGGACTGCAGATGCCTGGCGCGTAAATCGCCACATATGCGCCCCAAACGATAAAGGCCCCTTGCGGGGCCTTTGTTTTTCTAGCGTGTCACCTGATACGTAATCAGGTCTTTCGATTGCGATCGCCCTTGTCGACCCAGTTGCACAGCGGCGACCATAGGCGCGTGAGCCTTTCGTCCAGGTAGTCGTTCGCCCACTGCGCGCCTTTGGCGACAGCGAACATCAGGATGTTCGGTGCCGCCAGCACGAACGCGATCGGCAGGACGGGTAGCAGCACGTAATAGCGTGGATTACGCCATGTGCGGTTGAGTCTCTGTTCGCGCTCGCGCTGCCGGCGCTTTGACATTGCCGCCTCCAGGCTCACGACTGCGAAGCCTGCGCGCGGATCGCATGCGTTACGATAGCCCATGTGCCCAAGTCCGTCTTTGCCTTGTCGGTGTCGCCCCCGTTGATCTCCAGGAAGGCCGCATAAGCAGCATCGACCTGCCTATGGGTTGGATGACCGTTTACGGTCTGCGGCGCAAGCTCGCGCACAGCACTCGCCGGCCAGTCGCCACCCATCTTGCGCCACTTCTCACCGTCGAGGACGAGTGCCTGCGCGCTCTTGATGGCCTCATGTGACCCATACACAAAAAGGTCGCCGTCACCACTTCCGACGCCCATCATGGTCTCGAACTTGCCATCCATGGTGATGTGCGCATCGATCATCTCAAGCCATGACTTCATCTCGTCGATGGTGATGGGCGACTTACCCACCGTGCTCTGCTCCATCAAGACTACGTGCCGAGCCAGGCTCTCGCGCATCACCCGCTTTGCTTCAATCGTTAGCATCGTCTTTCTCCGTTGTTGGCTGCGGCGCCACGGCGATCATGGCCTTGTATCGGGTGACCATCGCGGCATCCGTGAAGTGTTCAATGAGGCGGATCTCACCGAGCATCTCGATGGTCGGCTCGATCGGCACCAGCTTGTATCCGTCAGGGACGCGCGCCGCGTCGATCAGCGTGCAGCGGTAGCACCCGCCATGATCATCGGCGGAGTACCGGCCGTTGATGGCGTGCTCATCGCTGCAGGACGTCTTGCAGTGCTCCGGCGCGACCTTGTTGATGTGGTTGAGATCCATCAGGCAGCCGCCTTTGCCTTTTCGCGCGCGTTCAGCGTATCGGCGAACCGCTCGGCCGCGTCGAACGTCATGAACTTCCTCGGGTACTGCGATCCTGGCGGGTGATAGAACTGCAGCTTTTCGCGGTCGATCGGGTAGGTCGTGTACCTCACTACGCTGACTTCCCTTGTCCACTGACCGCCGATCCTGAGCGCGAACCACTCGAACCTGGGCGACAGATCCTCGACCCAGGTGCGGATCGGGAATGCCTTGCGCTGACCGCCAAAGCCGTCGCGCTCCAGGCCGGCGCACACTGCGCGCGCCTCCGACTCGGTCCTATGGGTGTCGTCGGATATGCCGGTGCCGTCCATACCGAGATAGACGTCGAGCGGCCATTGCGCACGTGAGATCCACTTATCCATGGGATGCTACCGGCTTCACCGGCGCCAGGTAGAACTCGCCATCCTCCAGCCCGTGGAACTCGACGTTGAGCAGATCCGCGACGATGCCGGGGACCATGTCCTCATCCATGTCGTCCAGGCACGCGGCGTCCGGCGCACCCATCATCGCGACGCGGAGTGCGCGGTCGATGTCTTCCTCAGTAGCGCACGGGATCACGAGCGGTGGAGCACCGCAGCCCATGGCGATGAAGTACCAGCGCACGGGCGAGGCCATCATCTCGCACACGGCCATATTGAAGCCGGTGTCGAGAGTGGTCTGATACTCCGTGACGCACAGGGCGAGGTCACGCATCATGGGGATTTTCATTTCTGCACCTCGGCCAGCATGGCGTGGAGGCCGAGCATGGCGATGTCGCGGTTGATGTGCTGGCTGCGACTGGCGTCGCATGAGGCGGTGACCTTCGCCTTGTGGGAGATGATCACTCCCATGGGCATGCCAACGTGCATGCCTGGCGCGCGCGGCGGGTAGCTGCCGATGATGATGTGGGCGGGATCGATGGTCGACGTGGCCGCTACGCGCTCGGCGAGCCACGCGTCCATCATGTCGGCTGCGACCGCGAGACCGTCCAGGCGAAGGTTGCCGGCGATCGCCTCGATCTGAGCATTCGAGTAATTCACGCCGTCGCTTCCTTCAACTGCGCGGCGACGTCCTCGACGGACTGATCGGCCACGCGCTGCACTGCGTGGACGGTGTACTCGCCCGGCGGCAGGCGATAGAGCTGCGTGCTGAAATTCATGGCCGGGGCACCCTGCGGGCTCGCGGGCTGCGTGAGCTGGCCGATGGTGACGTCCATGAACATGCCCATGTCGGGCCGCGCATCCCAGCAAGCCTTGAACGCGAGGAACGCGCCAAAGAGCTCGATGTCGGCATAGCCGCCGTCACTGTTCAGGGACAGGTCGGTGGTGACGAAAAAGTCTTCACCATCGGACTCAATGAGCCACTTCTCGAAAGCGGCTTTGATATTGGGGTTCATCATTGGATGTCTCCGGTCGGGGCGCCAATTTGACTGTCACGACCTGCTGAATGGTGCCGACCCGCCGCTAGAGTGTTGAGCGTGACGGCGCTCAGCGGCGGGTCGGCGGAAATGGTTACGGGGTGAACATCTCGTCGAGCGGCATGAATCCGTTCAGCACGTGCCCGCAATCGGGGCAGGTCAGAACGATGTCGAGCTTGAGGCCGTCATCGAGCGATACCGCGTCGATGCTTGAATCCATCGAGCTGTCGCACTTTGGGCAGTTGACGTCGCAGTGGTTCATGGATCAGCCCACCATGTTCACGGAGCGCACGACGTAGCCCGCTTTCGTCGCGATGCGCTCGGCGTGGTTGCGGTTGGCTGCGTCGACGACCACGTAACCTTCGCAGCGTCCTACGCCAACCTCGACGTCATACTGGTGAGCGGCTTTGCTGGGGAAGCGTGCGAGAGTGGTCACGTAGTGGGTCTGAGTGGTCATGGTCTGGTCTCCGAGTTAGGCGTCAGCAAAGCAGGATTCGACCATGCTCATTTCGCGCGAGACCGGCTCGCCCTTGTCGTTCATCTGGATGACGCCGTAGATGTGCTCGCCGACCGTCTCCGACCAGCGGTGACCCATCACCACGAAAGAGCCGTAGTGCTTGCCGTTGACTGCCTGGTGGACTGCGAATTTTGCGGTCGGAATGCTCATATTGGTTTCCCTTCGCAACCAGAATTGGCTGCCGTTGATCAATTATGATCATGATCAAATACGATTGCAACCCCCTACGCGTTGGCCTGCACGATGGCGTTTACGGAGTCGATCAGGGCGGTCGGAACCATGCCGCGAGCTGGCGGGGTGAAGTCGGGGAAGAACTTCTTGCCCTCGGGCCACACTTCCATCAGTTGCTTGTCGGTGCTGATGCCGGCCAGCATCCGCGTAAGCTTGTCTTTCAGTGCCTCGCGGTCCTTTGCAAGCTGCACCTCGGCGCGCGCGATGTCGTCGGCCCGCTTGTAGAATGCGTCGCTCTTGGGGACCTTGATGTTGATGGTGCTGGTGTGCGGAGCGAGGCGCCGCTTCGAGAGCTTCATTTCGCTGCAGGCGGTGTTCGGATCTGCCGCGCGGTAGCTGCTGCGATAGGAGAACCCGTCGTGCTGAATGGTGAAGCTGCCAGTAGTGTGCTGCCACTCTGCAGGCAGCTTCGCGGCGATCTTCTCGGCGTAGTTGTGCTCGCGGTGGTAGATCTCGTCCGCCAGCTTCGTGCGGCTCGCCATGTGCTTTTCCAGGCTCTTGGCGAAGGTAGCCGTAAGGCACCTGTGGACGATCGAGCTGCGCATTTCATTCGTGAGTTTCATGTCGGTCCCTATTGGCGCGAATGTGCGCCCTAAGATGGTCGCGCCACCCTATGGCTGGCGGCGCGACGCGGGTTGTTCCCTGATTGGAGGTCAGGGTTACGGGTGCTGGATGACCAGCGGGAATTGCTGGCGTTCGACGACTTTCGGGAATTGATGGCAGGCGAACGCAAAGGCCGCATCTGGCTCGGTGTGCTTGAATCCGTGGACGTAAAAGCCGGAGTTGCACGCTCCACGCTTGTCGACCGATCTATCCCACCAGTAGAACGCCAGCCAGATGTCGTTGATGCTCGGGCCACCACACGTCCAGAACACGCGGCCGTCGACGACATCCTTGCGCCCGCCGTTGCGGAGTAGTCCGCCATCCATCAGCGGCATATCCCAGGGGCAGCCATCGGGGCGATCCCAGATGACGCACCCGCGCTGGTCGTGCAGGTAATGACCTGCATGGTCCATGCACCCGAAATAAAGAGCGCGCGGCACGGTCACCAATCCCCGCCGCTGCTACCCGAGTCAAACGAGCTGCCCGAGTCGGAGCTTCCAAAGTCGAAGCTGCTGGAGCTGTCGAAGCTGCTGGACGAACTACCCGAGTCGAAGCTGGAGCTGCCGGTGTCAAACGACTGGCTCGGTGCCGGCGAGTCGCGGTAGTAGTGATCACGGCCGCCGCGATCCTCGGCAAGCATCTCGCCAAGCACCAGGCCGGTGAGCATGTCGCCACTGCCGCCGCCCTGCACGACGGTCGTGTGACCTGACGACGGGGCGTAGGTCGGGGATGGGTTGCCGTAGTAGCGCGGCGCCGCACCCATCGACGCGGACTGGCGGATTCCGTCCTCGGTCGAGTGACCCTGCGAGAACCGCCCTATCGACTCATCATGTGCGTATGCACGAGCGCGTGCCATCTCGTCAATGCGCTCATTACGCAGGCGCTCCTCGCTGCGCCGCATGGCACCGCGCACCAGCATGATGATCAGCGCCAGGAGCATCGCAATGATCACGCCGATGGCGAAATACTCCCACCCATTGCTCGCCCGCTGCACGACCACCGGCGCGGGCGCCTGGTGCACCGTCGCGACCTGCTGGTAGGAGTTGAGGAATCCGCTGAGTTTGTTGTACGCGGCGAAGTTGCTGACGAACGTGTGCGCCGGGTCGATGGTGTTCGCCCGGGTGAGCGCGTTGCGCGCCTCGGCGGTGTTGCCCATGCGCACGTCGATCTGCGCGAGGAAGTAGTACGCCTTGGCGTTGCCGGGTTGCTGGTGAACTAGGTCCAGGGTATGAGCACGCGCTGCGCTCCAGTCGCGCGCGGCGACGTCCTGGTCAATCTGCGGGTTGAGGCTCATTGCGATGCTCCAGTGGTTGGGCCGTCAATTTGAATGACGGTGAGGTTGCCGGTCTTGTAGGCACCGGTGTCGATGTAGAGGATGTTTTGAAGCGTGGTCGGTGTATCCACGATGGAGTGGCCGACGATTAGTCGATGCAGGTCGTTGATCGGTTCCGGCATGGTGCGGTCTTCATCGAATGCATCAATGATCTTGCGCGACCATAGGCATTTCTCGATCAGCTCGCGCTTTTTGTTGTTCGAGGTGGCGGACTCGAAATCGGCGATGAACTGGCCCCACGAGTTACCCTGGATCTCTGCATGCACAATGCCCACGCGGCCATGCGAGGTGTCGATCTCGATGGCGTAGGGGAGGGTGGCGAACACCTGGGCGATCGCGTGCCGCTGCTCATCCGTCAGCTTGAGGAACCATAGGCCGCCATTCTTGAGGTAGTGCTCTGCGTCGTGCCTGCCGGCGGCCACGCCCATCGCGATCATTTCGTGATTTCCCGGCACCGAGTGGAACCATGGCCTGCCGATCCACTCGACGGACTCGACAGAGAACGGCCCGCGATCAACCAGATCGCCAACGGCAAACAGGCGGTCGCGGGACGGGTCAAACTCGACCATCGCCAGCTTGCCGCTCAGCAGCTCAAAGTGGCCGTGAACGTCGCCACATGCGAAGTCACGGCCAGCGGTATTGCGGGCAAAACGTTGGATGATCACGCTCCCACCTTGCGCTTGCCGCGCTCCAGGTAGTTGACGCTTAGCCAGTGCATCAGCACGGCGCCGGTGACGGTAGCAGTCACGTAGATCAGGCCTATCCCAGTGATCTCCGCAAGCGGCATACCTGGCTTGGCGACCATGCCGATCAGGATGAATTGGCTGATGAACCAGACGCCATTGCTGATGACGGACGCAATGGCGTGGTAGCCATAACTTCCGCTATTGCGCGCGCGGCTCACTAGCGTGAACGCGGCCGTCTGGACCACTAGCAGCAGGAACCACAGAATGGTGCTCATGCCGCCTCCGCCTCTTCAATGCCATCGGCGTATATTTCGCAGGACTCGCCGCATCCACCGCCTGGAATATCCAGCGCTGACGGGGGTTGAACTGGCACATTTTTGTCGCGGAACGAATCGAATGGATGCTGGGCCAGGTCGAACAGATCATCGACGGTCATGTAGTTGCGAAAAAATGTACGCGGACCAGTGCCAGATCCGGCATGTGCGTACTGCGCCTCCATGCGGCGGGGAAAGTCGAATGCTTCCGGGCACTCCTTTACGAGTGTCAAGTGCTTGCGCAGGCTTTTCTTCCAGCACCATCGGCAATTTCCAAAGTGCTCCGGTATTCCCAGGTCAAACGGCTGCGTCCGCCACCAAGCCAGGACGTCGTCTTTCGTAATCCCATCGGCGATAAGCGGATAAATGAAACGCTTCTCACTAGCCATCGAATCCATGCGGTCAAATTCGTCCGCGCGGATGCCGATAGCAGTGTCGTACGTTCCCGGCCCCCATCCGATCGAGCGCAGATAGCTCGTGATAGCCCTGAGCTTCAATTCACGCGTGCATGCGCCAGGAAAGCCCTTGTTTGGTATCCCGTATTTCGCGATGACGGACTCAAAGACGGCGCCGCTCCTATCGGCGGTGTCGAAGCTCACGACTTTGTGCGTAGTCCCGTTCCCGCGACCGGGGTTGACGACTGCCTCAAGCCATACGATGCCGATGCCCCACTCACAATCAATCTTGTGAACGAATTCAAGTGTCCGTTCATCCTCTTGAGAGGTATTGGCGAACGTCACGACGACGTTTGTATCGCGGGTTTTATCGATGAGTCTGCGCAGCATGAGGCCAGATGTTCGACCACCGCTGAAACTGATCACGAGTCGGCGATCATCAACGGCCGCCTTAGTGCTGGATGGTTTCGTCACCTGGAGCCCCCTTTATGCTCGATAGGGGGCTGATTCTGGTGTCACGACTTTTGTTCCTGGGTGGCCGCCTTCATTGCGTTGCGGACATGTTCCGCATCATTTGCCATGTACCGGCGGTGACCCGGATAGACCTCGCCATACAGGGCGCCGACGATGAGGGGGTAGACCCAGCTCTGCAGGTATGGCGCCATCGTCAGTTCATTGAACGGCGGCGAGCGGTCTGGAATACGGATCGAGCTACCGATCGTTGAGCGCAATGCGACGGCGATCTCTTCCGAGGCACGAAAGCCTGGGTGATCCGGAATGAGGTGCGACGCGATCAGCAGCAGGCAGTCGCGCTGGTACTGAGTCAGGTTCGGACGCTCGGCGCGACCATCCCGCCAGTTCCAGCCAGTTTTCTGGATGCCGTCGATCTCGGGCGTCTTGCCGAACGGCAGGACCGCCCTGCACTGCGGACAAACGCCATAGGGCGTAGGCTGACCTGGCTCAAGCGCGCGCACGTGCTCGGCTTCGAGCGCGGTGATTTCGTAGTGGTGACCGGTCCAGTCACAGGAAACGCAGGCAATGATGCTCATATGGGGTCTCGGTGGTGATAGACGGCCATCCGTGGCCGGGTTAATTAAGCGGCATGAGCCATCTGCTCGATCGGCACCAGCACGCAGCGCGTAAGCGCGGTCTCTTTGGCGCCGTTCCATTCGTCGTGCTCTTTGACCGTGCCGGTCAGCAGCGCCTGCTCGCCGACCTTGAGGCCCGAGCCATGCGAGGTGATCCACTTGATGAGGTTGCCCCGCGCATCAGCGAACTTGATCAGGACGCGGTCGCCCCATTCATTGCTGCCGATAACGCGCTGGTCTTTCAGCGTCACAAGCATGTTGCGTAGGCGCTCTTTCACGGCTCCCACGTGCTGCGACAGGGCTCCGGCATTGGCATCGCCCTCGCGCTTCGCCTTGAGCTCCATGGCGCGGTTGTAGGCGGCGATCGCGCTGATGATCAAGGGGATGCGCTTTTCTTCGTAGATGTCATCGCCCATGCACAGTGTTTTGAGGTTGTGCTCGTACTCCGATCGCGCACCCATCGTCTCGCGCACCCACTTGATGACGGTCTCGGCTGTGGCGTAGTCGTCCGGCGTCATCGAGTCCAGGATGCGCTGCTTGAACGCCTGCTCTTTGCCGGTCAAGCGTGAGGCGAACAGGACAAAGCCGACATGGTCGGCCGTCGATTCAGTACGCAGGTTCTCCGCCTGAGACTTGGAGCACCAGCCGAACAGGCGCACGCATACGGCGGCCAGCGACATGACGCCCGTGAGGCTGCCGCTCCAGGAGCCGCCACGGCAGTAGGACTCCTCGGATTCACGCGCCTCAGTCCAAAAGCCGAAGCGGTTCGCGATCGCGGTGGGATTGTCCATGCCCAGGTAGTCATGCAGGCAATTGCGGCCGATCTGGAGCTGCTGGCGCGTGTAGATGTCGCGCACGACGAACACCTCATTGCGCTTGCGGTCGGTTTTGCAGTGGTCGCAGTAGCCGTTCGAGTGACGGAAGCGCTCATCGAGATCCGTCACGCCAGGGATCGTGTCGACGATGTTTCCTGCCGGCGTCAGCTCGATGCGGGCGAGGAACTCGTGACTGCCGTAGCGCGGTGCGGAGCCGGTGATGATCAGGTCGGTGTAGCCGCACTCGACCTCGCGCTCGACGCCATCCCAGTCGGTGACCGTGTTCTTTACCATGCGGGAGTCACCGATGGTGACCGTGATGTCCGGGCATCCGTAGCGGTGAGCCTTGGCAGCCAGCTTCTTGAGAGCGGTCAGCGCCTCATGCATGCGCCAGGCCAGGACTCGAACGGTGTGGGTCTCGGTATTCATCGGCATTTCCCCCTGAGTGGAATTGATCGAATTTGATTACGTGATCGAATTTGAGCATGTATCGAATTTGATTACAAGCCCCTCATTGCGAGAGGCTTGCGTATGGCCGATCAGGCCGCGTGCGTGATGCGCGCTCGGGCGATCTCGACGTATTCAGGCGTCATGTCGATGCCGATGAACCGGAAGCCCTCGCGCATGGCGGCCTTGCCCGTGCTACCGCTGCCCATAAACGGGTCCATGATTACCCCCCCCCTGTGGAGTGACGAGGCGGCAGAGGTAGGCCATCAGGTTTGTTGGCTTGACCGTCGGGTGATGGTTGCCATTGCGAGCGGGCCAATCGGCATCCTCGCGATCGCGCATCGTTGCGTCGGTGCCGACGGCGGGAGCATCGCCGCCGCCTATGCCTTCGTTGCGATCGGTGCGCGAGGCCTTGGCGCAGTAGAAGAAGCGCGCGGCGCTGCCGGCGTCGAGACGGCGCATGCCTGGTTTCATCTTGAAGCCGACGGCACCATCGTTGGCACTGTCGGCGCTGGCTTCGCCTTCGCGGCGCATGCGGCCGTAGATGCCGTTGGTTTTCTCGCTTTGTGCATTGGAGCTCGCCACTGGCGCAAGCTGACCAGCAGCCTGTGGGAATGCGGCAAGCACTTCCTCGCTGCCGTCATGGATGACGTTGGCGGGCCAGCGGCCGACTGTGTCTGGCTTGTTTGCCGTTGCCGGGTCATAGTTGTCACCCAACCCAGTTTGCGAAGGTCGTCCGTTCGCCTGGGACTTGTAGTCGCCGTTTAGCTCGACGCGACACGCATCGATGTTCATGGCGCCGGTACCGTGTGCCAGGACATTGGCTGCAACAGTTCCCTTGAACGGCTTGCGCGCAACACAGATCGGCTCATGCGCTGGCTTGAGCGCGGTGCCCCAGCCTTGCCATTGGCGCGCTTCATCTGTCGCTGGTGCAAAATCCCAGTGCGAGTCCTCCACTTTCTGCGGGTCGTTCATCCATGGACGAGCGTAGCCGCCATCGGCGGCGCCAACTGTGCCGCCATCACGCAGTCCGGCGAGGTTGTCGCGCCCGACGAAATTCTCATGGCCTGGCTTGGGTGTCAGGCGCTCGGTGCGCACCGCGCCGGCTGCCTTGTCGATCGCCTTGCCGACATCCATCGACTTCGGAAACCCGCTGCCGTAGATCCACATGATCTGATCGCGCATCTCGAAGCCGGCGTCCTCGATCGCGCATGCCATGCGGTGATAGGTACGCGAACCGGAGAATGCGAGAAGGTGTCCGCCGGGCTTTAGTACGCGCAGCGCTTCGCGCCACACATCGACATTGTTGGCGATTCCGGTCTTATCCCAGCCTTTGCCCATGAAGCCGAGCTCATACGGCGGATCGGTGATGATGGAATCGACGGAGTTGTCCGGCACGGCGCGCATCACGTCGATGCAGTCGCCATGATGAAGTGCGAATCGCTCGGTCACGTTATTCCCCTTGCTGTTTTCAGTAGGGGTCTGATGTTCGTGTCACGACCAATTGCGCCCGCAAGGTGCTTGGTTATCTCGCTGATGTGCGCCCCAAAACAGAATAACCCCGCCGGAGAGAGGTTCTTTGCTTGTTCGTTCCCTGATCTGTGATCAGGTCACCCTAGCTTTTCCCCTGGAAGATCCAGGCCGATACAGATGCGATGTTGTTGCCGCTGTACGTGTAGGTCTTAACCCATGACTGAATGCCAAGCGTGGCCGTATCCGTGAGGATCTGGTTGCTCCCGTTGTACGTATATGCGTGTGCGCATGCGTTCGGGTCGAACGGGTGCATGCCGGTCGAGTCATTTACCTGGATATTGACTGCTGTCATGGCGCGCTTAGCTCGGTGAGGTAGGACCCCATTCTGCTGTCACGACGCGCACAAAAAGAGAGACGGCTCGTCTCACGACGATCCGTCTTAATGGCGCCAAGGGGGAGGGCGCCGGGCTGCAGTGGCCGGGTCCATGGTTGGACACCGGAGAGCGTCATCGCCTTGGTGAGCTATCACCTCACCAACTAACTGATACTCCGTCTCCACCCGCTTGGGGGTGATTGTTTGAGGATGGCCGGGTGCTATCCAGGCTATTCCGACCTCTTCGGCGGGAATTCATGCGTTTCACCCTCAAGAATGGCCGCTGCTGCTCCGCGTCCGGCGCTGCGCTGACGGAGTCGAACCGTCCATGTGTTTCGGTCTTCTGGACCTGTCACTGCCACCTACACCAGCGGCCATTCTTGAGGATGCCGGTTGCGCATCCGGCGCCGCTTTTACGGCCGCTTGTGGGCTCGACTACCAGCCGACCCCTGATCCTCGTCACCTCCCGAGCTATCCACGGGCTGCTTTCTCAGGGTGTCATGGCAATCCGTCTCACGACGGCCTGGCGATACCCGCCAGCGGTATTGGGTCTCGTGTGCCCGCGACCCGAATTCAGTGCCGGTCTTTCCCGGCTGCCAAACGCGTTCGGTGACGAAGTGCGTTAGAACTTCGGATCAGGCGGCAATGCGCTGATCGTAAATGCTGTCATTTGCATTTAGAGTTTTTCGCCGATTACGTCGGTCGACTCTCGCGCTGTCCAGCTCAGCTCGTATCCCCCGTCGAAACCTGGGCAGGCCCATCAGATGCGTTCTGTCGCCCTATCTGCTCACCCTTGGCTGACCATGCGTTAGCTACGTCGTGCGGGGTGAGTCTCATTTTTCAGGCTTGACGATCAAAACGCATGTGGTGGACCTGGCGGGAATCGAACCCGCGTCCGAAGAACCTTACCTGCCTTCATACAGCGATAATCCATAGCGTGCCAACGACGACTAACTACGGCCCTGCAATTCAAATGTAAGGGTGCTGATTCGACTCAGCGGCATCACTTGGGCGAGAGCGTAGGAACTGAATCTACGGGTTTAGCACCCCTCGTGTTTCCCATCCTGTCCTCCCTACTTTGTTTCGCTCGCGGATCACTGGGCAGATCACCGTTCGCTACTGATTTCGTTCGACAACCCTTACATTTGACCTGCCGCCGGTTACGTCTCCGGTGCGGAGTTCCACCGCCGTGTTCAGTTCCTTTATGCCGATACATCCAAGACTTTCTCTGGTGCCGGTTGCACGAATCGAACGCGCGACATTCAACTTACAAAGTTGCTGCTCTACCAACTGAGCTAAACCGGCTAAATCTAGTCCCCGTAACTCTCCGAGGTGTCACGCCATGGTCCAACCGGACTCCTGATCGCAGGCGTTCCTGATCGCGATTACACCGTTCCGTTTAGTGTCCCGATCCTTCCAGCGATCTATCGGGCGAGCATTTACGCGTGGGGATTTCAGGTCCTTGAGCGCATCTGGTGCTTAATTCTTGTGCCGGACTTCCCTATCCAGCGATGCCGCGTGGCATGGGTGAATCATGCTGTCACGACTTGGCGGCTTGCTGATCTCGGCGCTGAGAAATCAGCTTTCCAGCAGCCTGCTTGCGGATGAGTGCGTGCGTGCGGACGATGATCTCCCATTCCTCGATTTCCAGGCGGCGGCAACCATCGATATCCATGCGGAACGACTTGGCCGGCCCACTGACGACGACACCTTTTTCCGAGGATTCAGCGGCAGCTACTTCCATCTCGACATCCGGCGTCCACATCGCGAACGGTCCGTTGCTGCTGATGTAGAGAAAGCCGCACGGCGCGGCCGGGTGGCCTATCAGGCGGGAACCATGGAACTTGCCTTTCTTGCTGTAGGAGAGTTGCGTGGGAATGCCGAGCGTTGCAGCAATGGACTCGGATGGATTCTTGTATCCGCCGATAGCCCTGAGCCGCTTGGCCGTCTCGGACTTGCTGCGCGGTCGGCTGACGCCGTTCACGTCAGGTGCGGTGAAATCCTTCGGTCGCGGCTTGGACGGGTCCAGGTGCAGGCCGATGAGCGAACCGTCGAACTTGCTGGTCGCGACTCGCGTGGTGCAGAACTCGTCGGCGAGCTCGCGGATCTTGTCGGCGATGACCTGCTTTTCGGCGATGTGGTCCTGGATGAGATCAAGGGCAACGCCGCCCTCGATCATAAAGATCGCGTTCTCAATCACGTATGCCCCCTTGGTCGGTATGGGTGTGGGGGCCGATGGTGGTGTCACGACTATCAGATCCACCCATTGATGCCGCTGCGCGCACTATGGCTCGGCGTGCGGCGTAGATTGCGTTTCCATCGTGCTTATGAGTCAGGCGCGAGTTCTCGCCGAACAGTACGATGACGCAATTCGGTGATTGCCAGTGGTCAGGTCCATTCGATTGCATGCCGATACTAAGTTGAACTGCCAGTCGCAGCGCATCGCCGTCATTGGTGAGTGGATTCCATCCGCAAAATCTCTGTTCATACATTGACACCGGCGTGCGCACAAGGATGTCGCGGCATAGAGGATCGTTCAGGCGTGCGCGCTCAACGATAATGCCCGCAGCCTTGGCGGCCAGCATGAGCAGCTTTTCGTCATCCACGAGCGCTCTCCATCTCGATATCCCGCCGAGCATCCCACTGCGCGATGGCCCATATGATGGCGCGGCAGTTCCAGATGAACCTGCCGGTGTACTCCTTGAAGCGCATTTCCCAGCAGTCTGTGAACTCGAAGTCGCCGGAGTTGAACTCGTAAAGTGCGCGGTATGCGTCATGCTCGTTATCGGCATTCAGCACGTCCTCGCGCAGCTCGCGGAAGCATTCGAGCTGCTTGCTGAACTCGCCCGACTCGCGCCAGTAGTCGCGCACGCGCTCGATCACGGCCCGGCGGAACGTCTTCTGGCAGAACTCGGTGATGCCGTCCTGCTTGTCCTGCGCGTCGCACTTTTCCGCCCAGTAGCTGGGGTTGATGTAGTCAGTATTTCCCTTGCTGCGGAAGAACTCGAACATATCGGTAAGGCGGCTGAATACGTAGGTACCGCAATCGCCGTTGATGCAGAGAGTGCCCGGCCACGTGACGATGTCGAACCAGTAGGTTCTGGTGCCCGGCTTCCTGAATCGCAGATGCCGGTACACGCCATCGGCCCGAATCACTTTCATCTGGTGCTCGTCGACGTCACCGGCGAACATCTCGGGGGTGCATTTGAAGCTCATGCGTCATCACCTAGGTGAATAGCTGTCCCGCAGATCGGCTCAGGCACAACCGAGCACTGGACCGTGACCCAGCGGAAGTGTTCAAGGAACGTGATCTTAAACTCCACCGCAAACTCACCGCGAGCAACCCGCTCAAATGCCTGCTCGGGGAGTATTGGCACGCACTTCACCGCGCTCCGTGAGATCCAGGCGCAGTCAGGGATTCGCTCAGGGACCGGTATGCCAACGCTGCGCAGATCACCGGCGGTGATGCACGTTTCCTGGTTGTACTCGCTCATGAGGTCGCTCCCTCTCGTTCTGCGACAGACTGGTACTCGCTCGCCAGCCATCCGGTTATCTCGCCCCATTGATCACGCGTGGGGTAGGTGTAGTAAGTGATCGACTCGACGACATGCTGAACCGGGCTGGTCGGGTCGATTGTGAATCGATCGATCGGCATGGGCTTCAAGCAACGAATCACCTGGTCCGGCCTGATTCCACTCGTATCGACAGAGATGCCTTTCAGCGGGCCATCGATCAGTTGCACGCGCGTCATCGGGGCGACCTTGTCAGCCTGCAGCTTGCGCAGGAACTGGTCGGCTACGGTGTTCGTCGCGCTCATGCGTTGCCGCCCCATACCTCGCCAACAGCCACCCACGCCACGCTGGTACCAGGCGCCGCATAGACGCTCATCGACTTGCCGCTGATGCCACGGATCATCACGACGTCGCCGGCCTTGTCGCTTTGCGCCCTACTTCCGACAGTGGCGTACATCTCCGCCGGGAACAGGATCTCTTGCTTGCCGCTGGCATCGATGACCACCTCGCCGAACTGGACAATGCGGTTCCGGCTGACGTGCACGTATGCAGATTTGATTTGCTCGGGGAGGCTCTCGCTCTCGCCGAAAATGCGCTGGATGATGCTTTCCCGCGTCGATACGGGGATTGCGACAGTCTGGGCTGCTGCGTTCAGCAGCTTCATGAAATCACAACGTTGCATTTTGGTCTTCCTTTTGTCCGTCAGTTACGGTTTCGCCATACACGCTGGCGACATAGGCGCGCATGGCTGCGATTAGTGGGGTAGGGCCGGCGTACCACGCCCCAGCGTCGTCGGTGGTGTTGCGCTTTGCTGCACACCAGTCCGGGCTCATCAGCTTATCGACGCAGATGGCCTCACGCTCGATGATCGGGCCGCCATAGGTCCAGTCAGTGGAGAAATGACGGAGGCCGGTGCCGAAAAATCCGCACTTGAGTTCTTCGGCGGTGAATACTTCGGTGTAGCGCGGCTTGTTGCCATCTTTGTCGCGGTGCTCCATCCACGGCTCCCGGTACGTCGGCGGCTGCACCACCGCCAGCTCATACGCGCCGCGCTTTTCCAGCCAGAAGCGGTATCCCATGGAGCGGGCAACCCAGTAGTCCAGCAGCTTGCCCTCAAGTTCTTCAATTCTCACGGATGCATCCTTTTAGTTGTGTGCCCTGCGCGCCTGCATGGCGGCTCGGTGCTCGGCGAAAGTCATGGATGGGTGCAGCTCCTCGCTCGGCGTGCCGCAGAATGGGCATTCAGTGAGCGCCGGGCCATGGACCATGTAGCACCTATCACATATGCGTGTGGCCGGCGGCTTCCCGCATATCTCGCGGACGGTCGTACTAAGATCGTGGGTCTCATACTTGTTCGTCCACACGCGCAGCGGCTTGGCTGATCCGGTCGCGGCGATGTTCTGGTCATCCTCGGTGATGCGCCACAAGATCTTGGGATTGCAGCGGGCAGCAAAGAAGTGCCGGCCCTCGTGCGTGGTTGCGCGTTCATTGCGGCCGATGACGTTCCACGTCATGCCACCGACCGTGACGGTCTTGGAATACTTCATTGCGTGTCACCCCTTCGTGCATTGATAGCCGGCAGCTTACGGCAGTGATCAAATTCGAGCAACTATATTTGATCAATATCTGTCTGAGTCGTCCACAATATGGACGCCACTTGAGTTGGGCGAGTCTGGTGTCACGACTTTTATTCAGGTAGCCCATGTGATGTGCATCAGCCGCGCGAGTGGCGGCCGATGGAGTGCCAGGCCAGTTGGTCCGGCCTGGACTTATGCCGCCGATGCGGCGGCAGTGTCGCTGGGTAGGGTGGCGCAGTTTACAGAAGCACATGCGCACGCAATTTGAACTAGCCCCCGGCTTAGGCTGGGGGATTTTTTGCGTTTACGCGTGCTCGGTCGCCATGGTTGCCATGGCCGCGCGAGTGAGGAAGCCTGAGCGAGACTCGCCAATAGAGCCTACGTGGGCATCGATGTTGTGCAGGATGCGCTCAGGAATCGTCACGTTGATGCGCACGGCCTTGTCGTTGAGCTTGGACAAGTCCACCGACACGAGAACCCAGATACGGTCCCGAAACTCTTTGCGCTTGCGGAGGTCTTCGATCTTTGATGCGGCCGGCGGCGCTACGGGCTCATCCTCGTCAAACCAAAGGAGCATTGCCTCCTCGGAGTTGCTGATTGCTTCATCGAGCGTGTCGCCGGCAGAGAAGCAGCCAGGCAGATCGGGTACGGTCACGCCATAGGCGGTCTTTTCGTCACCGATTTCAATAGCGATGGGGTAGCGCATGGTCATTCTCCGTTCTTTCTAAAAGCAGTGTTTCTTTCTGTGTAGCGCCAGCACCTTAGAGTCCGGCTTGCTTCATGATCGAGGAAACCGTTCCCTTCTGCAGATCATGCTTGGGATGCGGGACGATCACCGTTACGTTCGCAGCGTTGCGCATCTTGTGGTGGCTGCCCCGGATGCTGACGACAGCGAAGCCGTTGGCCTTGAGTAGTTTGATGAGGTCTGCGCTGTTCATGGTGTGCATTGTACACACAAAATCGAAATGTGTACACACTAATACACACTAATTATTCATCAGGTCAGCATCGGTCACTTCGTCCTTGGGCGTGGCAATCATGTCTCCATCTATATAGGTGAAGCGCCAGAATTTCCGATGCATGAACACGCCGGCATGACAGTGGTAGCACTGGATGCCTACCTGCTGCATGACGCAGCATGGCCTCCCGCAGGCGTCGCACGCGCCGGGTGGGCCGAAGGTCTCTTTGTGGATCGTCCTGGACATTGGGCGATCGTATCGGTGTAGCGTCTCAGCGGGCGCGAACGGATTAGGCGCATGTCACCATCTTCGGCTGGGGCGATTTTTTCAGCCATGTGGCATCATCCTCTCCTTTGGAGAGTACGGAAAATCTCATGGACTATTACTCGGTATGGCCGGCATTTCTCATCGCTGCGCTGCTTGTTGGGATTTTCTCGCTCCCACTGTTTTCAGCGCTTGACCAGGAGCCGCATGCTTCTGGTAGCCGTATCAGCAACCTTGACGGTCTTAGGTTTTTTTTGGCGCTGGCAGTTTTGACCCAGCACACATCCATAAGGCGCATCGCTGCAACGACCGGCATCGTCGCACTACCTCCATCACCGTTCTTTTCCTACGTAGGAAGCTTCGGCGTAGCGGTGTTTTTCATGATCACCGGCTTTCTTTTCTGGGGTAAGTTGCTCGAAAAAGGCGGAAGGCCAAAATGGGCTGAGCTTTACGTCAATCGATTCTTTCGCATCGTTCCCCTGTACTGGTCGCTGATCGCTGCATATTTCGTTTTCGTACTCGTCAGAGCTGACTTCCATATCGCCGTATCATTAAGGATGGCGATAGGGCAGGCATGGAGGTGGCTAGCATTAGGCGCCTATCAGCTACCGCCGCCATTTCTTGATGACACGCACAGCATGTCGGTCGTCGGCCAGACGTGGACGCTGTTCTACGAGTGGACCTTTTATGTGTCACTGCCGGCTCTGGCCCTGCTGGCTCCTTGTCGGCATGCGTGGGCTGCGATATGCGTCGGCCTAGCCCTAGCGCTGATCATTGGCCACCAAACTCAGTCACGATATTGTTTCTATGTCGGATTTTTCTTGGTTGGCATGCTGACGGCATCATTTTTGCGGATGATGCCGAAGATCCATGGGGATGGTGAAGTTCGATCGGTCGTAGCTCTGCTGTCTCTGCTGGAAGCGTTCTACCTTGGGCATGATTCATTTTCGGTGTACGGCGTCATCTTTCTTGGTGGGTTCTTCGCGCTTGTCGCGTCGGGATCTTCCCTGTTCCGCCTACTTCATGTGACTGGTGCCGTTCGCCTTGGGCATGCCAGCTACAGCATCTACTTGATGCATGGCCTGGTGCTATCAACGATCTTTCTTCCGGGAGTGCTTGGAGTAGCGGCTAACCGATCGCCAGCGGAATTTTGGTCTATCGCGGCCATGACGGCTCTTTGCGTAGCCCTGTTTTCCTGCGCTACCTATCTTTTCATCGAGAGGCCGGGTATCCGCTTAGGGAGATCTGTGTATGGGAAAGTAGGGCGTCATCACCATGCCCATGTGCTTGCGCAGGAAGCCTGACGATGATCGGCAGGCTTCCTGCGCTGACATACATCTATATGTGGTGTTGCTGCGCAATGCGAAGTCGCTATAGAGCGTCTGACTGCAGGGTCCCTGGCGGGGACCCGAACTATGGAGCCTTCTCGGTAACTTTGAAACACTGCACATGAATTGCACAAAACATACTTAGAATGGCTTATAGCGGATCGTTGCGTTGCCCCTCTTGGGCACCATTAGCTAGTTTTGAACTGTCCAAAGAAGTTCAGAATAGTCCAGTAAAGACAGATAACCCCGCGTAATTGCGGGGTTTTTTGTGCCTATAGCGTCCAGAGGCATCTCGGGGT
>Ga0302309_10000039_pt1 | contig 175705 bp, 151 predicted proteins | sample III_Palsa_N1_1_FD_200453 | JGI IMG/M metagenome (GOLD analysis project Ga0302309, IMG submission 200453) | Peat permafrost microbial communities from Stordalen Mire near Abisko, Sweden - III_Palsa_N1_1 | ecosystem: Environmental > Terrestrial > Soil > Palsa > Peat permafrost | place: Sweden...
CACGCTGCCGCAGCTATTGGCTTTGTGGCTTCGGTGGTTATCTGCTCGGCTTATTTACCGGCCTTCTCGGCCGCAGCGCCATTGCGGCCACCACTGTTGCGGTTGAGAGCGTCGTGCTTAAGCACTTGGAGCAGCAACTAATTGCCCTCGGTGGAAGCGATAGCGCTGCCATTGTTGCGATTTCCGCAATTGTTTCGGAGGAGCGACAACACCGCGACCAATCCCAAAGGCATCTTAAAGCTGGTCAATTTTTGTCAGTGGTACTAACGCCCATCGTGTCAGTATCCACTGAAGCAGTCATTTGGCTTGGTATGCGGCCATAGGACGTCAAGAGTTCTCCAAATCCTGACAGGCAGCAATCAATCACGACCGGATCTAGCTAGGATTTTCCGAACGTGGTCGGCCACCGTTCGGAGGAGACATTGCGAATCTCATTGATCGCCATGCGATCGATCCCCAACTCATCCAGCAGTCCTTTGTACAACGCACGAGCTTCCAACAGGTAGTCAAATGCACCGGGCGTCTCATCGAACAGCTCATTTTCGTCAAAGTTGTGCGCCACTTGCTCAAGGCTGAATTTATCTTCGTCGTCGAAGAATAGACTCAGCAGCCCGCCTACCAGGTTTCGGTAATAGCGAAAGGTTGGCGACATAAAAAACTCATGGCGCATGCAGTAGACAAGCCCCCACAGCGCCAGGGTTGAGGATGCCAGATCCAACGCCCATGTCGGTAACATGAAATCGGCCATGCATCGCTGATCGAAGGCCATTCGGTAGAGAAAGGACGCGACGCTCGCTGGGGCAAATACATCGTAGGCGAGCCTCGCCTCACTGGAGACGAGCACGCGATGCTTGAGGCGACCATGTTTGGCTGGCTCTGAGAATATTCGCAATTCACCCGACGGGCCCGGACGCCATTGTTGATGAAGTTCCGTGAGCACTCTCATCGAGTGGCGTTCGCGTTCTTCAAGCCATTCTTCTTCCGTCGCTCCCGCGCAGTAGCCAGCGGCATCGATCGCTGCGAAGTGCTGATGAATTGCGCTATCGAAGGCAGTGCCATCGATTAGTGCGGTCATCGCGCCATTGCGCTTCCCAAAGCGCTCATTTACGACGCGATCCAGTACGGGGAGATGCTGTGGCTGCATGCGGTGCTTGCAGTCCCACCACGACGTCCAAGTGCCACGACCGATTGCATGAAATTTCTCCAGCAAGACCTCAGATACAAGGCTTGCCTGGTGGAACTGGGGGTCGTGCTCAGGCCCTAGTAACTCCGCTTTCACGATGTTTAGCGCTGCCCGGGTTCTGAGCTGCCAGGAAGGCAACAGTGTGGCGTATTTCTTTTGCATAGCGCTGTACGAAAACTCCCCGCAAATTTGCTTCGAAATCTGGCTGCGCCCCCGGTAAGCCCTCCCTAGGCTGCGATGCCATGGATGACCGGATCGGGAGCAGTGTCGTGGCGAATGATGATCGTGGGCAAGTCTTAGGTTGTGTCAGTGGACGGAGTTCGGAAGCGTTTCGCGCTGTAGTTCACCCCCTTTTTATAGCTACACACCCCTCGCACTGTACGTGCAGAGCGGGTGTGGCTTTACGCCGCTCCCGCAAGGCAGCCGCCCGCTCAGAGCATGACCGGAAGGTGGCTCCTGCCTACGTTGCACGGGGGAGCGCATGGTGACCACCAAAATGCGCAAACGTGATTTGCGGACGCGTGTGACATACCCAACATTTGACCGGGTCAGGGTGTTCGCCGCCGCACATCAATTGACCACCTATGCCGCCATAGAGCGTCTCGTGCTGCTGGGGCTCGACACCGTCAACGCAGTAGCAACCAACGACGCTGAGATCACCCACAGCTTTAGCCAGCTGTTAGCACGGGTCGAATTGCTCACCGCGTTGGTGGATCGCGGCCTCTTCAGTTCCGTTGTCGCTTTTGCCTACGCCCGCCACGCGGCGCTGGGTGCCCTCGAAGGCGATGCGCGCCAAACCCTTGATCAGGCCCTCACGCAGAACGCCGAGGGCGCTTACCTACGTCAACGCTCGAAAGCCCTAGGAGACTAGTTATGGATCGCCGCAATCGGACATCTCGCTCGGACGCCGTACTGGGACTGCATGCGCTAGCTGCGACCGTGCGTCAGGTCGTCATCCAGTGGACGTTACTCATTGTGCTGGTGGGTGTGCCCGTATGGGGAGTCTGTTCCTGGCATGCCTATACGGCACAGACGACGGAGCCGGAGCGCTACGTCATCGGGAAATGGGTGGAGGCATGGATGTGGACTGATGGGTTGCACCAGGAGTCCAGGCCGATCACCTACGTTATAGACGGGAGGATCTACACCGCAGAGGCAGGTCTGCTGCGGAACTGGGTGGGAACGATAGCTGTACGTGATGCCGTATGGAGCCGTCTTCAATCGAAAGTGGCCTGGAGCGGCCTTGCTGCGCTGTTGTCGATGATCACGGTGCATTTGCTTCTTCGCCTGATTGGGCGACGCCTTCGGGGCGACCAATTTCTCCGCGGTGGTCGCGTTGTGCCTCCGTTCCGGCTGCAGCGCCAGATCAGTCGCAAGGGTCCTTTGTCGCTGCTACGCATCGGACCGATTCAACTCAGCCAAGAATCGGAATGCCAGCACATTGAATTGATAGGTACGACGGGCACTGGCAAGTCAGTGGTCTATGGTCAGTTGATCGATAGCGTCGATCGCTCATGGCCGGTCATCATCTACGACACCAAGGGTGAGCACCTGGCGCGAACGTACGATGCCAAGTGCGACGTCATCCTGAATCCGTTGGACGAACGCTGTCCTGCATGGACGCCATGGGATGAGATCCTGGTTCCCACGGACGCGTGGCGTGTGGCGAAGTCGATGATCGCCAGTCAGGGCACCAGCGACCAATTCTGGGTCGAGGCTGCACGCCAGCTCTTCGTCGACATCCTGCTGTGCGTCGAAGACGCTCGTAAAAGCAACGGCGAGCTGTTCCGATTGTGTGCTGTTGCGGACACTTCGGAGCTGGCAACCCTGCTGCAGAGTACGCCCTCCGGTCGAGTGTTCGCCGATCCTGCCGGTGAAAGGATGCGTGAGAGCATCCGAAACACCTTAATCACCAGCATCCGTGGTCTGCAGTTGCTCGATCAGGGGGCGCGTCCTGGCAACTTCTCGATCACGCGATGGGTGGGCAATGCGGTCACTCGCGAAGGTCCGTCGCCACGCGCGTTCCTGCTCAGCCCGCCCAATCATGCGCCGGCGATTGCACCCATTATCGCGGTGTGGGTAGAGGCTTCGGCCTCGGCGATCCTGGCTCTTGGCCCCAGTCGGACTCGGCGCATTCTTTTCGCCATCGACGAGCTGCCGACGTTGCCGGTGCTGGAATATTTCGTGCGTCTTGCCGCCGAGGGTCGTGGTTATGGCGCCAGCATCATCGTGGCGGTACAGTCCTACGCCCAGTTGCGCCAGCGATACGGTGTCGACGGTGCGGATGCGCTGAGTGCCCTTTTTTCCACGCATGTCATTTTTCGAGCGGCCGACCCGGAGAGTGCGGAACGCGCTTCCAAACTCATCGGTGAATCGGAACAGGATATTGCGCGACAAACCGAAAGCGCGGGAGCCGGTCACAGCCTCAACGTAGGCAGCGAGCGCCAGTCTTATCGTGTGGTTACGGCGACGGAGATGCTGCAACTGCCGAATCTGCAGTGTTACCTGCGCGTGGCGGGAGACTACCCGGTCTGCAACCTGCGCCTCACGCCCACGGATGCCCAGGCGAAGGCCGCCGCCTACGTGCCGCGTAATTCGGCCACGCTTGTTCATCGACCGGTCCCATTGGGTGCGCCTGCCGTATCGGTGCCGCCTCAGGCCATCGTCGACCCGATGGGGCCACTTTGATGCTGTCTTTGCGCGCGCACACATCGGCGGGCGCCGTGCTGAGCTACTACAAAGTGGCCGACTACTACCTCGGCAGCGAAAACACCACGAGCGAGAAGGACGTGGCGTTGTGGCTTGGCGACGGCGCGCAGCGCTTGGGCTTGGAAGGCGTAGTCGGACGCACGGAGTTCGAACGACTGCTGACGGGCAAGCTTCCGGACGGAATGCAGCTTGGCACTTATCGGGACGGCCAGCTCGAACACCGCCCGAGCTGGGATTTGACGTTCTCCGCGCCTAAATCCGTTTCCGTCATGGCGTTGGTTGGCGGTGATAGCCGACTACTGGCTGCTCACGATCAGGCGGTGCGCGCTGCCCTCTACTACGTGGAATCCAGCGTTGCGGAAACGCGCATTCGCGAAAACGGTGAAGTGCGCAGCGAGGCCACCGGTAATCTGATCATCGCCTCGCTGCGCGAAGACACCAGCCGCGCCGCCGATCCCCAATTGCATTCGCATAACGTCGTCGTCAACGCGACGCAGTCTGCCGATGGACAGTGGCGATCCATCGATGGTTACCAATTCTTCCAGGCCCAGCGAGAAGTCGGGCAAATCTATCGCAACGAACTGGCATTGCGATGCGCCGAACTCGGCTACGAGGTTAGCCAAGGTAAGGACGGCACCTTTGAACTGGCCATCGTGCCGAAGCGAGTCATCGAAGAGTTCAGCTCACGATCGGCAGCTATCAAAGAAGCGTTGTCCGAGAAAGGGCTGACGCGCGAAACCGCCACCAGCGCGCAGAAAGACGTAGCCACGCTGGAGACCCGAGCCGGTAAGTCGGAACTCACAGCTGCTCAACTGGCGGATGGCTGGAGGGAACGCGCGGAGCACCTAGGGTTTGACGCCTGCTCGTTTGGGGTGCCGGCACGAGGCCAGGAGATGGCGCAAATCGTACTCGGTCGAAACGATGCAGCGGCGGCACTGGCTGTTGAATCTGCGATCGCCAAGCTGGCCGAGCGCGAGGCGGTGTTTTCCCAGCGCACACTGCGACAGGTTGCGCTGGAAGCCGCCGTCGGCAAGGCGAGCCTTGTGGACGTGGAACGCGCCATCTTCTCGGCAGAGTCACGGCAAGACCTGATTCCGCGACTGCTCCAACAGGATGGGCGAACGCAGGCCGGCTACACGACGCGCGAGGGCATGGAAATCGAAACGCGCATGCTGGCTGCTGAGCTACGTGGTCGCGGCCAGGCCACAGCATTGCTGTCGTCGGAAGCGGCCTATCGCACTGTCGCTCAGGACGAGCTTCGTAGTGGCAGAACCTGGACCCAGGGACAGCGACTCGCCGCTGCGGCGATCCTGGCCAGTAACCACCAGATCCACGCCGTGCAGGGTTACGCCGGCACGGCCAAGACCACGACCGTCATCTGCACTGTGGCGCATGCTGCCAGCAAACAGGGCTACGAAGTCATTGCCATGGCGCCGACCGCGTCTGCGGCCGAAACGCTGGGCGATGCTATTGGCCGTCGTGCGGTCACTGTGAGTCGACATTTGTCGGGGCTGGATTCGAAACAGCCAAGCGCCAGCCAGCTCTGGATCGTGGACGAGGCATCGTTGCTGTCCGCAGCCCAGACGGCAAAGCTTCTGGAAAGTGCCGAGCAATCCGATGCGCGCGTGCTGTTGATCGGCGACGTGCAGCAGCTCGGTAGCGTGGACGCTGGAGCGGCGTTTAGGCAGTTGCAGGAGATCGGCATGCCCACTGCGGTGCTGGACGAGATTGTGCGGCAGACCAACGCTCAGGCCATGGAGTCGGTCTACGCCGCCATTCGGGGAGACGCCAAAGCAGCGCTGGCTGCGATCGAGCGCGGTGGTGGCGTGGTGTTGGAGCGGCACGACGTCGTGGACCGGCACCTTGCCATTGCCGGCGACTACGCCGCGCTGTCGCCGGAAGAACGCAGCAAAACTCTGTTGTTGGACCCCAGTCGCGAGGGCCGCGAACAACTAACCGTTGCTGTGCGCGAGTTGCTCAAACGCGACAGCACGTTGTCCGGCCCGGCAGTCCATATCGAGACGCTGGAAGACAAGCGTCTGACCCGCGAAGACGCCAAGCAGGCCTTCAGCTACGAAATTGGCGATCGTGTCCGCTTTCGGCGCGACTACGCCGCTGGCGTGCACAAAGGCGAGTATTACCGCGTCGCTGCCGTCGATACGCAGTCAGGCATCCTCACGTTGACGGACGCTTCGGGGCGGACGGTGGAATGGAACCCCGCGAAGTGGGGAAATTCCACCGTTGAAGCTTATGCCGTCACTCGCCGCGAACTCATGGCAGGCGACCGCATTGCCTGGACGCGCAATGACGCCACGCAGGGGCGCGTCAATGGCCACTCCGCGCAAGTGATTGCCGTCGCCGACGATGGCCGCGCCATCATCCGCGACCATCGAGGAGTTCGTACGGTAGACCTTGGCCAGGAAGCCAATCGGCACTTCCGCCACGCTTACGTCAGTACGGTACACGCCGCTCAAGGTCGCACTGCTGACCGCGTCATGGTCAATGCCGAAAGCTTCCGCACCAATCTGCTCAACGAACGCAGCTTCTATGTCGCGATCAGTCGCGCGCGCTCGGATATTCGCATCTACACCGACGACCGGAAGGAGCTGATTCGGAATATCGAAGAGCGCACCGGCGAGAAAGCGACCGCGCTACTGCAAGAAGATCGATCGATGGCGAGGCGCGACGTACTTCAAGGGGTAGAAGTCGCCCCGGACGGGCGCAGAAATGAAGCCTCGAAGAGCTTGACCCGTGAGGGAGGGTTCAGTCGATGAGCAGCACAGTCGCAGCTCCTATTTCCGTCGGCCTGCCGATTTCGCCAAGGGACCGAGGAAAGTCTGAATTGTCACGCCTAAGCTATTGGCCATCGCCGGCAGCATTGAAATCTGCAGCCGAATGCGGCCCACCTCGTAGTGCCCCACCGTTTTTTGGGACAGGCCCAGCTCATCGGCGAGCTGCTGCTGCGTCATATCGCGTGCAGTTCTCAACTCTGCGATGCGTCTCCCCAGCAATTTATAAAACTCTTCCTCGTCTGGCGTCACTGCTAGTGGCCCTGAATACGGTGCAGCCATGAGCATAGCTGGAACCCTTTCGTCCGGGATTGATATTACTCGTACTAAGAGTAATATCGAGCTTCAAACTGAGACTAGGCCCGAGGACGACTCCATGGCGAAGGTGGTGAAACTGCAGGTAGTGGGCACCTTGACGCCGGTACGACGGGCCAAGCTGCTGGAACGTGTCGTCGCGTTCTATCACCAGCGGTTTCTGGATCGTCCCGAGGGACTCCAGTACCTGACCCAGGTACGCGGTATCCGCAACCTCGCGCTGTTCCGCGATTACCGCGTGGGCTATGCCGACGGTTCGTTGCTCGACGCCTTGCCACCGGACGACGAGAGTCTGGCGCCGTTCCAGTCCCTCGGCGTGCTGACCGACCGTCGTAAAGAGTTGTTCGCCGGATGTGTGGTGTTTCCGCTGTTTGCGGCAGACGGCACACTCATTAACTTATACGGGCGGCGGATTCAGGACGGGGCGCCGAAGCATGTGATGCTGCCCGATGTCTCGCGCGGCGTCTGGAACGCTCCGGCCGCACGTCGATCCTCGAAGATCCTGATTACCGGTTCACCGATCGATGCGCTCACCCTGATCGACCGCGGCATCCCCGATGTGGTTCCGTGTATTGGCGACGGCTTGAACGAGGATCATCTAGCGCTGCTGCGTCTTGATGGCCTTACCGACGTCGTACTCGCGTTGCCGGGGAACCTGCAGGGACGCAAGGCCGAAAGCGCCATCCGTGCTCAGCTGACCGGTGTATCGGTCAACGTCGAGGCGTTGCGCCTGCCGGAAGGCGGCGACATCAATAGCTTCCTGAGCCAGCACGAAGTTAGCGAATTTCAGGCACTGATGCCCAAGGCCGCCGCTTCAGCGGCAGGTGCCCACGACTGTCGGAACACGGCGCAGGGTGTGCTGCTCAACGTCGGCGCGCGACGCTATGAAGTCAAAGCCTTCCTTCGCCAGGGCACCCAGCTCAAAGCCACGATCAAGGCCAGTGGCCCGAAAGCCCAAGGGTTCGAGCTGCACACGCTGGATCTGTACAGCGCCCGTTCGCGCGAAACCTATGCCGTGTCGTGTTCAACCTTGTTTGCGGAAGATGTGGCTCTCATTAAAGCGGACCTTGACCGGCTATTGGAGCGGGTGGAAGCGTGGACACCGGAAACAGGAGCGGCCAGTTCGGCGCCGGCCACCCTGACCGATCGCGAGCGCGAGTCCGGTTTGGCGCTGTTGCAAGACCCGCGCCTGCTGGATCGTATCGAACGCGACCTGACCACGCTGGGCATGGCCGGCGAGAGCCTCAACAAGCGCTTGTGCTACCTCGCCGCTATCTCGCGCAAATTGGACGACCCACTCAGTCTGCTGATCCAGTCGCGCTCGGCTGCCGGTAAATCCACCCTGCAAAATCTTGTGCTGTCGCTGGTGCCGGACGAGGACAAGGTGGTCTATACGCGCATGACCGACCAGGCATTGTTCTATCAAGACCCCACGGCCCTGATGCACCGGGTGGTGGCTTTGGAGGAAGCCGAAGGACTGGGCGGAGCGGCGTATAGCTTGCGAGCCCTGCAATCCTCCAAGCAATTGGCGATCGCCACCACCAGCAAAGACCCGGTGAGCGGCAAGATGCGGTCTGAGCACTATCTGGTGCAGGGTCCGGTGGCCGTACTGCTGACCACCACGTCGGCCGCCTTGGACGAAGAAACCGCTTCGCGCTTCCTCACCGTCACCATCGACGAATCGACCGCGATGACGGAACGCATCTTCGAGCGGCAACGCGAAGCGGACACGTTGGCCGGCTACCTGCGCCGGCAGGAACACGACGCGCTCATCCAGCAGCATCACGCGGCGCAGCGCCTGCTGGAACCGGTGGTGGTGATCAATCCGTATGCGCCACAGCTGAAATTTCCGGCGCATTCCCTGCGAGCGCGCCGAGACCACAAGAAGTACCTCATTTTGATCAAGGCGATCGCGTTCCTGCATCAGAAGCAACGCCCGGTGAAAGAGGTGGCGCAGGGCGACCACGTGCTGCGTTACATCGAGGTCACCAAGGAAGACATTCGCGCCGCCAATGCGCTGGCCGAAACGGTGATGGGATCCACGGCTGACGAGTTGTCGGCGCCGGCACGCAATCTGCTGGGTCATATCCACGCCTTGGTCAAACAGCGAGCCGCCGAACAGGAGGTGGCGCCCAGTGACTTGGCGTTTACCCGCAAAGCGATCCGCGATGGCATCGGCTGGAGCGACTGGCAGGTGCGCACGCATATCCGCGAGCTGGAAGAACTGGAATACCTGCGGGCGCGTAGTGGTGCATGGGGCAAGGAATACGTCTACGAGATCCTTGGGGCGTCGTCCGACGACGGTCTGCCGGTGGGCCTGACGCTGACCGACCCTGACGATCTGCGTGAGCCCTCGCTATGAACTCCGAGGCTACGAAACCTCACTCCGAGGGAGCTTCGAGGGTACTTCGCGGCACGCGCCCCACGAAGTTTGCAGATCTTGGTGGGCAACGGTTCGCGGTGACGATCGAGACACTGTGCGGGCCAGTCACGAGGAAGGCACCCGTGGGGAGAGAGGCATGACGAGTCACGAAGGCATCACCAGTTTGCTGGCGCATTTGCGCCTGTCCGATTACAGCCCGGCCACGCTGCGCGTTTACGGCGACCAGCTCAAACCGTTCGCTGCATGGCTGGCGGCTCAGCAGCTTCATGACCTGCGCCAGGTGACACGGTCGCACATCCTCACGTATCAGCTCCATGTGCGAGGTGAGTCGATCGCTCGTGAAACGCAGGCGTTGCGCCTGCGCGCGGTCAAGCGGTTGTACCAGCACCTGATCAACGAGGGGCGTCTGATCGTGGACCCTACTGAGGGCGTGCAGGAGGTCAGTCGCCGTCAGGTGCTGCCGCGTGCGGTGCTCTCCGTCGCTGAAATGAAGCGGTTGCTCGAAGCACCGGATACCAAGACGCCCTTGGGTGTTCGGGGTCGGGCTGTTCTTGAAGTGTTTTATGCCACCGCTGCACGCATCGGTGAGCTTGTCATGGTCGGTGTCAACGATGTCGATCTGGGGACGCAGACCTTGCATATCCAGCACGCCAAGGGTGGCACGCCACGTTGTGTGCCCTTGGGGCAGCATGCCGTCCACTGGCTCACGGTCTATTTGAACGAGGTGCGCCCGCGTCTGGTGAAGCTACGGCCGTTCGAGCGTTCCCTGTTTGTCGCAGTGGGTGGACGCGCCCTGTGCAAGACGCAGATGCGCGCGTTGCTGCGCGAGTGCCGGACCATTGCCAACGTACGCAAGACGGTGACGCCACACGTCCTTCGCCACAGTTGTGCCACGCATCTCCTGCGTGCCGGTGCCAACCTACGTGCGATCCAGGAGCTGCTGGGTCATCGGCTCCTGGCCACCACTGTCCTCTACACCCGCGTCGCTCCTATGGATGTCAAAGCGTCGCATGAGCGCTATCACCCGGGGAGTCCAAAGCCATGTTGCTGACCGATGCCGTACGTCGTCATCTCAATGCGTTGATCGCCGAAGGGCGTAGCCCCACCACCGTGCGCTGTTGCAAATATGGGCTGCGTCGATTCGTGGCCTTCCTGGCGACGTTGCAGATCGAGCACATCGAACAGCTCGACCATGAGGCGCTGATGCGCTATCGCGAAGACGTGTCCTGGCGGCTGACAGCCAAGGGCACTCTTTTAAGCCCGGGATTCCAGGTCGGATTGCTGTGCTATGTGCGCACGTTCTGCCGTTGGATGGTCGATCAGGACTGGCTGGTGGCCGATCCTTCCAAGCGGGTGCCCATTCCCCACACGTCACACCATCTTCCCAAGGCGATCATGGAGTACGACGAAGTGCAGCGTGTGCTGAGTCAGCCGGACATGCACACGGCGTTAGGCTTTCGGGATCGCCTGATTATGGAAGTGCTCTACAGCAGTGGTATTCGACGGGCGGAGGTTGCGCATCTGCGAGTCGACGACGTGGATACCGAACATGGCTTTCTGATCGTGCGCGATGGGAAGGGTGGCAAGGATCGCGCCGTGCCGATTGGTGCGAACGTCGGTGCTCTGCTGGATACCTATCTCGCGGGAATACGACAGGACTGGCCCGGTGCGAACAACGATGCCCACCTGTTCCTGGGCGTGGGCGGTCGGGGCTTGAAGCCAGGCACAGTCGCGGATGTAGTGCAGCGGCACAGTCTGGCGGCCGGACTTACCAAGCCGGTCTCCACGCATTCGTTCCGCCATGCGTGTGCTACGCATATGCTGCGGGCCGGTGCGTCGATTCGCCATATCCAGGAGCTGCTGGGGCACGTGTCAATCGATAGCACCATGATCTATACCCGGGTCACGATCAATGATCTGCGGGCGGCGCATCGGCAGTTTCATCCGCGCGAGCAGGATTCTTCGAACGACTGATGCTTCAATCGCGCGGCCCCAGCGAAACAATCGGGTCGCCCTCTATACTAGGGTTATACCGGAAGAGATTTTTGGAGGGCGTCGAAATGCGGCCTGTCTTCCTTGACTAGCGTCATCACTTCTTCAACAACAGCTTCAATGTCCGCGATGAGGTTCGTGTTGGTCGCCAGCCTCTCGATACTTTCGAGATGGCTAAAGTGATGAAGTAACTTTGTGATGCGGTGAGTCTTCTCCCTGCCAAAAAGCTCCTCAGCGCGTTGGTCTACAGTGCTGTTTGGCCAAGGCAGCCTCATGTAGGTATAGAGCTCGACAAATCTACGCATAGCATTGGGTAGGGAGAGCAGGTGCTCAATGTTTGCCTTGTCAGGGTTGGCATGGAAGGCGTGAATGATGCTGAAGAGATAGTGATACTCAGACGTGTACTTCATCATCGACGCCGGCAAATTCTCTAGGGTCGAAGTCGTCGGCGACAAGCGACGAACCATGAAATAGGCCGATTTTTTCTTACTACATGGAAGCTTCTTCAGTAGCTCAAAAAACTCAAAGTTGTGAGTCGAGATGAAAATTTGCTTGCACGCGGTCACCCATTCGTCGTTGTCTCCCTGTCCGGCCACTCTCTTAAAAAACGCACTTTCAATCATCGAATAGACTTGGAAAACATGGTTGCTGTCCAAGCTTGAGATGGGGTCGTCGATGTAGACAATGACCTGGGAAAGATCTTTGTGCTCTTCAAGCTTGGTCAGGAAGAAAGCAAAGGCAATAGCCGTCCGTTCTCCATCGCTCAAATTTCGGGCAGGAACGCCCCTTCTGGTCAGTTGGAAGCGGTCGGCGTCTTCCACTTTGACTACCGTTATCTCGATGGTTCCTGAGCCCAATAGCGTCGCAATTCGCTCATTCAGACGTTCTCGCCCCTTTTGCGAACGGTCGATTCTGGCGTAAAGCTCCGCGATGTCATCCTTGAGTCGAACTCCCATGGCCTGAAAACGGTTCATATGCTGCCCAAGCAATATCTTGGCCTGGGCAGCCTCGGCGAGCTTTGCGTCGGTGGAAAACTGTGAAGCAAAGTGTCGCTTCAATCTCTGGAGAGCCTTCTTCTTCTCCTGCGAGAAGTCGTCGCTGATCTGATTGTTGTCCTTGATGGTTGCATTGGCCCGTTCGTATGTTTGGGCTAGCGATGGCGCAATCGATGGAAAAATCAGTGGAGCATCGACTTCGTCAAACGGGCTGGAAAGCTTGTCCTGAAGCGCCGCCAACACACTTTGAAGGTCCCGGTTGTAGGCCTCAATAACGTTTGCCAGCTCAACATTGTGAGCCTCCAAGGCTCCAGCAAACTTGGGTGAAAAATCATTCTTTTCGAGCTTGGCCGGCTTCAACGTGGCTGTGCCCACACGAGTCACCAATGCCGAAACCGCAGCCTTGTGGTTGATGAGATCTTGCGAGAAGTGGCCGTGCAGTTCAGCGATGCGGTCGGCTGCAATGCCATTTCCACAAAACTCACAGGTTTCCTTACCGACGTGCAACGCCAAGCCATCCTCGACCCAATCTGAAACTGCTTTGTTGGAGCGAAGGTAGTCAATGGTCTTGGAGAATGCAGGCCTTGCTGCAAGAACGGTCAACGCATCCGCCAACAGTGTCGGCAACGTCAACTGAGGCTGGACCAGTTGAGAAACGGGCTTAAGTTTGTCCTTCTCGGCCGTCAAAGCCAGTTTTATGTCGTCGGCGTACTGAGATTCCGTAAGCAGTGAAGCAGACAGGTCTGCTCCAAGTGCACTGACTTCACTGGTCAGGTGAACAGCGGTAAAAGCATCCACCAGTTGAAGGTTTGTCTTGATGCGCTTGGCACCGGCTGTTTTAGCCTCAGCCACCTCATCATCCACCGCAGCTATCGCTTTCTTTTTGGCGGCAAAGCCGATGCGACAGCGTGACAAGTAGTCGTTGAGGGGGGCAATCTTTTTTTCCGCCTCGGCGGCGTCTTCACCCAAGAGCAAGATGGGTTGAAAGTCGCTTCCCGTCCAACTCAGATTTGATATGACAAAGTCAGAATTGAACACCTCGACAACTTTGGTGCAGGTGCTAAGCGTGGCATCTGTGACAGATTGGTTTTGCTGATCAAGAATGGAAAAAGTTGCTCCGGCAAAGTCGACATTGAGCGTCCTCGATGTGAGCATCGCGAACAATCGTGAAAGAGTCGTTTTCCCGGAATAGTTCCAGCCATAGATGATGTTCTTATCGACAAAATCGGACAGGCCTGCTGTCTTGGAAAAGTCTTCAAAAACTCCGAATTTTCGAAGCCGCTGGATTGACTTGATCATCTCTGCCCCCTGAGGCGTTGAAGCAAATGCAGGGGAGTCAGAAGAGTCCTGCCCTGGACTTGATGTGGCCATGTTGCGCGTCCATCGCTGGAGCTGCAAGGTGGGTTCAAGCGCAAATGGCTCTAGATGCCGCCGCGTTACCCTGTCGAGTTGCTCCACGGGTTCCCTACGGCCTGGCGATGCGATGTGGCTCTAGCTAGCAGGAAATTCCAAGACCTTACTTTTGATAGCTAGTTGGCATCGGCAACGGTGACATGCTTCCTTGCGGGCTAGCGAGGCGTATGCGACAACATGCGTCATGTCTCTTGTCGCCATCCGGCATCACCGACGCACTGTCCACCCTCGTTCTATACGGCGGACGTCACTTCGTGGAAATGAGGGAAGGGGCTCTTTAAGGGGGAGACGCTACCTAGTAGTTGACGCCAACTACCGGCTGACCGATCTGACAAGTCCAGCACTGGCGCTGCATTTTGCACGGGACGCGATGGGCGACATCGTCGCGCTCGGCAATGCCCCAGGTGCCAGTCCTGCCTCGGAGACCTACAGTTACGATCCGCTGTATCGGCTCACGGGTGTCATCGACAACGGCACGGCGCTGGAAACCTACACCTACAATCCGACCGGCGATCGGATGAGCAAGACGGCATCAGGTCTGGCCACGGGCGTTTATCTTTACGCTGCCGGCACGCATCAGCTGGCGAGTATCGGCAATGCTGCACGCATCAACGATGCCGACGGCAACACGACCGCCAGTGTGGTCGGAGGGAACACCTACGGTTTTGGTTACAACGGCCGCAACAGGATGACGGTGGTGCAGCTCAATGGCCTGACGATCGCCAACTACACGTACAACGCCTTTGGAGATCGTATCGGTAAGGTGGCAAGTTTTCCGCAGAGCATGAGCGAGCGGTACGGCTACAACGAAGGCGGTCAACTGCTCGGCGAATACGGCACGACCAACCGCGACTACATCTGGCTGGGCAATATTCCTGTGGCAATTGTGGACAACACTATCAATGGCAGTGTCACCACCAGTACGGTTAACTATGTGACAGCCGACCAGCTAAATACGCCGAGAGCGGTAACCGATAGTGCGGGCACCCTGATCTGGCAGCTGCCCTATCAAGGGAATCCCTTTGATGAACAACAGCCGACAAGCAGCAGCGGCTATGTGCTCAACCTGCGCTATTCAGGCCAGTATTACGATGCAGAATCGAGGCTGTCGAACTGGGGCATCCGAAGTTACGAAGCGGCGACGAGCCGCTCTCCGCAGAGTGATCCAATAGGGCTCTATAGCGGTCAATGGAGTACCTACGCCTACGCAGACAATAATTCGTTGATGTGGTCAGATCCAAGTGGGGAATACACTTGTGACGGCACCAAAGGCCAGTGCAATGCGCTAAGCAATGCTTTGTCAAATATAGGTTCGGCTATGAAAAATCTTCCCGCAGGGTCTCGAGGTAGAAAGTTACTCAATGGCGTTCTAGATTTTTACGGCACAGCTTGCAACAAAAATGGAGTTACCGTTGGATTTGGATCGGCGGATGGTAATAACGCAATGACGGATACTCAAGGGAAGAGTACTGACATAACCCTCAATTTAGCCAGTATACGAATGACGGGAAGTAATCCCGGGACAACAGGAGCTGCAGAACTGGCTTCAGCAGTAGCTCATGAGGGGCAGCATGGGATCGACGGTCAATTCTTTGGACCGCCTGTGAACAGTGCAGAATGGGATGTGACGGAAAATAATGCCTATACCACGCAGTCATATGTTGATGAAGGTTTGGACGTGACGTCACCGTACGGCCTGTGGAACAAGGGGTGGAATGAAAATTCGGTGACAAATGGACTTAGAGATAGTGCTGCGGCTTACAACGCTGATTACACTGTATATGGCAACAGCAAGGGAGATTAGAGCCAATGAATCGTATCGTAAGCTCAGGCATGAAATTATATCTTCTGACGACAGGCGTGGCAGTTTTCGCTTTTTTTCAGAATGTAGCAGCGACAGGTCTGGCTGCAGAAGCGCACGCTAGTGGTAAACCTCTTGTAACTGACGTCTGTAGTATTTTAAAAAATCCTAACTATTACGCCATGAAAGAAGTAAGTCTTCGTGGGTCTATATACATGGGCGTTGACATGATGAATATCAGCGATAAAAAATGTCCAGGAAATCCAATTAAATTGGTAATAAAAGACAATGTCATCAATAGCTCAAACATTCAGTCCTTCTATAAGAAAATAAATAACTACGGGCGTCACGGGGTGGCTACAGTTAATGGTGAATTTGTTTCTATCGATAGCCATCTCACGCCGTATCTTATTAACGTCAATAATATTAAAGATGTGTCGCGTTAGGTAAGAGATAATCTGCGACGGTTGCGTGCCTACTGCAGGGTGCCCGGACGGATACTAAGGGATGCATCAAATGGTAGCCACCTTCCAAGGTTCAATAGCGTGGAAAGTGACATACGGGCGGGCGACACATTGTCGGCTTCTGAGGATCCTTCAAATCCGCCCGCCTGTATCAATAGCAAATTAGACACCCGCCCGGGACTGCCGACCGAAATTTCGAACATTTGACACGGGCGGCTTTCCTGTTTGATGCTACGAGCAAATCAAGGGATTGCCATGAGTTACAAGAACAAAACTTACGTCGCATTTGCGAGCGAGGATATCTTGCTGTACCGCTTGATGGAGGCTTGGCGGGACAATGATCATATAGATTTCGATTTCTATGACGCGCACGATCTCTACGTGTCCCGGGACACAAGTCAGCGAGATACCATAAAGCGTAATCTTCGCGAGCGGCTGAAGAATGCTAAGCAAATTATATTGATTGGTAGCGCGGACGCAAAACGAAAGGGTGGCGACGGATATTCTTTCCTCGCTCACGAAATCGAAGTCATTAAGGAATTCAATCTTCCCGTCGTCATCGCTAATAAAGACAGTGATCGGAGGGTAGATCTAAACTTCATTCCGGCGCCGCTACTAGATGCTGGCTACTATACGGTGTCGGTTTCACTCCAGCCGGCGATCATTAAGTACGCTCTGGATAACTATGCCACGCAATTCGCCTCCTCAAGCAAGAAGGGGCCGCACCAATACCCTCCAGAAATCTACTCTAAGCTGGGGATATAGGTGAACATTTTAGATGACCTTAAGAAATGGAGATTTTGGCGTCATTTAGTGTTTAGCGCATTCGCTTGTGGTGGCGTTTTATCCGGCGTCATTCAGTTCTTTCTAATTGTTTGGCCCAATTTAGCACGGTCGTTTCAGGGCGCATGGCTCCTTGGAGTCGTTGCGCTGATATCGCTGATTGTAGGATTAGTCGTTTCGTGGCCACGGCCAATTGCCGCGGAGTACAGTGCTCCAAAGACCAAGATACGAATAATCAAAGGGGACCTCCTAGATCAAACGGAACACCTAGCGATAGGTATATGCGACACGTTCGATACTGAAATTCCCAACATCATCTCGCGCAACAGTCTTCAGGGGCAGGCGTTGAGCAGACTTTTTAACGACGATGTGCAAGAGCTTGACCGCCTCCTAGAGCAGGCTTTAGCTGATCGAACTCCGACTGGCACGATCGAGAAGCCCGGAAAAACGGTCAAGTATGGGGTTGGAACTGTCGCTGTCGTGCGCCATTCGCCGCGCTTCTTGTTCTTCGTTGCCTACACAGAAATGAATGCCGGCAACGAGGCACTCGGAACCGTCGACGGTGTTTGGAGGAGTCTTAGCTCGCTTTGGGAAGCGGTATCAGCGCGCGGAAACGGGGACGCAATCTCAGTTCCTGTGATTGGCGGAGGGCAGGCTCGAATGTCCAACTTGCTACCAGCACAAGACTCAATACGGCTCATCGCGCTCTCTTTTATGTTTGCCTCCCGCAAGCAAAAGGTGTGTGACGAACTTCGTATTGTTGTACAACCTGAAGACTACGAACGCCTTGACCGAATGGAAATTCAGTCATTTCTATCCTCTCTGAGACCGTCGTGACCAGACCTTTGGCCATTATCACGCCAACTGACTCGCCATGCGCTTTCTGCGCATATTTGACGGGAGAGAGACCGTACACAATCTTGTTTCGGGATAGTACTGTCGCTGTATTGGTAACGCGTGAACAGCGCGGAAGGCCCCATGTTCTCGTAGTTCCAATTCGACACGTGACGACGCTCCTTGAAGTGACAGATGCCGAGGCTACAGGACTGGCGATCTGCGTGAGGCAGGCCGCAAAAGCAATAGACCAAGCATATAAAGGCGCTGGAATTTCAGTTTGGCAAAACAACGGTGTATCTGCTGGACAAGCAATCGGCCACGTGCACTTTCACGTCGCCGGAACGCTCGATAGGGGTGGCACCGATTGGGGAGAAGTACCGGAGCTCTCTTTGGACGCTACGGCAGATATTGCCAGACGGCTTGAACCATATTTTCACCTTTAGGTTCGAGTCCTCAAGGGGGCAATTCGGCAGATTCGACGCTCTCCCCATAATTCCCCCACGGCAGCCGAGGAACCCTTGTCTTATGCGACTTGTGAGTGCCCCTCTTGGGCACCAATATGGTTTCAGGACCTCTTAGCCCGAAGCGCACTGAAACCCGCCAATGGCGGTTTTTTTTGTGTCTGGAGATTTTGTGGTGTCTCAGGAAAGCTCGAGGATGCCTGTTTCTGAGGATCGCCAAATCAAACGGCTCAGAGACATTTTCTGACGCCCGCGTGCAACCGACGCATTGCAGACGCAGCCGCCTAAATGGCTGAATAATGTCTCTGATCCTTTAGCTGGAGCGTTGGGAAAGTAACCTGACCCAGCTCCGTACCATCTTTGCCGCGTTCATATACCCGGACGGCGAAACGGTTGCTCCGACTTCGGTTGCCCGTCCTGTTCACGCGTCGGCGGCCAGAAACTCTCGTGCAAGGCATAGTCCAGCTGGTCGGCCAGACGATCGAAGCACCGGGCTAAGGCGTTGGGTGAGAGCAGAAGCTGGTCGGCTTCGGCACTTATACGCGCGGTGAGGTCGGCCAGCAGCCGGATCTCTTCACGTGTATCGCAGAGCCGTTCGTGAGCTGCTTCGGGCAGGCAATAGCACAGCTCGGTAACCTGATTCCTTTCCATGGCTCATCACTCCTTGTGAACTGCACAATCGTCGAAACGAACACAACTGCGGATACTTCGGATCGCTAGCCTCGCAAGCGCGCTATATACCTGTACCCATGAGTGAGGGGCTCAAAGTCGCGGACCGACGGCGCCCGCGCTTGGGCAGCCTCGCGACCGATTCAAATAATTCAACGCCAAACGACAGCCATCGAGTAGTCCGCATACAATCAGGGAAGCGTACATACTAGAGAATATGTCTTGTCAATGTCAAGCAATTTATTGACGACCGACCTCGACGACTGGGTTAGCCAGTCAGAAGCTGCCCGACTCCGCGGGACAACCAGGCAGGCCATCGCCAGCCTCGTGGCGCGTGGTCGTATTTCTGTGCTCGCTGTCGGTGGTCGAAAGCTCGTGCGCCGTAGCGAAATCATCACGTTTGAAGCCACACCGGCGGGACGGAAACCGAAGCGATGAGCCTGGATAAAAAGGGGACGGAGTGAGGTGGAGCGCCGGGCTTAGCTTTCGTCCGTTTGTTTTGTCGCGATCGTCTCGCGTCGGCCTCAGTTGCTGATGCCGGTGGTTTCACTACCTCCGCCCCTCTGTCGCGCTGCCGGTCGCACTACGCTTCTACTTTCTCGATCAGTGCAACTCAGTCGTGTAGTTCACCGGAATCCACTGCCACGCTTTGCCCTTTGCACTTACATGACCGAGGCCCGGAAAGGAGAGATGGGCGGCGCCGACAAGCGCACCATCCTGGTACGCGCGTGTAAACACTTTGGCCCGCGAGTCCGCGGCTTCCTTGGCGTCCGTATCAAATGCGATGGTGACCGAGGGATCGTTGAACTGTACGGATCCGACGTGAATCGAGTCACCCACCAGCAGTAGATCCTGGCCCTTGCTCTGGACGAGGTAAGCGGTATGGCCCACTGTATGACCGGGGCTGGCCACGGAGCTCACGCCAGGTACGATTTCTGCGTTGCTGTTGAACGACTGAAATTTTCCCGCATCGATGTAGGGCTGGACCGAGGCCATTGCACCCTGGAAGAAGCCCTTGGAATCAGCGGGGGCCTTATCCATGTTGGCTTTGCTGAGCCAGTACGCTGCTTCATGCTCGTCGGCATGAATCATGGCGTTGGGAAATACGCGTTGTCCGTTCGCGACTAGACCACCCACGTGATCAGGGTGCATATGCGTCAGCAGGATGTCATCCACCTGCTCGGGTGCGTAGCCTGCGGCCCGCAAGTTGGAGATGAGTTTGCCAAGGGTAGGGCCGAACAACGTGCCGGCACCGGTATCGACTAGCACCAGGCGCGAGCCGGTGTTGATCAGAAAGGCGTTGTCGGACGTTTCCAGTGGCGAGGCCAGGAACGATTTTTTGAGCGTTGCATCGGTCAGCGACGCTGGCTCACTCAGAAGTTTGTCGATGGGCAGATCCACGGTGCCGTCATTGATGACGGTGATTTCAAAATCGCCCAGCATGGTGCGATAGAAACCCGGTGCCTGGGTCTTGACCATCGGTGCCGTGGCGCTCACTGGGCTGGACGTGAAGGCAAGGCCGAGCGTGCCTAGTGCCAGGGCGAATGCCGTATGGCGAAGGAAGCGGGTGGATAAGGACTTGGGGTTCATTGCGCGAGCTCTCCGTTAGCCCGACAGGGTTGGTTTTGTCGGTAGCCGAAAGCTTGTGGTGTTGCGATATACGAAACAATAAGTCGAAATGCAAACATCATTTGCGAAATACGCAATGATATTTGCGTAGAATGACGAGCCTATGATCGATGCCCTCAACGACTTTCTGGCGGTCGCCGCCTGCGGGAGCTTTTCGCAGGTGGCGAAGAAGCAGGCTGTCGCCGTGTCATCGGTGACACGCAAGATTGATTGGCTTGAAGCGGAGGTCGGCTCTCGGCTGTTTCACCGCAGTTCGCGCCGGGTCGTGCTCACCGATGCGGGTGAGCAGTTCATGCCGCGCGCGCGAAACATTCTCACCGAGCTTGCTGAAGCGAAAGAAGCGATCTCGTCCGCCAAAGCCGATCCGCGCGGACTGCTGTCCGTCACGGCACCGACGGTCTTTGGTCGCCGGCACATATTGCCGGCGATCGCGAGCTTTTTGAGGCGCTATCCCGAAGTCGAGATCGAGCTACATCTCAACGATCAGGTCTTCGACCTCGTGGAGCGTCGTATTGATGTTGCTGTCCGTATTGGCTTGCTTCCCGATAGTGATTTGCGCGCGGTGACCTTGGCGCCGCTCAAACAAATTACCTGCGTGAGCCCGAGCTACCTCGAGCGCGCTGGAAAGCCCGAAGCACCGGGCGATTTGCTGCACCATGACTGCATCACGGTGGCGACGCCGCAGGGATCAGTGGGCGCCTGGTGCTATGAAGGAATCAACCGAAACCAACCGCTTCCTATTCGAGGTTGCCTGCGTACCGACGACAAGGAAGGCATGCTCCAAGGGGCACTCGCCGGGTTGGGGATTGTGCAATTGCCCAGTTGGCTCGTCTTCGAGGATATACAGGCGGGTAGGCTGATCCCTTTGTTTGCCGACATACCTCCGCCCTTACAGCGTGTTCGACCGGGGATTCACGCTGTACGTCTTCCCGGGCGTTCCCATGAAGTGAAGGCAAAACTTTTTATCGCGCACTTTCAACAAACCGTGGGAACCCCAGCGTATTGGGATCCGTAAAACAAAAGGGGGCGGAGGTTTTGAATGCCGAATAAGAATCTTTGCCCCCCTTTTTATAGACCCAGTCAACGGATTCAAATCCAAAAATGCCAGGGCCTGAGGTCGCTTTCTATTTTACCACCTCCGTTCCCTTTGCCGCTTGACTGGTATCGCGCTTTTGACTGAAATGCCGGGCATTTCGCGTTGACAAGAATCGCGCCCGAGGTCTACCCACAGATTGACGTCTGGGCGCATGTTCACGCAGCAGTCCGCCTTCTTACCGACGCCTCTGCCTCATGCAGGTAAGTCGTGAATCCGTCCTTCGCCGGCATACGGGCATTGAGCAGCATGACGGCGCTCACTTGTCCGCGATGGCCTATCCCGTGGGTGATCACATGCATGAGCATCTCCTCACGGGACATGCGCCCCAGCGCACCGTCTGTGAACGCGAAGTCGATGCGTTCTGCCAATTGGCTCCGATCAAGCGTGGACACGTAGTCCACATATTCCTGATCACTTTTTCTGATGTCCGCCGACAGGTCTTGAAGGGTGGGTAGCTCACTTAAATTGGCGGATGTGTACGGGTGAGCCTTCCGTCTCATGTGCGCGGCGAAGATCCGATCGACGACATAGCTGTGGCTCAGCGCCTTGATGGCCAAGCTTGTAATTTGGGGTTCGGCGTGAGGCTTGGCCAACGCGGTCAACAGCTCATCATTTGCCCAGGCTTTGAACCGGAACAAATGCTGCAATGTCTCGTACATGTCGTTTTCTCCCTACGGATTTAAGAGCTACGCCCCTTAAGCAGGGCTTGGCTTTGTCATTCCACGTCGGGCAGAATATGAGCTAACACTCGCGTTTAATACTCGCATTGGCGAGGAGAAAAAATGGCGCGCAAACCGATCACGAAACCCCGCAAAGTCGCCTCTCAGGGGCGATCGCGCGCGACGGTCGACGCGCTCATCGAAGCGACTGCTCGCATTCTCGTCAAGGAAGGCTTTGACAAGGCCAGCACCAACCACATCGCGGAAGTGGCCGGGGTGAGCGTCGGCTCGCTCTACCAGTATTTCCCCAGCAAGGAAGCGCTCGTTGCCGCTGTTGCCGAGCGACACCAGCAGGTGATCCTGCAAACGGTTCGGGGCGAGTTGGCGGAGGTTTTGTCGCAGCCGGTCGAAAAGGCGATGCGCAAGCTAGTCGCAGTTGCGGTTAAAGCACACCGCGTCGATCCCAAACTGCATCGTGTGCTTGCCGAGCAAATTCCGCGTGTCGGCGAGCTCGAGAAGCTGGAGACATTCAACCGCGAAAACTTCACCCTGTTCAGGACATATCTTGAGAGGCATCGGGATGAACTCCGTGTCGATGACCTTGAGCTCGCCTCCTTTGTATGCGTGACCTCGATCGAGGCATTGACGCACAACGCGGTGCTGCACCATTCCAAGACAATGTCGGACGAAACGATGGAGGCGCTTATCGACGAGGCCGCGCGACTAATGACCAGATATCTGAAGGCCTAACTCAGTGCCGAACAAAGGGGTCAGAGACATTTAAGCGGTATTCCCAGGTCAACAAAATCTCTCTGACCCGCTTTCTTCTGGATCTACATACGACGTATGAGCGTGCGTTTAGGCGTTTGTCCCACCATCGATCGTCAGATTCGCCCCGGTGATGTATGAAGCATCCGGGCTGGCGATGAACGCCACCAGTGCGGCGATTTCATCCACCTGGCCATAGCGGTTGAGCGCGGTGGCGGCCTTCTGCGGTACCGCCCAATCGCCCGCGGCGGGATTCAGATCCGTATCGATCGGGCCGGGCTGCACGTTGTTGACGGTGATGCCCCGGCTTCCCACTTCCCTGGAGAGGCCCTGGGTAAACATCTTCACTGCGCCTTTCGTCGCCGCGTACGGCACCAGGCCCGGCGTAAGGACACGCTCGCCCACGCACGAGCCGATCATGATGATGCGACCGTTGTCATTCATGTGCTTTAACGCCGCCTGCGTCGTCACGAATACGCCGCGGACATTGATATCGATGACACGATTCAACTCTTCGAGTGTGGTTTCTTCGAACGGTTTTGGAATGGCCGTGCCGGCATTGTTCACCAGCACATCAAGCCGGCCGAAGGCGGCCACCGCTTTTTCGACGGCACTCTTCACAGCATCGGAGTTGGCAGCGTCCGCCTGAATCGCCATCGCTTTTCCGCCATTGGCCTCAATGGCCTGAACCACGGCTGCTGCCATGGTGGCGTCCTTCGCATACGTGATGGCCACACTCGCACCGTCTGCGGCCAGGCGCTTGGCAATCGCTGCGCCAATGCCACGCGAACCACCGGTAACCAGGGCTACTTTTTTGGCTAACTTGGACATGGGGTTTCCTCGGGTTTCTGGGTAGATTGAAATGGGTGTCGTCCAGCCAGGAGCTTTCAAACTTCAGTGACGACGGTATGTCTCGTCTATCGATTTGACTACAACGTGCTGCAATAGCATCTACGGACGCAGCGAATCATCTTCAACGCTGCCTAAGACACGTGATGTGTACGAAAAACAGGTGATGGCGTGAGTTAAAGCTTCGAGCCGCCGTCTACGCGCATGGTTTCGCCGGTAATCCAGCGCGCATCGTCGGAAGCGAGAAACACCATCGCTCCTGCAATATCCTCAGGCGTCGCGAGGCGCTTGAGTGCCTGCATGGACAGTGCACGGTCGCGACCTTCCTCGGTCTTGGTGAAGTTGGACATGTCGGTATCGACCACACCCGGAGCCACTGCGTTGACGCGAATGCCGCGCTCGCCCAATGCCGCGGCGAAGTGTTTCACCAAAGTGTCGACGGCACCCTTGGTGGCCCCATAGGCGGACAGCGTACCGGCAGCGGCCCGTGCCACTAGCGATGAAGTGAAAATGATCGTGCTGCCCTTGCACATGGTTGGCAGCAACTGCTGCACCAGAAAGTAGGGTGCGCGAACATTCACTGCAAACAGCTGATCGAATTCATCAACGGTGAGCTCTTCGATCGATGCCGCCTTGGAGACGCCCGCGTTCGCCACGAGGATGTCCAGCCGGTCACCGACAATGCCGCGAACCTGCTTTGCCAGTTCGTGCGCGCCGTTGGGCTTGCTCAAGTCAGCTGCCACCTTTTGCGCGCGGCCACCAGCAGCGATGATTTCCTTCACGACGGCATCGGCCTCCTGCTGCGCACTGCCATAGTGGACGATGACCTGCGCACCCGCCTTTGCGAGCGCGAGAGCCGTAGCACGGCCGATGCCACGGGAAGCCCCGGTCACCAGGGCAGTCTTACCAACGAGCGTAGACATAGCGAATAGTCCTGTAACGGAAGAGTGGCTTTACGCGGTCTCTTCGATCGCATCGACGCGATCTGGATAGAACGCGACGTGGTTCTTGATGACGGCGACAGCGGCGTAGGGGTTTTCATAGGTCCATACCGAATTGATGGACCGCTCGCCACCGGACGGGACGCTGTAGTAGTTGCATTCGCCCTTGTACGGACAGTACGTGGCGTGGTCCGAGCGATCGAGCAAGGACATATCAACGTCATCACGCGGAATGTATTGGACGGCCGGATAGCTGGCCTCTTTGAGCGTCAAGGCACGTCGCGTATCAGCAACCACTCGACCTGCGACGGTGACGACGACCCGGCGAGGGTTCTGCGTGATATCGATCGGATGATCCGGGCCCGGTTGCTTGATGGTGCGGGTGGGGGACTGCACTTGCTGATTCATGGTCGATCCTCCTGAAGAGGCGAGTTGACTCGCTGACTGTTGAAGACATGATGGGAATGCGCGCGTTACACATTCGTCCGGGAAGTAGGACATCTCCATTCGGGATACCCGCTAGGCCCTTCCCATACCGTGAGAGAGGCCTATCAGGCATTGCCTTGGGGCTGTCTTGTTTCTTCATGGTCCGAAATCTAGGCTCACATGGCGCTTTTGAATAAGACTTTGTAAGCTCCCCGTCATGCCTCGGAGGCATGGTTCAGTGGAGGCGCCGTGGAGCTTCGCCATCTTCGGTATTTCGTTGCCGTCGCCGAGACTGGCAGCCTCACTGTGGCCGCCGAGAAAAAGCTCTACACCTCGCAACCTTCGTTGAGTCGCCAGATCAAGGACCTCGAAGACCAGGTCGGCACATCGTTGCTCAGCCGAAGTTCGCGTGGAATCACACTGACGGATGCCGGAAAGGCATTTCTGGATCACGCGCGGCTGGCACTCCATCAGGTGGACGCGGCGGTGGAGGCGGCGCGACGTGCGTCGCAACCTGCGAAGCAGCGTTTCAGCATGGGGTTTTTGACCGGTCAGGAAATGACATGGTTGCCAGAGGCCATGCTGGTGCTTCGGGCGGAACTGCCGAATATTGACGTGACGGTATCCAGCGATTACTCGCCTGATCTTGGCGAGGCGGTAGCGCGCGGTCGAATGGATGTTGCCTTCATGCGCGCCGAGCCCGAGTTGGATCTGATCTACCGGCGTGTTTCGCAAGAGCCTCTGGTGGCCCTGATGCCCAGCGATCATCCATTGACCGCGCGTACCTCCGTGCGTGCAAAAGATCTCATCGGCCTGCCGTTCATCGCCATGGCGAACAAGGCGAGAGTGCTGCGTTCGGTGATCGACCAATACCTAGAGCAGGCGGGCGTCGAGATCACACCCGCCCAACTGGTGGACAATCCCGCGATGGTCATGTCGCTCGTGGCTTCCACGCGTGGTATCGCGCTAATTCCGTCCTATGTGGAACGTCTCATGCCCTGGTCGGTGGTCAGTCGACCCTTGGCGGACAATGCACCCACGATTGACCTTGTCGTGGGTTACAGCGCATCGAATCAGTCGCTCATTCTCAATCTGTTCCTCTCCCACCTGGACGAATTGATCGCGCGTGTCGGCAAGGCGGATGTCTAAGCACGGATATGTTTGCTTTCGACCGAGAGCCCAGGGTCAGGTTGCCCTTTTCGGCGGTGGCTTTAATTTCTTGGTTGCCGGAAGCGCTCCGGCCCCGATTTCACCGCAGCGATAGACGCACGCAGCAGATCTTCTGCCTTGAACATGGTCATCCAGGGCTTCTTTAGACGGCTATGTTCATGTCCGTGGGCATGGATGCCACTCACATGACGCCTGACGGCAAGCGGCGGTAACTTTCGGAACCTCTACCTGTTACCGTGGCAAGGTTACCGTCAAAGGGGATCGTTGTCGTGCCACTTACCGAAACTTCCATCAGGAACGCCAAGGTTTCCAGCAAGCCGCGCAAGCTGAGCGACGGCAGCGGGTTGTATCTGCTGCTCAATCCGAACGGTTCCCGCTGGTGGCGATTTGACTACCGGCACGCGGGCAAACGCAAAACGCTGAGTATGGGCACCTACCCGAACACCAACTTGAAGGATGCCCGCGACAGCTCGGCCGCGGCGCGAAAGCTGTTGGCTGCGGGCGTCGATCCAGGCGAACAACGCAAAGCAGCGAAGGCTGCCAGCAGCGATCGGGCTATAGCTAATCTCGAGGCGATTACGCGTGAGCCATCTACAAAACAGTCCCCAACGTTGGCGCGATCACTGAGAGCACTCGGCATCGACGACGCAGAGGAGCGCGCCTACCGGGTGTTGCTGGCTCACCGTATGGCGACGGTGGGAGACATCGCCACGCTATTGAACCTGCCCTTGAACGCGGCTCAACGATTGCTGAGCAAGATCGAGAATCTGGGCCTGGCAACGCACTCGCCCGAACGACCACGGCGCTACATAGCATCTCCACCCGAAGTAGCAATCGAGGCACTGGCCAATCGTCGCCATGCCGATATCGAGCAGGCTCGTTTGACGATACCGGAGCTGAAGGAGCAGGCTGCCGGTCCTGCAACCAGCAACGAACGGGAGCAGGTGGTGGAAGTCATCACGAACCGCGCTGCGCTGGGCCAGATCCTGACTCAGCTGTATCAAAACCTGCAGGGCGAAGCCTTCGGTTTTCAGCGCGCCCCGATGCTGACTCCCGTGAGCCAGGAGACCATGCGCCAGGGGGTACGCATACGAAGCATCTCAGACGCGACTTATCTTGATCTTCCTGGCGCGGTGGATTCGTTGCGGCTGGTCACACAGATGGGTGAAGAGGCGAGGGTATTCCCCACCCTGCCGGTCAAGATGTTTGTCGTCGACCGCCGCGTCGGGCTGATACCGTTGAATGCTGGTGACCCGAGCGGCCCCATCCTGCTGGTTCGCGCTTGTGCCTTGCTCGAGGCGCTGTGTTCACTGTTCGAGCTTATCTGGGAGAAGGCAACACCTATCGCGTTTACGCGAACCGGAAAATTGGAAATGGGAAAACCCTCGACCCATCTATCGGAAGTAGCGGGGCAGTTGATCCCGTTGCTGGCTGCGGGCCTGAACGACAAGGCGATCGCTCACGAGGTCGGAATATCCGGTACCACGCTCACACGACGCATCGCCGAGCTGATGAAATCTTCCGAAACCCGCACCCGGTTCCAGTTGGGCTGGAGTGCTGCTTTGGATGCATTTCCGGCAGACCAGTCGGTAAACGCGGTGGGTACGCCTGCCAGGGCGCGCCGTTGAAGCAAGACGCGTCAAAACGGACGTGAGATTGACCGGAGAACTTCATCGGTCCGGTGAGAAGTGGCTCTGGCGAGTTCCAACCATGGTTTGAACTCGCCAGCATTTTTCATTGCGCATCCCTACCGGTCGCGCCAATACTTCAAGTCGACGGTCTTGCAACACCCGCGCAACAACATTCCGGTACTGACCCGCGATGTTGGTGCGGTCAGGTCGGGTGGAATGGATGTTCGGTAAGCCGCGATGACGCGTTCCGCAGGGATCGGAACGAGCCATGACTGTCACCCCAGTGAAAGCAATCAAGGAATGTAGCGGCGCACTCGCATGCTGCGGGTCGCGTGCGTCTGCCATGTGACAACAAGGAAATTTCCGGGGTTGTCGATCGGCGCAAGTAAGGGATTTTTTGATTTTTCCGGTTTTGAATTTTCGAGGGGATTCTCATGAAGAACGGTCATCGCATGTTGCGTGCATCCATCGTGGCGGCTCTTGCCACTGCATCAGCATGGTCTACGGCGAGTATGGCAAGCGCGTCCGGCGCTGCTGAACTGGCAGGCATGGATACATCCGAGGCACCACGGGTCACGCAAGTGGTCGACGCCAAGACAACCTCACCGATCGGCCATACCCATCTGGCCTTCCTTTCCAAATTGACGGCCAACGCTCCGGTTTCCGAATCAGCAAGGATGAGCCACCTGCAGCTGGTTCTCCAGCCCAGCACTAAGCGCGTGAGCGCGCTGCAGCGGCTGATCGGTCAGCAGCACGACGCGAAGTCGAGCAAGTTTCACCAGTGGCTGACGCCCGAACAGTTTGGTCAGTCTTTTGGCGTGCTTGATACCGACGTGGCGGCAGTTGTCGCATGGCTGAGCGCGCAAGGCTTCACCGTCAACAACGTATACCCGAACAAATTGCAGATCGATTTCAGCGGTACCGTTGGTCAGGTGCAGCAGGTGTTCCAGATCCAAGAGCAGCACTACAAGATCGACGGCGAGGACCATGTTGCCAACGCAACGGACATCAGCGTGCCCACGGCACTGAAAAACGTGGTTGCCGGTGTGATGGGTTTGAATGATCTGCGACCGAAGGCGCAGCACAGTCCTGCGAAGATTGGTACGTGGAACGCGTCCACCCACAAGTTCAATCTGCCGGCCACGGCCGCGTCAAAAGCAGATCCGCTGGCAGTTGCCTTCCAGGGCGGCACGCGCGGCCTGGTGCCAAACGACCTGGCCAGGATGTACGGCGTTTCCACCATCCGAAATAACGGAGTAACCGGCAAAGGCATCACCATCGCGGTGGTCGAGGACGGCGACATGGTGCCGGCCGACTGGAGCAACTTCACCAGTCAGTTCAACTTGGGAAGTTTTGGCGGCACCTTCAAACAGGTCAACCCGGCGCCCCCAACGGGGACGACCAACTGCCTTGACCCGGCGGGTGCGGCTGGACCGTCCGCTGACAACGAGTCCATTGAAACCGTGCTGGATGCAGAGTGGGCTACGGCGATTGCCCCCAGTGCCAACATCGTGGTGGCCACCTGTTCCGACTACACCGCCGATTATGCTCCTGCAACCGACAACTTCTTCGGCGGCGTATTCATCGCAGCCACCAACTTGATCAATGCCACGAGTAGCCGTCCAGACATCATCAGCGCGAGCTATGGCTACGGCGAACTTTATGTCGACAGTGCCAGCAAGACGGCCATCGATCAGATGTGGGCGCAGGCTGATTCGGAAGGTATCTCGGTATTTGTATCCACCGGCGACTCCGGATCGAATCCAAGCTTCAACGGTGGCATCATCAACGGCGCCAGCGTCGATGCCAACGCCATGGCGACTTCGCCGAATGTGACTGCGGTTGGCGGTACCGACACAGCTGACGTGCTCGACGGCACCACCAGCCAGTACTTCAGCGCAACACCGCTCAATGCCGTCTACGGCACAGCGCTGGGCTATGTACCGGAAATCCCGTGGAATGAATCCTGCGGCAATGGCGTAGCGGCGAAAGTGCTTTACGGTGGCTTTTCAGGCGCGCCTGCGTTCTGTCAGTTCCGGCTGAGGTACGACCCGCTGGGCAAATACGTCACGTCGGAAGCGGGCAGCGGTGGACCATCCTCAGTAGACCTCAAGCCGGCCTGGCAGAGCCAGGTGCACGACGCTGCACTGGACCAGTCGCGCGACGTACCCGACGTCGCGCTGTTTGCCGGCTCCTACGGCAATACCACGGCCGTGGTCATGTGTACGGCTGCCTATCCGTGCGTGGCGAATTTCACCACGCCAACGGTGCTTGAGGGCGGCACCTCATTGTCCTCACCGATGTTCGCCGGTATCCAGGCGCTGATCGACCAGGGTCTGGTCATGCGCGATTTGCCGGCAGATCAGGGCAACGCTGCACCGACCTTGTACCAGCTGGCACAACAGGAATACGGCGGCGCCGCTGGCGCACCACCGCAGAGCCTTGCCGCCTGCAGCGCTGACAACGGCAACAACGGAACAGCCAACTGTGTGTTCCACAACGTGACTCGCGGGTCGATCTCCACGGAGTGCTACAGCGACGTGTATGTGACGACCACCGGTTGCTACATCATTGGATCAGCCAATGACGGCGCAGATCAGATTGGCCTCACGACGACCGACCTGAACCCAACCAGTTATGGAGTAGGCAACAAGGCCTTTGGCGCCCAGCCGGGCTGGAGCTTTGCCTCTGGTCTGGGATCGGTGAATGCCACGAACCTGCTGATCGCCTGGCGTGCCTTTGTACAGGCTCGGCCGGCTGTGCCGGCGACGTGATGGTGACCTGAGCCGCGACGGATCGCTGCCGTCCGATTCCAGGCGCCCAAGCAAACTCAGCTTTACGTTTTCAACTTTTGAAGTTCCGAGGAACTCCCATGAAGAACGGTCATTTCATACTGCGTGCTTCCATTGCAGCGGCACTTGCCGCCACTCCTTTGGTCTCCATGGCAAGTGCATCGAATGCCTTGGCAGGCATCAACACGGCAGAAATGCCACGCGTCACGCAAACCATCAATGCCAACGTGGTGACGACGCTGGTCCATTCACGTCCGGCGGCGTTTGCTCAGGCAACCCCGGGCGCGGTGCTGGATTCGCAGATGGTGATGAATCATATGCAGCTGGTACTGAAGCCCAGCGTCAATCGCAAGGCCCAGTTGGAGGCTTTGATCCAGCAGCAGCACACCCCCGGCTCAGCGCATTTTCACCAATGGCTGACGCCGACACAGTTCGGTCAGACGTTTGGTGTGCTCAACAGCGATGTCGTTGCCGTCACCGCTTGGCTGAAGTCGCAAGGCTTCACGGTCAACGGGGTCTATCCGAATAATCAGACCGTCGATTTCAGTGGTTCCGTGGGTCAGGTCAACCAGGCGTTCCACACCCAGGAACGACACTTCCAGTTGAACAACAACGATTACGTGGCCAACGCCACGGACATCAGTGTGCCGACGGCGTTGCAGCCGGTGATCATCGGTGTCGTTGGCCTGCATAACTACAGCCCGAAGCCGGCGATCGGATCTTCCAGGACCGCCGCCTGGAATCCGAAGACACACAAGTTCAACTTGCCACCCACGGCGACTTCGGCCGCCGTGGCCAAGGCCGGCCGGTTGCCGCAGGCGTTGCAGTCCGACGGCGTGCGCGGCCTGGTGCCGGATGATTTCTCCACCATGTACGGAGTTTCCACCATTCGCAAAAACGGTGTGACCGGCGCAGGCGTCACTATAGCCCTGGTTGAAGAGGGCAACATGTCGGCGACGAGCTGGAACAACTTCGTCACCCAGTTCAACCTCGGTAGCTACGGCGGCACGTTTGTCGAAGAACAGCCGGAGTTGAATGGTTCATCCTTCAATAACTGCCTCAAGCCGTTTTCTACCGTCTTCGGTGCAGACGATGATCTTGAGTCAGCGATCGACACCGAGTACGCCACCGCCATCGCACCAGGTGCGAATATCGTGGATGCCGCTTGTTACAACGCCTGGGCCGAGTATCCGCCGGCAGGGTTGCCGCCGATCCCGAATGTCTACGATGGTATGTATATCGCGGCAAACAACCTGGTCAATTCCATCACCATCGGCATCTACGGCGAGCAATACGCCGGACCCGACATTCTGAGCGCGAGCTTCGGCGTAGGCGAGGGTGAAACGACGGATCTGGACAAGGCCGAAGTCGATGCCTTGTGGGCGCAGGCCGATGCGGAGGGCACCTCGGTATTCGTGTCCAGTGGTGACTGGGGCTCAGTCACTGCGGGTATCGGTCTCGATCCCAACTCGCTGGCCACTTCAACTCACGTCACGGCGGTGGGCGGTACCGATCTGGCCGATACACTCGATGGAACCACCAGCAAATATTTTAGTGCAACTCCCAATGCGTCCTACGGCACCGCGCTGAGCTATGTGCCGGAGATCCCGTGGAATGAAAGTTGTGGTAACGGGGTGGTAGCCACGGCAGCCGGTTTCTCCGGTGCACCGGCTTATTGCGATTTCCTGCTGTCACTGGATCCGGAGGGTTATTACGTTACCGGTACTGCAAGCGGCGGTGGTGCATCGAGGGCCGATATCAAGCCGTCGTGGCAAACGCTGGTGTACGACACGGCACAGGATGGCGTGCGTGACATTCCGGACGTTTCACTGTTCGCGGGCTCATTCGACGGCAGCACCGTAACGGTCGTATGCACCAAGAATTATCCGTGCGAGCCGAATTTTACCACGCCGGTGGAACTCATCGAAGGCACTTCATTGTCCTCGCCGATGTTCGCGGGTATCCAGGCGTTGATCGATCAGGGTCTGGCGATGCGCGGATTGCCACAGGACCAGGGCAATGCTGCACCGGCACTGTATGCGATTGCCGCGCGGGAATACGGCGGTCCTACCAGCGCATCGCCAGCAAGCCTGGCGTCCTGCAATGCGGATAACGGCGCCACCGGCACCGGCAATTGCGTTTTCCACAACGTCACCAGAGGCACGATTTCCAGCGAATGTTTCCAGGAAGCGGGTGAAAGCCTCATCACGCCCAATTGCTACTTCATTGGAACGGCGGGAATTGCGCAGATCGGTCTGACGTCAAAGGAAGCCGAGCCGACCGACTACAACCCCGAATCGAAAGCCTATCGGGCTCGCCCGGGCTGGAGCTTTTCGTCGGGCCTCGGTTCGGTGAACGCCACCAACCTGCTGATCGCATGGCGGGCACTGGACAACGCGCCGCCAGCGGCTCCCCCGATGCCTTGATCGAAACCTGAATGGAGTGGGTCATTGCCTGGCGGTTGGAAGCCGCCAGGCTTTTTTGGTGCACGCCGCATTTAATGGGCACGCAGTATCCGCCGCCGCGTGATGAGATGGAGGCCCTGGCAACTTGCCGCCATTGACTATCCGGAGCGCCTCCTGTTCACTTCATGTCGATGGCCCATACTTGTCCGGGAAATGGTTCGGCTCGTGGGAGCAAGGGGCGATATGCCTGCGACGAAGCAAATGGATGCTAGGGCGCGCGCCTGGGACCATGATCAATACCCTGACGACGGCCCCTAATTGCGAGACCAAGATATGACATTGCTGGGCAAAGCAGTCCTTTCCGTTCCTTCGCAAAACGAAAGCCTGCGTCTGCTCCTTATCGAGGACGATGCGTTGTTGCGCGACAGGGTGCTCACGCCGAGGCTCAAACAATTCGGGTTCGAGGTGATGGCCATCGGCCACGTCGGCGAAATGGCGCAAGCCATCGAACGACGCACGCCAAATATCGTGCTGCTCGACATCGGGCTTCCCGACCATGACGGGTTCGAGATTTCACGAACCCTGCGAGCGCAGTTTTCCGATATCGGTATTGTGATGCTGACTGGGCGGTCCGATACAACGGACCGGGTGCGCGGCCTCAGCGAAGGTGCAGATGCGTATCTATCCAAGCCGGTGGAAATCGATGTGCTGGTGGCCACGCTGCACAGCGTCGCTCGTCGGCTCAAACTATCTTCATCGCCAGGCGCAATCCCCGGCACATGGAAGCTCGATTCGGATGACTGGCTGCTGCTTTCACCTTCTGGCGGCCGGGTGATCCTGAGCAAAACCGAGCGGCGCCTGCTTGAAGAATTGATGAAGCAGCCGAACCAGGTCGTTGTGCGCGATATTCTGATTGGAGCGATCAGCGATGACGTGGATGCGTTCGATCCGCACCGGCTGGATTCGCTGATCCACCGCTTACGCCGCAAGGTGCTGGCCTCCGTGGGTGAGCCGCTACCGCTGAACGCTGTTCACGGGCATGGTTACTTGCTGGCGATGAGCTGAGCCTCTCTCATCGCATCGGCATGCCTGCGGCCGGCAGCGCTGAAGACGCGAGCCAGAAGTGCCGAAGGGGAGAATGGTTTCGGTAGTCGCTCGTTGTACGTGTCCGCTGGATCGGTGGCCGAGCCATCGCTGTCCAGGTAAGCCGAAATGAGGATTGCGGGAACCGCTTGAAGATTCTGGCGCAATCGGCGTAGCAGTGACGCGCCGTCCGTATCGGGCATGCGGTAATCGCAGACCAGCACGTGCGGTGGCTGCCTCATTTGCTGCAGCAGGCGTTCGGCTTCGGCGCCGTTGGCCGCTTCGCTCACGTCGCAGCCGCCTTTTTCCAGCGCTGAAGCGAGCACGCCGCGCAGGCTGTCGTCGTCGTCGATCAACCAGACGCGCACGCGACCATCGGGCAGTGCCGCAGGTACTTCCACGCCAGTGGTGTCGGCCATCGGCAACTCGATGCGAAACGTGGTGCCGCCGCCGGGCGTGCCGTGCACGGTGATGTCGCCACTGGCGCGATGGATCAGACTGTAGACCACGCTGAGGCCAAGCCCGGTGCCGCGATCGACCGGCTTGGTGGTGAAGAACGGTTCGAAGACACGATGCACGATGTCCTCGGGGATACCGCTGCCGGAATCCTGGATCGATAGAACGACGGTGGATGCGTCGTGCGAGGTGACCGAGATCGTGCAACGGCCACCGTCGGGCATCGCGTCGCGGGCATTGGAGGCCAGATTGAGCAGGGTCAGTTCGAACTGGCTGCGATCGAAGCGTATTGGCAACTCGCCGCGTGGCGCTTCAATGGACAGATGGACGGAGTGTGGCATCAGCTGCCGTAGCAGGGGCTGGATGTCGCGTAGAGCAGAGATGGCATCGAAAGTCTCGGTGTGTGTCACGTCATGACGACTGAAGTTCAGCAGCTTGCTGCAGACGGCCGCACCTCGCCGGGCCGCGAGTTCCACGCCTTCCAGCGCATCGGCCATGGCCAGTACGTCCTCGTCGAGCACGGCCTCGGTATTCAGGCGATCCCGTTCCATCGCAAACCCCAGGATGATGCCGAGAACATTGTTCATGTCGTGCGCGATGCCGCTGGCAAGCTTGCCGACGGCATCCATTTTCTGGGCGTGCAGCAGTTGCTCCTGGGTGCGTTCACGCTCGGCAATTTCACGTTTCAATTGGTGCCGCTGCGCATTCGATTCATCGAGGCTTTCGCGCAACGCGCTGATGCTGCGGTCGATCACGATGGCAATCAGCAGATAGCTCATCAGCGCGCGGCAAGGGAAAGCAATGTAGCTTTCAAGGGCGATGCGCCATAGACGGGCATCACTGAAGATCTGCGGCGGGATCACCCCAATCGCGAAAACCAGGGCCAGCACACCGAAGGTGGTCCACAGCGCACGCCGTCCCAGCATCAGGCCGCTCAGCGTCAGCATGACGACGAGGGTCAGGTTGACGAAGTTTTCGTGATAGCCGAAGGCGCCATAGGCCAGCGCCGCGGATCCCAGCATCACACCTACATACAGAGACACGGCCGGGCGGAACCGGCCACGGCGGACCAGCCAGATGCCGACCCATGCCGCGAGCGTCATGGCGACATCCGTGGACAGGTCGATGGCGATGGCCACACGCGGCCCTGTGCGGGCCGTGTCGTAGAGCGTGTCCTTGAGGTAACTCCAGTTGAACAGCAGCAGGTACAGCTTGTTCAACGGCATCCGCAGGCCTTCGCACAACAGCAGTAACTGCAGGAAAACGCCGTTGCGATGATCGACCGGGTCGTCGATCGGGATGCGCTGGAACCAGGCAAGCAGTCGCTGAAACATTGGCACAGGTACTCCGGTGGCCTTGCAAACGTCCGGGCACCTTCCGTGTGCGGGCATGTTGGTATTTCAGTACGCGTCGAATGCCAATAAAAATTTAGACGTCTAAATCTTGATGAGAATTAGGTGATCTTACGACTATAAAGCCGTGTGTGACTAACCCCGGCCGCTGACTTAAGCTCCGAGGGTCGTGAAGCCATCGGCGGATGGACATCAGCGGAGCCAGTGCTCGTTGACGGGGACAGTCAGAACTTCAACTCATCGTTCGTTCTCTAGTGGGGAAACACATGTCAAAAAACAGGCCTTCACCGTGGCTGGCGGGAGCAGTCATGGCATTTACAGGGATACTGTCGGCAGGGGCGCACGCCGCTTCCGCCACGACCAGCGTTCCCGCCTACGCACCTGATACGGCGCGCATTACCGTCGCGATCGACAATTCGAAACTCGCCGCAGTGACGGGTAGCAAGCCCGCGCTGGCCGTGCCGAAATACGACACTGGCGCGTTGTCCCCGACGCTACCCATCCATAATGTGACGCTGCTGCTGAAGCGCAGCGCCACCAAGCAGGCGCAGTTCGAGGGCTATCTGGCCCAGCTGACCACGCCCAGTTCGCCGTACTTCCATCACTGGCTGACTGCCACGCAGATCGGCACCATGTTTGGTCCGGCTTCCTCGGACATCGGTAAGGTTGAGCAGTGGCTGCAGTCGCAGGGACTGCACGTTGGGTCGGTGTCCCCAACGGGCATGATGATCAGCTTTTCCGGCACGTCGGCCGCGATCGGCCAAGCGTTCCACACGACGCTGCATAGTTACACGGTGAACGGTGAAAAGCATTTCGCCAATGCCAGCGAGCAGCAGATTCCGGCCGCGTTGGCCTCCGTTGTAGATGGGGCAGCGTCGCTGGGCAACTTCTTCCCCAAGCCGCAGCACACCGACGTTGGCACCGTGACCCGCGACAAGAAATCCGGCAAGTGGAAAACGGTGGCGCGGGCCAAGGGCGCCCCGCAGATCACTGTGCCACCGGGCACCGTCGATCCTCAGATAACGTATGACGTCGCACCGCAGGATTTCAACACGGTCTACAACGTCACGCCGTTGTGGAATCGCAGCACCCCCATACGTGGCGCGGGTCAGACCGTGGCCGTACTGGAGCGCACGGATGTACTCCCGGCGGACGTGCAGACGTTTCGTACAGCGTTCTTGCCGGCGGGAGCGGCAGGCACGGTGAGCTATATCAATCCGCTGCAAGGTTCGGGCGACACCAGCTGTCCGGATCCGGGCACGAATGGCGATGAGGGCGAGGCCGCGCTGGATACCGAGTGGATTGGCGCCGCAGCGCCGGATGCGAGCATCGTGTTTGCCTCGTGCGATGACAGCCAGAGTGCGACGTTCGGACCGTTCACTGCTGCCCAGAACTTGCTCAGCGGTTACTCCACGCCGATGCCCACCGTGTTCAGTCTGAGCTACGGCGATTGTGAAGCGAATGGCTTCGTCGACGGCACCGCCGAGCAGGCGGGTGATCTTTGGTCGCAGGCAGCCGCCGAGGGTGTGACTGTGTTCGTCTCTACCGGCGACGCCGGTTCCGCCGCTTGCGACCAGAACGAAACGGCGGCCTACCAGGGCATCACCGTCAACGGCATGGCTTCGACGCCGTACAACGTGGCTGTGGGTGGCACGGACTTCAACGACTACAACAACGATGCACAGTACTGGAGTTCATCGAACTCCGCGCTGTACGGTTCCGCGTTGAGCTACATCCCGGAGCAGACCTGGAACACCTCTTGCGCCAGCAACACGCTGGACGCCTTACTCGGTTACAGCGATGGCGTGACGGCGTGCAATAGTCCCGCGGGTCAGCAATTCCTGAATACCACCGGCGGCGGTGGTGGCGCCAGCAACAACTGGTTCCAGCCCCCATGGCAGATCGGGATTTACGGTGCGAGTACTTACGGTACCCGGCTGATCCCCGACGTCTCATTGTTCGCGGCCAACGGGCTTTACGGACACGCGCTGGTGTTCTGCATGTCCGATCCGAATCAGGGCGGCACCACCTGCGACTACACCAACCCGGACGACGTCCTGTTCAACAGCGCCGGTGGCACATCGTTCGCGGCACCGGCGATGGCCGGCGTGCAAGCGCTGATCAACCAGGTGGAGGGTCAGAGCAGCGGCAATATCCTGCCTGCGCTGTACAACATCGGCTTCAAGGAATACGGCACCCTCAACTCGCCGAACACAGCGATGCTCGCGGCCTGCAATTCCACCAATGGCACGAGCGTCGGCGCCGGCTGCGTCTTCAACGACATTACCGTCGGCACGATCGATGAGCCTTGCTACGAAGGCACCAACGATTGCTACACCGGCAAGGCCCCGAACGCCTACGGCGTGCTGAGTGCAGGCGGCAACGATCAGCTTGATCCAGCGTGGGCTACCGGCGCTGGTTACAGCATGGCCACGGGTCTGGGCAGCATCAACGCCACCAATCTGGTGAATGCCATCACGACGTTCTATGCGCCGTTCAAGAACGGCTACGTTGCACCTTCCGACTATCTGTCGGCAGCGAATGAATCGCAAGGTGACGGATTCAGCGATATTGCCGTGCAAGAGCCCTCCAAGGCGGGAGGGCTTACCAACGGCAACTTCCTGCAGCTGGGGATGAAGGGTTCAATCGCCATGATCAATGCTTCGCAGGCCATGGCGGCGGGCTATTCGATCAGCGCCATCGGCAATTTTTTCACCCCCGCCTCAAGCTCCTATTCCCGCGATATCGACAGTCTGGCCGTCACCGGCCCGGGCAATCAGCTCTACGTCATGTTTTCGGATGGGCTCGGCGGTGCCGCCAACTACTACCAGGGTCAGGTCGGTGACCCGTATGCGGCTGGATGGGCGGTTGCCGGTGCCGGTAATTTTGACAACGCCGGTTCGGACGAATTGTTCCTGGCAAACACCCAGACCGGGCAGATCCAGTGGCAGACGTTGAGTTACCGCTACTTTTTTATCCTGGGTCAGGCGCACTACTTCTTCAACTCCACGTTCTCCCCGGTGCTCAGTGGTCCGGCGGGTTTTGTGCCGCGTCTTGCTGACGTCAACGGTGATGGCTACGCCGACATCGTTTGGACCAGTCCGACCGCCACCAACAACACCGTCTACCTGTCGATCAATAACCAGCAGGGCGGCTTCGTCACGACGCAGATCGCTGATCGCCCGGCCGGCTTCACTCTGTTTGGTGCGGGCGACGTCGCAGGCAGTGGTGTGACCTCGCTTTTCTGGACCAACCCTACTGCCAACAAACTGACTCTTTGGAACATGGACGGTGCCACCATAGCTTCCCAGCAGACGCTGGCGGTTCCGGCGGGCTATGTCATGGCTAGCATCGCGGACTACGATGGTGATGGTCTGGCCGATATCCTCTGGTCCTCCCGGTTGCAGGTTGGCAACACATCTCTGGGACGGGCCAGCCTCGTTGAATGGCTCAGCAACGGAAGCGGTGGCTTCAATGCACAGGTCGTGGCTGACCTCGACGGCAAGCCCGTGACAGTGGCACCGGATGCGCTGATCCAGGCCAACCGTCTGCAGGGCGGCAGGGTTACTTCGGGTGTTGATACCTCGGTGGGTATCAGTCACTAAGCCGGCAGTGCGCATGCAAGTCTGAGTACGAGAAGGAGCCGGGCAGGCAATCGCCCGGCTCTTTTTTTCCTCGGAGAGATTGGCTGAGGTATTGAGGAGTTTTACTCGCGACCGTATGGCGTCGGCTGCAGCCGCTGATGCCGGTGGTTTGACTTCCCCCTCGGGTTTTCAGCGTGTACGGATTCTGAACGCAGGATCCTGCACTGGCTAACGGAAAGACCAGCGTCACATGGCCACGCTTCAATTCTGTAGGGCTGTGGCGCTATGCGTCTGCTGCAGGGGAGCACTGGATAGGTTGGACAGCCGGATGCTGCTCGGGAAGGGTGGTGACCATGGATCGCATGGACTGCGTCTCAACTGTTTTCCACATCAAAAGGACTTAGACATGAAAGATCGTTGCGGGTTATCCGTTGCCGTCAAGGCTGCACTTTTTTCCGCTGTATTCGGCGTCGGCAGTTTCGGCATTGCTGCACCGGCATTCGCTGGTGAAACCAGTGAAGCCACCACTCCTGTCACGCAGACGCTGGTCGTCGAGCCGGACCAGGGCATGACGCCCATCTACAACCTGATCCAGTCGGCCAAGTCCAGCATCGACATGACGATGTACGAACTGGTCGATACACAGGCTTCGGGCCTGCTTTGCACGGCCGCTGAAAACGGCATCGCCGTGCGCGTGATCCTCGATCAGAACCTCGAAATGAGCAACAACCAGGCGGCCTACACCCAGCTGAAGGGCTGCGGTGTGAACGTGGTCTGGGCATGGACGAAATACGCTGCCACGCATCAGAAGACCATCACCATTGACGACACCACCAGTGCGGTGATGACGCTCAACCTGACCAGCCGCTACTACAGCACCACGCGCGACTTCGCGTTGATCGAGAACGATGCCAACGATGTCGCCGCGATCGAAAGCACGTTCAACGCCGACTTCAAGGCTCAGACGATCACGCCGCCGGTCGGTGATGATCTGGTGTGGAGCCCGACCGTGTCCAAGACCGATCTGGTCAACCTGATCAATGGGGCGAAGGACAGCCTGCTGATCGAGAACGAGGAGATGAGCTACAGCACCATCGTCACCGCGTTGGAGAATGCCGCCAAGCGCGGCGTCAAGGTGACGGTCTGCATGACCAACGACGACAACGACTACGAGAGTGAATTCGAGGCGCTCACGAAAGCTGGTGTGAAGATCAGTACTTATCCGGATACCGCTACCGGGTTTTACGTTCATGCCAAAGTGATCGTGGCTGACTACGGCACCTCGACCGCGAAGGCTTTCCTGGGCTCGGAGAACTTCTCCTCAGCCTCTCTGACGGAGAACCGGGAACTCGGGCTGATCACCACTACCGCAGCCATCCTGACCCAGCTCAATGCCACGCTAAACAGTGACTACGCGGCTGGTACGCCCTGGACCAAGTCCTAACTCCTCGTCGAAGCGCACGGTGCTGCTTCGGCACCCGCGGGAAAGGCTAACTTGGCAATCCTCAAAACTGCACATGAGGCGATGCGTAAAACCCGTCTTCCCATCGAGGTGCGGACTGCAACGTCGTTTTTCGCGTGTTGCAAGCACCTATTTCGTCACGAACAACCCCACTGTCAGTGCAATGCCGATACAGACGATAGCGATGCGTAGCACCTTCTCGTTGATCCTGTGCAATAGGTGAGCGCCGATCTGGCCACCAACGATCGCAGGGACGGCCACGCAGGCGATCAACGACCAAGGAAGCACGCGAGCCTGCGCCATGAAGATCACCACGGCTGAGGCGTTCATCACCCCCGCCAACACGTTCTTGGTGGCACCGGCTACGCGCACGCTCAGGCCTGCTGCGGTGAGCGCGGCCAACATCAGGATGCCGATACCGCCGCCGAAGTAGCCGCCATAGATGGCGATGCAAAACTGCACAACCATCGCGGGGTGTCTGCCCAAGGCTGGTTTGGCGCCGTGGCCAGGTGGCTTTCTGAAAAAGCTGCCCCAGGCGAATACGATTGTGGCAAACAAAACGAGGTACGGTACGAGCTGGGTAAACACGCTGACCGGTGTCACCAGTAGCAGCACCGCTCCCAACGCGCCGCCGAGCAGGCTTATCAAAAGCAGCGTGCGGAACGACAAGCCCTCTGCACCCGCAACGTCAGCGCGACCCGCTAGCCCCGTAGTCACCTGACCAGGGAAGAGGGCGATAGTGGAGGCGATATTCGCCATGCGAGGATCAAGCCCGGCGAACAACAGCGCCGGAAACGTGAGAAAGGATCCCCCTCCAGCCAATGCGTTTTGCACGCCGGCAGCGAACGATGCAAGGATCAGCAGCAGCAACGACCATGTCAGGTGCATACGAACTCGTCTACTGAAGGCACTTCGCTGCGCAAGGTCGTTTACATCGATCGCTTTGCGAGGCGCTCGTGCGGGCTGCGCGGTCAGTGTGGACTGACACGAGGCAGTAGAGCGGCAAAATAGCACGAAGATGGCACCGCTCCAGTCCATGCAGCCACCTCGGCTTCATTGCATAACTCCGACTACTCCTGAACATCATCAACACGATGGCTCGACGTGGGGGCATAATGGGGGCATCATTCCAATAGTTCCAAGCTGCCCCCACGGAGTCCCTATGCCACTTGCGGACAAAACGATTCTGAAAGCGAAGCCGGAAAGCAAGGCAAGGAAGCTCTTTGACGGGGGTGGTTTGTATATCGAGATCGCCCCCAGCGGTGGCAAGTTGTGGCGTCTGAAGTATCGTTTCGATGGGCGGGAGAAGCGGTTGGCGTTTGGCAGCTATCCGGACATCAGCCTTGAGGCTGCCCGTGAAAAAAGGGACTTGGCCCGCGCCATGCTGGCGTCGGGTGTCGACCCGGGCGAACATCGCAAAGCAGAGAAAGCCGCCGACCGGGAGCAGCGCCTGGGCCATCGGCAACCCTCAACCAAACGCGATTTGCGTTCGCCTGGAAAACTGGGGTTTGGATCCAATGGCCAGCGTCCTCTGGAGCCACTTGGCATCGATGAGTTGGAGGAGCGTGCTTATCGCGCCCTTCTCACCCAAGGCATAGCGACCGCCAAAGAGATTGCAGTGACGCTTGCCCTGACGCCACGCAGGGCGCAGCTACTGCTCGACGGCATAGAATCCAAAGGGCTGGCATCGCATTCGCCGGAGCGACCTCGACGTTACATTGCCGTGCCGCCAGAGCTTGCCATCGAAGCACTCGTCGGCCAGCGTCAAGTCGTTCTTGAGCGTGCACGTTCGACGATACCCGAATTAAAAAGGCAGGCTGCAAGTTCAAAGAGTGCCAAAGCTCCAGAACAGCCTGTGGAGGTGATTACTAACCCCGCCGCTCTGGGGCAGATCCTGGCTCAGTTGCGTCAAACAGTTCAGGAAGAGGTAATCGGCTTCCAGCGTGCACCCTGGCTTTACAGCAAGGACGCCAAGCGGCCGGAAATGCGCCCAGGCGTGCGCAGACGAAGCATCTCCGATGCCGGATACATCGCCCTACCGGGCGCACTGGTAAAGCTGCGCTCCGAGGTCGAAGGGGGCGAAGAGGCAAGAATTTTTCCGGTCTTGCCCATCAAGATGTTTGCGGTGGACCGACGAATCGCCCTCATTCCCCTGAGTGTCGCGAATCAGGGAGGAGCCACTTTGCTGGTCAGGGCTCCTTCATTGCTCGATGCACTTTACGAACTCTTTGAAATGACCTGGAGCCGAGCCACACCCATCGCGTTTACCCGAACGGGAGCCATGGAGGAGGGCAGGCCCGACATGTCGACTTCGGAGGCCGCCGCGCAAATGATTCCGTTGTTGGCGGCAGGGCTGAACGACAAGGCCATCATTCACGAAACCGGGATATCCATTGCGACACTGAATAGGCGTGTTGTCGAGCTCATGAGGCGCTTCAACACCCGGACGCGGTTTCAGTTGGGTTGGCGCGCTGCGCTGGACGCATTTCCAGAACGACTGGGGGCACCTACGCAGCGTAAACGATAGCGCCTCCGCCGAAGAAGCCAACACAACTCCACTCTCTTGGCGCCAGCGTTGCCGTCGCGGTCTATCGTGTGATGTATTTTCATCACAGAGTTAAATACATCATCATTTTCTATTGATGAGCCAATGCGTTGAGCAGACACTCGGTGTGTGCCTCGAGGAGAGTCGCTGTCTGATGGGGGCCTCTCGTTCGAACGCATGCATCTGCCTCGCCACATGGGGAAAGTCGGAGAGCAGAGATGCATCTGCAGGCGTTGCTGCGGATGACGGGTGGCCGGAACGGAAGCCATCACACGTCGGAGACACCTGAAACATACATGGGTCGCCATGCAGTGGGCACCGCTAACGCGGCGCCACTCAAAGCAGCGGTTCACGCAAGCGAATCAGGTAACTATCAATTTTGATCAACTTTCGATGGGGTTCGTCATGAAGCAACTCTCTTTCATTCTCAGCGCGGCCATTGCCACAGCGTTGAGCGCACCTGGTTTGCTGCAAGCGCAAGCGACGACTGTCGTTTCAGCGCCCGCTGGCACCCACTCCAGTGAAGCACCGCGGATCACGCAGACAATTACGAACAGCCGCTTGGTGACAATTCCGCAAACGCATCTCCGCGGCATGGCCCAGGCAGCTTCGAGTGCGTTGTTGTCAGGCTCGACCTCGATGAGCCATCTTCAACTGATCCTGCATCAGAGCGCGCTGCGCACTGCAGAAATGGCGGCCCAGATCGCCAATCAACACAATCCCAAGTCCGCGCAATTTCAAAAGTGGCTGACACCGCAGCAGTTTGGTGAAGCGTTTGGCGTTGTTGATGCCGACATCGCCGGCTTGACATCGTGGCTGACTGCGCAGGGTTTTACTGTCAATGGCGTTTACCCCAACAAGATGCAGATCGATTTCAGCGGCACGGCGTCGCAGGTTAATCAGGCCTTCAATACACAGGAAACCGTATACACGCTCAAGAACGGCAGCCGTTACCTGAGCAATTCCGGCGATATCAGCGTACCGGCCGCATTGCAGCCGGTCATTGCCGGAGTGATGGGACTGAGCGAGGCACCGTCGACGAAAACGCCCGCGCCCAACCCGGCAACATGGAACCCGGCCACTGGCCGCTTCGACCTGACGGGTACAGCTGCGGCACAGGCGCATGCGATGGCGGTGGGCCCAGGCGGCCTTCGTGGAACCAGGGGGCTGGTACCCAACGATCTCGCCAAAATGTATGGCGTATCCACCATCCGCAACAACGGCGTGACCGGTAAGGGCATCACCATCGCCCTCGTTGAAGTTGCTCCCGCATTGCCGGGTGACTGGAGCAATTTTGTCACCCAGTTCAGTCTGGGCGCCTTTGGCGGCAACTTCACTCAGATCACGCCTCAGATAGGCACCCTCAACAATTGCTACGGCGGCGTGCAGAGCGATCCGCCGAATGAAGACTATACGTCGGCAGAAGACCTGGAGGCGGCCACGGCGATCGCCCCAGGGGCAAATATCGAGGTCGCCTACTGTTCGAGTTATACGAGCACGTTCGACCCGGCCACTCCGAACGTCTATGGAGGCCTTTTCATCGCGACCACCAATCTGGTCAATGGAGATAGTCGCCCGGACATCGTAAGCATCAACTACCCGGGTTATTACGCCGAGGACGAAACCGATAGCGCCAGCAAGACAGCGATCGATCTGGTGACGGCACAAGCCGATGCCGAGGGCATATCGGTGTTCACTGGCACGGGTAGTTCTGGAACCAACGCGGATTTCACTGGTGGCCAAATAAATGCGGCAGGCCCATCGGTCGCCTCCATCGCAAGCTCGCCTTACGTTACGGCAGTGGGCGGGACCGATCTTGCCGATGAGTTGGATGGCACCACGAGTGAATACTTCAGCAGCACGCCCAACGCCGTGTACGGGACTGCACTGGGTTATGTACCGGAGATCCCCTGGAATGCTTCCTGCGGCAATGGCGTGGTAGCTGTGGCCGACGGCTTTTCAAGCGTGCTCAGCTTCTGTGAGTTTTTGCTGGACCGGGACCCGAACGCCAATTATGTAACGTCGATAGCCACCGGTGGCGGTGCCTCCGTGGTGGACAGCAAGCCTGCATGGCAGCGCCTCGTCTACAACGCGGCGAAGGATCAGTCGCGCGATGTACCGGACGTATCGCTTTTCGGTGGCTCCTACGCCGGTGACACCGGCATCATCATTTGCGCGGGTTACAACCCATGCACGCCGAACTTTGCTAGCCCCTCATTGCTGATCACAGAAAATTCACTGTCGGCGCCGATGTTCGCGGGCGTCCAGGCATTGATTGATCAGGGTATTGCAATGCGCGGTCTGCCGGCGGACCAGGGGAATGCCGCACCGACACTGTATGCGCTGGCCGCGCAGGAATACGGTGGCCCCAGTGGGCCGGCTCCGGCAAGTCTTGCCGCATGCAGCGCCGACAACGGTGATACCGGTACGGCGAATTGTGTCTTTCACAACACCACGCGCGGCTCGATTTCCACGCAGTGCGTAAGCTTCGACGGCGGACAAGACACCCCCAACTGCTATTTCTACAAGACGGTCGACCCTTATGGGTATGGCAACGAGACCGTGGGGTTGACCACGATCGATGCGGCTCCCACGACGTACGGGGTGAGCAACAAGGCCTATGGAGCCCAGCCCGGCTGGAGCTTCGCTACGGGTCTGGGTTCGGTGAATGCCACGAATCTATTGATCGCCTGGCGAGCATTTGTTGGCGCGCCAGCCGCGTCCCCCCAATAAGACCGATACGCTCGGCCATCCATCTTTGATCGATCCATCTTTTGAGGTTTCATCATGAAACATCGGCATTTCATATTGAGCGCGTCCATTGCTGCAGCACTTGCCAGCGCCTCCGGCATCTCGTTTGCGCAGTCACCAGCTTCAACCAGCAACGCGCTTGCGGGCATCAGCCTTTCGGAGGCACCGCGAGTCACGCACGCTGTGGTCAACAGTGACGCTGTCCCGGTGGCAAAGACCCATCTTGGCGTCGTCGCCCAGGCAAAATCCAGCACGCCGCTTGCTGGCTCGATGACCATGAATCATCTGCAACTTGTACTCAAGCCCAGTGCGTTGCGCCAGGCTGAAATGGAGCAGCTGATTGCCAACCAGCACAATCCACAATCTCCCAAATTCCAGCAGTGGCTGACGCCTCAGCAGTTTGGCCAGGCGTTCGGCGTTGTCGATAGCGACATTGCGGCAGTAACAGCTTGGCTGACTTCGCAGGGATTTACCGTCAACAACGTCTACCCGAACAAAACGCAGATCGATTTCAGCGGCACCGCAGCGCAAGTCAACCAGGCGTTTCATACCGAGGAGGCCGTTTACACGATCCAGGGCGTCAAGCACCTCGCCAACGCCACGGATATCAGTGTCCCGACGGCTCTGCAGCCCGTGGTGGCCGGCGTCATGGGTCTCAATGATTTCCACGCCACAGCGTTCCACAAGAAGTCGAATATTGCCCAGTGGGATGCTTCGAAGAAAAAATATTTTCCCGTAGACAAAACTGCGTCGACCGCCGCAAAGCCCATCGGTCAGGCGGTAGCCTTCTCGGAAGGTCAGCGCGGCCTCGTGCCAAACGACATGGCCACGATGTACGGGATCCGCACCCTTCGCAACAACGGTGTCACCGGCAAAGGCATCACCATTGCCGTGGTCGAAGACAACGACATGGTGCCCGGTGACTGGTACAACTTTGTCGGCGTCTTCAATCTCGGCCAGTACGGCGGCACATTCGCGCAGGTCAACCCGGCGCCGGCGAGTGGTCCAAACAACTGCTTCGATCCGAATGCCGTGTTTGGCTTCAGCGGTGACGATGGAGAGACGCTGCTCGATGCCGAGTGGTCAACAGCGATTGCGCCTGGTGCAAATATCGAAGTAGCCTCCTGTTCCGATATCACACCGGACTTTTCGTCTGCCACGTCCAATTTCTTTGGCGGCGTATTCATCGCCGCGACCAACCTGATTAACGAGCCAAGCGGTCGTCCCGACATCATCAGCGCCAGCTACGGCTACGGTGAACAACTCACCGACAGCGCCAGCAAGACGGCGATCGACCTGATGTGGGCGCAGGCGGATGCAGAAGGCATCTCGGTATTCGCAGCCACCGGCGACTCTGGTTCCAACCCGAGTTTCAACGGCGGCATCATTAACGGCGAGCAAGGTAACACCGCCGTGGATGCCAGCTCATTCGCCACCTCGCCGCACGTTACCGGCGTGGGCGGCACCGATCTTGCCGATGTGCTCGACGGCACCACCAGTCAGTATTTTGCGTCCACACCCAGCGTGGTCGGTGGCTCGGCGTTGTCGTATGTGCCGGAAATTCCGTGGAACGAGTCCTGCGGCAATGGCGTCGCCGCCAAAGCCGCCGGTTTCGACAATGCCGTTGCGTTCTGCACCTTCGATCTGAAATACGATCCCGCCGGCTTTTACGTGACGTCCGAGGCTGGCAGCGGTGGCCCGTCCGCCGTGGATGCCAAGCCGGCATGGCAGAGCCAGATCTACAATGCGGCTCCGGATCTGTCACGCGACCTTCCCGATGTGTCGCTGTTTGCGGGCTCCTATGGTGGTTACACCTGGGTCATTACCTGCACATCCAGCAATCCGTGTGCGCCTGGTTTCAATGAACCGACTGCCCTCAGTGGCGGCACCTCATTGGCGTCACCAATGTTTGCGGGGATTCAGGCGCTGATCGATCAGGGAGTGGCCGCGCGTGGCCTGAACCCGGATCAGGGTAACGCCGCTCCCACGCTCTATGCGCTGGCTGAACAGGAGTACGGCAATTCGACCGGCAAGGCGCCAGCCAGCCTGGCCACTTGCAATGCGGACAATGGTGCGACTGGGACCGGCAGTTGCGTATTTCACAACGTCACGCGCGGCTCCAACTCCACCGAATGCTTTGAGCAGCAGGGCACGTTTACCACGAGCAACTGCTATTACTTCGATACGGTTGCCCCATACGGAGCAAACATTCCAGCCATTGTGTATCAAATCGGACTCACCACTACGGATGCCTCCCCAACCGGTTACTCGATGAGCAACAAGGCCTATGCGGCGCAGCCGGGCTGGAGCTTCGCCGCGGGCCTTGGTTCCGTGAATGCCACCAATCTGCTGATCGCGTGGCGGGCTTATGTCAAGGCGCCCCCTGCACCCTGAATGCTGTCGACTTATCGGGCGACAAAGTTGGTGGTGCGTAGTTACCTGGCGGCGGGATGCCGCCAGTTTTCTTGGCGCATGTTCCCGAATGTGCAGAAGCAAACGGGCCCCGGCTGTATACGCCCGGGCTCAGGTTCACTCTGATGCTTTGAGGGGGTATTGGAGAGTAGTAAAGCTCGATATGGATTGCGGTGATGGTTCCGGCTATCTCCTGAACACCATCAACACGATCTCCAGCATGATCAGGAGAACCACCGAAATCTCGAGCAATTCGGTGCGTCGGCTCGACGCCTCCTCATACAGAGCGGCATAGGTATCGCGGATGATCGCAAGTTTGCGGTCGACTGATTCGCCCAGTGCCGGAACACGAAATAGCCCGAGGGCTGTGCTGTATACACGGGCCAGGTAAACGTCCTCGGTCACCTGCAGGGCGTTATCCACTCGCTCGGTAAGCTCGGTGACTTCGGCGACCAGCGTGTAGAGGCGTCGCGCCAAGTGCGCGAATCGACGTGAAGCAAACAGCGACATGGCGCCGTGCGCGTTTTCCACGCGGTCGTACATGCGTGGAAGCTCATCATCCAGCAACGTGTCGTAGTATCGAAACTCGACCAGCTGGGCGTTTGCCACTTCGATGACATCGGCCACATCGGTGTCACGTCGCGGCTCGTAGATGAAAGCCCTATCCCATGTGAGGACAACCATGTCGTCCGCGTAGTAGGAAAAGCTGCGCGCGAGGAGTTCCCGGTTGGATGCTGGGGACAGGGCGCGCTTCTCGCCCGACAGCAGTGCCGCGAGGTCCACGCGGTTGCGCAGTTCCGTTGCATCCAGCGGCTCGCTGAATGCGTGCACCGTTCCGATGAGATAGTCCTCGTCGAGCGAGGTATCCAGCGCGGGACGATCGAGCGCAGGCAGGATGACCTCGCAAACACGAGCGAGCAGGTTCGTCCAGAACGTGGTGGACGTCGGCCCGACGGCACGATCCAGCGCATCGAAATCGGCGACGAAGGCGTCCCACGTCTGGTCCGCCACTGTGACCCGCGCGGCCAGGGCAGCCACACCGAAGTCATACAGTCGCACCGATAGTTCGGCGGTCACTTCGCGGTCGCCTAACGTCAACAGCGTCGATCCAAGCGCCAGCTGCAAGGGTGCCACGCCAAAGTTGAGTGCTTTGGGCGGCGTGCTGGTCAGTTGGGCCCGGCTGACCTTGCCGCTTTCACGCATCGCCCAGAGGGACTCGGCCTGCACAAGGTCGATGGTGTAGGCGATATCGAAGAGGCGCAGTGCGGCAACTTCCCCGGACCTGACTGCCAAGCCTATCGAGTCCACGTTGGCCGCTCCTTCGATATGAACATCGTCAGTGTAATCCACGGGTGTGACAGAACGGTCCGGTGATGCGGCGGTGATCAAGCAGTGCTTCTTGCCGCTCGTCTGCGCATTGCGATGACTGGCATGACAAGAACCCCGATTCCGTCAAGGATGGCATGCACGACGATACAGGCCCAGAGATTTTGGGTGAACGTAAAGAGAAGCGTAATAACGAGTGCGGAGACAAAAACCGTGACAAGGTGAGCAAGCCCCCAGCGCAAATGACCAAGCGTGAACGCAGCGATCGAGAGAACGCAGGCTAACCCGACGCTACCGAGCAGATGTTGACCTACACCGATGGCGTAGCCGCGAAACAGCACCTCCTCAGTGACAGCCGCCGTCACTACCACGAAGCATCTATGGCTGAATGGCAGGCGCAAAAGATTTCTCTGCAGCTCGAGCTGTTTCGGCGGAGCGGCACCCCATTTGCCTCGCACGGATACATAAGCGCTGAGCACAACAAACAGGATCGCTGCGGCAAGAATAGCCAGACCCATACTTTGCCATGTGGGCCATTCCAAGCCGACACGCACGCGCCAATCCTCGCTGTTTGCGGCAGCGATGGCGAGCACAGCTGCAGCAGCTATCCATAGGGTGAGACGTGGAACCGGTGAAAATTGATTGAAACCCAGCCACCTGAAAAACAAAATCAAAAGTTGCGAGCCGAAAAGCGCTACAAAAAGGCCAAGGTATAGAAGCTGCGGCATGGGATACCTTCTTATCCGGTGGTAATGACGGCCGCGGTCGTTACTTTGTCCTCGCGGACCGCTCCGGGAGAGTGACGATGGATACGGTTCGCGGTACTTGATTCCTGGCGCGCCCACGTTTCGCAAACTGCTGAATGAGCGCCTGCAGCTCTTTCATGAAGTTGGCGAATTCCTTCGATCCTGCGTTGAAAGTCACCTGCAGGTAGTGGACGTCATCGCGCACCACGTCGACGTCATCGGCACGCATGTAGCGGCCAAAGTCCTCAAGTAGCGAAGCAACAAAGACCGAGAAATATTTCATATGGGTTTCCGGGTCGATCGCGCCGATGTCTTCCGGAGCCACCTTTCCAGTATGGGGATGGAGCCGGTAGGTGCGTTCCAGGGCGCCACGCACGGGTGTTTCCGAAGCGACGACCAAGGCGCCGGCTTCGACCAACTGCTTCACGTGTCGGTAAAGCGTCGCTTGTGGGACATCGTCAAGCCTTTGCGCCAGGTCCCGAGCAGTCAGTGCCGCACCCCCTACAAACGCGCGCACGATCCTCATGCGTATCGGGTGTAGCAAGACGTCGATGGTGGGCCTTTTAGTCAAGGAGGACGCTACCGTTATCATGTTTGATAAAGGTAGCTCAAGGTTCTGGACAAGGTCAAGCGGGTGCCGGGATGAGCCGATCAATCTCGTGTACGTGACCGTCGATATCGCCTTCGGATGAGCTTCACGATACCCACGCACAGTGCGATCAAGCACAATGCAATCACTGCGATGATCAAATAGGTATGGCGTGTGGCGAACCTTGCTGTCCAGTAGAGGCGGTTGATGCGCCGTAGATCGCTTACATCCGGAACCGACCCTGGTGCGATGGTTTCGCCCAGCAGCATCGCTTGCGGATTCGACGTGGTGAATGCTGGCCAGGCAGGCAGTCCAGCCCCGTTGGGATTACCGGATTTCGCGAAGTTGGTCCAGTACGTCGACATGGCCGATGCAAGCCGACGATCCGCCGGCGTCCACGGCAATCCCTGCTGATCAAGATGGTCAAATGCGTAGGGCATCTCCATGCCATGGCTGGCGCCCCAGCCAAAGTACTTGTGGCCAGGCCGGTAGGGCGAGCTCTGTGTAAACCGGTAGAGATAGACCAGGCGTTTGCCTGTGTCTGCTTGCAGGCGCGCCCATGCCCACATGTCCCAGCCAAACCGCATTTCGCCCTCGAACGTCACGAAGGCCGCGCGCGCTTGCTCGTCGTCAGCCACCGATCCGGGACCAATCAGTGACACGATCGGGTGGGAGAAGTCGTTATCGAGCACCTTGTGAAGATTTGCCGCCGTGATCGTTTGGTCGGCGAGAAACAGCTGGCCTTCGCGCGCGTTTGAGCCAATCAGGAGATCAACATCGTTTTGTTGGCCCTCACGGTAAGCGTCGTACGGAGCCCGCGACAAAGCGTAGCCGTCGATGATCAGGTGCGGATTGAAGCGGGTCTTGATCACGTCCTCTGCCGGCATGGCGCGCAGATCCTCCAGTGAGCGTGCGCCGCTCTTGGCAACAAACGCCTTACCGTCCTGTTCGGCATCGACCAACTTGAAACCAGGAGCAAGATCGACCGGCTCGAACAATCCACCGCTCTCGCCGATGGCGCGCTGGAACAGACCCTTGGCCAGCGGTGAGGTCGTCAGCGCGCTGATCGAAATCGAACCGGACGATTGTCCGAACACGGTTACACGTGCGGGGTCGCCGCCGAATGCGCCGATGTTGCGATGGACCCAGCGCAATGCCGCGAGCTGGTCGAGCAGGCCATAGTTTCCGGATACATGTTGCGGCGATTCGCGACTCAGATCGGGATGCGCCAGAAATCCCAGCGCACCAAGCCGATAGTTGGCGGTGACCACAATGACGCCCTTGTTTGCGAGCATATCGCCCGCGTACAACGGTGTTGACGCCGACCCGTTCATCAGGCCGCCGCCATAGATCCAGACCATGACGGGCAGGGGGCCGCCGGATGCATGTGGCGGCACCCAGATGTTGAGGTACAGACAGTCCTCGCTCATGCGTTCTGGCGGCGCGTCCTCGGGGTACGAACCGTGCTGCATGCAGATCGGCGCAAACTGGTTGGCCGATCTGATACCTGACCATGCCGCCGGCGCTTGAGGAGCGCGCCACCGCAGGGGCCCGATCGGCGGTGCTGCGAAAGGTATGCCCCTGAATACGAGTACGCTGTTCTCTTGCACACCTTCGAGCAGGCCGCTATCGATGCGGACAGGCGTGGCAACCGAAACCGATGAGCCAAGGGAGGCAAAAACGGCCAGGCACAACAACGTGCGACACACGAAATGACGCCTCCAGCCGCTACTGCGCGGGCGGCTACCGGCGCGGACGGATGTTTCCAGATGATCTGTCGATCGATGACTCATAAACCACTGCACGGGCTGCTCCAACATGCGACCGAGTGCCGAAGTCTGTACGACCCCAACGATGCCAGATAGCCCGGATCATCCCGAATACCGTCCGGTTCGTCATAAATGGGATGAACGGGTGCATTGTGTGGACAGCCTGCGGCAGGCATCGCAGACTAACGCGGCCATGACTGACCACTTCGCACTAAAATTGCGCCGCCGGTTCGACCCGACGCGGCATTGGCTGATACCGCTCTTCGGCGGCTTTTTGTATTGGTTGGTGTTTCTGCTGGTGCTCGAACCCGACAACGTGTTGCGCGCGTCACAGGCGGGTTATGTGTTGCCGCTGGGCCGCGAGACTGCCCGCATCATTGGGGCGGCGATCCTTGGGGCCACAGTAACGCCGTTGCTCACATCGCTCAGCCGCCGGATACCCTTAGCCGGCGCCCATCCTTGGAGGCACGCCGCGATCCATCTGGTCTGCGTTGCATGCCTAGCCCTCCTTCTGATCGTCGCCAGTTGTTTTCTCGCGGCATGGGGTTTCGAGCGGCAAGTCGTTCCGTCGCTTGCCGAAGTCAACAGTCAACTCGCTTCAAACTGGACGCTTCTTGTATTCGCGCTCTGCGCATTTACCGCTATCTCACACCTGATTCGCCTTGTCCGACGCACGGATGGGCTGAAAACTGTCGTCACAAGTGCAGGAGTCGTTGAGGTCGAGCGCTCCGATCGTATTCCGATCAAGACAGGCGGGCGTCTGCGCTTCGTGGAGCAGTCCAGCATCGACTGGCTGGAAACGCAGGGAAACTATCTTGCGCTGCATTTCGGATCTAACAAGCAGCTCGTCCGCCGAACCTTGACTGATTTCGAGACAGAGCTGGATATGAACCGATTCATCCGCATTCATCGGCGCATTGTCGTTGCCATCAATCGTATCGAAGAGATGAAACCGCTGGCAAATGGCGACGCCATGTTGCGGCTTCGGGGTGGTCACGAATTACGCATGAGTCGTAGTTATCGCGATGAAGTGATGCGGCGGTGGGCTGAAGGAGGTAGATCAGGCGACCGCCTTGCTCGCGACACCGCGACATTGAGCAGTACCTCGTCGACATCAAGGGACAGCGCGACCATGTCTTGAGGGGCGGCGGACTTTGGTATAACCCTGCGTGGTAGCAAGCAACGGGTCATCGACATTTTTTGGCCTTGAATACCCAAGCAAACGTCTCTGCCCACTTTGCTTTAATCGCTAATGACCATTTTTCTCCATAGCCTTGCCTTCCTTTACGAGCTCATCAATCCCAGGCGTGAAATCCTGACCGCTGTAGTTCTTGATGATCAATGCGCGGCGACGAAGTTCGTTCTGGTAAACCGGGTCCAGATAGATCGTTGGCGGTGGATACAAGCTGTGGTTGCCACCAACATACAAGAGCCCATCGACGACGTTGCCCATCGGTGGCCAATGCTTGTCGGGTTCGAGTTTCCAGACCGGCTTCCCGTTGACGGATACCAGCGTCACCGTCGAGTCGTAATCGGTGAACTGAAAGTCCGCATGTTCCAGCGCGCTTCCCTTCACGACGCCAAAACTTGGGGCTGGCCCAAGGCTCAAGGCTTTTGCAGCATTCGGCAATGGAACGGACACGATGCTGAATAGCGCGCCGGGATGTTTGCGCTCGATGATCTGGGCGACGGTGGGTTCCTCGGGATCGCTTTGGTAGTCTTTCGGTAGCTGTTTCATCGCATGCAGTTCTCCGGCCACCAGCAGCGCGCGATGATGTTTGGAGAGAACTTCTCGCTCGACGACATCCGCATAACTGCCATCGCGGTCGGTAAACCGTTCGTAGTCTTTTACCGTCTTGATTTTCGACCAATCCAGTGGTGGATCCCCAAGAAGGATTCGAAGGGGATGTGGGCACAGGTGCTTCTGATTGATGTCGCGTACGGTTTCGTAGAATTGCTGGTAGAGCGGCGAATTCCATGTAAGCGGCACCGCGGTTTCCCGCCACACATTTTGCAGCTGGGTTTCAGCGACGTTCCCACCTGAAGCATAGGTGTCTGCCAGATTTTGCAGGCGAGAATTTCCGAATTCGACAACGATGTCGTCCGCTTTGCAGATAAACGCGGGATCGCGAAGCATCTGCTGCAGGAACGCGTGAATCTCCTCGCTGCGATGCAGTTCGCCGATCATGATCAGCGGGTGTTGGTCGAATTGCTTCGCGATTTCGGCGATCGCCGGTTCGGATGACGCGGCAGACGCGGCAGGGAAGAATGCCAGCCCCAAGAGTGCCGCGATGCCGGATCGAACGAACGACTTTCTGGCCAGCAGCGAGCCCGGCTTACACCTACGTCCGTCCCATCGTTTCAACTCGAAAATCGCATGAGCTCCCGGCCCATGCCATGCAGAAGCTGCCACGGTATCCCCCTTGCTGGTGCCCCTTGTCCGGGTTCACTTTGGCATGTTGCTCAACGTCCCGCCACAGGCGCAGTGGCATGGCGGCTCCGGTTCATTGGATAGAGCGCCAGGATCATCGCGCAGCCGCGCAATGCCTTCAAGGCGACGGTGGGGCCGAAAGGAGATTCAGGGCGAAATCGGAGTCAGTGTGGCAACGGATGGCGGCGGGCCCATCGTCATCATTGGTTGGCGTCTTGACCGCGTTCTTCCTTCACGGTGAGGATCGCCTCTGGCGTACTCTCTAGCCGGGCTTTGGGGATCGGCTGGCCGCTGAGGTCAGACATTCCGTAGCTGCCATCTTTGATCTTCTGCAGTGCGCGTTCGACACGTGCGATTCGGCCGACATCCACGTCTTGCACTGCCTGCTCGACTTCCATCTGCGCCATGTCCTGCGCCTTTTCCTCGAACTCTTCCGCTTCATCGCCGTGTTGCTGCTGGAATTGGCGCTCGTCAGCAAGCGTTTTTCGCTCGCCGCCGAGCAGCTGGCTGCGTAACGCCAACAGGCGCTGTTGCTGCTGTTCGATGAACTCCCGGTTCAGTCCGGCATGCTGCGCTGACATGGGGTTCTCCTGGCGTTTTGCCATTATTCGTCTGCGTCGTCTGCGTCGTCTGCGTCGTCGGCCGGCGCGGTGTAGGAGGGGTCTTCCGAGTCACGCGCAGTGGCGAGCGCTCTGCGGACGCGAAGCCCCACGCGTGAGGAGTCGAGGACCACTTTGCCTGAATGCACTGCCGCGACCGCCGACATCGGTACCACGAAGTCTCCGGCGTTCTCGATGTAGATCAACAGCTCGGGCAGGCCGCGCCTGACTTCGCGTACTGCGCCGATGCCATCTTCGCCGTCGGAAACGAAGACCATGAAGCCCGGTTCAATCTGTTCGTGCATGGACGTTCATCCGGCAGGGGCCGATCACGAACCGCGCCGAGCCTTTGTGGCGCTGGCCAGGTATGGGGGCCGACAGCGGGACAGTGCGGGAATTTCCGCACCGTACGTTCGCACACAATGGAATTGAGCAGGTGAAAGCTCTGTAAAGACGCAAGGCATCCAGTATTCCTCGGCCATGACAGGTATCCGACTTCTACTTCATTTCTAGTGCACCAAGCCAAGCTTGTGACTCAGCGCAACCGCTTTGCTTCTGGAGGGAACGCCCAACTTGCCGAGGACATTTCCAACATGGAACTTTGCCGTGTCTTCAGTGATCCCGATTTCCTTGGCGATCTGAAGGTTGCTGTGTCCGCGAACCAGCCACTGCAGTACCTCCATTTCGCGAGCGGTCAGATCGGGGTGACTTGAGATTTCGTCAGCCATGCGCCCCACCGTCGGCGACATGTACCGGCCGCCGCGGAACACCGTGCGGATGGCGCTCAGTAGTTCATCGGAAGGCGCGTTCTTGAACAGGTAGGCACGCGCGCCCGCGTGAAGGGCCTTTCCAATTTCGCTGCCACCCGCATTCGCCGTAAGGACAATGAATTGCGCAGTGGGCGATTTCGTGCGCAAAGCCGCAATCAATTCGATGCCGTTCATATCCGGAAGCGACAAGTCCACCAAGGTGATATCCGGTTGGCGCAGCGTAAACAACGCAATGGCCTCCGCTGCGTTTGCGGCTTCACCGACCAACTCCAAATCTTCCTGGTAGCCAACGATCGCGCAGAGTCCGGCCCGCACGACGGGATGATCGTCTACTACCAGTACTTTGATTTCAGGTTGCGTGTTCATATGTCAATTCTCGTAGTGGGGTTGCCGAGCAACCGGCGCCATAAATTCGCCACCCTGCCCAGGCGAGGGACGAAGAGCATTACTCGTGTGCCACTGCCGATCTGACTCGTCACTGCAAGCCGTGCCCCCAGGCAATTCGCACGATGGCGCATGTTTCTCAATCCATAACCGCGCGCAGGTACTTGTACGTCTACCAGTTGGGAGAACCCTCCACCGTCATCTGACACAGCGAGACTCAAGGCATCATCCTCAAACGTCAGGTTGACCGAAATGGTGTGCGCCTCACCGTGCTGTATAGCGTTGGATATCGCCTCTTGCGCGATCATGACCACGTGGTGTTTGGCTTCGGGCTCCATATCCCATGCCATTCCTGTCGACTGAATGTCCAATTCCTCGACGCGTCCATGCGCAAGTTGTCGAGCCATGGACGAAAGCGATTCGGACAGGTTCTTCTGATCAAGCACGGGCGGACTCAGGTTCCAGACGGAGTACCGCGCGTCATCCAGACTACTCTTCGCAAGATCGCGCGCTGATATCAAATGGGTTGAGGTCATGGCTGGCGCACGCGTCATGCTGATCAACGCTGCCTCGGTCTGAAAAAGTATGCCGCTAAGGCTTTGCGCCAGGCTGTCATGGATCTCGCGGGCGATGCGCTGGCGCTCCTCGAGGACCGCTGCGCGCGCATGCAGGAAATTAACGCGTAGTCGATAGGCGCCCCACAGCAGGGAGATGACGGCTAGCCCGCACAACAGTCGAAACCATAGGGTCTGGTAAAACTGGGGACTCAGATCGAATGCAAGAGTGGCCTCCTGCGTGCTCCATTGACCGGTCTCGATTCTGGCAGCCACATGGAACGTGTAATGGCCTGGCGAGAGATTTGTGTAGAGTGCAACACGTTGAGCGCCGCCCGGGATCCATTGCTCATCAAAGCCGTCCAGCCGATAGCGAAACTGTGTGCGCTCAGGTGATGAGAGGTTCGGTGCCGTATACCGGATTTGAATACGACGCGTTCCTGGTTGCAGTCGCACCGCGGAGGCAAGGTCGACATGCGTTTCGTCAGCGATCATCTGCTCAATGCGTGAGGGCGGTGCGGTATCGTTGAGCTTGAGTCGTGTGGGGTCGACCACGACCACTCCGCGCTCTGTGGGAAACCAGAGTCGCCCGTCATGTGCGCGCCAGGCATTGGGTTGCGTGCCGCCGCTCAGGGAAATGCTCTTCATGCCATCGGCCTTGCCGAAGACTATGGGTGTGAGGGATCTTCGGGAACCGCCGGCGACGGCATTGAGATCCTCGCGAGTGATGCGGGAAACACCCTTGTCCGATCCAATCCATAGATTATTGGCGGCGTCCTCCAGAATGCCGTAGACCGTATCGCTCTGTAGACCCTGGTGCGTGGTGTACTGAGTGAAGTGGCCGTCTTCCAGTCGAAACAAGCCTTGTCCGAAGGTGCCTATCCAAAGAATGTTCTTGCTGTCGAAATACAGCGAGACTACCCAGGCGTTGGATGGGCCAGTCAACTTCGGGTAGCTCCTGACCTGGCCGTCCTTGATGCTATTGAGTCCATTGTCGCCACCGGCCCAGATGGTGCCATCGGGGCCTTGCGCGAGAGCATAGAGCGCATTGCTGAGCAGACCCGTCGATGTGGTGTAGTGACCGGTAATCTTGCCATCGGCACAGCTGGCCAACCCGCCGCCCAGCGTTGCTACCCAGAGTTGATGGCCGGTCCCTTCAAAGACAGCGGTCATCAAATAGGAAGGTATGCCGGCGCATCCCGTAGGGGAGGGCACCAGGGAGCCGTGAATCATCTGCATCAACGTCTTGGAAGTACCTACGAGCAGGTGGGATGCATGATCGACCCACAACGACCAGGCTTCGAGCATCTTGTCTGACGTTTTGTAGACATGTATTTCGGTCCCATGCAGTTGATGGAGGCCGGCAGGACCTGTCGTCCAGATGTCGCCATTGCTGTCTTCGATGACGGAATAAACTTCGTTGTCGGAAATGCCTTCCGCATTGGCGAACGTCGTAAAACTTCCATCCCGGAAACGCTCAAGACCGTCCAATGTCCCCACCCAGAGGTCGCCATCGTGATCTTCGTACACATGGGCAGCCGCATCGCTTGCCAGTCCATCCTTTGTGGTGAATTGACTAAGTTGTGAACCGCTGACTCTCAGCAGACCTTCGGTGCCGCTGGCCAGCCAGTAGTTTCCGTCGCGGTCCCGGATCACATCACGTACGTTACTACCGACTACACCTGGAATATGCCAAGGTACGAAACGGCCATTGTCCCATCGCACGAATTCCGAATTCTGGGTCTTGACGAGCAACGTGCCGTCGGTGTCGAGACGCAAAGCAGTGACGTCCGTGTTCGGCAGCCCATCGTGGATGGAGTACGTCAGCATCTTGCCTTTGACCAGGCGATTCAGTCCCCCCGGGGAGCCGATCCACAACGTTCGTTCTTTATCGACGGCGAGGGATCTGACTGGATTACCAGATAAGCCGTCGGCGATCGTGTAGGCCTTGATCAAGACCCCGTTTTTGAAGTGCTTCAATCCGCCGTAGCCGCCTACCCACAAACTGCCATCGGGGTCGGCGGCAAAAACGGACGAGCCACGGGGCTCGACGGCGTTCAAATGAGAAAAGACCCCGTCGTGAAATGATCCGACACCGCCATTCGTGGTGCTGATCCACAGCGTGCCCTGGCTATCTTCCGCAAGATCTGAAACGTAGTCGCCCTGAAGCGATGGGGTATTGGTGTGGTCAAAGATGGTAAAGCTGAGACCGTCAAATCGGGCAAGGCCTGATTGGGTGCCGACCCACAAATAGCCGTCTCTGGTTTCCAGGATTTTTGTGATGGCGTTCTGAGGAAGGCCATCCTCGACACGCCACGTCGAGTGCACGTACTGGGTGATGGCCTTGGCCGGATCCAGCGCTCTTGCCGGTCGCAACGGAAGCATCAGACAAAGTATCCCGAGCGCTAGTGGCGCGAAATACTTTGATAGCCAATCCATTGTTAGTCCTGCACCGATACGCACTGAACCCTCGCATGCTCTCGTTCACAACATCGTCACAACACGTCTACTTCCGCCCAACCTACAGAAGTTCGACAAGACTCATCAAAAGTGTAGAAACGGCGATGTGCCTGGGATTCAGGCGCTCGTGGACGTATTGGGCTACGTCACAGGCTACAGCGATGTGCCGACCCTCTACCTACTCTTTCGACTAGGTATGTACCTACTCCTATTACGGTTTCGAGTCACCACGAACCGCTCGATGATGGATTGACCGCGGGTGAGGTTAGCCGTCAAGGCCCGCAGCTAATCGAGAGTAGGCGACCACTTGAAGTATCGCGATGTCACCGCTGCTTACGGACGAGCCGACAGCACAGCTGACGCGCCTTGGCTTTGAACGAACCTCTCTTGATCCCGCAAACCACCAACCCAGTGTGGATCAAATGAAAACAACGACGCTTCGTAACTCACCCGTATCTGCGCTGGCCATGACGATTTCGCTGGCGCTCGCTGCTGCTGCCGTTATGTCTGTGCGAGCCGGCGATATCCCTGTTGGTGCAGGCGCTGCGGTGGCGAGTACTACCGCGCTGCATCCCGGTGACGTATTCACGGGCGTGTTACCTCACACGCAGCCCATGCATATCGTGGTCGCACTCAAGGTGCAGAACCGCGCTCAGCTCGATAGCCTCGTCGCCGCGCATCAGACGCTGAAGCCGGCAGAGTTCTCGGCAAACTATGCGCCGACGGCGTCGCAGGCCCAGGCGGTTGCAACGTACTTGCGGCAGATGGGATTCACCAACGTGGTGATCGCACCCAATCGCCTGCTGGTATCGGCAGATGGTACGGCGGATAGCGCGCGGGCAGCCTTCCAGACTTCGTTCGCACGGGTGCAGACTCACGACGGCCACGTGGCATTCGCGAATAACAGCGATGCGCACGTTCCCGCCACATTGCAGGGCAGTATCCTGTCAGTGATCGGCCTGCAGAACGTGTACCACGCGCATTCGTTCGCGCTACCGGCGGCAAGCAACGGGGCTGCGACCATCACTGGCCACAACCCGACGCAGTTTTCGTCGATCTATGGTGGTGTCGGCGTGCCGACTGCCGCGGGCGTGACCGTCGGCATCATTACCGTGGGTGACATGGGCCAAGCCGTTTCTGACCTGAGCCTTTTCACCACAAACAACAAACTTGTGCCGGTCGCGACCCAGGTGATCTATACCGGCGCAGATAGTGGCTATACCGGCGGTGCGGCCGAATGGAGCCTCGATAGCCAGGATATCGATGGCGCAGGCGGCGGTGCGGTCGGTCAGATCATCTTCTATGCCACTCCGTCCTTTTCAGACTCTGATTTGCTTGCCGACTTCAACACGGCGGTGACGGACAACGTCGCCAAGATCATCAACGTGTCGATCGGCGGATGCGAAACAGACGAGAAGCTCGACGGCACGGCCGCCGCGTCAGATCAAATCTTCCAGATCGCGGTCGCGCAAGGCCAAACGTTCTCGATCGCAACCGGTGACTCGGGTTCCAATGAATGTGGGGGTGAACCCGAAGCCGGTGCAAGCTGGCCTGCCGACTCTCCGTACGTGGTTGCCGTTAGCGGCAGCACGCTCACCGCCTCGACGACAACCTGGAGCAATGAGACTGTCTGGAACCTTTCGGGTGGCAGCCCGAGTAACTTCGAGCCGATGCCGAGCTGGCAGAAAACCTTCAATGTTCCCGGCACTACACGCGGCCTGCCCGATGTCGCTTTCGACGGCGACCCGAACTCGGGCTCGATCATCTATGTCTACGGAACACTCCAGCAGTACGGCGGTACCAGCCTGGCCGCGCCGATCTTCTCGGCCCTGTGGGCACGCATCATCGCGATCAAGGGAACCAGCGTGGGCTTTGCTGCACCGCAGCTGTATCTGTTGCCGAAGCCCGTATTCCATGACATCACCGTGGGCAGTAACGGTGGCGAGAACGCCAAGGTGGGCTACGACTTCGCCAGCGGTCGCGGCAGCATGATCCTCAGCACTTTGGCTTCTGGGGTTGGCGAGCCCAATCCGCTGGTTGCGAACTTCAGCGAGACCAGCAGCGGCCTGATCGCCAAGTTCACTGACCATTCTACCGACGGCCTCGACACGATCACCTCACGCACATGGAACTTTGGCGACGGCGGTGGCACCTCAACTGCCACGAATCCGAGCCACCTCTATGTCAAGGCAGGCACCTTCAGTGTCATGGAGACGGTGACCGATGGTGCTGGTTATGCCGCCTCGCAGACGACACCAGTGACCATCAAGTAGTCACGATCGCGGATCGTCGCCACGACGGCGACGAACCGCCGATCCGACATGCGGGATAACCGACATGTAACTCGAGCTGACCCGCGCGGCATACGCGAGCGGGTTCGAGGCCATTTCCTGAAACATGGATTTTCGTACGAGATATCCAAAGACAAAGCACATGGCGATTCCGGACGCCGGGGCACGCCATCACCGATGACACAACTTGGGGGTTTCATTTCATGATGGGGTTGGACATGCACACACACACGAATGGCCGTCTGAACAAGACGCACCTCACCTCGACCCTCCCGGTCGCGCCGGTCACCCGCGCGATTCGCGCGGCCCTGGCCATTTCGGTCACCTTGCTGGCTCTGGGCGGCAGTGGCGCGGCGATGGCGCAAACCTGCACCTTCACCGCGCCGACTACGGAAACGTGCGAGGGCGCGTTCACGGATACCTTGTCTGCTCCGGCGTCCTTTGCCCCTGTCACGGACCTCACCCTGGTGGTGGGCGACAGCGCGAACAACGTGCCGACCAGCGTGACGCCCGCCGCCGGCCTCATGGGGATTGACGCCAACTGGGGTGGCAACGTAGGGGTGACCAGCTACGCCGACATCACCACGCAGGGGGCCGATGGCGTCTTCGCCTACAGTGCGTCCACAGCCACGGTGAGCAACGAGGGCAGCATCACCACCAACGTCACGGCCACTGGCGCCAAAGCGATGGACGTCAATGCGTACGGCGACGTGAACGTGGTCAACAACGGTCCGGTCAACGCCTACAGCACCGGTGTTTACGACGTGACGGCGGTCAATGCCTACTCGACCAACGGGAATGTTTCGGTCGATAACCAGGCCGCGGGAACCATTACTGCCACTGCGCAGGATGGTAACGCCGTCGCAGTCAACGCTTACGCTACGGCTGGTGCGGTTACTGTCACGAATGAAGGCGCGATCACCGCCAGCTCGGTCTACGGCATTACCGTGGGTGTCCTTGCCCAGGCCAACGGCAACGTCAGCGTCACCAACAGCGGCAGCATCACGGCGACGTCCACCAACTATCAGGCCGTGGGCATCCTGGCCACCTCCAACACCGGCTACGCCACGGCCAACAACTCCGGCACTGTGACGGTGGTCGGCGGCCAGGATGAGACCATCGGAATCGCAGCGTCAGGTCCCTTGGGCGCGACGGTGCAAAACACCGGCCATGTCATTGCCACGTCGACCTATGGCGAGGCCATTGGTATTCAGGCTGAGGCTTACGGCGGTGGCGCCAGTGTCACCAACAGCGGCACGATCATCAGCACCAGTGGAAGCCAGTACCAAGCCGCCGTCGGGGCGTTGGCTTCTTCCATCAACGGTCCAGCCACAATTACCAATACCGGCTACGTTCGAGCGAACAACGCGCCCGGTTTGGCGGTGGGCCTGCAGACGTACTCCGAGCACGGCAACAGCAGCATCATCAACTCAGGCTACGTGCTCGCGCTCTCTTCGGTGGGTAGTGCCACCGGTCTCATGGCCAATAGCGTCTACGGAGATGTCGGTGTCAGCAACAAGTACGGGACTATTCGTGGGGTTGCCGAGTCGGGTGTCTCAGTCGCGTACGGCATCGGCTCCTACGGCATCGGCATATCGGCTGAATCCACCAACGGCAATGTCAGCGTCAGCAACCACTATGGCACGGTCTACGGGGCATCCCTCCATGGAGTGGGCATCGGCATTCGTGCACATGCTGGCGGCAACGTCTCCGTCAACAATGACAACTACTCGTATGTCACCGGTTTGGGTCTCCTTTACGGAAACGGGATCGGCATTGACGCCCAATCAACAGGTGGATCGGTGACCGTCACCAACACCGGCAGCATTCGCGGTTATGCGGCTGATCGTCCAGGGACCGCCCAAGACATCAATCACGTGGCCGGCATCGAAGCCCAGGGCGTCACAGGTGTGACGGTGACAAATACGGGCAAGGGCTACATCAACGCGCATGGCGCCTGGTATGCCAATGGCATCTATACGTTGTCCGATGGCGGAACAACGATCACCAATAACAAGGGCGCAACCATCGCTGCCAGCGGGCTTATCGCCAAAGGCATCTATGCGATTGAATCGGCTCAGAGATCTGCGACCTACGGTGTCGGCGACATCACTGTCAACAATGCCGGCAGCATCGGAGTCACCCAGACAGGCTATTTCCAGGGTATCAATGGACCTCGACTTATCCAATATGGTACGGGCATCAGTGTGCTGTCTTCCTTCGGCGGTGCCATCTCGGTAATCAATTCGGGCAGCATCGGGGTTGATACGACGCGCGGCGGATATGGCATCAGGGCGTACTCGTTTGAGAGTCCGATATCGGAAACGAATTCCGGCAGCATTACCGTCTCCGGCAGCGGCACTACCAATCGATTGTTCGGCGAATATGGGAAGGCGGCCTATGCCGGCAGTGGCATCAGCCTTGTCAACTCCGGTGACATCGCGATCACGTCGGCACCCGTTATCACGAGCAACCCCTATTCAGCAGCCAATCTTGCATTTGGCATGTCGGGGCGTGCCGGACGACCGGGAAGTCACTATTACCAGGGCGGCGGCGACGCCACTCTTCTGAACACGGGCCAGCTGACGGTCAGCTCCAATTTCAGCTATGGCATGGATGCGCTCTCCTTCTATGGTACGGCGAGGGCCACCAATGCCGGCGATATCACGCTGAATGGCTTCAGTTCCGTAGGCATCTCGGTGAGTGCCGGAAATACCATTGCACCGGATACGGGCCTCGGTGCCATCGCCGACAATAGCGGTACCATCTCCGCCACGGGCACCAATATCGCCATTGGCCTTCGCGCTTATTCCCGCGGCAATTCGGTGGGGAGCGTGCCTCTGGAGATCATCAACGCGGGCGATGTCACGGCTACGGCCCAAGTCCGAGCACAAGGCGTGAATGCCGTCGTACAAAACGCCGACACATTGATGATCGACAACAGCGGCTCGATCTACGCCAACGCGCCCATCAATACCCGGCAGTCCCAATATCAAGGGGCCCGCGGCAGCGCCGCAGGAATCCATACCTCCACCTATGCCGGAGACTCCACCGTGACCAACTCCGGCAGCATCACCGCGGTGACTCAGGAGAATAACCAGGCCCCTGGATCGGCGTCTGGTGTCTTCCTGGATAACGGGTATAGCAATGCCTATCATCCGATCTATGGGAATACCGTGCTTAGCAATACCGGTTCGATCAATGCTTCCCTGATATCCAACAATGCGTCGCACGCCGGCAGGTCGGGTTACGTCGGTCCGACTTATTTTGGCCCCTCCAACACCGCGACGGGCATCCTTGCCGCGAATACGTATGGCGATGTGGCCATCACGAATGCCGGCACGATCAATGCCAGCGCCCAGTCTGACCACTACGCCGGTGGCGGCACCGACAACGGCGTCACCGCGGCCAACGGCATTTCAGCTGTCAGTTTTGTCGGCGATTTCAAAAACTACTATGGCAACACCTTTACGGCCGGCAATATCGCGATAACGAATAGTATCCACGGCTCTATCGCGGCTACCGCCGAGTCCAGTGACGCTTCCGGGGACACGGCGATGGCCAGCGGTATCTCAGCGCGCATCGCGGTTGGTAGTTACGGCTCGTATCTCGTCAGCGCTGGTCGCGGCATCACGATCAACAACGCCGGCATCGTCTCGGCTACGGCGCTGATGGCCAGCGATCCGTCGGGCTTGGCCATCGCTACCGGCATTTCCGCCATCAACGGATCGGCCGCTGGTTATGCCACCGTAACCAACACCGGCACGGTCAATGCCACGGCGACCTCGGCGACGGGAGCGACTGCGACAGGCATTTCCACGACCGCTAATGACATCACCGTCGCCCTGGGCAAGACCAGCTCGGTCCTGGCGATCGCGAACGGTACCGGCAGCGTCGGCACCGGGTTGTTTGCTTCCGGTGCCAGTGTGTCAGCGAGCAACATGGGCCTCGTCCGGGGTATTGCCACCGGCACCGGTACCAGTGCCTACGGTGTGCAGCTGATCTCTCCCGGCGCGTTGAGCTTCACCAACACCGGGACCATCCGCGCCAACGCCGATCACGCCGTGGCGGTTGATCTGACCAGCGCAACCAGCGTGACCTTGATCAATAGTGGCTCGATCATCGCCGTGCCGGTGGTGGCGAACACCAATGGCATCGCACTGAAGACCGGTGCGTCGAATGTGGTCATCCAGAACAGTGGCACGATCATCGGCAAGCTTCAGACCGGTGCCGGCAACGACTCGTTCACGAACGCGGCCGGCGGAATCTGGATGGCCGCCGGTATCTCCACCTTCGGTACGGGGGACGACTTCCTGCGCAACGTCGGCACGATCGAGTTCAACCACAGCACGATCGATCTGGGTAATCCGGACACCCTCGGCAACCGGTTCACCAACGCCACCGGTGGCGTGATCACCGTCGCCAGCAGCAACAGCCTCAGCATGGGCACGACAAACGCCAATGCCAACGTCTTCGTCAACAACGGCACGCTCAACTTCCAGAATGGCGTGGCGGGCGACACACTGACGATTGCCGGCAACTTCAGCGGCAACAGCAACGGTGTGATCGACATGGACGTGAACGGCCTCAATGGCGCCAGCGACCAGCTCAACATCAACGGTAACGTGCTGGCCGGCAGTGTGAACAAGGTCAACGTGGACCTGTTGACCGATCCGACCACGGCCACGACGCTGATCCCGCTGATCACGGTGAGCGGCACCTCGACGGCCGGTTCGTTCGTGCTGGGTAATGTGGTGCAGAACAAGAGCTTCCTGGATGTGCTGGTAAGCAAGAGCGGGGTGTTCTCGCTGAGCCTGACGGCCCCTAACTCGGCCGCCGCCGCACCGGGCGCACGGCTGTCGCAGGCCACATCCATCACGGCAGGCACCTCCATCGTCACAGCAGGCACGTCGACGGCAAGCACAGCAACAGCAAGCACCTCGACCGCAAGCACCCCGATCACAGCCTCATCCTTGGATGTCGTACAGACCACGGCAAACGCGGTGCGACCGGCGTTCGGGTTTGAAGAGAGCGTGGCCGGCCTGAGCGATCTGGGCACGCTGGCCGCTTCCGCGGCACCGGGCGTGCAGAGCCTGATGAACAGTCAGATCGGGACGTTGGAAGATCGCATGGGTGCGGTCAGCCAGACGATCCAGGGCGGCCTGAGCCTGTGGACCCGCGCGTTTGCCGACAGCGGTACGGTCGATCCGGACCATTCGGCCGGCAACTTCGGTCAGAACGGCAACTTCGGCTTTGACCAGAGCAACTCCGGGGAGGAGCTGGGTCTGGACTTTGCGATCTCCGATCAGTTCAAGGCCGGTGCGTTGTTCGCCAAGTCGCGGGCGAACCAGTCGCTGGATGGCAACGAGGCGGACTCGAGCCAGATCACCGGCAACACCAGTGGCCTGTACGGCACGTGGATCGCCACCAGCGGCTTGTATGTGGATGCGTCGTACCGCTGGATGAGCTTCAACGATCGTCTGCACGCACCGACCGGTTACGCCTCGATCCACGGCAACGCCGATGCGTTCAACCTGGAAGTGGGTAAGACCTGGACGCTGGCCAACGGTCTGCAGATCGCCCCGCAGTTCCAGTACACGCTGACCAAGGTGGACAACATCAATGCACAGACCGGCAGCCTGGCCGGCTTCCAGTCCACCGGGGACGATGCGTCACGCGCTCGCCTGGGCGTGATGTTCAGCAAGGCGTACACACCGGCCAGCAGCAATGCGGTGTGGATGCCGTATGCCTCGCTGTCGGCGGTACAGGAACTGGACGGCAAGAACAGCTACTCGGTCGACAACACCTTCTACGGCGAGACCGATACCAAGGGCACCAGTGTGCTGGCCGAGACCGGGCTCAACGTGCAGCTGGGCAAGCTGGCGGTGTTTGGCGGGTTGAACTGGCAGGACGGTGGCGCGCTGAAGAGCTTCTTCGGTGGGCAGGTGGGGCTGCGTTACACCTTCTAAGCCGATGGGAAAGAACCTTGTGTGATGGTGTGTTGTAAGAAGCGTGAGTGTGTAGTTGTGAAGGGAAAACTCGGTGGCCCCCGCCGCCGAGTTTTCTTATACGAAGGAAAAAACCGAAACATCGAGTGGCCGGCGCTCCGTCTCGAACTAGGCGTAGATGCTGTAGCGAACGGTCTGAGAGCGTGCCGAGCACGTCACCGAGAGTCAATCAGCAACAAGCAGTCTGAGGTGGATGCATGGATAGGCGTGATGCAACAGACCGCGCACAGGTAGTTACCAGAATAAGGAGAATGACGTGGCAAGCAAAGAACAAGCGGCCGATACGGGCCTGCAGGAGGTCAACGATAAAGGCGAGATGGCGGTTGGCCTGCAGTCGGTGAGCGACGATGCGGCGCCTCCCGTGCTCGAGGGTGCAACGCAAACGCTGGCAACTGCTGAAGCGCCTGAGGCGCCAGCTGCGCAGACTGCTCCGGCGCCTCCGCAGCAGGTCGTTGAAAAAAGCTGTTCACGTGGGCTGGCGTCCTGGTTGGCCAGCAACAACCTGTCGCTGGCGATTTCGTCCTATCAGACCGGTCGGGTTTATCTCGTCGGTAGCGACAAGCTCGGCAGGGTTTCGTTCTTCGAGCGGTTGTTCGAACGCGCCATGGGCATCGTCGGCAATGCCCAGCGCATCTACCTGGGTGGCCTGTACCAGCTGTGGCGTTTCGAGAACGTGTTGCGCTCGAACGAGGTTATCCATGCCCAGTTCGACAAGTGCTATGTGCCGCGCAATGCACAGACGATCGGTGACCTGGACATCCACGAACTGGGTATCCGCAAGAACGGCAAGGTCGTCTTCATCAACACCAAGTATTCCTGCCTCGCCGAGCTGAGCCAGACGCACAGCTTCAAGGCGATCTGGAAGCCGGACTTCATCACCAAGCTGGCGCCGGAGGACCGTTGTCACCTCAATGGCCTGGCGATGGTCGACGGCGCACCGAAGTACGTCACTGCCGTCTGCAAGAGCGATGCGGTGGACGGCTGGCGCGATCGGCGCCACAACGGCGGCGTGGTGATCGATATCGACAGCAACGAGATTGTCTGCGAAGGCCTGTCGATGCCGCATTCGCCGCGCTGGGCCAACGGCAAGCTATGGGTACTGAACGCCGGTACCGGTCACCTGGGCTGGGTGGACTTCGCGACGAAGTCGTTCGTGCCGCACAAATTCCTACCCGGCTTCGTACGTGGTCTGTCGATCTACGGCAACACGGCGGCGGTGGGTTTGTCCAAGCCCAGAAACCAGCGCTTCGAAGGTCTGCAGCTGGATGCGGAACTGACCAAGCACGATGTGGAGCCCTGGTGCGGCGTACAGATCATCTCGCTGACCAGCGGCGATGTGCTGCACTGGGTCCGCTTCGATGGCGACATCTCCGAGATCTTCGACCTGTGTTTCCTGCCGAATGTGCGCAACCCGATGATGGTGGGCCTGCGTACACCGGAGATCCGCGAACTGATCACGTTCGAGACGGAGTTGCAGCCGGAAGGTGTGACGTCATGAACGCGCATGGGAGCAGGGCAGGTTATGTGGTTTGCCTGATCGCGGCGCTGATCTTCGCGAACGCCGTGCAGGCGCAATCGACCACGGCGACACCGACCAAGGCGCCGCAGACCACGACAGCACCGCCAGCCGATGAAGCGGATGCGCTCTTTACCCGCTGGGATACCGATCACAACGGCGCGTTATCGCCGGCCGAATTCCGCGTGGGCTGGCATCAGCTGCAGGCGGCAGCGCAGCTGCGCCAACTGCATGAGCAATTCGTGGCGATGGACACGGACAAGAACGGTTGCCTCAACGCGGCGGAATACGCCCATCTCACATTGATCAAGAACGCCGGCACCTCGGCACCACCGATGTCGATGTTCGACACCGAGAAGAACCAGTGTCTGGATTTCAAGGAATACGTGAACGTGGTCGACTACATGCTAAAGCACGAGCACAAGTGATATTGGCGTAACGCGACTTCGACTGGCGCAGGCAAGGTCAACACCACCGCTTCCGATCCGGGTTGCCGCGGACGGCACAAGAGCATGCATCTATGACGAAGCTCATGACCTCGCATGAGGCGTATCTGGCGATGTATGCCTTTCTTGATGCCTACTATCTGAGAGGCAAGTTCAAGCAGGTTGCCACCCTTCTTGGAGCGCTGGCGATTCTTCCGGATGGGAGTCCAGCGAACCCGGCCTTTAAGGGAGATTGGGATAGGGCCGTCGCGGCTGCTCTCAATGCAACGGACCGGCATCATCGCGTCGATGCGTCACGAAGGTGAGAGTGTTATTCGATCTCCAGGTCGGTCAAGGCTCTTCGCCGTGCCCGTCACGTCAGGGTAATACTGCGGCGCCTCTCGGCGATCGTACATGCCGTAGTCGCGAATCACCCGCACGTGCCGATGGCGCAAAGATGCAATACCGGGAAACCATTTCGGGTGAAATGCCAGCGCCGAGCTTGCGTCCATCCAAGATCCAAGCAACAGGAACCTACCGGGGTTTGTGATGCTTTCGAAGACTTCGTGATCGATCAGGCCTTCGATGCTGGTTTTGAAGCCGAGCTGCGCGGGAAGTGTTACAGCGTTTCGATCCAACGAAAATTCTTCAGCAGGGGCAAGTTCCGTGATGGTGCAGACTTTTGCATTGCCTACCACGGTTTCGTCGAAGCGCTTTTCATCATTCACCCCGCCTGACGGTGGATGACTGTCCCCAATGACTTCACCCACTCTCAAATGGTAGTTCTCAAAAATCTCGAAGCGACCTTTCTCCTGCACGCTGTGATGCTCGCTCCGTGTGCGCCACCGAACGACCGATTTTTCATCTCGCCAGGTGGACAGCGAGAGAATGCTTCCCTCAGTTCGGTTGCTGCCAAATCGTTCGTTGTCGATGAAGCCATCCATGGCCTCCAGCATTGGTTTCAGATGCTTTGCCAAAGCGAGATATTCGTCCTTGCGCTCTTTCTTCGGATGTACTTCGAAGATCACAGCAAACATGGCGGTTCCCTTGAAAGAGTGATGGAGGATGACAACAGAGCGCTCGTGAACCCAACGTGGGCGGCCAAGACACGAATGAGATGTTAAGCAGGCATCGCTATCCAGGCCTATCGCTAACACTGCACGTTCACACGCATGGGTTGCATCATCGACACGGCATCGTTGTACGTGCGTTGTCAAAGCTCTTCTCGGCGCGCCCCATCACCATCAGGCATCACCATCAGGAGATTCGCCATGAACACCAGTGCTTCGCAGTCTCCTCTCGTAGCTGCTCTTGATAGCAATGACTCGAAGGACCTACAGGGCGAAGCTCCGGGTGAATTGAATGACGTCCTGGTCGACACAAGGATCGAGCGGGATTGCCTTTGCGGCACTTTCACTGTGCGTGGCGGGCCGTTCGCCATGCCAATGAATACCATCAAGAGTCGATGGTGAGAAAAGTTGTGGTCTGAAATCCGGCAGCAATCGATACGACGGGAGCGACGACATGGCAAAACTGGATACCGAAAAGCGAGACGATCTCAAGGGCAATAACTTCGCGTTTCCCAAACAACGCAAGGAGCCTCTTGAAGACGCCGCGCACGTGCGCAACGCCGTAGCGCGCTTCAATCAGGTCGAAGGCGCAAGCGAAGAAGAAAAGGACGAGGCATGGAAGCGCATCCAGGCAGCGGCGAAGAAATACGGCGTCGAGCTCAGTGAAAAGAGCCGGCACGAGCTGGGCAAGGGCTGAGCCGGATCTGCTCGTTTGTGCGCAATCATGGTGCGATTGGGTCGCAGGGTGATTCGAGGGTGTTCTTGCGTCTATGTATGCGGCGCGCTGAGAGTTGCGATCAAGTCACAAAATCGCTGCCGTACGCAGCTGAGTTTTACGGTGCGGTCACGGGAATGAGGCCACGCTTCAGACGATTCAACCACCCAATAATAATTATGATCATCTTCGATATCCCGTATGCGCCGCTGCGCCATGGTGCATGGACCGTTGAGGTAAGCAACGACGGCCATTCAGAATTCAAGAGCCGTCAGGATGCACTTCGGTTCGCCATCAGTTCGGCCGTGAACGCGCAACAAAGGGGCGACGACACTCTGATCACGGTTCAGGGAGGCGACGGGCAATGGCGGATGTTCGACCACAGAGTGAGAGGCGTCGCGTAGGATACAGGTCGATCAAGCCATGACGTGCGCAGCTTGCCGTGACGTTGGGGTCACAGGATCAGTCAGCCTGTGCGGACTGCCGGGCTCAGACGCGGGGCATCTGATACAGCCGTGTTATTCAGCCGTGCATTCGATGATCGCTTTGCGCAGCTGTGCTACGTCATAGGGTTTGCAGATAAACGGCGCCGAGGAATAGGTGGCGGGAATGTCGGCACGCTTGGCATGGGTGGCCAGGATATAGGGAATGCCACGCGGGATCAGCTTGTCCAGGATCGGAAAGGCGGATTCGCCGTTGAGGTTCAAGTCGACCACCGCCAGTTCATATGTCGCCGTTTCGGCAGCCGCCATGGCGCCTCTGAACGAGCCCTCACAATCGACGGGCGTATAGCCGAGCTCGGCTAGAACGTCGACAAGTGTCGAGGCGAGCAGGTAGTTGTCTTCAACAATGAGGACGCATGGTTGCCCGCTCGACCGTGACGCATCGGTAGGTCCCACGTCTCGGGTGGTGTCTGGTGTGGTTATTTCCATGGTCCTGCCAGCATACGCTCCCTCCACATGCGTGCAAGCGATACGAGTGGGGCGAATCGCAGTCGGCTACGTGCGTCGGGGAACTCAGCTCTTGGGCAGCAGCATCAGCCAGTCGACGAAAGCCTGTGCCGCAGGGCGCAGGCTGCGATGGTTGGGATAGACCAGGTAGTAGCTCCAGCGTGCGACCAGTGGTGGCCCTGGCAACTGCACCACGCGTCCGCTGGTCAGGTACGGCGCGACAATGCGCTCGCGCGCCAGCGCTGCGCCCAGGCCACACGCCGCGGCGTTGAGCGCATCGGTGGTATCGCTGAAGTGGTAGCGCTCATCTAGCTTGATGGCAGGCACGCCGGCGGCGCGGAACCAGTCGTGCCAGCCTTGCCGCGCAAGATCCGACACGAGTGGCAGCTTCGCGATATCGGCCGCGCAGACCACGGCGTCGATGCCATGCAGCGTAGGCGCGGCGACCGGGAACAGCATCTCGTTCATCAACAGGGCTGACGTCAGTCCAGGCCAGTGACCAGGGCCTTGGCGAATGGCAAGGTCTAGGCCGCCCTTGTCGAAGCGGGCGAGCGTGGTATCCGTATCGAAGCTGAGCTGAATATGCGGGTGCGCTGCAGTGAAGCCGGGCAGCCGTGGCAACAGCCACGTGTTCGTCAGCGAATGCAGCGTCGAGATGCGAACGTGGTGCTCGTCGGGTGCGGCGCGCAAGTTGCGCAGCACCCCATCCATGTCTGCCAGTGCGCTGCTGGCGGAGTCGGCGAGCTGGCGACCTTCGACCGTCAGCGTTACTCCGCGCGCGTGCCGTTGGAATAGTTCGACGCCCAGCCACGCTTCGAGCTTGCGTACGTGATGACTGACTGCGCTCGCGGTGAGGTGCAGCTCCTCTCCGGCATGGGCGAAGTTCTGGTGGCGAGCAGCGGTTTCGAATGCCGCCAGGGACGGGAGCCAGTCAGCGCGCAGGGCCATCTCATAGCCTCACATCAAATTTGTGTCTAACCGGAAAAGTATGCGCTTGTTGCCTGGTATTACAAATGGAGAATGGTTGCCAGGCAAGAGCCAGATTATCTACAGCTGGATGGTGCTCATGAATTTGATGGAATGAGCATGGCCATCGCCAGGATTCTGTCAGCCACTATCGGAGATTGCCGTGCCCAACCTCGACTTCGCGTTTGTTGATGTGTTCGCTGAGGCCGCGCTCAACGGCAATCCCCTGGCCGTGGTGAAGGGTGGGGATGATCTTGCGGACGACACGCTTCGCGCGGTGGCGCGCGAGTTCAATCAGGCAGAGACCACTTTTGTTCTCGCACCGGTTGCCGCTGGGGCTGACCGGAAGTTGCGATCCTTCACGGCGAGCGGGGCGGAAGTGTTCGGCGCGGGGCACAACGCACTCGGAGCCTGGCTCTGGCTTGCCGAGACCGGGCAGTTGGGCGATCTGGAAACACCGCGTGACTTTCGACAGGAGATCGGACCGCACGTGCTGCCTGTGCGGGTTGGAATGAAAGGTGGACGCGCCACTGTCGTCATGACGCAGGCGCCGCCGGAGTTCCTCGCCCATGCTCAGGATCTGACAGGCCTTGCGGAAGCGCTCGGCATCGATCCTGATGATTTCTCCCGCGATCCCTTGCCGCAGGTTGTCTCCACCGGCGCGCCACACCTTCTCGCAGGCGTGCGAACTCGCGCCGACGTGGACAAGGCACGTCCCGATGCGCAGCGTCTGCTCCTGCAGCTACGTGGCGCCAGCGGCGAGGGTTGCTATCTGTTTTCGACCGAGCAAACCGGCGATGGGCTCACTGCTTACGCACGCTTCTTCAACCCCACGGTCGGCTTGTGGGAAGACTCGGCGACGGGCACCGCGGCGGGACCTCTGGCCGCGCTACTCGATGCCCATGGGTTCGTGGAGCAAGGGCATTCGATCGTCATTGAGCAAGGCCGATACATGGGTCGCCCCAGCAGGCTCACCATTGATCTCCAGGACGGAGTGAAACTCTCCGGTAGCGGAGTCATCGTCATGACTGGCTGTCTGAGGCTCTAACGGGTGGGGCGTCCCTGGGCTGGGGCGACCAGCGGCTCCACAAAGACAGTCTGCGCTCCTTGCTTTTCGTAGGTCAGGTTGACTGTGCGTCCTATCGCACGTGTCCGGTGCACGGTGCCTGCTGGTACGACCATGCTTTGCCACGCAGCAAGCGTTGCCTGGGTGCCGCCCTCAAATTCAATCTGAAGTTCGCCCTCTACAACGAGAAAGAGCTCGTCTGAATCGGGGTGGTGATGCCAGCGATACTGGCCCTCAAAGACGGAAAGCCGCATGCACTGCGTGTTGATATCCAACAGCACTTCATTTTTGTAGGAGTCGGTGACGTTGGCTTGCTCAGAGCGAATGTCGATGACAGTCATTGCCGGAAAGCGTGCCCTCTGGGACGAATATTCCTGGGCCGTAGGGAATTCAGTTTTCATATCTGGCTCCAATGGCAGGGCGACTTGCGTCGCCTTCGAACGCCTGAAAGACGAAGGCAGAGACTTTGTTCGAAAATTCAAGGCGAACAGACGTCTCTGACCCCATCTAATCAGCGCGCGATGGGCACCAGGGCGCAGTAACGCTAAGGCGCTTTTCGATCATAGTAAGTCGAATCACCGACGATGTGATGATCCTTGACCGTGTAGACGGAGATGATCCGGACGCTGACGGGTTTGCTTTCCACGCCGTTGAAATGACCGGTGAGTACGAACTGGGCGTAGACGGTATCTGCCGCGCTCTGGATGCTCACGATGTTGTCTTTGGCATCGGGGATGGCTTCGAATAGCCGTCTGTAAGTATCGGCAATTTGCGCATTGCCGACCAGCTTGGGATAGTCGGGACTATGCAGGGTGGCATCGCTCGCGTAAATGTTTTCTATGGCGGCAACGTCATGCGCATTGAATGCCGAAAATTTCAGCTGAACGGTTTTTATCGGGTCCAGGTTGGCCTCTGACGCGGTCGAGATCGTGGGCCTGGTCAGGCCAAATACAACGCAGAGAATCAGCAGGATGGCCGTTGCAGTTTTCATGGATGGACTCTTCTTTCGCGCCAGGTAGGCAGGTTGGAGGTAGCTGGTGTACAACGGAACGCAGGCGTCCGTGCCGGACCGCAATCCATGCATCTCCATTGAATCGCGAGACACGCGCAGATGATTGGAAAAAGCCGACAACTCGAGTCCGATGGGCAAGCACAAGGACTCTCTTCAGCTCGCGGCGCTTTTGGACAGGGCTGCGGGATATTGCGTCATTCGCCGTCGCCAGATTGCTATCAGCACCTGCGCTATCCACCACCTAGTGTTTTGGCCGATTGGGTCGAACATTTCTGGCTGGAAAGGTGGGATCTGCGTGGCCGCGCTGCGCAATCCCGAGTGGTGCTGCCGCACCCGGCCGTTCATCTCGTCTTCGCGCCGGGTCGCTCGAGGATTTATGGCGTGCAGCTGAGCCGCTTCGCACGAGAGCTGAAAGGCAAAGACCGCATCTTGGGGATCAAGTTTCGCCCCGGTGCGTTCTATCCGTTTTTTCAAAAGCCGGTCAGTACGATCGCGAACACGGCGCTGCTGGCGCAACAGGTCTTCCCCAATGCTGTCTCTGCGGAGAGCAGCGTATTGGCATGCGGCGATGACCAAGCGATGGTGGAAACCGCGGTGCAGTTTTTGATCGCGCATCTGCCACCGCGCGATCCCCATGTGGACATCGCGTGCGGGATCGTCGAGGAGATCGTGAACGATCGTGGTGTGACACGCGTCGAGCACGTTACCCAACGGTGCGGTCTGCAGGAGAGAACACTCGAACGGCTGTTCCAGCGGTATGTCGGTGCGAGTCCGCGCTGGGTCATCAAGCGTTATCGAGTGTATGACGTGCTGACTGAGCTGAGCGCTGGCATGCCGGCGGCCTGGGCAACGCTTGCCCAGGACATGGGCTACTTTGACCAGGCGCATTTCAACAACGACTTCAAGAAACTGGTCGGCTGCTCCCCGGGCGATTACCTGAAATAGCCAGGATTCGCGAACGGTCGCGTTCCATGATGTGGCGGCGCCGTGTCGCCGCCATGGCGGCTGCGACACGGGCCGGGCATTACAGCTTGGGAGCTGCCGCTGGCGAGCGCTGGAAACTACCGGCATCACCAGGGAACACCACCGGGCTCTCATAGCCATCAGCTGAGATGGACGAGACACCAAAGAACCAATCGTCGATCACTACGTCCTTGATCACGGCCTGGTCAGTGTCACCAACGGCACGACTGAATTGCCACCGCGGTGCGGTGGTGTCACGCCAATGCACGCGGTAACCAGCGGCGCCTGGCACTTTTTTCCAGTGCACCGTGGTGTCGGTGGCCAGCGCGCCCTCGGTATCGACGCCGGTGGGTGGTGCGGGCGCGCGGCTCATTGCGGCCATCGTCACCGTGTTCAACGCGGTGACACGGGCGAGGTAACGGAAATCCACGCCGTCGATGGTGTCCCCATAGTGGATACCCTTTTCAGCGCGCAGGTCCTGATGCTGGCGCGTGTAGTCCTCATGGCCTTCGCTTACGCGCACCGCCGGATAGCCGGCTTCCAGGAACGACACCTGGTCACCACCGCGCCCGTAGCGATCGGTGCGGTAGACCATGCGAACGCGTAGATCGGGCAGATAGTCCTCGGCCACCTGTTCCATGTAGCGGGCGATATTGCGCGAGGGTGAATCCACTTCGCCGCCGTGATAGCCGCGGTACTTTGCCTGCGCCTCGGTCTCGTTGCTCTTGGTGCCTTCGGAGAACACCCGAACCGTGGTGTTGTCGAGCACGCCGTTCTGACCGTGGCTGTTGCCCATGATGTCGTTGTTGAGGTCCGCCTGAACCTGCCAGCCCTGTGCGGTTGCGTAGTCGGCCAGCACCTTGCCGCCGTAGAGGCCTTGTTCCTCGCCGGAGAGTGCAGCGAACACCAGGGTTGCCGTGTTGTCCTGCTTCGACAGAAGGCGCGCGGCCTCGATCAACGCGGCGACGCCGGAGGCATCGTCATTCGCGCCGGGTGCGTCGCTCGTTGAGTTCATCACATCGGTGACGCGCGAATCCAGATGGCCGGTCATCACGATCACGCGCTTCGGATCGCCGCTGCCGCGCTTGATCGCAACCACATCCATCACTTCAGTGGATTGCGGAATGCGCTTTCCGGTGACCATCTGCGATGGGGTGACGACTTCGATACAGCCGCCGCAATCGCGCGAGATCGCTTCGAAGCGCGCCTTCACCCAACGTCGTGCAGCGCCGATGCCGCGTGTATCGGACTTGGTATCCGACAGCGTGTGACGTGTGCCGAAGCTGACCAACTTTTCGATCGTGGCGCGCAACTCGGTTTCGCTCGGCGCGGTGGCGAGCACATGTAGCGAAGGCTGCTCGAGTGGTCCGGCGGGGCTATTGCCTTGACTGGCAAAGACAAGCGTTGGCAACAGGGCGAAAGAGAGCAGGAGGATTCGGCGCACGGCAAGGACCCTGAATGATGGAATGCCAACCTTACATCGAGTGGCCCCTGCCGATACATGGGCCAGCATCCCGTGGTTTGCACTCGCCGGTCACACCGCTTTTCAGTTCCGGGTAGGCACGCACTCCTGACTTTTCGACGACTTGGTCGATCGCTGCTGGCGCCGCTTGCCTTCGACGACGGCGGGAATGATCCAGGCCATGCAGATGGTGACCAGCGCCAGCAGGGCCATGCTGAGCATCTTGAGCCAGATCGCGCCGGTGGATGACAGGAACGGCGCTGCGACAGCGATCGCAAAGGCCCCGGTGGCGATATGGAATGAGGGCCATGCGAGATAGCTCTGGACCCTCAGCACGGCGCCGCAGTCAGGGCATGATGCGGCGTGGCTGCTGACGTTGCTCCCACAATTCAGGCATGTGATCGAAGCCATGATCTTTCCCCAACGTTTTCTGTCAAAAACGAATCTGTGTCGTTTCATAGCCACCCCGAGACGCCGCCACGGTGTGAGCAGGTGCCCCGGTGACTCAGGCTGAAGCTGTAGTCGCCCGTCTCGACGAGCTCTGTTGAGCCATTTGTGACGCTCCGCGCGCTACCTTGCTGTGGCTGAAGTACGGTGTTCTGGGCCGCAGCGGCGCCGCTGAGGGCCATAAGGCATAGGCTTAGCGCGATGCCAAGGTGCTTAACCACGGTCGATCCCCTGCTTTTTTATTGTTTGTCGCAGGGACTAAAGCAAAAGCTTTGCCAAGCGCCCCTGGAGGGGCAGGAAGCAGGGCAGACCGGTTTGGCCGATGTCATCGCACTCAGGCGCAATGGCCGACGTGGCGTGGCGAGTCTCCTCGGGATCGTCGGTCTCGCGCGCTACTCGCTTTCCTGCACGGGTCGTCCGTTGAGCGGCTGAAGCGGACGCACATCGTGCGGATAGAGCCTCGCGAATGCCTCGATCTGCCCGGCTGAAACTTCCACGGGGGTCTTCAGTACGTACCACCTGACGCCCTCCGTGCAGGGCGGGGCGGTCAGCGAGCCCATGTAGGTGTAGTAGGCGGTATCGCGGGGCAGCAGGTCGGCGGGATTGATCTCGACGCCGGGAATTTCCTGCTCTTTGCCTGTGGTCGCCGGCATATGGTCCCAAAGCTGCTGAATGGTGGCATTCGCGTTGCCTGCTTTCAGGAGCACCGTGACTCCGACCACCTTGCCGTCGCTGGCCTGGTACATCAGGTGCACTGCCATAACGGAGGGCTTGCCGTTGACGTACTCTTCGCTGGGGTGGTGGAAGTGGAATTGTGTGAGTTGGTAGCGCTGGTCTCCCACAATCAACCAGTCTCCGCTTTCGGGAGCGTGATAGTTCACCCGGATCGTGTAGCCGTTGTTGACCAGGTATTTGAGTGGGCTGATTTTGTTGACGAATCGCAGCGCGGGGAGTCGGGCCTTCTGCGCATCTTGAATATCTATCGGCGATTGTTCTTTTCCGCTACCGCAGACAGCGTAGTCCGGGTCCAGGGAAGCCCAGTGTTCGGCGCCGATTTTCCCCTCGTAGTCCCACGGCGTCTTCCATTGCGCTTGCGAAATCACGGGCAGCAAGAGCGCCACGACAGTTAGCACTATAAACGTCTTCCTCACGTTGCGCCTCCTATGGTCTCGCGTTGTGGCGTCGGGAGTGTGCGTGTGAACTTTGTGCGTGCAATCGCCGCTAAGCGGGATTTTGACTCATTTGCTGCGAACTCTGAAGGCTAGGTTGATAGTCGATCTCCATGCAATTGGCCTAGACAGAAAGCACGCATGAATTTAACAAACCGACCCGCAGGCTACATGAGTAGCGCAAGCCGATCACGACAATGGAGTAGATCATGAGCAAGATCACTTACAACGGGCAAACGTTTGACTTCGATGAGATCCGCCGTCAAATGGATCCGGACCTGGCTGAACAGTTCGCGGGCACCACAAAAACCGACCAGGATTTCTTTGATTCGTACCTGCTGGCCCACAGTACAAAATACGGCGAACACTTTGTCGTCGACTAGTCCCCCGTGACGCGTTCGTTCGGAGAGATCTCACGTGAAGAAAGATGAGAGTGGTCATCTGGTGAAGCCAGGGGGCAAGAACGCGCAGCATGAGCAGGAGCTGCCACCCTCTCGCGACTATGAAAAGCAAAGGGCAGGTGGCTTCAAGAAGGAAGGCGGCCCTGGTTCAAAGTCGAAGGATTCCAAAAAATCCTGAGTTCGACATATGCGCCTTCCGGGGCGTTGCATCCGCATGGATCGGTGAGTTGTGATTGCTGCCGTGTTTTACGGGTGTCCTGTACGCCCGGATCAACGTGACGGAGAGACCACAATGCGTTCGACAGCTTCTTGGGCCAGCGGTGATAAGCCGTCGCCACCTGCTGTCATGTGAGCCTTGAGCTGGCGACGCATGACCGGGTCCCAGAACTTGGTCAGGTGATCGCGGACGCCTTCGACGGCTGCGGCGTGATCTGGTTCGGCGGAAAAGTAATTTGCGATGTCGTTGGCCATGGTGACCAGTCGTTCGATGTTCATGGCAGCTCCCCGGTATGCGCGGCTATGAGTCGATCAGGATGGGTATAGACGTTGTGGCTACCCGGCCGGGTGAAACCGATCAAGGTGATGCCGGCGCTGCGCGCTAGTTCGATGGCGAGCGCGGTAGGTGCGGATATGGCGGCGATGATCGTGATGCCGGCGCTCGCCGACTTGGTCACCATCTCGTAGCTGGCGCGGCTGGTGACCAGGGCCATTCCGGCGTTTGGATCGACGTTCGCGCGGCGCATGGCGCCGATCAGTTTGTCCAGCGCGTTGTGACGACCGACGTCTTCGCGAACCAGCTCGATGTCCCCGCTGCGGTCGGCCCAGGCGGCTGCGTGCACCGCGCCAGTGGCGGCATTCATCGGCTGGCGCCTCTGCAATTGGCCCAGCGCACGTTCCAGCGCATCGCGGGTCAGCACGCTCCCAGCGCCCACCGGCGGGTTTTGCCGGATCGCCTGTTCCAGGTCGCGCGTGCCGCAGATGCCGCAGCCACTGCGCCCGGGAAGCAGGCGTTCGTGAGCATGGTTCAGGTGCGCGGCGTGCGCCTCGGGTGCCACCCGCATCGCGAGTTCGATTCCCTCCAGCAGCGTGTGCACCTGGACGTCCAGCAATTGCGCCGGTGCGGCGATCAAACCTTCGCTGAGTGAAAAGCCCAGCGCGAAATCGTGCAGGTTGTGCGGTGTCGCCATCATCACGGCGAAGCTCACGCCGTTGTAGACCATCGCGATCGGCATCTCCTCGGCTACGCAATCGTCTTCGCACGTGGCTTTGCCGTGGCGCCAGCGATCGACGCGACGTGTGACGAAGCCGGCGGCGGTTGCGTCTTCAATCGTCGCGTCGTGGTCAGGGTTGCCCAAGCGTATCCACCGATTGATCGAGCAGCGCCTGCTGCTCGCTGGAGAACGTGCGGAAACGCTTCTGCCATTCGGACGGCTGCGAAACGCGGGTGACCTGCACCGCGGTGACCTTGTATTCCGGACAGTTGGTTGCCCAGTCCGAATTCTCGGTGGTGATCACGTTGGCGCCGGAACCGGGGAAATGGAACGTGGTGTAGACCACACCGGGCTGCATCCGCTCGGAGATCATCGCGCGCAACACGGTGTCACCGGCCCGACTGGTAATACCCACCCAGTCGTTCTCGTTGATGCCACGCTCTTCCGCATCGTGCGGATGAATTTCCAGCCGGTCTTCGTCGTGCCACATCACGTTGGCGGTGCGCCGGGTCTGCGCGCCGACGTTGTACTGGCTGAGGATGCGGCCGGTGGTGAGGATCAGCGGATGCTCGGCGTTGACCTTCTCACTGGTCGGTACGTACTCGGTCAGCATGAAGCGGCCCTTGCCGCGCACGAATTCGTCCACGTGCATCACCCGCGTACCTTCGGGGTGATCCTCGTTGCATGGCCACTGGATCGAGCCGAGACGATCGATCGCGTCGAAGCTGACGCCGTGGAAGGTCGGGGTCAACCGCGCGATTTCGTCCATGATCTCGGATGCGTGGCTGTAGTTCATCGGATAGCCCATCGCCCGCGCCAGTTCCTGGGTGACTTCCCAGTCGGCATAGCCGGCTTTGGGAGCCATCACCTTGCGCACCCGCGAGATGCGGCGCTCGGCATTGGTGAACGTGCCGTCCTTCTCCAGGAACGAACTACCGGGCAGGAAGACGTGGGCGTACTTGGCCGTCTCGTTGAGGAACAGATCCTGCACCACGATGCATTCCATCGCGCTGAGTGCCGCGGTGACGTGCTGGGTATCTGGATCGGACTGGGCGATGTCTTCGCCTTCGATATACAGGCCCTTGAAGCTGCCATCCAGCGCGGCCTCGAACATGTTGGGAATGCGCAGGCCGGGTTCGTCCAGAAGCGGCACGCCCCACGCTTTCTCGAACAGCTCACGCGTGGCCACATCGCTGACGTGGCGATAGCCGGGGAACTCATGCGGGAACGAACCCATGTCGCAGGAGCCCTGCACGTTGTTCTGGCCACGCAGCGGGTTGACGCCGACGCCTTCGCGACCGATGTTGCCGGTCGCCATGGCGAGGTTGGCGATACCCATCACCGCGGTGGATCCCTGCGCATGTTCGGTCACGCCCAGGCCGTAGTAGATCGCGCCATTGCCACCGGTGGCATATAGGCGAGCCGCGCCACGGACGGCTTCGGCCGGTACACCGGTCTGCTCTGCCATGGCCTCGGGGCTGTATTTTTCCTGCGCCACGAAAGCGCGCCACTTCGCGAACGCTTCCGGTTCGCAGCGTTGCGTCACAAACGCTTCGTCGACCAAGCCTTCAGTAACGATGACATGGGCGAGCGTGTTCAACATGGCGACATTGGTACCGGGTTTGAGCTTGAGGTGATAGTCCGCCTTGATGTGCGGCGTGCGTACCAGATCGATGCGGCGCGGATCAATCACGATCAGCCTGGCGCCCGCGCGCAGGCGTCGTTTCATCTGCGAACCGAACACCGGATGAGCGTCGGTGGGGTTGGCGCCGATCACCAGCACCACGTCGGTCTGTTCGATCGAATCGAAATCCTGCGTGCCCGCCGATTCACCCATGGTGGCCTTGAGGCCGTAACCGGTTGGCGAGTGGCAGACGCGAGCGCAGGTATCCACGTTGTTGTTGCCGAAGCCGGCACGCACCAGCTTCTGCACCAGATAGGTTTCCTCATTGGTACAGCGCGAAGACGTGATGCCACCGATGGCATGCTTGCCGTAGGTCGCTTGCAGACGCTTGAATTCGCTGGCCACATGGGCGAACGCAACCTCCCAGCTCACGATCTTCCATGGATCGGAGATTTTCGCGCGGATCATCGGTGTGTTGATCCGATCCGGATGGGTGGCATAGCCGATCGCGAAGCGGCCCTTGACGCAGGAATGTCCGTGGTTTGCGTGGCCGTTCTTGTCCGGCACCATGCGCACGATTTCCTCGCCCTTCATCTCGGCGCGGAAGCTGCAGCCGACGCCGCAGTAAGCACAGGTGGTAATCACGCTGTGCTCGGCCTGACCCTTGTCGATCAGTGATTTCTCCGACAGCGTGGCCGTGGGGCAGGCCTGCACGCAGGCACCGCAGGAGACGCATTCGGAATCAAGAAAGCGGTTGTCCTGGCTGGCCGCAACTTTGGAATCAAAGCCGCGGCCCTGGATGGTCAGCGCAAATGTGCCCTGTACTTCATCGCAGGCACGCACGCAGCGCGAGCAGGCGATGCACTTGGACGGATCGAACGTGAAGTAGGGGTTGGACTCGTCCTTGGCGACGAACAGCGGATTCGCTTCGCCCTGTTTCGTTTGCGCATAGACATGGTTGGCACCGTCGTAGCCGTAACGCACTTCGCGCAGGCCGACCACGCCGGCCATGTCCTGCAGCTCGCAGTGGCCATTGGCGGGGCAGGTAAGGCAGTCCAGCGGATGATCGGAGATGTACAGCTCCATCACGCCGCGGCGGATTTCGGCCAGCTTCGGCGTCTGCGTGCTGACCTTCATGCCAGCGGTGACCGGCGTCGTGCACGAAGCTGGATAACCCTTGCGTCCCTCAATCTCGACCAGACACAGCCGGCACGAACCAAACGCTTCGAGCATGTCGGTTGCGCACAGCTTGGGGATGCTGATGCCAGCCTGGGCGGCAGCGCGCATCACCGACGTGCCTTCGGGCACGTTCAGTGTTCTGCCGTCGATCTGCAGCTCGATCGTCTTTTCGGACGTGGCCCGGGGTGTGCCGTAATCGATATCGACGATGGACAACATGATGCAGTCTCTCCTCGGAAGCAGTCTTCAGGTCGCGGCTTTTTCGGCAGCGCCTGAAAAATCTTCGTGAAAATGATCCAGCGCGCTGAGCACCGGAAACGGTGCCATGCCGCCGAGCGCGCACAGCGAACCACCCAGCATGGTCTGGCACAGGTCACGCAGTAGCACCTCGTTGTGCTCGCGCTCGGCCGCATCGCCGGCAACCATACGATCGATCACTTCGACCCCACGTACCGAACCGATGCGACAGGGCGTGCACTTGCCGCAGGATTCGATCGCGCAGAATTCCATGGCATAGCGCGCCTGTGCTGCCATGTCGACACTGTCGTCGAACACCACGATGCCACCATGGCCGAGCATGCCGCCGATCGCGATGAACGCCTCATAGTCGATCGGTGTATCGAGCTGCGAAATGGGTATGTAGGCGCCAAGCGGGCCGCCTACCTGTATCGCACGCACAGGTCGACCAGTCGCGGTGCCGCCGCCGTAATCCTCGATCAGCTCGCGCAACGTGACGCCAAAAGCACGCTCGACCAGGCCAGGTCGCTTGAGGTTGCCAGCTAGCTGGATCGGCAGCGTGCCACGCGACTTGCCCATGCCGAAGTCCCGGTAAAACGCGGCGCCCTTGTCCAGCACGATGGGCACGCTGGCGAGCGTCACCACGTTGTTGATCACCGTGGGTTTGCCGAACAGGCCCTGGATCGCGGGAAGCGGCGGCTTGAAGCGGACCTGCCCGCGCTTGCCTTCGAGACTTTCCAGCAGCGAGGTTTCCTCGCCGCAGATATAGGCTCCGGCCGCCATGCGCACTTCCAGATGAAATGCCTTGCCGCTGCCGCGCACATCGTCGCCGAGATAACCTTCGGCTTCCGCAGCTGCGATCGCCGCCTCCAGTGCGCGCTGCGAATGCGGATATTCCACGCGCAGATAGATGTAACCATGCGTCGCGCCGACGGCCACGCCGGCGATGGTCATGCCTTCGATGAGTACGAAAGGATCGCCTTCCATGATCATGCGATCGGCATAGGTTCCCGAATCGCCCTCGTCGGCATTGCAGACGATATATTTTTGATCGGCCTGCGCGTCGAGACAGGTTTTCCATTTGATGCCGGCCGGAAACGCGGCGCCACCACGGCCACGTAAACCAGCATCGGTCACGACCTTGACGATGTCCGCGCCACCCATGCGCAAGGCGGCTTCCAACCCGCGGTAGCCGTCGTGCGCACGATAGTCGTCCAGGCTGCGCGGATCGACGATGCCGATGCGCGCGAAGGTCAGCCGCTGCTGACTCTTCAGATAAGCGATGTCCTCAGTTGGCCCGAGCCCCAGCGCATGTCTGCCTGCGTGCAGGAAGTCCGCATCGAACAGGGCAGGGACGTCCTCGCGCTGGACCGGTCCGTAGGCGAAGCGGCCCGCCGGTGTTTCCACCTCCACCATCGGCTCCAGCCAGTAGAGGCCGCGCGAGCCGTTGCGCACGATACGCACATCGGCGCCACGCTGTTTCGCCTCGGCGCTGATCGCTTCGGCGACGGCTTCGGCACCCAGCGAAAGTGCGCTGGCGTCGCGCGGCACATAAACCGTGATGCTCATCCTTTCTCCGCGGCCAGCCATGCATCGAATCGTTCGGGCGTCAGCCGGCCTTTCAATTCATCGTCGACCATGATCGCCGGTGAACACGCGCAGTTGCCGAGGCAATAGACCGGTTCAAGCGAGTACGCGCCGTCGGTGGTGGTCTCGTGAAAGTCTACGCCGAGGCGCTGTTTGATATGTTTTTCCAGTGTGACGGCGCCCATCGCCTGGCACGATTCCGCGCGGCACACATAGATCACACGCCGCCCCGGCGCCTTGCTGCGAAAGAAGTGATAGAAGCTGATGACACCGTGGACATCGGCCCGTGAAAGATTCAACTCGCGCGCGATCAGCGGCACCGAGATTTCCGGCACGTAACCGAGCGCCTGCTGAACGCCGTGCAGGACCGGCAGTAGCGCGCCCGGTAGATCCTTGAGCCGGGCGGTTACATCCAGCACTGCTGCGCGGACATCCTCAGGGATGTCCGGCAGCAAGGTGATATTTGGAGCACGTTTCACTTGCGTCACCTTCAGAACAAAGCAGCAGCCTTTGCCAGCGCAATATATAGACCAATCAGGAACGGGACGCCAACCGCCAGCCAGGCCAGCACACCTGCCGCACCAAAGCTTCCGCGGGCTGCCGTTTCGGCCGTGATGGTCACGCGATCCTCATGCTGCAGCGAGCGTTCGTGGGCGAGCTCCTCGTCGCTCATGAACTCCGATTCCTTCACTGGCTTCACCAGAAAGTTGCAGATCAGGCCCAGCAGCAGCAGGAACGCCATGATGAAGAGCGTGCGGTCGTATACCAGGTTTTTGGCGACGCCCGAGTCGATCTGCGTCTGGCGGATGGAGGCAATCAGAAACGGACCGATCACACCGGCCGCCGACCATGCCGTCAACAAGCGGCCATGGATGGCACCGACCATTTGTGTACCAAACAGATCTGCCAGATAAGCGGGAATAGTCGCAAAGCCGCCGCCATACATGCTCAGGATGACGCAGACGGTGGCCACGAACAGTCCTGCCATCGCCACGTGTCCCCAAATCGGCAACAGGCAGTACAAGGCAATGCCGAGCGCGAAAAAGGTGAAATAGGTGTCCTTGCGACCGATCTTGTCCGACAGCGACGCCCAGAAGATACGCCCGAGGCTGTTGAACAGACTGATCAAGCCGACCAGGCCCGCGGCAGCCGCGACCACGGCAGCTTTCTGCGCAGCGCTGAGTTCTGCGGCGGCGTTCGCCAGTCCAACCAGCTTGCCGCCGAACACGTCCTGGAACATCGGGCTGGCCATCGATATCACTGAGATGCCGGCTGTCACATTCAAAAAGAGCACGCCCCAGAGCAGCCAGAACTGCGGAGTTTTCCAGGCGCGGTTCAGATGCACATGGCGACGGGTAATCATCGACTTGCCATCGGCGATCGGCGCTGTCCAACCGGATGGTTTCCAGCCGTTGGGGGCTACGCGGAAACCCAGCGCGCCGCAGGCCATCACGATGAAATAGATGGCGCCCATCGCCATCAAGGTCGACGCCACGCCTTGTGCGCTGACATCGGAAAAGTGCTTCATCAGCGCCACCGCCAGCGGTGCACCGATCATCGCGCCGCCGCCATAACCCATGATGGCGAAGCCGGTCGCCATGCCGCGCCGATCCGGGAACCATTTGATCAGGGAAGATACGGGCGAGATGTACCCCAGGCCCTGGCCGACGCCGCCGAGTACGCCGCAGCCCAGAAACACCAGCCACAGCTGGTGCATCGACACACCGATGCCGCCGATCGCCAGGCCACCACCCCAGCACAGGGCAGCAATGAAACCGGCCTTGCGTGGGCCAGCGTGTTCCAGCCAGCCACCCCACAGCGCGGCCGAGATGCCAAGCATCGCGATGAATGTTTCAAAGATGTGAGTGACCTGCGGCACCGTCCAGTTGCAGCTGGTGGTGGTGAGCGCAGCGAAGAAACCCAGGTTCGCGCAAACAGTGGGATCAGTGTTGCCCAGCAACTTGCTCATCGGCAGCCAGAACACCGAAAAGCCGTAAGCCATGCCGATGCATAGATGAATCGCCAACGCCGCGGGCGGTACCAGCCAGCGGTTGAAACGTGGTCCGGCGATGGTGCGTTCCCTTGAGAAGAATCCGGCGGATCCATCCACGACATCTGTTCCCAGTTCCCGAGCCATACTTACCCCCTTATGGTGGCCGGCGTTGCGCCGGTTGTCAGATTTCGATCAATGATGACCATGTTTCAATTGCATGCCAGTCGATCAAAGTCTAATGACAGTTGGATGACGTGCGCCGCGGCGGCGACAATGCCATGATGCGGTGAACCTTCTGCTTTCCTTTAATGCGGCGCAGCATGGCCCGCAAGGAACTCCGATATGCACATTCTTTCCCGTTGGTTGTTTGCTCTGGGCATGACGGTCGCGATGCTGTGTGTGCCCGCTGCTGCAGATCAGGTTGCCGCGCAGCCAGCTGCCGGAAGCCGACACATGACATTGGCCGCCGCCGCCGACTTGCACTACGCGATGGACCAGGTCATCGCCGCCTATCGGCATGATCATCCCGCCGACAGCATCGACGTGGTGTACGGGGCATCCGGCCAGCTACTGACGCAGATCGAGCAGGGCGCGCCGTTCGAGCTGTTCTTCTCGGCGGACAGCGATTACCCCAAGCAGTTGGTTGCGCATGGCAACGCGGGTGGACAGCCGGTGCCCTACGCGGTGGGTCGCATCGTATTGTGGAGCGCGAGCATCGACATGCACGGTGTGCAGGTAGCCCACCTGGCGCAATCACGCTTCGGCCGCATCGCGATCGCCAATCCGCAGCACGCGCCTTATGGCAAACGGGCTGAGCAGGCGCTGCGTAGTGCCGGTGTCTGGGATCAGTTGCAGTCGCGGTTGGTCTACGGCGAGAACATCGCGCAGACGGCGCAGTTCGCCCAAAGCGGCAACGCCCAGGTCGGCATCATTGCGCAATCGCTGGCGCTGGATCCGGCCATGGCCAAGGGCAGTTATGCGCCGGTGCCACCGACGGCGTACGAACCGCTGCAGCAGAGTTTCGTGCTGACCAAGCGCGGTGCCGACAATGCGCTGGCGCAGGATTTCGCGCGTTACATGCAGAGTGCAGCGGCGCGCGCCATCCTCGCGCGCTACGGCTTCACCCTGCCAGGCGGCGCGGATCACTGAGCGACGATGATGCCGCTGTTGTCGACGCAGGATCTGCAGGCGTTTTGGTTGACCTTGCGGTTGGCCGCGACGGTCACCGCCGTGTTGCTGCTGCTTGGCACCCCGCTGGCGTGGTGGCTCGCACAGACCCGTTCGCGCTGGCAGCGGCCCGTCGCCGCGGTGATTGCCCTGCCGCTGGTGTTGCCACCGACGGTGCTGGGTTTCTATCTACTGATGCTGCTCGGTCCACAGGGGGCCGTTGGCCGACTGATTGCGGCCATGGGCTTGTCGGCGCTGCCGTTTACCTTTGGTGGATTGGTCGTCGGCTCGGTGCTGTACTCGCTGCCGTTTGTGGTACAGCCGCTGAACAATGCGTTTGAAGCGATCGGGGCGCGGCCACTGGAAGTCGCTGCCTGCCTGCGGGCGAGCCCATGGGATCGGTTCTTCTCCATCGCGTGCCCGATGGCGCTGCCCGGTTTCATCACGGCGGCAGTGCTGGGTTTCGCACACACCATGGGCGAGTTCGGCGTCGTGCTGATGATTGGCGGCAACATTCCGGGCCAGACGCGGGTGTTGTCGATGCGTATCTTTGATCACGTCGAGGCGGGCGAATACTCGCAAGCGCACACGTTGTCATTGTGCCTGCTGGTGTTCTCGTTCGCCGCGTTGCTGGCGATGTCGTTGTTGCGTCCGCGCAGGGTCGAACGTGGCTGAGCGGCGAGCGCCAAATCTTCGGGAACGGGATGATCCTCGTGGCCTGGAGGCTACGCTGGCGTGGCGCCGTGGCCAGCTGGCGATCGAATTGAACATCGCGCTGCCACCGCGCGGCATCACGGCGTTGTTCGGTCCTTCCGGTGCCGGCAAGACCAGTTGCCTGCGTGCGATCGCCGGACTCGATCGCGACAGCGCTGGCACGGCAAGCCTTGGCGACGAGGTGTGGCAGGACAGTACGCGGCACGTGTTCGTGCCTCCGCACCGACGCCGGCTCGGCTATGTCACGCAGGAGGCCAGCCTGTTCGTGCATCGCTCCGTGGCCGGCAATCTGGACTACGGCTATCGCCGCGCCGGTCAGCCGAAACATATCGATCGTGACGCGCTGATCGACCAGTTCGGTTTGCGTGCGTTGCTTGGGCGACGTGTGGATGCGCTCTCCGGCGGCGAACGCCAGCGCGTCGCCATCGTGCGCGCGCTGCTGTCCGATCCATCCTTGCTGCTGTTCGATGAGCCGCTGTCGGCGCTCGACGCTACCGCGCGCAACGACCTGCTCGGTCGACTGGAAAGCCTGCATGCGACCTTGGCGGTGCCAATGATCTACGTCAGCCATGCGATCGAAGAAGTCGCCCGGTTGGCCGATTACCTGGTTTTGCTTGACGCCGGCCATGTCGTGGCGCAGGGAGCCCTGCAGGCCACACTAACGCGCCTGGACCTGCCTGCGGCGCTGACCGAAGCCGTCGGCGCGGTGATCGAAGGCACCGTCGTCGGCCACGACGCGCACGATCATCTCACCGAGCTCGCGTTCGCCGGCGGCACACTGTTTGTACCGCGCCGTGGTGACGTTTTAGGCCAGCGGCTGCGTTGCCGGATCGGTGCACGCGACGTGGTGCTGACGCATGAACGCCAGACCGGCAGTAGCGCGCTGAATCAGATTCGTGCATGCGTGATCGCCATGGCTGATGCGGACCATCCATCACAGTGCCTGGTGCAGCTCGATGCGGGCGGCAGCGTGTTGTTGGCGCGCATCACCCGACGCTCCTGGCATGCGCTCGCGCTGGTGCCGGGCAGTGCGGTGTGGGCACAGGTCAAGGCGGTGGCGCTGGGTGCGTGATACGCCACCGGTGCCTGCCGCCACGGTTGTCAAAGACCACTCATGCCACCATGATTTCCTCTCACGGCGCCCTGGCGCCATGCCGCAGCCCTGCAGGCCATCGTGTCGATGAATGAGCTGATCAACGTTGCCGAAGCCGAAGCCCTGATCGCCCGGCACATGCCCTCGTTCGGCAGCGAGCGGGTAGGGCTGGACGAGGCTGTTGGCCGCGTCCTGCGCGGGCCGATCCACGCCGAGCGCGACCAGCCGCCGTTCGATCGCGTGATGATGGACGGCATCGCACTGCGCTGGAGCGCCTCGTTGCCGCGCAGTTTCACGTTGAGTGGCGTGCAACTGGCCGGCATGGCAGCGCAGACGCTTGTCGACGAGGGTTCCTGTATCGAAGTGACCACCGGTGCGATGCTGCCGGATGGTTGCGATTGCATCGTTCCGGTCGAGCAGACGCGACGCGATGGCGATCGCTATGTATTGGTTGAAGGCTATCAACCTGCACATCGCCAGTTTATCCACGCCCGCGGCTCGGACTGCGTGATCCATGCGTTGTTGCTGGATGCCGGCATCCGCATTGGCGCCCCGGAAATGGCGGTGCTCGCGGCGAACGGCATTACTGACGTCGAGGTCGCCATCGTGCCATCGGTGGCCATTATTGCGACCGGCGACGAATTGGTGGACGTGGGGGCTGCACTCGGCGAAGGGCAGATCCGACGTTCCAACGATCGTGCGCTGGCCGCGGCTCTGCGTACCCGGGGTTTCCATCGCGTGGCACTGAGCCAGGTCGCCGACGACCTCGGCGCGACGATTGCCACACTCGACGCGCTGCTGGCGGCGCATCAGGTGCTGATCCTGTCCGGCGGCGTCTCGATGGGCCAGCGTGACCATGTGCCAGCCGCCCTCGACGCACTCGGCGTGCGACGCGTGTTTCATCGCATCGCGCAACGACCGGGCAAGCCGATGTGGTTTGGTATCGGGCCGCAAGGGCAGGCGGTATTCGCCCTGCCTGGCAACCCTGTATCGGCCCTGGTCTGTGCGATTCGCTATGTGATGCCGGCGCTGCTGGCATCGATGGGCGCCGTCAGGGAGCCGCTGGAGCACGTCTGCCTGGATGCGGCGGTCGACACCAACGCAAACTTGACGTGTTTTGTACCTGCGCACGTGCAGCATGATTCAGCTGGCAGGGCGTTGGCACATCCGGTGCCATCGCGGACTTCAGGCGATTTCTCCTCGCTGCCACGCACTCACGGTTTCGTGCAATTGTCGCCGGGCCAGAACATCGCTGTAGCCGGCACGGCCGCAGCGTTCTATCGTTGGTGACATGACCTCCTCCAACGCTATCACGAATTCACCGATTGCCGCCGAATTGCCGCGGGATCGTCTCGGCCGGGCGCTGCACGACCTGCGCATTTCGGTGATGGACCGCTGCAATTTTCGTTGCCCGTATTGCATGCCCGAGGCGACCTACGGCGAGCATTTCGAATTCCTGCGCAACGACGAGCGCCTGAGTTTCGACGAAATCGAGCGGTTGTGCCGGCTGGCCGCGCAGCTGGGTGTGAGCAAGCTGCGCCTCACGGGCGGCGAGCCGCTGCTGCGTCCCAAACTGGCCGAGCTGGTGGCGCGGCTGCGGCGGATCGACGGCATCAAGGATCTGGCGATGACCACCAACGGCGTGCTGCTGTCGCGCCATGCGGCTGAGCTTCGCGATGCCGGTCTCGATCGTATGACGGTGAGTCTGGATACGCTCGACCCGGCGCTGTTCCATCGCATGAGTGGTGGACGCGGCGCACTCGACGACGTGCTGGCCGGCATCGATGCGGCGCAGGCGGCCGGCTATCCGCACGGGGTCAAGCTCAACGCGGTGGTGCAGCGTGGCGTCAACGAACACACCGTGACCGATCTGGTCGAGCGCTTCCGTGGCAGCGGCATTGTGGTGCGGCTCATCGAATATATGGACGTCGGTAATCGCAACGACTGGACGCCTGACGACGTGGTGCCCTCGCGCGAGCTGATCGAACGCATCGACGCCCACTGGCCGCTGGAAGCGCTGCCGGCAAGTTACCCGGGCGAGGTCGCCACGCGTTACCGCTACCGTGATGGAGCCGGTGAGATCGGCGTGATCTCCTCGGTCAGCGAACCGTTCTGCGGGAGCTGCACGCGTGCCCGGCTATCGTCCGAAGGCATGCTCTATACCTGCCTGTTTGCGACCCAGGGCACCGACCTGCGTGGCCCGTTGCGGGCGGGCGACAGTGACGAGCAACTGCTCGATCGCCTGCGTGACGTGTGGCTGCGTCGTGCCGACCGCTACAGCGAGGAGCGCACGGAGCGACGTAACAGCGCCCGCCGTAAAATTGAAATGAATTACATCGGAGGGTAGGGCCCGCCATCCGTTGCCTGGTAGGTCAGGCCGGAGTCGGTTTGTTCGCAGGGCAAGGAAGAGTGAAAGAATGTATGTCGATACACGATTGAACGATGACGCAGCCATGCGGGCAAAGCGGCCCGGCATGGCCTACCGAGGTAACGGATGGCGGACCCCATGAAGCTTTCCCACGTTGACGAGTCGCAACAGCCACGCATGGTGGATGTCGGCGCCAAGGCCGTCACTCATCGCACAGCGCAGGCGCGCGCGCGGGTGACGTTTCCGGCAGCCGTTGCCGATGCGCTGCATGCGGCGGGCTACGTGACGCCGAAAGGTGCGGTTTTCACCGTGGCGCACATCGCCGGCGTGATGGGCGCCAAGGCTACTTCGCAGTTGATTCCGCTGTGCCACCCGCTGAGCCTGGACAAGTGCGATATCGCGATCCACATGGATGGCTGCGATGCGCTGGTCGATTGCACCGTGTCGTGCCGCGGCAGCACCGGCGTGGAGATGGAGGCGCTCACTGGCGCCAGCATTGCTGCGCTGACCATTTACGACATGTGCAAAGCGATGTCGCATGACATCGTCATCGGTGAGATTCGTCTTTTGAAGAAAACCGGTGGCAAGCACGACATCGACCACCTCGTCAGTCAGAGCACAGCATGAACGCCAAGGCTGCACCACCGATCTACGGCTTGCTGCTGTCTGGCGGCGCCAGCCGGCGCATGCAGCGCGACAAGGCACAACTTGCCTACGCCGGCGAGCCGCAGCTGTTGCGTGCGTGGCGTCTGCTCAGGGCAGTGACCGAGCGCGCCTTTGTCTCGGTGCGCAGTGAACAACGCGATGATCCGCTGCGCGCCGGCCTACCGCAGATCGTGGATCGCTACGATGCGATCGGCCCCGCAGCCGGCATTCTCTCCGCACAGGAAACTCATCCGGACGTCGCCTGGCTGGTACTTGCGTGCGACCTGCCGCTGCTGGACGAATCCACCCTGCGCAAGCTGATCGATGCACGCGATCCCGCCACCGATGCCACCGTCTTCGCCAGCCGCTTCGACGACCAGCCCGAACCGCTGTGCGCATTGTGGGAGCCGTCCAGCCATGCGCTGCTCAGGCAGCGTGTGGATGGAGGAAGTAATTGCCCGCGCAAGGCGTTGATGATGTCTCGCATCACGCTGCTGCCCGCGCCGGGCGATGCGCTGGACAACATCAATACCCCCGAGGAATTTGCACAGATGCAGCGTCAGATCGAGCCGCAGCCATGACCACGGTGACCTTGCAGTACTACGCGCAATTGCGCGAGCAGGCGGGCTCCAGTGGCGAGCAGCTGACCACCTCGGCGGCTACGCTGCGTGAGCTGTACGACGAGTTGCGCGTGCGCCACGGATTTTCGCTATCGGCCGATGCGCTGAAGGTGGCGGTGAACGCACAGTTCAGCGACTGGGGAAGGGCGCTCGGCGAGGGTGACATTATCGTATTCATTCCCCCGGTGGCCGGCGGATGAAACATTTCAGCCTGTCCAGCACAGCGGTCGATGTCGCGCAGCTGCACGCGGTGCTGCAGCACCCCGGGAGCGGCGGCTTCTGCACGTTCGAGGGCTGGGTGCGCAACAGCAATGAAGGCCGCGAAGTGGATGGCCTTGAATACGAGGCCTACGCCGAGCTGGCCATCGCCGAGGGCGAGCGCATCGTCGGGGAGGCGCTTGCGCGTTACGGGGTCAACGCGGCGCACTGCATGCATCGTACCGGTCATTTGAAAGTCGGCGACCTCGCCGTGTGGATCGGCGTTGCCTCCGCACATCGCGACGAAGCTTTCCGCGCCTGCCGCTACATCATCGACGAGGTCAAGCACCGGTTGCCGATCTGGAAGAAAGAGCATTACCTCGACGGTGACACGGCGTGGGTAGCATGCGCGCACACGCATCGTGCGCATGAGCACGAACACCTGCCAGCGCATGAGCACGCATCCGAACCGCCGTTCGTGCCGGACTACTCGCGCCAGACGCGCTTGCGCGATGTGGGCGAGACGGGCCAGGCGAAACTCGCCGCCGCACGCGTGCTGGTGATTGGTGCCGGCGGCCTCGGCTGCCCGGTACTCGCCTATCTGGCTGGCGCCGGCGTCGGTACGCTCGGCATCGTCGATGGCGATCGCCTCGACGCCAGCAACCTGCATCGACAGACGCTTTACGACGCGCGCGACATCGGCGAGCTCAAGGTGCAGCTGGCGGCAAAGCGCATCGCCGCGCTCAATCCCACAATCACAGTGCAAACGTTCGCCGAGCCCTTGCATGCGGGCAACGCGGCTGATGTATTTGCGCAGTTCGACCTGGTGGTTGAGTGCAGCGACGACATGCGAAGCCGCTATCTATGCAACGACGCGGCCGTCCTAACCAGCACGCCGTTGATCCTTGCCAGCGTCTACCAGTACGAAGGCCAGTTGCAGGTAGTCACTGCCAAACCCGATGCGCCGTGCCTGCGCTGCCTCTGGCCGCAGCAACCCGCTCCTGGTGTCGCCGGCAGCTGCGTTGAGTCCGGCGTGCTGGGTCCGGTCGCCGGTGTGCTCGGCGCGATGCAGGCCACCGAAGCGCTCAAGGTGTTGCTCGACCTGCCGCGGCCGGCCGATCACGCGCTGCTGCTGGTCAACCTGATCGAGGGAACTAGCCAGCGCCTTCCGATTGACCCTGCGCAGGGCTGTGCGTTGCACGGTGGCTGCATTGAAGTGGCGCGCCGTGCATTGGCACAGGCACAGGACGAACAGGTGGTGGACGTCGCGTTTGACTCCCTCGACGAGGCCATCGCCACCGGCTACACCTTGGTCGACGTGCGCGAGCTGGATGAGATCGGCGATCGGCCACTACCCGTGCTATCGCGACAGCTGCCTTCCAGCCAGATCGAAGCACGCGCCAGCGAGCTAGCATCAGGTCGTGTGCTGCTGGTTTGCAGCACCGGCCGGCGCAGTGGGCACGCTGCACGCAAATTGCGCGAGAAGGGTATGCGCAACGTCCATTCGTTGGCTGGCGGGATCGCCGCCACGCATCCCGTGCGCGATCACGTGCCCGGGTGAGCGCAGTTCACCGGCCCATGATCGATTACGCCCAGGCTCTGCAGCGCGTACTCGCGCAGGTCGTGCCGCTGGCCGGCGAAGACAGCGCGCTCAGTGAAGCTTCTGGCCGCGTTCTCGCTGTCGATATTTTCAGCCCTATGGCGTTGCCGTCGTTTGATCATGCCGCGATGGACGGCTATGCGCTATGCGCACACGAACCACTGGTCGCCGGTTCCGAACATGCCGTGCACGGCTCGCAGGCGGCCGGCGAGGCGCGCCAGGCGGGTGCGATCGGTGCCTGCGAAATCATGACCGGCGCGTGCCTGCCCGATGGGTTCGATGCTGTAGTCGCGGTGGAGCGCACCGAGCTGCTGTCCAGGCATCCGGATGGCACGCCCACACGGATCCGTCTGCTCGATCCACTCGCCGCCGGCGCCAATGTGCGCCACATCGGCGCCGACGTTGCAAAGGGATCGACGGTGCTCACCGCCGGTACGCGCATCGAGGCTGCCCACATCATGCTGCTGGCTGCGCTGGGTCTGGCGCGGGTAGAGGTCATGCGTTGCCCGCGCATTGCCATCATCTGCACGGGCAAGGAGTTGCAGGCTGATCCTGCGGAACCGCTCGCCGACGGCCACATCTACAACTCCAACGGACCTTATCTCGTTGCTGCCCTCAGCGCGGCCGGTGCACAGGTGCTGTCATGCGAAACCGTGGACGATACCGCCAGTACCTTTGCCGACGCATTGCAACGTGTCGTTGACGCAGGCGCCGACCTGGTGATCAGCACCGGTGCGGTGTCGATGGGCCGCTACGATTTCGTGCCCGACACGCTACGCCGATTCAGCGCACAACCGCTGTTCCACAAGGTGGCGATCCGCCCCGGCAAGCCCGTGTTGTGCGCGAAGCTGGGAAAGGGTCCGTTGATCCTCGCGCTGCCCGGTACACCGATGGCGGTCGCTGTGGGCTTCCGTTTCTTTGTCGCTCCGGCGTTACGCGCAATGACGGGGCAGGGTACCGAGCCGACGCTGCACGCTCTGCTCGACACGCCGCAACAACCCAAGGCTGGCCTGCGCCATTTCCTGCGCGCCACCTTGCATCAGGATGCAGAAGGCCGACTCCACGCCAGCGTGTTGAACCAGCAGCAGCCGTTTCGCATCCGACCATTTGCCGAAGCTGATAGCTGGGTCGTGCTGCCCGAAGATGCCGGCGACTGTGCCGGCGGCAAGCGCGTCGAGGTCGTCAGTCTGGAACCCGGTGTAGCGCCTCGCATTCGTCCATTGCCTTGATCCGCCGCAGCCACGGAGCCCGCCAAATGAAATTGCAGATCGAAGGCCAGAAGCTGCGCATACGCATCGACGAGGATGAACTGGCGCGGCTACTGGCAGGTAACACGATCGATATGCGGACAACCTTCGCCGATGCCTTCGCCATCCGTTTCGCGCTGCGAGCAACAAAGGACGATGGCGTGAAGTTTGTCGGTCAGGCCGACGCCTGGCAGATCGGTTTGCCGGACGCGGACCTGCGCGCGCATGCGGCCCGTCTGCCGACGCGCGACGGACTCCGCTACACGCTGCCCGGAACGGCTACCGCAGACGCGCTGGAGCTGCTGTTCGATGTGGATGTCCGCGACAGCATGCGGCATCGAAGGTCATCATGAATTCAATACGCCGTGGCTGCGATGCAGGACGGGCACCGTGCTAACGTCGGCCTTGGAGTGCGGTTTCAACCCGTGAACGCGCGCATTCGCCACTGAGGGTGGAGTGTCATGACCGCGGAAAAAGCGACGATGGCCATCGGCTGGCGTGTCTACGGCCTGGGCGTGATGGCGCTGGGCATGGTCTGCCTGGTGTGGGGAGACTTCGATTCAGGGCAGCCGGTGCCCAAGTACATTCCCGACCGCACCGTTCTGGCCTATGCCGCCGCTGCGTTCATGCTCGTCGCGGGCGCGGCCGTCGAGTGGCGCCGAACGGCGGTCTGGGGTGCAGCGGCGCTCACCGCCTATTACGCGTTCATGGTTGTCTTGCTGATGAACGGTCGCGTGGTGCTCGCCCATTACGCTGAGTTCGGCGCCTACAGCGGCGCTGCCGAACAGCTAGCGATCGCGGCGGGCGGGCTGATCGTCTACGCCAGCCATGCCAGGATCGATGCGGCCCTGGCTGCACGCCTCACTGGGCTGGGCCAACTCGCGTTCGGGTTTTGCGCGTTGCTGTTCGGCGGAGCACATTTTTTCTATATGAACCTGACTGCGCCCCTGGTCCCTCATTGGCTGCCGCCCACGCAAGAGTTCTGGGCTTACGCGACCGGGGTTGGCCATATCGCGGCGGGCCTCGCGATCCTGACGGGCGTGCGGGCCCGCCTCGCTGCGATCCTGCTGACGGTCATGTACGCGTCCTTCACTCCGCTGGTACACGTGCCGACGCTGCTGGCCCACCCTTCGAGCTATTTCAACTGGACCGAGAACGCCCTGAATCTCGCCCTGGTCGGCGTCGCCTGGGTCGTGGCGGACTCGCTGGCACGGCCTAGTCGCCTCAGCGTTCCCGGGAAGGCGACTCGACCGGTCTAGCTCGCGATGGCAGCGACAGGTGCGTGGCTGGCTGCAATGTTCGGCACGGCCGCTGGTAACGTGAGCATGGCGCCAAGAGTCAGCAGGCAGATCAGCATGCAGGCAGCAAACAGGCTATGCAGCATCAGGGTTTCAAATTTCATGGTGGTTCTCCGCGACTGAGGTAAGAAGTCTTCAAGAGGTATATGGCAACGTTCGTGCCATACGCCTCGACCTCCCGGAAGCCGCATTCCTGAGCCATTTCGTCCCTCAGCCCGACCGGCCGGATGATGTCCGCGGACGGTACCTGAAGTGTCCGCACTGCCACGGACAGCATGTAGGTTGGGGTGAGCGCATGCGATGCCCAACAATGCCGGGGAACGTGGGTAACCACCCCAGCGAGCACACCAAGTGTTCAATGCAAGGTCAGCTGACCTTCCTGAAAGCGATGCCGTGACCTTCTCGCCGGGATGAAAATCCGATGACTTTCCCGTTGCTGTCGCGCTCGAACACCCGACGTACCCGTGGCTGGCCCGGCGTGAACAGCACATCGCGCAGTTCGGCCAGCAGCGGCGTGGGCTTGGCACCGTTAGTGGCGCTGAGAAGCTGGTTACCCTGGTGCGTGATAGTGACCGTGAAGCCGGGCGCGGCCTGATAGGTGCCGGCGTATTCGTCCAGTTCGCCGGGCGCAAGTTGCTGGGCTGGTGGATCATCAGAAAGCGCCACGGTCTGGCTGGAGATCATGCGCCAGGCATCACCTTCATCGAGCCATACTTCGGTGGAGCGAAAGCGCGGTGTCACCGTCTGTTCGCCAACATGCACGGTGGCATTGTCAGTAAAGCTGGTCACGGCGACGTTGCCGTGCAGCTGGATAGTGAAGTCAGTCTGCACCAGCTTGTTCGACACGCTTTTCGGTCCGGGAGGACCGCTCGCCGTTATGTCCTGCTTCGAGGCGATCTCACCACCCTCGTTGATGAAGATCACGTGCTCATCGAGATATCGCGCGAGTGTCCTGGTGTCACCCGATGCGGATGCATCGGAGAATTCCTGCGACTGGCGCTTGATTTTCGCCGCCACATCTTCGGTCGCGTGCGCTGGAAAGGTGGACATAACGGCAAGCATGATCGTCACGTAGCGCAAGACATGTGGCATGGCCATCTCCCTTGTTGGGGTTCCCCGTATCGAGCGCTCAATGTAGGGCAATCGGGTGGTGTCGCATGTGCCAGTCGTCGTGATTGAACGATTGCCCGCCGATCCAGCGGCTGCCGGGCTGTCCCGTCGCCGCGCTCGCCGGGCCGTATGCGCGGTATATAGTCACGCACGAACTTTGAAGGCGGCATCGAGTGGCAAATCGCAGCCAAGTCAGACCTGGCCACGGCGACTTTGTCGCAACGGCTTATCGATACTTCAGCGATAGAGGGCGGATCAATCCATGTTGAAGATCTCCTTGATGAAATCGGGTATGGCCCTCTGGCTCGTGACGGGTCTGATGACTCCCGCCCTGGCCGCGCAATCACCCTCCGCTCCATCGGGCACGGGATCAGTTCAGGTGCTGGTGGCCGGACAGGCGGCTCGTACCTTCAGCGAAGCCGATCTGGCGAATCTGCCACGCAGCAGCATCGTGGCCGCTGCGCATGATGAGAAGCCGAGCCGATGGGAAGGTGTTGCGCTTGCCGAGCTTTTGCGCCGCGCAGGCGCCCCCGCCGACAAGCAGTTGCGCGGACGCGAGATGGCCAAGTTCGTTCGAATCACCGCCGCTGATGGTTACCAGATCGTCTTCAGCCTGACGGAGCTGGACCCGTCGTTCGGCGATCGCAACGTGCTGGTGGTCGACCGGCAGGATGGCCATCCGCTGTCCCAGAAGGACGGCCCCTTGCGGCTCGTTGTAGCAGGGGACAAGCGGCCAGCCCGGTGGGTCCGTGAGGTCGAAACCATTGAGGTGGTCGATGGTTCCACCGGGCCTGCTCGCGCGGGAGGCGGTCCCGGCCCATAGGCACGAAGCGCGATGAGGTTCGCCGCCAGGTTCACGCCGGATCAGATGCCGGCATACCACTCATAACCCTGGTCTTCCCAGTAACCCCCCTTGCCGTCGCCGATGGCATTGAACGATTTCACCAGCTCGATCCGGCTCAGATATTTCGCTTGCTTGTAGCCAAGCTGTCGGCCGACGCGCAGGCGCAATGGGGCGCCGTTCGCCACCGGCAGTGGCTTGTCATTCAAGCCGAACGCCAGCAGGGTCTGCGGATGCCTCGCTTCGCCAAGATCCACGCTTTCGTAATATGGCGTGCCCATGTCCATCTCGTCGAAGCAATGGAATACAACAAACCTTGCCTGCGGATCGACCCCCACATGGTCGAGCACGGCGGAGAGCAACGTACCCTGCCACTTGCCGATGGCGCTCCAGCCTTCCACGCAATCGTGCCGGGTAATCTGCGTGCGCGTGTCCAGCCTTTTCAGGTCGTCGATCGAGAGCATGGCCGGTCGGTCGACCATGCCGTTCACCTGTAGCTTGTAGTCGCGGAACTGGTTCGCCATCAACGCCTGGTAAACCGGCGTGCCAGGCATCGTGGTGCCGTTGGGGTGAAACACGGAGGAGATGTCGGCCTCGGAATATTCCTTCGCCATGGCACTGGACGGTGCCAGCAAAGCCTGTACGCGGCGATTCAATCCCTCGGCGCTGCCGAGCACGCGGGTTCCCCAGTTGCTCTGTGAGATCCGGTCGCAGCCGGCGACAACGAGTCCGGCTGTACCCATGATGGCCATGCGCAGAAACGATCGACGGTCAGTCATGGGGGCGCTCCTCGGTGGCGGCTGTCTCGTCCGGCGCGGCTCCATCGATGCTGCCGGCGTCAACCTTTTCTGGACGAATCCCGGCGGTAGCGATTTCGCCGGCATCTTTTTCGCTCGTATCAATGTTGTCGGTATCAATGCTACCGGGATCAATGCCGTAGTAGCCCGTAATCATGCCGCGCAGCTGATTGAAGACCCCGCTGATCAGCACTTCGAATACATGGATCAGCACGAACGCGACAAACGCCCAGGCGATGATGAAATGGATGGTTCGCGCCGACTGACGGCCACCGACAGCCTCGACCAGCGGCGAGAGCACCGAGTCCATGCGCGGTGACATGGCCAGGCCCATCAACACGATGCCCACGCCGAATACGAAGATCACGGTCAGGTAGGCGAGTCGTTGCAGGATGTTGTAGCGCAACGCCTCGGTACCGTGCGGATGCTGGAAGCGAACGTGATCGATGATCGAGCGGCCGATGCCACGCCAATCGGCACCGGTTGGCCACAGATCGCGTTGCAGGTGGCGACGGGCGAGCGAGTAACCGACATAGCAAAGCCCATTGAGCACGAACACCCAGGCGAAGAAGAAATGCCAGCGGCGTCCCATCGCCAACCAGCCCGGCCCCGGCACGGTGAGCCAGGAGGGAAAGCCGCGCACGGTGGGCGTGCCATCGCCATCTTTGGACACACCCAGCACGCCAGTCGTGTTGAATTCGTGGTGACCAAAGCGGGTAGTGCCGACGAGGTTTCCCGCTGGATCCCGATGGGCCGCCAGTGACAGGAGTTCCTTGCCCTTGTCCGATCGATTCCCCCAATAAAGATTCGGATGCGCGTTGAAGATCTGCAGCCCGCTGAAGAACATCAGCGACAACGCAATGACATTGATCCAGTGCATGATCCGGATCGGCAAAGTGTGCCGATAGACCAGCTGACGTGATGGCGCCAGCGGTTCGGGAGCTGGCGCATCCATGTCGGCAACAGCGACGCTTTGCGTATTCATGACTGTGCGCTCCGGCGTAGCCAAGGGGACAGATCGGCTACCCGATCAGTTTACTCGCGCTTTCCAGCTGCCACGACAACCTTCCGGCAAGCGTGCTTGTATTGGCGGGCGCGCTGAAGATGACACTCTGCCAGCCCCATTCGATCCCGCCACTTCCAGTTCGCTGCCAGAGTGCTGGCGGTTACATGGCATGCCAGCCGGAGTGCCCGGTGGCGCGTTCGCAGGCCAGTGACCTTCGGCCGTATCCTCGGTGACTGAAGCCGCTGTCGACTGTCAGTGGGAGTCGTTCGCCGTCAGCCATTCCCGCACGCGTTGCAGGTCTTCCAAGGTGTCGACGTCGATGCTTGCGGGCGAGGCGAATCGTTCAACCCGCGTCGCCTCCTGCTCGATCAGCGCACGGGCGCCGCGCGGGCCTGTGCATGTCATCAGCGCGGCAAAGCAGTCGCGTGGAAACAACACCGGGGGCCCTGACATGCCGTTCTGTTCAGCCACCAGCAATCGCTGCGGGACCTCGGCGTGGCGCCGGAGCATTTGACGAAGAAGGGCGGTGCCCAGCAGCGGCTGATCGGCCAGGCACAGGAGAGCCGCCGAGATTTGCGGATGGTTGGCGTGCAGGTATCGGACGCCTGCAGCGAGCGAGCTGCCCATGCCTTGGTGCCAGCCGTCGAAGCGAGTGATCCCAAGTGGCAGGTCGTCGAGCACCGCTTCGACTTGTTCGGCATGGGCTCCCGTAACCACCACGACCGGTACACCGTGCTCCAGTGCGGCTCGTGCTGCACGGCGCACCATCGGCTCACCCTGGATGTCGGCCAGTTGCTTGATGCCGCCGTAGCGCCGGCTTTCACCTGCTGCCAGCAACAGAATGGCAGGGGCGGACAGGCTTCCGACGGGAGTGCTCATCCGTGGATCGCGCCTTCGTTGTCGTGCAGCGGACTGCCATCACGATGGTTGATCACGGCCATGATTTCGGCGGCAATCGCCAACGCGATTTCCTCCGGGGTTTCCGAACCGATGTCCAGCCCGGCGGGCGCATGCACATGCAGGTCGGCAAGTGCAGGATGGTTGCGCATGCGCGCAACGCGCTCACGTGACCCGAGCGCGCCAAGGTAGGCGATCGGCGCGCCGCGCAATGCTGCAAGGTAGGCGATGTCCTGTTCAAGGTTATGCGTCATCACCACCACCGAGCTTTGTGCATCAAGCGGAAGGGTGCTGCGCAAGCTGCCCGGCGTTGCGCAAACGGCATGGAGTCCCTCCGGCAGAAGTGTTGCCTGCAGGCGTGCTGGATCGTGATCGACCAGGGTTGTCTGCCAACCCACGGCCTTGGCCAAGGGCAACAGCGCGCGCGCTGCGGCACTGCTGCCGATGACGACAAGTGAATGTGGCGGAGTGATGGGTTCCACCAGCACATCGGTCAAACCGTGCGCAGAAGGCAGACGCAGCACGATCGTACGTTTGCTGGTTGCCGACGTGGTGGCATCGAGAATGGACTGGGTCAACGCGGGATCATGGATGTCGTCGTACAGTACTTCGCGATCACGCCACAGCATACGCAGCGGCATGACCACCGCCCCATCGATGGCGAACAAGGTCGCGATGTGGGCACGACGCCGTTCGCTGAGGCATTGCGCCATGGCGTCGACAAAGTTCACGGAACGCGCGGTTGCCAGCGGTTCGATCAGTACTTCAAGTTCGCCGCCGCAACCCATCTCAAGTAATACATCCAGGCCAGAATCTGCGTTGTAACAAATCAGGTGGGGCAGGCCGGTGGCGATGACTTCCAGTGCGCGCGCCACGATGTCGCGTTGTGGACAGCCCCCGGACAACTCGCAGACCACGCGGCCATCGCCCAACACGAGCATGCGTGTGCCGGGGCGCCGAAACGTGGACCCGCGAGTGCGGGTGAGCGTTGCCAACGCTGCCCTGGGATTCGTTTCACGGCGTAGTGCGCGCAATGCTTCGATCAGGTTGCTCAGCTCGTGCGCTGAATTCATCAGTCATCTCACCAGCAAGGGATGGAGACACCAGGGTTTGCACGGCGAAAAGGCGCTCGAATCAGACTTTATAGTCTAGCGCGGGATTCGTCCCTGCGCGTATGCATTCACATGCCGAATTTTGGCGTATCGTGGTACACGTGATTTTTACGGACGCGTTGATTGAATGCTGTCTCCATGGTGTCTGTAGGGGGACGGGTTTCGGGATCGGTGTCGATTGGGCTGATCAAAGCGCTGACAACCGCGTAAGTATCGCCTTTCCGAATTCTCCACGCAGTGCGGAGGTACCTATGTTGTCCTTGTCCGTCAACGGCGAGTCGCATGTGGTCGATGTCTCTGCGGATATGCCGCTGCTATGGGTACTGCGGGATGTCATCGGCCTGACCGGCACCAAATTCGGCTGCGGGATCGCGCAATGCGGCGCATGCACGGTGCATCTGGACGGCCAGCCGGTTCGTTCGTGCGTGCTCCCGGTGGGATCGATCGGCAGCAAGGCGATTACAACCATCGAAGCGATCGGTGACACACCCAGCGGACAGAAGATCCAGCAGGCCTGGCTGGATGTGGATGTGGTGCAGTGCGGATACTGCCAGTCGGGGCAGATCATGTCCGCGGCGGCTCTGCTCAAGCGGTCGCCGAATCCCAGCGATGCGGACATCGACGCGGCGATGTCGGGAAACATCTGTCGCTGCGGTACCTACATACGTATCCGTGCCGCCATCAAGCAGGCAGCGACGGGCAAGCTCGACATTCTGCAGACGATCGTCAGCTCGCCTGAGGGGGCTGCGTCATGAAGCAGAAGGCGAGTAATCCCCAGAGCGCTGACCCCATCGATCTGAGTCGCCGCCATGCGATCCAGTCCGGAGGTCTGGCCATCGCGTTTCTATGGCTGGGCGGCGGTGGCATCGCGTCCGCCGCAGTCAATGCACGCCGGCAATCAGGCGACGCTGCGGCGGCACTGCTGGACGGCAATCCAGCCTTCGCTCCGAATGCCTTCATCCGCATCGGCGTCGATGGCGTGGTGCGGTTGGTCATGCCCACCGTGGAGATGGGCCAGGCGATCTATACCGGCTCGAGCATGTTGCTTGCCGAGGAGCTGGGTGTCGGCCTGGACCAGATCACCGTTGAGCATTCGCCGCCCAGCGACGACTTGTACGGGATGCCGCTGCTGGGCGGGCAGATTACCGGGGGATCCACCAGTACACGTGGTACCTGGCAGGTGCTTCGCGAAGCGGGGGCCGTAGCGCGAGTGTTGCTGGTGAGTGCCGCAGCGGCGCAATGGCAGGTCGACCCCTCTACATGCACCGTGGATCGAGGTGTCGTTAACCACAGTTCTTCGGGCCGCAGCTTGGGCTTTGGTGCGCTCGCCACGGCGGCAGGCAAGCTTCCGATGCCGGACAAGGTGCAGCTGAAGGACCCCAAGGATTTTCAACTGATTGGCAAGCCGTTGCGGCGCGTGGACTCTGCCGACAAAGTCAAAGGTGCCACCCAGTTTGGCATCGATGTGCGCCTGCCCGACATGAAGATCGCAGCCGTCAAGGCGTGCCCTACCTTGGGTGGGAAGCTTGCTTCGGTCGACGACAAGGCAGCGCGCGCGATACCGGGCGTCGTCACCGTGATCCGCATCGACGATGCGGTGGCTGTAGTCGGCGAACACTTCTGGGCCGCGAAGCAGGGCCTGGAAGCACTGAAGATCACGTGGAACCATGGCGGGAACGCGAACCTCACGACCCAGCAGCTTCGCGATGCGCTCGCTGAGAGTTCACTCAACGGCAAGTCGATCGTTGCGCGCGAGGTCGGCAGTCGGCCTGCCGCTGGAAAAACGGTCGAGTCGGTCTACCAATTGCCGATGCTCGCCCATGCCACGATGGAGCCGCTCAACACCACCGTTTTCGTGACTTCGGATAAATGCGAAATCTGGGTTGGCACCCAGGTGCCCGCGCGTGTCCTCGGTGTTGCGGCAAAAATCACCGGTCTGTCCGAAGACAAGATCATCGTGCACAACCAGTATCTCGGTGGTGGATTCGGGCGCCGTCTGGAGACGGACTCGGTCGAGCAGGCGGTCGCCCTGGCCAAACAGGTTTCGTATCCGCTGAAAGTCATCTGGACGCGCGAGGAAGATATCCGGCACGACCGCGTGCGCCCGATGTACCACGATCGGATCTCCGCGGTGCTCGACGCGAATGGCCGGCCGACCTGGTATGGCTATCGCACGAGCGGCGGCACTGTGTTGGGACGCTGGGCCCCGGGGGCCATGGGCAAGGACGGCCTGGACAGCGATGCCGTCGAATGTGTCGTGGACGTGCCTTACGAGATTCCGAGCCTCAAGGTCGAATGGATTCGCCACGATATGCCGCCTGGGCTGGTCGTCGGGTGGTGGCGAGGCGTCGGATCGACGCATAACCTGTTTGTCGTTGAAAGCTTCATGGACGAGCTCGCCCATCACGCCGGCAAGGACCCGCTGGAATACCGTCGATCGCTACTGCAGAAAAATCCGCGAACGCTGGCCTTGCTCAATCTGGCCGCCGAAAAAATCGGATGGGGCGGTCAGCCCTTACCAGCACGGGTCGGGCGGGGCATCGCGCTGGGAGAGCCCTTCGGAAGTCGGGTCTGCGCCATCGTCGAAGCCGAAGTCACCCCGCAGGGTGAAATTCGGTTGCGCCGTGCCGTCGTGACGTTGGATTGCGGCATAGGCGTCAACCCCAGCTCCATCGAAGCGCAAATTCAGGGTGGGCTTCTGTTTGGCCTCAGTGCGGCGCTCTACAACGAGATCACGATCAAGGACGGCGCCATCGAGCAGGGCAATTTCGACAACTACCGAAACCTGCGTATCAACGAGGCCCCATTGATCGAAGTGCATCGCATCGAAAACAATGAGGCGCCCGGTGGCCTGGGCGAAGTCGGTACCGCGATCGCGGCACCGGCCTTGGCCAATGCGATCTTCGCTGCGACGGGTGTGCGTCTGTACAAGCTTCCGGTGAATCGTGATCTGCTCGTGCAGGACGCCGACGCGCTCAAGCACGTCGTGTCCGCAACGGGTACCAACCATGGGAGGAATGAGGCGTGAAGCGTTTCCTCATCGTCGTGGTCATCCTGATGGTTCTGGGCATCGTGGCCTATGTCGGATTGAATCGCACCGATACGTCGGACGGTACCGCGCCGGCGATTGCCGGTGCTCCGCCTACCGCTGATGTGCTGGCGCGCGGTGAATATCTCACCAAGGCAGCGGACTGTACCGCCTGTCATACCGTGCAGGGTTCGGACAAGCCGTTCGCAGGCGGAGTCGCGTTCCGTCTGCCGTTCGGAACGATTTATTCGAGCAATATCACGGCAGATGTACAAACCGGTATCGGCAGCTGGAGCGATGACGATTTCGTTCGGGCAGTGCGCGTAGGTATCCGTAAAGACGGCAAGCGGCTTTATCCGGCGTTTCCCTATACGTCGTATACGCAGCTGAGCCGCAGCGATGTGCTTGCGATCAAGGCTTATCTGTACAGCCTGCCGAAGATCTCGCAATCCAACGAGAGGAATGACCTCGGTTTTCCGTTCAACCAACGCTGGGCGATGGGCTTCTGGAATGCGGCGTTCTTCAAGAGCCAGCGCTTCGTTGCTGATCCGGCGAAATCGCCGCAGTGGAATAGTGGCGCCTATCTCGCGGGCGCGCTGGGACATTGCGCGGAATGTCATACGCCGCGCAATGCAGGCTTCGGCCTGGAGCATGGCAACGAACTGGCCGGCGAGCTACTGCAAGGCTGGCATGCCTACAACATCACCGCCGACCCGGTGCACGGCATCGGTGCGTGGAGTGATGGCGAGATCGCGAACTATCTTTCCACCGGCCACGCCGATGGCCGAGGCTCGGCATCCGGGCCGATGGGCGAGGCCGTGGAAAACAGCCTTCAATTCCTCAGGCCGGAAGACACGGCAGCCCTCGTGACTTATCTGCGCGACGTTCCTGCGCGGACAGGGAAGGATCCGACGACAGTCGATGCGAAGGCCGCGCCTGCGCTCGCTTCCAGCGATAGTGCTCCCGGCGGGGACAGCGCTGATGCGAACAGCGCAGGACTCAAACTCTTCGAGGGTGCCTGTGCCAGCTGTCATCAGTGGAACGGCAAGGGTCAGCAGACGCCTTACGCTTCGTTGCTGGGTACGCGTGGTGTGAATGACGTCGGCGGCATCAACGTCACCCAGGTCATCCTGCACGGTTCAAAGGCGCATATCGACGGGCAGGCGGTCTTCATGCCAGCCTTTGGCGACGCGTATTCCGATACGGAGGTCGCGGCCCTCGCGAACTACGTCATCGCGCACTTCGGCGACAAGAAGGGTACGGTCACTCCGGACGACGTCGCGCAACGCCGCAAGCTTTGAGAGCCGGACTCACGCTGGCAGCAGACCCGGCTACCGCTTTGTGGCGCATTGATCGCGTGCTGAGTCATGGCGGCAGCCCTGAGTGAGCCGCCTGTTTTGCACAAGCGTCGGAAGATGAACAGGGTTTTGGACAGCCCAAAAGAATGGCGCCCAGAAACTGGGCGCCAAGGTGAGTCCTTTCGATAACTCGCATGAGGTTGCCCGGCATGTCCATTCGACCTGACATTCCGGATCGGCAATGCCGCCATCCCTCGGCTTCGGCTACCTCGTTGTAAACGATATAAGGGATGACCGGCCTGGCGAACCTGTAATTTCTTCCAGTTTCTCCATTCACTTTTTCGTGGCACGTTGGCCGTGCATGGATGCGCAGAGACAGGAGAAGGGCAATGGCGGACACCATTTTCGTCGTGCAGGGCTTCCGTACTGGGTGCAAGGGAACCACGGAGTACTTCAAGACCGAGCCGCTTGCGCGGGCATACGCCGCGTACCTGGGAGGCTCGTTCGACGGTGTGGTCATGTGGCAATACAAAACCGATGACCAGGCCGTCAACCACGTGACCGCTCTTGCAGGTCAGTGAGAGGGAAGCGATAGCAAAGCTCTCGGGCTTGGTCAGAGCACGCCCAGCAGCAAGGCTTTGGCGACCGCCTGCGTCTTGTTGGCGACGTCCAGTTTGCTCAGGCTGCTGGTGATGTGAAACGTGACGGTGCGTTCGGCGATACCAAGAATTCTCCCGATATCTTCTGCGGTTTTACCCGCAGCGCTCCAGCGCAAGACTTCGGTCTCGCGGGCGGTCAGTTCGTTTTGGGGCGCCGGCATGAGTCTTTGTACTTCTGCGGAGCCAATCAAGCCGTGGACTACATGCGATAGCCAAACCAGCTTCATCTCTGTCTCGGCCAATTCGGATTGAGTCACTATTTGATGTGATCGTGCCAGGGAAAGCATGCCGGTCGTCATGTGCTTGCCGTGGGTGGCGAGTGCCCATCCGTGGCTTACACCATGTGATCGCGCTTCTTCCCAGAACGCGGGCTGGCTATCGAAGACCTCGTCGGTCCAGACCACCGGTGCCAGTTCCTTCGATGTTCGCTGGATGAGTGGGTCGATCTCGAGATAGTTGTTTGCGAAATAGTGTTTCAACCAGCGCTCTGGATAAGTGCTGGCCCAGGTGACACTGGGATTCGATATGGGAAAGGGTACGCGCAGGACGTAGGAGCAGTACTCGAACCCCAGGTGATGGACGATTGTTGCGAGTTCTTTCAGGACTTCGGCCGTCGACACTCCCGCTGATGCGGTGAGCCGATTCAGACAGTCTTCGCGCCAAGCCTTCACAAGTATCGTCCCAAGTCAATCTGCTGAAAATGACAGTTGGTCCTCGTACAAGAGTGGGGATACGGTAACCCGCCCGATCTTACGGAGAAATGCTGTGAGCCAATCATCACCCTCATGCATGGTCTTCACGAACCCGAAAAGGTCGTTGGACGGCTATATACGCCTGACGTTCGACGCATTTTCGAGTCTGAATTTCCAGCGGAGAGTTGCATGGGAAGACGACGGCTTGCAGCAGGATCTTATCGTAGACGATATCCCTGCGTCCTGCGCAGGCTATTGCGAATGGGCGACCGAACCTGCGGAGGTCAGCATCGGATGGGCTTGGTTTAGCCTGGCGGATGGCCGAACGTTTATCGCGCCGGGTGGCATGAGCAGCAATGTCATGCTCATAACTGCCACCGGCTATGACCTGGGAACGCACAAGACAAGCGAACTGTTGCAAGCCTGGCTGGCGCGTGAACCCTGGCAAGCCAGCGAGTCCGCGATGGACCTCGACATCCTGCGTGGTCGGACCTGAACGGCTGAGCCGGGTATCCGCCGTCTTTCCCCGGCTGAACCTTGAGCAGCGCCCATTCCCGATTCCCAATTTCTGCTTGAGGCAACTGTAGGAAATAGCAGTTATCCCCGCATGAAAATTCACCTCAAATGCCTTCACCCCCCCCGGTGTGTGGAGTCATGGCATATGTTGACGGTGGTATCAGGCATCAAGAGCCAACTATCGCCCGGCCTTGAGCTGGAACTCGCTGCGTATAGATACGAGATATTCATACAGACGTTGCACTGGCAACTGCCGGTTGAGAACGGGTTGGAGCGTGATCAGTTTGACCGGCCGGATACGTTGTATGTGATAGCAAGGGACGCGCGCGAAATGGTATGCGGCTGCGCCCGCTTGTTGCCGACGACCCAGGCTTACCTGCTTGACGAAGTCTTTCCCGGTCTCATGAATGGTGCGCCTGCGCCGCATGCACCCGATGTCTGGGAATTGTCTCGATTCTCGACCAAAGCCCCGAGCGAAACTCCTGCCATATCCCGCGATGAAGCCAGGAGGCGTTTCTGCGTCTTGTTCGCGGCCGTGGTCGAGGCGGCGATCGGGCAGGGTGCCACCCGGTTGATTACCTTTACCGCGATGGGCGTTGAAAGAATCCTCAGAAGCATAGGTATGCATGCTCACCGCGTTGGACCACCGCAGCTGATTGATGGGGAACCCGTGCTGGCCCTGTGGATCGAGCTGGATGACCAGACGCGCCAGGCCCTGCACCTGCCGTTGACTGAATCGAGTGCACTGTCCCATTGATCCAGCTCGCGCATGTCGGAGAGCGGCTGCGCCATCCATCCGATTGTTCAGGCCCGCATGATTGACAACAACACCTCAGGCTCGTTTCCTTTTCTGGCTGGCGGATCCGCAACCGGCGAACTGATTCGAGCCTTCGATTGGAAGAAGACCCCATTGGGCGAGCTGAGTCAGTGGCCGGACTGCCTGCGGGTTGTTACATCACTGATCCTGCGTTCCGATGTGCCCATGACCATCCAGTGGGGGCCCGAGGGTACGCTGCTGTACAACGACGCCTACTGCGAAATTGCGGGCGCTCGTCATCCGGGCTTGCTCGGGCGTTCCGTCCGCGATAGCTGGTCGGAGGTCGCTGGCTTCCGGGCAAAAGCCTTGAGCCACGTGCTCGATGGAAATACCTTCAATTGCCATGACCAGCACATGGTGCTGCTGCGCGATGGCCAGCCCGAGGACATCTGGCTCGATATCAATTACAGCCCGGTCGTCGATGAAGGCGGGACGCCCCGCGGGGCATTGGCTGTGGTGAAGAACACCACTGAGCGCTTTCGGGCCGATCAGCGCCTGCGCTTCGCCCAGGAAGCGGGCGGCGTGGGCACGTTCGAGTGGTTTCCGGACTCCGGTCGTTTTGAGGTCTCTGATCAATATCGGCGCATATGGGGACTGGGCGCCGATGCAGTCGTCACCGAAAACCTGCTGGCTGGTCTTGTACACACCGATGATCGGGACGCGGTAGTGGGATCTCGGCGGAAGACCATCGCGTATTCTGAGTTCCGGCGGGTGGACCCGGTGTCAGGCGAGATTCGATGGATCGCGCGCCGAGGCGAGGCGATCTCGCAGGGTAGTGAAGTCCTGCGTTATTTCGGTGTCGTCATGGACATTACCGAGCGGAAAAATTTTGAGCAGGCCCTGGCGGCGAGCGAAGCCCGGGAGCGTCATCAGGTGGAACAGCTGGATATCAAAGAGATCCGGCATCGCAATGTTCGTATCCTGCTGGAGAACCTCGGGCGTGAAGGAAGCCGCAACGGGAAGCGCTTTGGAAGCGTGACCATGCTGGCCGAGTTGCTCGGTAAGTCACCCGCGCAGGTCAGCCGTTTCGCGGCCGAAAAACCCAGTACACACATCGGAGATCGGATCGCTCGGGAAATCGAGGAAGTTTTCGAGAAGGAGCGTGGATGGATGGACCATGTGCAGTGGAGCACCCACGTAGGGGGCGTCGAACATGACCGGGCATCCGAGTTGCGCTACGGGGGAGATCGAATCGTTGAATTGACAATCTGTTGAGTCAGCCATCTTCAGATGGACTACTCGCTGGGTGATCGATGGCTCGTTCACTCTCCCCCGGGGAAGTATTCCCACCCGGCTATCAATTCTTCGACGCAAGGAGCGGCTTATGGAAAAAATATACGCAGTGCGGGTGTTTCACGAGGTATATGACGGCGTTCGCGCCGACAAACCCTTGCTATACGGAAGTGAAAGCGTGGCGCGGGAACGCGGCGAGGCGCTTGCCCCGGAACGACACGGTGTGCTGGTCTATGAGCAGGTCATCGACGTTGATCGAGGCCATTGTTCCGAACCGATGATCCTTGCCAAATACGGCTACATACCCAATGTGCACGCTTGGGAATGAACGTCGAAGTGCACCCCAGTTGATGAGCCTCAGGTCATCGGGGTGCATGTCGTTGTCCTTGTTCATACGACCTGACGCACGCGCCGGCCACGGGCCACGTTTCGCCCACCGACACCACGACCGAGCGATGCACTTTCAAAGGTAGGCTGGCGCGCATGCCGTACGGCCTGGCGGCCCGTGGTTGAGCGTATCTCACGAAGAGCAGTGTAAGATTCTCGGCGCGGCGGAGCAGCGGCATGCTTGTGCCGCTTCACCATGTCCGAAATTCGAAGCGACTTCAGTCAGCCAGGTAAATGTCAGTGTGTTCGGAACGCGTCACTGTTTGCGACAAACGAAGGGTAGCCATGAAGCGCCGCCCCTGGCGACAAGCATTTGCGTCAATCATGTTGCTTGTCGCGGCCCAGGTGACTCTGGCGCAGACACCCAGAACCGTGCTCCTCCAGGACTTGACCTGGACAGAGGTGCGCGATCAGGTGCAAGCGGGCAAGACCACCATCATCATTCCCATCGGTGGCACCGAGCAAAGCGGGCCTGATGTTGCCCTTGGCAAGCACAACGCCCGCGTGGCGTGGCTGTCACAGAAAATTGCGGAGGGCCTGGGCAATGCGCTCGTCGCGCCGGTCATTGCCTATGTGCCGGAGGGAAGCTACGCACCGCCGACGTCGCACATGCGTTTTCCGGGAACCATTACCCTGCCCGATGCCGTGTTTGAGCAGGTGCTGGAATCCGCTGCGAATAGTTTTGCGGTGCATGGTTTCCGGAACATCGTGTTTCTGGGCGACCATGGCGGCTATCAGGGCGATCTCAAGCGGGTGGTTGCCCAACTCAACAAGAGCTGGTCCGGCTCGCGAACCCGCGCCTTCGTGCCACCCGAATACTACGACGCCCTTTCCGACGGCTACGCACAGATCCTGCGCCAGCACGGCTTTCGCGATAGCGAGATCGGCACACATGCCGGGCTGGCGGATACGTCGTTGCAACTTGCAGTCGCACCCCAAATGGTTCGACTGGATCGGCTGCAGAGTGGGCCGAAACCTGGCTCCGCGGATGGGGTCTACGACGGTGACCCGCGTCGCGCTACGGCGCAGCTTGGCCGATTGGGCATTGATGCTATCGTTTCAAGGACGATCGATGCCCTGAATAAGGACACGGCAGCGCGCTGAGGCGCCGGCAGTCAGTGACTCGACCTACAATAGCTCGACCTACAATAATTATTAAGTTCGACAAGGAGATTCATCATTAATCCGCGTCCCATTACTTCAGGATTTCGTCGTTCGTTGCGGCTGGCAACGCTTGCTGCCGTCGTATCGGCAGGTTTGTGCGCAGCAGCCAGCGTTACCGCTGCGCAGGCGATTGTCCCCGTTGCAGGCATGCTTCCGGTGGTCAATCCCGGCAATCTCTACAGCGAAACCAGTGCCAGTCATTTGAGCCCGGCAGTCGCCTCCGCGTTGCCGCGAATCTATGTTCCCAACCTGCGTTCGAACGACGTCTACGTGATCGATCCGGCGACGTACAAGGTGGTCGACAAATTTCCCGTCGGTCGCAGCCCGCAGCATGTCGTCCCTTCGTGGGACCTGCAGACGCTCTGGGTAACCAACAATGCCGAAGGACGCAGTGACGGCAGCCTGACGCCGATCAATCCAAAGACAGGAAAGCCGGGCCCGGCGATCGCGGTTGATGATCCGTACAACATGTACTTCACGCCGGATGGCAAGAACGCCATCGTGGTGGTGGAAGCGCATGCGCGACTGGACCTTCGCGATCCGCACACGATGGCGCTGAAATGGAGCCTTCCGGTTCCCGGATGCAAGGGCATCAATCACGCCGATTTTTCGATTGACGGCAGCTACGCCATTTTCACCTGCGAATTCGAGGGGAAACTGGCCAAGGTCGATTTCGTCAACCGCAAGGTGCTTGGTTACCTTCCGCTCGGCAAGAAAGGTATGCCGCAGGACATTCGTATTTCGCCCGACGGCAAGGTGTTCTACGTCGCCGACATGATGGCGGACGGCGTATACGTCATCGACGGCAAGAATTTCACCCAGATCGGGTTTATCCCGACCGGCGTCGGTACCCACGGGATGTATCCGAGCCGGGACGGCACGAAGCTCTACATCGCGAACCGTGGCTCAAACCTCATTCACGGGCCGCGTCATGGGAAGGGCAGTGTGTCGGTGCTCGACTTCGCCACCCGCAAGGTCATCGCGAACTGGCCGATCCCGGGCGGCGGCAGTCCGGACATGGGAAATGTCAGTGCCGATGGCAAGACGTTGTGGCTGTCGGGACGGTTTGACGACGTCGTCTATGCGTTCAACACGACGACCGGCGCGGTCAAGTCGATCAAGGTCGGTGCCGAACCGCACGGACTAGCCGTCTGGCCGCAACCTGGACGCTATTCGCTGGGTCACACTGGGGACATGCGCTGACGGGCGGTCAAAGCATCGTACAGATGGCCACCCTTCCATGCTGGTACCACGGCATGGAAGGGGTATTCACGGTTTGCTCGGATTCGGGTTTTCTTCTGCGGGCTTGGTTCCGACACCACGAAGATCCGCCACCTTGCCGAGCAGCCCGAACCAGAACGGTGCGCCGAACAAGGCGGCGGTCGCCGTGACCACCCATCCGGGCACTGCCCATAGCACGGCAGATGGCAATAGCTGAGCTTGCAGCGACGACAGCCGGTGCCATCCGATCGGTAGTTGGTCCAGCGATGACAGCGCCCCTTGCACTGTGGTTGGCGCGACGGCGACGGTGGCAGGGGCGTGGCCATTGACGTTGAGTGCCCACAGCGTAGCCATGATCTGATGGGCATCGACATTGAAACCCACGGCAATCGCCAGGGCGAACACAAACGTCCAGAACTGCGACTTGCGCTTATACGCACCGGAGATCCTGTCCATGGCAGAGTCGAACCAGTGCGCGATATCTGCCTCAAATCGGTTGACGTCGCCGGCGGCGCGGTCGTACATCCAGAGCAGGCACGTCCTCAGCTGCACGTCGGTGATGGCGACGATGACTGGGCGCAATGCGCTGAATGCGACCTGTCCCTTTTGCAGCGAGTCGACCACTGCCTGGGCGAAGTTTTCCGGCTCGATATACGAGGGCGCGTACTTCGACGGTATATCGGCGAGCGTCGTGGCCTTGCCGTCGCTACGTGGATTCACCAGCGCGTGGTTGTACACGTCAAGCACCAGGCTTTGCCCATTGAGCAAGTCCGTGACACCGGTGAAAAGCGTCTTTGCGCGCCAACGCAACATCGAAGCGACGGCTTCCTGCACGCTGCTGGCGATCAGGGCAATCGAGCCGAAGCAGACGATCATGCCCACGGCGACTTCGAGAACGGTGCTTCCGAACATGCTGCCTCCCATGCAGAACCCAGCAAATGAACCAGATCACGTCTTGCCCTGACCTCGATGCAGATCGTTACCAGGGAACGGCCGGAAAATTTGACCCTTGCAACAGTTGCGGCTGTGCTGCCGGGCTTTGGATACAGTCTACGCAGGATTGATCCAGGGCATAACATGCGATGTTTTTCGCGATAGTGGAAGACAGCATCGCGGCATAGCAGACCGCATGATGATTGCCGCCGATGCTGTCCCCGATCACCGCGCTCGCCGTGATCTCGTTCTGAGCAAGCGGTGATCCATTCACTCGAATGGTTATAGTCTCCGCCAGCGACACATATAAGGGCGGTGGCGGCACGGTGGGAACCAGATCACGTTCGTAAGCGACCGATACGCAGTTCACTCCGGTGCTGCTGAAATGCCCAGCGTAAATTTGGTCACCGGGATGCGGCGTTGCCAGCAGATAGGCGTTCACCTGGGCAAACCCCGAGCTCTTGGCCAAGTCATAGGACAGGTACGCGGCAACGGCGGCGCCGAGGCTATGACCCACAACCGTCACGCAAGCGTCCCCCACCGTTCGGTGACTTGCCTGCTGCAACGAACCGATTTTCTGGGTGATACCCGTTGCGGCGGCTGGCGGTGAGACGGTAGCCGCGCTGCCCATGGTCATGGCTTCATAAATTCCATAAAAACCTGCGGGCACAAAGCCGCCGTCGGGATGCGCTTTGGCGTTGCCACCTTTTTGGGTCAGCTGACTGATGAGCGCAAGCGTCATTCCGTGCAAGACATCCGGCGTAGCGACCACGTTCTGCGCCCACTCGGGTCCGCTCTCCGTTCCACGGATGGTGACGAGATACTGGTCGGGTTCCTGTTGGTGTCGGAAGATGGCACCGAAGTAGGTGGTGTCATTCAGGCCAAGTAACCAGTGCTCGATGTCGCCAACGACGTCGGCGGCCACAGTAGTACGCAGCCAATCGACAAAGTCCCACTCCGGAGCAAATCGGGTATCGCCCCTCGGGTCGGAGCTATCGTGCACATAGAGGTCTTCCGCGTACATCGCGAATTGCGCGTACCAAGCCATGGCATCACGCGCGTGGCCGACGGTTGTATTGTCAGCGAAATGGCGGAAGACCGGAGTCGGAGCTGGTATGGCCATAACACCCCCTCAAGACGATCAGATAAAGCAGAATTTCCCCGGAGTTGACTCTGTGACGTGCGTCCAGAGATTCATTGGGCGCGACAGAATGCGCATCGTGCGCGAGATTCCGTTAAACAGAGGTAACGTTATATTCAATGCCCGAGGGCTGCTGAATGCTGGGTCGGCGCTAACGCGCTCGCGATAATGGCCGGCGTCGGGATGACTCCCGAGTCACGGGACAGCTCGCGATATCTGTGTAGAATGTATCGAAAGAATCTGCGAGATGCCGGTATATTGACCGCTGCCGTCCCATGCAAGGTCAGGCCTCCAACCACTCCAACTCTCAAACGGTAAGCAATGTCTGGTTCTCGCCATCTGCAGATGCTCACACGCTACAAGGCATGGGCGAATGATCTGCTCTTTCAGACACTCTCGGAACAACCTGAAAGCGAGTTGATTGCAAAGCGTCAAATCGTCTTTGGGAACATCCTGCGCACTCTGAACCATGTGTACGTAATGGATGTCGTATGGAAGGCGCATCTCGAAAGCCGTTCCCGTGAATTCTCGACGCGAAATCCCGAAACCTGTCCGCCATTTGCCGAGTTGCGCGATGCGCAAAGGGATATCGACGCCTGGTACATCCGTTACGCGCAGAGCCTGGACGAACAGGCTCGAGATGAGGTGGTAAATTTCACCTTCATTGGCGGCGGTTCCGGCTCGATGAGCCGTAGCGACATCCTGCTTCACGTCGTCAATCATGCGACGTATCACCGTGGTCACATTGCCGGCATGATTTACCAGATTCCCGCCCATCCGCCGACGACTGACCTTCCCGTATTCTTGCGAGACAGTGCTTACGCTCTGTTGCCCTAGAATGACTACCGCCCCAACTTAATGAGAACTGCTCATGGCTCTTAATCTCGAAGCACTGTCACCGAAAGATCTTCAGGCTCTCATTGCTGATGCGCAATCGCAGATGCATGCAGCCCGTGCGAACCAGATCCAGGATGTGCGGAAAAGAATTGATGCACTGCTTCACAACAATGGTCTGACCCTCGCGGATATTTACCCGACCCGCGGTGGCAAGGGCGGCAAGAAGTCCGCCGTGGCGCCGAAGTATCAGAATCCCTCGAACCACGCGCAGACCTGGTCGGGCCGTGGAAAGCGACCGTTCTGGTTTGTCGAAGCTCTCAAGCGCCGTGGCGTCACTGCCGATAGCCTTCTGATTGCCGCCGCATCCAGGCCGGCTGCACCCGCCAAAGCGGCGACAAAAAAGGCAACAAAGAAGGCAGTCAAGAAAGTGGCCAAGAAGGCGACACGGAAAGCCGTGACCCGGAAGACTGCCAAACGCTAATCGCGCGGCAACTGCAGAATCCGTTCGACCGAGGCCCCGCAGAGATAATCCTGCGGGGCTTTTTACTGGATGTAGCTATGCCTTCCGCGTCTTCACGCCATGGCGAATTGACGAATACACCACACGACCAAGGGCAACGGCTGGACGAGATTGGCGAGTGAGTCCAACATGCCTCGATCCGATGCATGATTCAGGCAAAGAGGAACCCATGAAATACATTGCGATTGCAGGTGCGGTGCTATGGCTGGCCGCTTGTTCCAGTCTCACATCCATAACGCCATCGGGCCAAGACACTTATATCGTTGGATCTAAGAAAGCCATCGACAAGGACGATTGGGTGGATGTCAAATCATCGGCCTTGACGCGTGCCATCGATTTTTGCAACAAGCAGAAGAAAGAGATGGAAGAGGTTGGCGCGCACGCAGCTGGGGTGCCTGTTTCGACTTCACCACAAAGGGTCGATGTGACCTTCAAATGCGTAACGCGGCCTTGATGCCTGCTGAATAACTGGCAGCTAACTGGATCGCCTCATGGCAACCCGAATGTCACAGCGAATTGACGCGCGCGGGAAAATGATCACTCACGCCCCCCAATGTCGTGAGGTGATTTCATGAACAGTCTTAAATCTCTTGCTCTGGCTGCTGTTGTTGGAACCTGCTTTGCGGCGACCGCTCCCAAAGCAGAGGCGCAGGTTGTCGTGGGTGTCGGTGTCGCTCCCGAATGCCCTTACGGTTACTACGATTACGCCCCATATCCCTGCGCTCCTTACGGTTACTACGGTCCGGAATGGTTTGTGGGGGGCGTCTTCATCGGTGCTGGCCCATGGTTCCACGGCCATTCCGACTTTCGCGGCCATGTGGACAACCGTTATGACGTTCATCATGGCTATACAGGCCCGATGCCGAACCGTGGTGAGAGGCCCGCGCCAGCAAATCGTGTCGACAGGGTCAGCAACTTCAAGGGAAATGAAATGCGGGATGGGCGTGGCCACACATACGAGGGCCACTGACACGCAATGCCGCTGATGCGGGGGTGTGCGACGTGATGATGCAACAACGGTGCTCGCCACGGTGTAGTCATTCGGCCTGGAACATCAGACACCAATCGGTCCGTCCGTTCCCGCGATTCTCGGGTACGGACGGACGCTAGCACTACTTCAGCGCTGCAACCTCATCACATCGGTGGCACGGTTCCATTGATGCCGACAGCAACGACTTTGGCGGTCGCGGGAGTGCCGGGCAGGGCAGCCACAAAAACGTGTGAACCCTTGACGATGTCGCTCCTGACGGCCGGCTTGAAGGTCACCACTGGTGCGTCAGCCGGTACATCGATGGTTTTTTCCCCTTTTCCATAGTCGACAACGATCGTGCGATCACCACTGCCCGTAGCGGTCTTCACGGTACCGTTCGTCATCGCTGACGGCATCGGCTCCCCGGGTTTCATCATCTTGACGGTGCCGTTCGTCATCGCCGAGGACACCACACTGCCGTTTGTCATCGCCGATGCGCTGGCGCCTTTGGCGGGAAGATCCCAAGCATAGTCGCCCAGGCCCGATCCCTTCATCGCTGGCGGAAACACCACCACCTCGAGTGCGCGTGAGGTGTTGCCACCGGGTACGTTGGCCGAGCCGATGAAGGAGCCGGGTTTGATCTCGTCGATGCTGCTTGGTACGACGCCGGTGATACGCGTATCGGCAGCGATGACGATGGTCCTGGAGCCGGCATCGGTCTGCACGGTAAAGCCAGTGGCCGTGATGTCGGTGACTGTTCCGCGGACATGCACTGGCTGATCGGCAGCCATAGACGAGACGGCCATCATCGACGTCGCAGCAAGCATGGCGGTAAGCAGCAAGTTCCGATGGAGGTAGCGGGTTTTCATGAAATGACCTTCGATTGGGTTGGGGAGGCGAATCAGGCAGCTACCCTTACCTTTCGTTGTTGAGTGGTCCGGCGTTACCTGCTTCGTAATGAGCGGGGATGCAGACCGGGTAGCGCTGCGTGTGCCGCCAACGAATCACCAGCGCCAGCGCACCCCGACGATACCCTCGACAACGCTGCGATGCGCACCGTTGACGTTGGTCGTGTAGTCCAGGTAGGGAAGACGTTACCGCGATGGCTCAGCTGCGCCACAATGGCGAGTTCGAATCGGGCCGGGGTTGCGATCAGGCCGGTTAGAGCCACCGTCGCGCGCTAGCCATGTCCCCGACGGTGCGTCGCAAGCTCAACAGGACTGCGCAATGCTCGAACCGCAATGGCATCAATGGATACGCGAAAACCTCGATCGCGGCTGTACGGTGGAGTCACTGGTCGACGCGATGGCGGTGCAGCACATTGAACGTGGGTTGGCCACTGCAACGATCCGACAGGTGATGGCATTGCCGGCAAGCGCCGCCGCGACAAGGCCGGCTTTGACATCACCCGGCTGCTGGCCTCCTGGGTTCCCGTTCCTCGACGCCAATACCATGTGCCTGGAGGGTCGTGAGATCCGGTTACTGTCGCGGCTGGATACACCCGCCGTGGCGGTGCTCGATGGCGTGCTGTCGGATGACGAATGCGAGCAGTTGATCGACCTGTCGCGCAGCAAACTGGCACGTTCGACGGTGGTCGACCCGGTGCGGGGCGCGGAAACGACCACTCTCGAGCGCGACAGCGAAGGCATGTATTTCCAGCGCGGTGAAAACCCGTTGGTCAGCACGATCGAAGCGCGGTTGGCACAGCTCATGTGCTCCCCGGTTAGCCATGGCGAAGGCTTGCAGGTACTGCACTATGGACCGGGCGGTGAGTATCGCCCGCATCTCGACTACTTCGATCCGGTCTTGCCCGGTAGCGTTATGCACCGGGTTAGCGGCGGCCAGCGCACGGCGACCCTCATCCTCTACCTCAACGATGTCGATGACGGTGGTGAAACGGTGTTTCCGCAGGCGGGATTTAGTTGTGTGCCGCGTCGTGGCATGGGTTTGTACTTCGCCTACGCCGCAGCTGACGGACAGCTCGATCCACTGACTCTTCACGGAGGCGCTCCGGCGCGCCGAGGCGACAAGTGGATCGCCACAAAGTGGGCGCGTGAGCGGCCTTATGGCTGAACGCTTTCCACAACCCTTAACACCTTCGTTGCGAATCCTGCACTTCTGTGGTCGCACGCTGAAGGCTTGTCATGCTCAAGTTCTGGTGCGAGGCAGGTCATGGAAACACTCTATGTAGTACAGAGCTTTCGCGAAGTGGAAGGTGACGTGTTGCCCGAGAAACCCGTACTTCATGGCATGGAAGAGTTTGCCCGCCGGCGCGGCGAGCAACTGGCAACAGAGTGCGAAGGCGTCCTGGTATATGCACAGGGTGCCGATACGAACCGGGGAGAGTATTCAGACCCGGTCATCCTTGCCGAGTATGGCCATGTTCCGAACCCGCAAGGACAAGGTCTGCGTGACTTTCGTTAGGCCTGTTGCGCGTGGGAAGATGCCTCAAGTCAGGCAGGCGGACCATGGCCAGTAGCATCTGAATCGGCAACCTGTGGCTCGGCTTTCCCTACGTCTATCCTGACGGCTTTGAAGGGATTTCCTTGCGCGTCCCCATCGGAACAGAAGAAACCCGCCGCCGGCGGGTTCTTCTTGAATGGGTGGCTGCCTCGGCTGGCGGGTTGTCAATCTGGCGATGACCGTAGTTCCCTCACAAAGCATGTGGGTAGCGGCCGACATATCGAACGTTCTTGCGATGTCACATTGCGTCCGCACGTTACAGTGCGGCCTAGAAATCCAATCGTCATTTCAGAGTGCGATTTCTTCGCGGAATGGATGAGTGTCAAGGCGACTATTTTGTCCAGCCTGCCGCAGAAGCAGCAGGTCGGACTGACATGCACGATCTCGCTGATACGTTTTGCGATGCGCTGGAAAGTGAACTTGTGCGCAGAAACTCGATCGCTGAAAGAGCATCTCGTTGAGGATGCACGACGAAGGTTCATGGAACGTCGTACCTCACGGTATGCAAGCAGATCTTGTTCCGTGTCGACGTGCCAAATGGCTTGCAATAGGACGCTTCACAGCCTAATTTCAGGCAAGCCCAACCAGGGAGGGCTTCAAGTGATCAATGTTGTTCTGGTGGACGATCACGAGCTGGTACGTACCGGCTTCCGGATGATTCTGCAGCAGCAATCGGATATCAGCATCAGTGGCGAGGCAGGTAGCGCCGAGGAGGGTTTGCGCCTGATTCGCGCGCTGGCACCGACTATTGCGCTGGTTGATGTACACATGCCCGGCATGAGCGGTATTGAGCTCACCGAGCGTGTTTGCCGGGCAAAACTTTCCACGCATATCGTCATCGTGACCGTGGTCGATGACGCGCGTTTTCCCAAGCGCCTGCTTGATGCCGGCGCGCTGGGCTATCTGACCAAGGGCTGCAGCGCCGAAGAGCTGGTGTCCGCGGTGCGCCAGGTATCCTGCGGCCGGCGCTATCTGGCGCCGGCGGTAGCGCAGCAGCTTGCCTTGGCCACGCTCGATGGCAACACGTCGCCATTCGATGTGCTCTCCAGTCGCGAACTGGAAGTGGCGATGATGCTGGTCCGCGGCAAGCCACTGACGGTTATCGGTGAGCAACTCAATCTGAGCCCGAAAACGGTATCGACCTACAAGCAGCGCCTGATGGAAAAACTGCACGTTGACCACGTGCTCAGTTTGGCGCACCTGATGACTGTGCATGGTTTGCTCGATACTTCCAACCATCAGGTGGGCGGCTGACGTTTCCGGACTTGGCGAGCGCGCAGGCAGATCCGTGGTGACTCGCCTGCAGGGCACTTCAAACAGCCCGCCAGCCAGCTCGTCATTCCTGCGAAGGCGCCCGTAAACCGCGCTATCGCCAATTATTGCTGCGAAAGCGGTCATAGGCTTGCTTCAGGCTCTGGAAGATCAAGGGCGCTGGGTTCCTGCCTTCGCAGGAATGACGGGTGGAGAGTTTTCGAGACTCCGTAAGTAGCGATAAAAAAACCGGACTTGCGTCCGGTTTTTTTATCGCCTGAAACAACGCAGCAACGACTAGTGCTGTGAGTCGTCCTTGCGCTGGCTCGCTGACCCGTGGGTCGGCTCGGTCGTCGCAGGCTTGCTTTCGTGGCTCGGTGTTACGGGTTTTGACGAGTAGATCGGTTGCGTCAGCAAGTCACCCTGCTTGGGCTGCGGCACAACGGAGCTCGGCGTCGCAGGCTGTCCGGACATGTGAGTTGCGGCTATCGGCGGTGTGGTCGCAACCGGGTTACTCGTCTGGTTGGCCGGAGCTGCTGCCGGGACCACCCGGACGATCGGGGCCGGGGCTAGCGGAGTTGCTGAAACTGTCGGAGTTGCAGCCGGTGTTACCGGAGTTGCCGGAACAGCCGGAGTTGCAGCCGGTGCTACCGGAGTTGCTGAAACTGCCGGAGCTGCCGCTGGTGTTACCGGAGCTGTCGAAGCCGGCGGAGCTACCGCTGGAGCCGCAGAAACCGCCGGAGCTTCCGCTGGGGTCACCGGAGCTGTCGAAACTACCGGAGTTGCGGCGGGCGTTATCGGAGCTGCTGAAACCACCGGAGTTGCGGGAACTACTGGAGCTGCAGGAGTTACCGGAGCTGCAGGGACGACAACCGGGGCAACCGGGGTCACTGAAGCCGTCGGAGTGGCCGCCGGAGCCACCGGAACTGCCGGGGCTACCGGTGTGGTTGCAGCCGTCGGTTGAGCGGGAATGGGCGGGCGGGCCTGGGGCGCCTGCCCGACGTCCGGAGCACGGTGGCTGACCACTGCCGCGGGTGGTGTCACGGGCATCGGGTTGGCTACCGGTGAGGGAGCGGTGACCACCTTCTCGGCAGCACTATCCCTACTGGTATTGGCTGGCGCGACCGGTGGTTCGATGGTCGGAGCCGGTGCGGGCGAAACCACGGGTGCGACCTTGATTGTCTCGCTCACTTCGCCGATGGTCGTTGCCGGTTTTGCCTGATCGGGGATCGGCGGCAGTGTCGGCAGACTGAAAGCCACGACGGCTGCCGGGGCAGGGTTGATCGCCATCGGAGTCGCAGGAGCGACGTTCGGCTTCGGCGGGCTCTGCGTCGGGGCAGCAGTCCCTGCATCGGCAGCCTTTTCCACGACAACCGACGTTTCGGGTTTGCGCACTTCGGGTACGGACGATGCTGAGCCGACGTCTATCGGCTTGACGGCGTTTACGGCCGTTGCAGCACCGGCTGCCGGCTGGACGTCACGCGCTACCGATTTCGCAGACTCCGGGCTGCCGACGGCTTCATCACGATCCTCGTCATCGAGTGCCTGCGCTTGCGCTGCGTCCAGGTTCGTGCCGTTCGGGGTGGCATCGTCATGACGGCGCCGGCGGCGACCACCACGACGACCGCGCCGGCGACGCGACTGGCTGCCATCGGCATCAAGCGTGCTGTCGGCGGACTCTGGTGCAGTCGATGCGATGGGCGCCGCGAGCAGTTCGGCTTCATTGGCCGCATCGCTCAGCGGCGCTGCCACAGGGCGCTCGTTGGTCGCTGCGCGCGGCGGAGACTGCTGACGCTCGCCCTTCGGCTGCTGCTGCGGGTTGGGCTTGCGTTCGGCCCGTGCCGGATTGTTTTCGACGGCTGCTGGCTTGGGCTGACGGTCTGCCTTGGCCGTCTGGGTCTGTGCCTGCTGCGGCTGACGCGGCTGTGCCTCGTTATTGCGCTGACGGGCGTTCCTGGGTTGCTGCTGCTGGGCACCCGATTTTGGCGAATTCTGCTGCGCCTGTTCGCGACGTGGCTGACGTGCCGAAGAGGCGCTCTGCGCACTGTTGCCGCGGTTTCCGCGCTCGTCGCGGCGATTGCCGCGCATGCCATCGTTGGCATTGGCGCGTGGTGCAGAGGCCGGCGCCGGAGTAGCAGCTTCAGCGCTGCGGAACCAGCCCAGCAGGCGCGAAATGACACCGCCAGAAGGTGCTGCGACAGCGGCCGCGGGCTGGCGACGGGCGGCGGGCGGCGCCGCGGCCACCGGTGTGGCGACCTCTTCGCGCAGCGGAGCAGGGCTGGACGGCACAATGCCGCTGACAGCAGGCTGTTCGCCGCTGCCCAAGGCCTGGCCCATCTTCGGCAGATCAGCCGTTTCAACGGTGGTCAGCCGCTCGTAGCTGGGCTTGCTGTGCTCGCCCATGTCGGCTTCGCGGATACGCTGGATTTCAATATGCGGCGTTTCCAGTTTTTCGTCGGCGACGATCATCACGTGCACCTTGTGGCGCAGTTCGATCTCCACCACGCTGGCGCGCTTTTCGTTGAGCAGGAAATTGACGACGCTCGACGGCGCCTGCACCAACACCTGGCCGGTGTTTTCCTTCATGGCATGTTCTTCGATCAGGCGCAGAGTCGACAGCGACAGCGATTCGACGCCGCGGATGTGGCCGTGGCCCTCGCAACGCGGGCAGACGATCTGGGTCGCTTCGCCGAGGCTCGGGCGCAGGCGCTGGCGCGACATCTCGAGCAGGCCGAAGCGCGAGATACGACCGATCTGCACGCGGGCACGATCAAGCTTCAAGGCGTCCTTGAGGCGATCTTCCACCTCGCGCTGGTGCTTGGGGCTGTCCATGTCGATGAAATCGATCACGATCAGGCCACCAGCATCGCGAATACGCAGCTGGCGGGCGATTTCCACCGCCGCTTCGCAATTGGTGTTGAACGCGGTCTCCTCGATGTCACTGCCCTTGGTGGCCTTGGAGGAGTTGATGTCGACCGCGGTCAGCGCCTCGGTCTGATCGATCACGATCGAGCCACCGGACGGCAGGCGCACCTGGCGATCGAACGCGTTCTCGATCTGCGTTTCGATCTGGTAGCGCGTGAACAGCGGGGTGTCGTCCTTGTACAGCTTGAGCTTGCGCAGGGCGTTCGGCATCACCTGCTGCATGAAATCGCGCGCATCGTTATAGAGCGATTCCTCGTCCACCAGGATCTCGCCGATGTCGCTGCGCAGATAGTCGCGCAGGGCGCGGATGAACAGCTTCGATTCCTGATAGATAAGGAACGGGGCTTTTTGCGATGTGGCGGCAGCGGAGATCGACTTCCACAGCTGGAGCAGGTAATCGAGGTCCCACTGCAGCTCTTCGGCATCGCGACCGAGGCCGGCGGTGCGCACGATCAGGCCGACATCGTCCGGCACCGTGACGTGCTCCAGCGCTTCTTTCAGCGCCTGCCGATCCTCACCCTCGATCCGCCGCGATACACCGCCGGCCTTCGGGTTGTTCGGCATCAGCACCATGTAGCGGCCGGCCAGGCTGATGAACGTGGTCAGGGCCGCGCCCTTGTTGCCGCGCTCCTCCTTCTCCACCTGAACCACGACTTCCTGACCTTCCCGCAGCAGCTCGCGGATGGTCGCCTTATGGGGATCCAGGCCCTGAGTGAAGTAGTCGCGGGAGATTTCCTTCAGTGGCAGGAAACCGTGGCGTTCGGCGCCGTATTCGACGAAGCAGGCTTCCAGTGAAGCCTCGACGCGGGTGATACGACCCTTGTAAATATTGGACTTTTTCTGTTCCCGCGAAGGGATTTCGATGTCCAGGTCGTACAGGTTTTGGCCATCGACAATGGCCACACGCAACTCTTCACGCTGAGTCGCGTTGATCAACATACGTTTCATGGTGGTAATCCTCGGCTTGGCCGCGCGTCGCGTGCCGCGGTGGCGCCGGGTATGGCGGCCTGCCGGGGATCGCGCCGCTGCGGTTAAGCGGCAAAATGACGGCACCGTTACCGGTGTCGGGATGATTCGGTCTGCTGCGCCCGCCGCCCCGATACCTCAATGGCATCGGACAAACAGCAGCCCAAACCGTTACGATGAAAGGGAGCCGCAACCGGCTACCAAGGCAACCGGCGCAATCCTCGCCGACGTTACGGGCGGGTATTCGACCCGATCCAGACATCGATGGGCAGAATGTAGCGCCCACCGAGTATCCTATTTTGACAGGTTTTTTTCAATGCAGACGGTAACTTCCCCCGACGCACCTCACGGTGTACGTCAAGTCGAGATCGGCCCCGAGCGAGACGGTCAGCGCATCGACAACGCGCTGGTCACCATGCTCAAAGGGGTGCCCAAGAGCATGATCTACCGGCTGCTGCGCACCGGCCAGGTGCGGGTCAACGGCAAACGGGCCAAGCCGGATACGCGTCTCACGGCCGGTGATATGCTGCGTATTCCGCCGGTGCGGGTCGCCGAACGGCCCGAAGGGAAGGGCCCGCCCACCGGCCAAGTGACCCAGGTGGCCGACGCGATCATCTTCGAGGACAAGCACTTTCTGGTCATCGACAAGCCTTCGGGCGTGGCCAGTCATGGCGGTAGCGGGGTCAGTCACGGCGCGATCGAACTGCTGCGCGCGGCGCGGCCGCAGGAACACCTGGAACTGGTGCATCGGCTCGATCGGGACACCAGCGGCGTGCTGGTGTTTGCCAAGACGCGGGCTGCGCTGGTCGGTTTACAAGCGGAAATCCGCGCCGGCACGGTGACCAAACAGTATCTGTGCCTGATGGTCGGCCATCCGTCCAAGGCCAAGTTCGACGTAAATGCGCCGCTGATGAAATCGATACTCCAAGGCGGCGAGCGTATGGTGAGGGTGACCGAAAGCGGCAAGCCGTCGCTCACTTTCTTCCGTGAAATGGAGCAATACCCCGGCGCCCGCCTGATGCAGGCGACGCTGGGCACCGGTCGCACTCATCAGATTCGCGTCCACGCGCAGCACGTCGGACATCCGCTCGCGGGCGACCCGAAGTACGGCGACAAGGACATGAACCGGCGTTTCAAGGAAATGGGCCTCAATCGGCTGTTCCTGCACGCCTCGCACATGAGTTTCGAGGTGGACGGGCGTGCGTATTCCTTCTCCGCGCCGATGCCGGATGACCTGAAGGACTTCCTGGATGTGCTTTCGGTGAAAGGAAAGCGGCTGAAGTACCTGCTGGAAAAATCCCGCACCGACTTCTGAGTCACGCTCTCAACGCGCGAGCAGACCTTCGACGCGTGCGGCGCAGATGAAGTCATTCAATGACAGGCCACCCACGTCGTGGGTCGTCCAAAGCAACTGGCAATGGCCGTAACCGGCTTCGATATCCGGATGATGGTCCTCGTGGTTGGCCATGAAGCTGACCGCGTTGATGAAGCCCAGCGTGTGGTGGAAGTCGGCGAATTTGAAATCCTTGACGATGGCCTTGCCGTCGGCGTTCAGCTTCCATCCCGGCACCTGGCTCAGCAGCGTCGCTACCTGGGCGGTGTCCAGGGCGTGCTGACCGCCGTTGCGCGGCTGGCAATGGTGGGTAGCGAGGTCGATCGTGTTCATTGGGATATCCGTGGGCTGAAAGCTTTAGGGTGCGAAGCGTCGAAGTTGCGCGTGCAAAAGTCAAAGCAGCGGCCCAATCCAAGCACTCGACTTGAAACTGGACTAAAATGGTGCTGTTTCGCCTGGAACGACCGCAGGCGGCAGCATAGGTGACATTGGAGCCAAGCATGATCGATATTTCGGAACGCGCGCAGCAACATTTTCTGCGGCTTCTTTCACAACAGGGCATCGACGGCCTGAGCATCCGGCTGCGCGTGACCGCGCCCGGTACGCCGGCGGCCAACTGCGAATTGGAGTTCTGCGAGCCCGCCGATCTGGCGGGTGGCGAATGGACGATCGAATGTGCCGGGTTCCTGTTCCACATCGACGGCGAAAGCGCCAGCTGGCTGGACAGCGCCACCATCGATTTCGAGCCCAATGCCACCGGTGGCCAGCTCAACATTCGTGCACCGAAGATCAAGGGCGACGTACCGGGTGCGGAAGCGGGCATGATCGAGCGCGTGCGCTATGTGCTGGAGGCCGAGATCAATCCGCGGCTGGCTTCGCATGGGGGCCGCGTAACCCTGCTGGAGATCGACGCCGAAGGTGTAGTGCTGCTGCAATTTGGCGGCGGTTGCCATGGCTGCGGCATGGTCGACGTGACGCTCAAGCAGGGCGTGGAAAAAACCTTGCGCGAACGCGTACCCGAAATCACCGCGGTGCGTGATGCGACCGATCATGCTGGCGGCGAAAAACCCTATTACAGCAAGGCCGAAGGCAAGTCCGCGATCGCCTGAGCCATCGCGAAGGCTGGAAAAACAAAAGCCCGCCAGAGCGGGCCTTATGCTTTCAGTCGTCATGGCTTACTGACTTGCTCAGTCGCCCTGGATATGACCTTTCAGCGTGTCCAGTTTGGTCGGCAGGCTTGAGAAATAAGCAGCAATATCCTCGATATCCTGATCGGACAGGGTAGCGTCCATGCCCTTCATGATCGCGTTGTTGCGCTGGCCGTCCTTGTACTCGTGCAATACCTGCACGAGGTAGGCGTTGTACTGGCCGGCCAGACGCGGATACTGCGGATCGACTGAATTGCCGTCGGCACCGTGGCAGGCGAAGCAAGTGGCAGCCTTCTGCTTGCCGTTCTCGATGTTGCCATTGGCCAGCGCCTGGGCGGAAGCGAACGCCAGCAAGGCGCCGAATGAGATCAGGGTAAGCGCACGTTTCATGCGGAGAGTCCTTGGCAACTACTTGGCGAGGCTGGAAAGATAGGCGGCGATGTTCTGAATGTCCTTGTCGGACAGACTCTGCGCCTGCGCACCCATGGTCGGATGCGTGCGGTCGCCGCTCTGGTAACCATGCAACGCATTGATGATGTATTGCTCGTTCTGGCCGGCAATTTTCGGTACCGGGTATTGCGGATAAGCGTTGGTATAACCGGGTACACCATGGCAGCCAGCACACGTATAGACGAGTGTGCGGCCGGCAGCCTTGTCACCTTCGGCGTGCGCGCTGAAGGCGGCGAACAGGGCAGTGGCCGCGGCCAGGCCAAGCAATTGCAGTCGAGTCATCGAGATCATTCCCACGAGTGCGGCGGGTACAGGGTGAATTAGTCGCCAAGTATAGACGTTGCGTCGGGGGCTGAACAACACTCGGGACCTGATCGTCCTTACTTCAATGCCGCATGAGGACGAGTCGAGCAGCGCGCGTTCCGCGTGCACTGTGTGTGGAAGCTGGATCAAAGCAGGACAGAGCGGGAGCAAACTCGAAGTCCAAAGCGACTGGGTTCCTGCCTGCGCAGGAATGACGAAGTGAAACTTCCAAATGATCCGATAGATGACCCCCGTCATTCCTGCGCAAGCAGGAACCCAATGGCGACCGAACCCAGGCTGGTCGATGGGAACGGTGTCCGATTCACGGGCTCGCATTGCTGATCGACCCTCACGCCCATATACTGAAGGAGTCACTCGAGTTTCCCCGGGGGTGTTCTGGCTTCGACGGGGGTAGTGAGATGACTTGGTGCATGCCGAGGGGGCAGCTTTCCTCGTTAATCCAGCAGCAAATTTATAGTTGCCAACGACGACAACTACGCTCTCGCCGCTTAAGGCGTAAGCCCCGAACCCACTTGTGCTCGTGCTTGTCGGTGTAGGGTCATTATCACGAGATCGCCGAAGACTGCCGCCTGTCGGTTCTAGGTCAAATCAAGCAGGCTGGTTCCGCGGTGCGCTTTGCCCATCGTGCTTGTCGCGGAACGAGATCGAACGTTGAGCTAAGCATGTAGATCTAGGCATTGAACGCTTTCGGACGCGGGTTCGACTCCCGCCACCTCCACCAATTCATGCTCCAACGCAGTCCAACGAAGGCCGGTAACCCTAGCAGTAGCAAAGGTTCCGGCCTTTTTTTGTGCCCGATAGTGTCCAGCCCAGTCTATTGCAATCCGGGGGCAACAGGGGGCAACATCGGGGGCAACAGCACTTGCCCCTGTTAGGGTTGCCCCCATGACGCTTACCGAAATTGTCGTTCGAAAGGCCAAGCCGACCGAGAAGACTCAGCGTCTTTTTGATAGCGGCGGCATGTACCTAGAGCTGTCGCCAGCAGGGGGCAAGTGGTGGCGTTTAAAGTATCGATTCGGGGGCAAAGAGAAGCGCCTGTCGCTCGGCACGTATCCAGATACTGGACTTGCCGACGCACGGGAAAAACGCGACGCGGCGCGCAAGCTTCTCGCGGCCGGTGTTGATCCGGGCGAGCAGCGCAAAGCCGCCAAGGCCGCCGGTGAGGAGCGGTCTGCGAACAGCTTTGAAGTGATCGCACGCGAGTGGCATGCAAAGCAATCCGCAACGTGGGTTGATCTGCACGCAAGTCGAATTATGTTGCGGTTGGAGAATGATGTTTTTCCATGGCTAGGCAGCCGACCGATTGCCGATATCACGGCAAAGGAACTGCTGGCGACTGTCAACCGTATTGCTGATCGTGGTGCAGTCGAATCCGCACATCGCGTTCTGCAAAACTGCGGTCAAGTGATGCGATATGCAATTGCTACTGGACGCGCCGAACGCAACCCGGCCACAGACCTACGCGGCGCGTTACCCCCGGTCAAGCAATCACACCATGCAGCCATCATTGAACCGAATGCCATAGGTGGACTGCTGAGGGCGATGGACAGCTATCAAGGTTCGCTTGTTACGAAAAGCGCGCTGCGGCTTGCGCCGCTCGTGTTCGTCCGTCCCGGCGAGCTGCGCCATGCGGAGTGGGCTGAGTTTGATTTGGACGGCACGCAATGGAACCTGCCCGCCGAGAAAATGAAGATGCGCGAACCGCATATTGTGCCGCTGGCGCCCCAAGCCGTATCTATCCTGCGCGAGCTTTATTCGCTGACTGGAAGGGGGCGGTATGTGTTCCCCAGTGCACGCAGCCCTAAGCGTCCCATGAGCAACAACGCTGTGCTGTCGGCGCTGCGCCGGATGGGGTACGCGACTGATGAGATGAGCGGGCATGGCTTCCGAGCGATGGCTCGCACGGTGTTGGACGAAGTGCTGCACTTTCGCCCCGACTACATCGAACACCAGTTGGCCCATGCCGTGAAAGACCCTAACGGGCGCGCCTACAACCGCACGGCGCACTTGGGCGAACGACGCAAGATGATGACCGGTTGGGCGGACTATTTGGACACGTTGAAGATGAGCGGCAACGTCATACCGATTACACGCAAGGCAAGTTGATCGACAACCGTTGAACGCCGCGCCTAGGACGGCCATCCGAACGTCGGGCACCTTCCCCGGCTGGCGCGGCACCTATTGAAGGGCGCTGAAGGGGCGCGCAATGACACCTATTCTCAAGAGACCGAGCACCAACGCTTCAATTGACGATCTATTGCGGCGAAGGTTTGGCACGCTCGCGCCGCCGCCGGTTACAACGCTGCGAAATCCGCGTTCCGCAGAGGCAGCTGAGCGAGCCCGAGCCATCGACCTAGCACGCGCCGAGTACGAGGCTATGACGCCTACGCAACTACAAGACCTGATAGAAAAGGTGCGTCGGGACGATGCTGAAGCAATAAATGCTAAGTCGATCGAGGAAGATCAAGCCTTGTTCTTCAATCAACCCCATGCCAATGCTGACTACGCGTATTGGAGCAGGATGGCCATCTGGAAACTAGACGAAGGAATTGCACTTTCGCTAGGCAAAAATCCTGCGGACGTCAACATGGACTCACTAGAAGGTGATGGCGGTGAGTATATCCTTGCAGCATTGGCTCGTTCACCATTCCGAAAAGAGTATATGCGGCGATATGAGTTAGTTAGCCGCGCTCTGGCCGTCCACGATTTGCGAGATCCGACCCGGCCGGAGACATTTCTCACATGGGCGCTAAACACCTTCGATTCGGTGCCTGCTGAACTGGTTGAACAGGTTCGGGCGCGGGGTAAGCACATAGCTGATATGCAGGCGTTGACTTTACGGGTGGCAGAGCTAAAGGCGCAACTGGCTACCAATGGCACGGTAACGAAGGATAGTTGGCCTTGGGGTGGCTATGAGACTAAATGGCTGCGAAAGCTCGCTGCTGCCGCGCAACGGTACTGGGTGAACTACGATCCGAGCGACCCCGATACCGCGGCGACCAACAAAACAGTTAGCGATTGGTTGCAGAACGAGCAAGCTGTTCCTGACCGTGTTGCACAGATCATGGCGCAAATCCTACGTGCGGATGGCATTCGGCCTGGCCCAAGAAAATAGAGTTATTCGCGCCTACCGAACCCGCATAACAGCGCGCTTCCCGGGGTTTGTCGCGTCTATTCACGCCTAAAAGGCGCGGACGACTGCGTGTATTCAAGCAGCGATCCGTGCGTACATTGACCAACCATGTTCAACGACGGTCCGCATGGGCCGAAGGAAAGCGACATGGCTGTATCACTTCCCGATACCGGATTTCTTCGCCTTCGAGACATTGTAGGCGATACCAAAGCCGGTATTCCCGCAATCATTCCTGTGAGCAAATCTACGTGGTGGCAGGGTTGCCGCACCGGGCGTTACCCGAAGCCGACTCGCGCACTGGGCGCCAGAATTACTTGCTGGCGTTGTGAGGACATCAGGGCGCTTATTGAGGCCACCGCGCCGGAATCGGCGCCATGAGTCGTCTTTCCACAGACATCGCCCGCATCCCCGACAACTGGCGTGAGCGTCTGCCCGATCCCGCCATGTACTACCGACAGCACGTCGCAAAGCTAGGCAAGCCGAACGGAACCGGATGGGCGCAAGGCGTCTGCCCGTTTCACGATGATCACAACAAGAGCCTAAGTGTCTGTATCCATGGCGAGCGCGGCGGCTGGCTTTGCTTTGCCGGTTGCGGCGGTGGCGATCTTGTCGGCTTCCATTCCCGCCTGCGCAACCTGGACTTCCGAGCAGCGGTCCGCGAGCTGATCGGAGGTGACCGATGAACGCGGTACCGAAGGAAACCGAACAGCAAGCCACCCGCCGGCTGTTTCGTCGCTTGCTGGCCGACGGCTACCGGGTGACGGCCGGCTATCTGTACCGCACTGCTGAGGGTGATCCGTGGTGCAGGCGTATCCGGTTCGATCATCCGAACAAGCCGAAGGAATATCGGCCGTTGCGATGGGACGGCGTGCAATATCTCGCCACTGAGCCGCAGGCGCCAGCGGAAGGAAAGTCCCTATATCGGTTGCCCGAACTGCTGGCCGCCAATCCTAATGCGCCGGTGTGGATTGTGGAGGGTGAAAAGTGCGCCGATGCGCTCGCGGCGCTGGACTTGATCGCCACTACGTCCGGCAGTATGTCGAGTGCCAACCGCGCAGACTTTCGACCGTTGCGCGGCCGTCATTGCCTGCTGTGGCCCGACCACGATGGACCGGGAAGCAAGTATGCCGAAGAGGTGGCGGCGATCCTGTGTGCGCTGGATTGCACCGTCGAGATGATCGACGTTGAACCACTGGGCTTGCCCGACAAGGGCGACGCGGTGGACTGGCTGACAATGCACCCGCATTCCACGGCGGCAAACGTGCTGGAGTTGTCGACCACTAAAATAGATCGAAATAGGAACGCCTGCACGGTAGCCCACAACATACCGAGAGTGATCCTGACGCGTGGAAGCGATGTGGAGCCGGAAGCAGTCGACTGGCTGTGGGGCGGCTGGCTCGCTGCCGGCAAGCTGCATTTGATCGGCGGGGCACCGGGCACGGGAAAGACCACGCTTGCCGCGTCATTGGCTGCGGTTATCACCTGTGGTGGGCATTGGCCCGATGGCACGCGTGCCGAGTCGGGCAGTGTGGTGTTTTGGTCTGGCGAGGATGACAACCGCGACACCTTGAACCCGCGCCTACGCGCTGCCGGTGCGGACATGGATCGAGTGTTTACCGTCGACGGTGTGCGGGAAGGCTGCGAGCGGTATCCATTCGATCCGGCACGCGACATGGACGCCTTGCGGATGACCCTGGCGACGCTCACCGACGTACGCCTGATCGTGATTGACCCGATTGTCTCCGCCGTGACGGGAGATAGCCACAAGAACGCCGAAGTACGGCGCGGGCTGCAACCGTTGGTAGACCTTGCCGGGCAGCTACGCTGCGCTCTGCTGGGCGTGACGCACTTCAGCAAGGGCACCAGCGGGCGCGACCCAGTGGAGCGCATTACAGGCTCGCTGGCCTTTGCTGCATTGGCCCGATTGGTCATGGTCACAGCGAAGCAGGAGGCCGAGGGCGAGCGACCTGAGCGGCGAGTCATCCTGCGTGCGAAGTCCAACATCGGCCCAGACGGTGGCGGTTTCGTCTATGACCTGCGACAGGGTGAGCTGATGGGCTACCAGGGCGTGTCGGCATCGTCCGTGCTGTGGGGCGAGTCGATCCATGGCACTGCGCGTGAACTGCTGGCCGAAGCGGAGCAGCACGACGACAACCACGGCAGTGATGCCGTCAGCTTCTTGCGCAACCTGCTGGCCTATGGGGCATGTGCTGCCAAGGACATCTATCGAGAGGCCGAAAGCGCCGGCTACTCACGCGACACCATGAAACGTGCGAAGTCCCGCATCGGCGTGGAAGCTGTCAAACAGGGCATGCAAGGTGGTTGGGTTTGGCGATTGCCGAACTCCGAAGGGTGCAAAGAAGGCGCTGAAGGGTGCGAAGGGGGCACACCATTTTATCCGCTCCCTTCACTCCCTTCGGGCATGGAACGAGAGGAATACATCCTATGAAGCCGGAAACCATGACCCCGCTACAAACCCTACTTCTGGTCTGGGCGGCTGGCGCAGTGCTGACCCGCGATGGGGATGGCCTGCATGTCGAGGCGCCAAAGTCCGCGATCCCGCCGCCACTGCTTGATGCTCTGCGTGCTAACAAGACCGAACTGCTGGCGATCCTGCCGGCTCGCACCGCGATGCAATCTGACAAGGAGCGGATGCTGTGACGACGAAACCGAAACAAGCTCCCACCGATCCATCCGATGAAAAACGGTTCGCAAAACAGAAGGCAGAAATTACGCTTAGCCCCTCGTATAACGCTGGAGTGCTTGCCCAAGCGTTCAGTTTTAGCGGTGAGCTCGATCTAGCGGAGCTAAGGATGGTGCTGATCGAGCAGTGCAGATCCGTCCAGGGTGGCAGCACCAAGCGTCTGGAATCTATGTTGGTTGCACAAGCGCACAGTCTCGACGTGGTGTTCGCCAGCCTTGCAAGGCGTGCAATAGGGCAGAAAGGATTGCATCAGTACGAAACGCATATGAAGCTTGCCTTGAAGGCACAAAGCCAATGCCGCTCCACGCTAGAGACATTGGCGGCGATCAAGAATCCGCCCGTCGTGTTCGCCAAACAGGCAAACATTGCGCAGGGACCGCAGCAAGTGAACAACGGCCTCATGCCGGTCGCGCACGCGAAGCAAGTTGATAATCGGCCAACCGAACTATTGGAGCATGACCATGCCGAACGGCTGGACACCCGAGCGTCGAGCGCAGCAAAGCGAAGCGATCAAGCGATGGAAACCGTGGAAACGATCCACCGGTCCTCGCACCGCCAAAGGAAAGGCGGCTGCGAGAAATAATGGCTGGAAGGGCGGGCACCGGCCAGCGTTGCGCGCGCTGTCTAAGGCGCTTCGCGAGCAAGGGCAATGGTTGGACGAAATCGATCGCGAGAATGACATTCCTGACGTAGCCGGTGACGTTCCTGTATCACCGGATGCGACAGATGGGTATGTCGACACTCTGAGAGTGGCGCAGTAGTACGCTTTATTGACGGAATGCATACCGCAGCGCCGCCCTTGTGTGATGGTGCCGAAGTAACGGCAAATCTAGTCCACCCGCAGTGACAAGGGCGCGATAGGGCACTCGTAAAGTATCCGACGGTTGGCGGGGCTTCGCATCAGAATGGCACCGCCCGGACCAGACATTCCTGTGCGGCGCAGCTAATCACCTCTGGTGACCGCAAGAACCTGCGGCTTGCCAGGGGAAGAAATGACTTGCTATCTTTGGACGTCTAAACGCAATGTTCGGAAACAGGGGCCACAGGGATGACTCACCGCACGCACGGATACAGCGAGCTATTTGGCTGCTACGTCTCTCTACGTCTGAACGCCGCTCACTTGGTGAGCGGGGTTGTCATGAGCGTTGGTTAATTAGCCCGTATCGGCCGGGCAAGCAAGATTGGTCCAGCCAGCTTCGAACGTGGTGCCTACCTGAGCCAGCGTTGCTTCGCTGCGGCTCAGTACAAACCAGCACCACCGACGATCACTAGACCGTCGGTACAATCATCAAAGGGATTCAAGGATGGCGTCATTCCGTTGTGTGAGCTCATGGCTTGCGCTTGCCATGACGATTGCCGTGGGTGTACTCCATGCGCAAGACATATCAGCACCCATCGAGGACGAGGTCCGGCAGCGTCTTCGTGTCAATACGGATATGAGTCCGCTAGGCAAAAGTCCTTTCGGCGAAAGCGTCAATCTGTACAACGGTACGTTCTCGTTCGAGCAAACCGACATTGATCTGAAGGGTAATGGTCCGGACCTGAGGCTGACCCGCTCCTACACCGCAGTGGATACCGCCGCGCCCTTTTGGCGCGAGTTTGTCGACTGGAAGATGGAAATTCCGCACATCGAAACCCTTGTGACGCCCAACGAGAGCGGGTTCTTCATCAACTCAACGAACGGACGTTGCAGTGCGATCGCATCGAATGGACCCAGTCCGATTTCATTGCCCAACAACAGTGGTTTCCCTGTTCTTCTTGATACCTATGCCTGGTGGTATGGCTACCATCTCGTCATACCAGGCGAGGGGTCGAAGGATTTAATCCTCCCGGGCACCCAGAACACACGGCCCTTGCCCCACATGACGCTAAGTAACGGCCAGGCGTTCAATGCCATCATGACGACGGCCGACAACTGGGCAATTGGTTGCTTATCCTCGACATCGAATGGCGCACCGGGTGAAGGCTTTCTTGCTATTGCTCCGGACGGCACCCAATATTGGCTGGATCACCTCACCTACAAACGCGCCAATGACTATGGTCAGGCGCCTGATTCCATTACGCGTAACCTTGCGATGATGATGGTCTCCCGAGTTGTGGATCGGTTCGGCAATAGTCTGACTTATAACTACGATACCAATAACAATCTCACCACTATCAGTGCCAGCGATGGCCGCTTGCTGACCCTCACTTATGGCAGTTACACCATCTATCCGTCAGCGGAGTTAGCTAATCCCGATCCGGGCTTCCGTGTGGCGACGGCCTACGTGACAGCATCCGATGGAACCACGCGAACTTGGAGTTACTCGTACGATCCCAATCCAAACGATCAGGGCGACCTTATCGGCGTGACCTTGCCCGATGGAAGTGCTTGGACGTACTCGCTGGATGCTTTCAGGCCTTATGAAGACTCCGCCGACTTGAGGATGATTGACTACGTCGCAACCTATACACCTTGCACCTACACCTTGGAGCCCCAGTTAGCGCTTACGTTTTCAGGCACCATAACGCACCCATCAGGCCTGGTCGGAACGTTCACCGCCCAAAATACGATCCGTGGCGAATCGTACGTTCCGTATGGCTGTGAATCTTCGCAATCGAATTATTACCTGTACTGGCGCGATGTGATGTCCTACACCGCGTTGGTGCAAAAGTCCTTTTCCGGCGCCGGTCTATCAACACCCGAGACATGGAATTACAGCTACTCCGCGCCGAATCAAAGTTGGACCACCGACAATTGCGCCAGCAATAACAGCTGCCCTAGCACCATTTACACCGACGTGGTCGACCCGAACGGCAATGATGTTCGCTACACGTATAGCAACCGCTTTGATGCGACAGAAAACCAGTTGCTCGATACCACCTACTACCAAGGGGCAGCGGGATCTTCCGTCGTTCGAGATGTTCAAACGACCTATGCAGCTTCAAACACCGGGCCATGGCCGACGAGCCTAGGTAGGTCGTTGGGAGGGGAATTGAATACCGCCTTGGTCACCTCACTCGTGCCGCTCAATCAACGCCAAACGCTGCAGAATGGCGATACGTATACGTGGCAAGCAGTTGCCTTCGATGCGTACGCGCAGCCTACCGATGAGAAGCGCTTCAGCTCGATCGCTGGACAAAATCCGATTGAAGAAACCAAGACCTATCTCAACGACCCGACATTGTGGGTATTGGGTCTTCCTGAGGTGGTGACGAACGTCACGAACGGCACCAATCAGATCGAGTCGGCCAACACTTACTTCACTAACGACACACTGCAGTCGCGTGCGAGTTTTGGCGAGACTGTGATGAACTACATGTTCAATAGTGCAGGTCAGCTCGCGAGTTTTACCGATGGGAACAACTACGCCACGTCGTTGAGCAATTACTACCGCGGTATCCCTCGGTTGATCAGCTATCCGGATCAGACCAGCGAAAGCCTGGCGGTTGACGATTTCGGTGAAATTACGGGGATTACCGACCAAAACGGCCATACGACCAACTACCAGTACGACCCCATGAGTCGCGTTGCTCAGATCACCTATCCCGCGGGTGATGAGGTGGCGTGGTATCCACAGACTTTCACTTACAACTTCGTTACCGGTGCTGAGCGCGGTATTGCCGCCAATCATTGGCGCCGCACGGTCACGACGGGCAACTACAACGAAGTCACGTACTTTGACGCGATGCTGCGCCCGCTACTTGCGGACTCGAATATTACCGGCGTTTCGGGTTCAGATATCACGACGGCGAGCGCCTACGACTGGAGCGGCCAAACCGTATTTGCGTCCTATCCGGTGATAGGCGCACCCAATGTGTCGGACAGCGCCGTCTCCACGGGCATGCATCACACCTACGATGCTTTGGAGCGGGCAATCCAGACCCAACAAGACTCCGAACTGGGGTTGCTGACCACGACCACGGCGTATTTGTCCGGCGCGGGCATGCAGGTGACCGACCCCAGCGCCAATGTCACGACTACTTATTATCAGGTCTTTGACGAGCCGTCCTACAATGCGCCGATTGAGGTGCAATCGCCTGGTGGAATCACGCAGAACATTGCTCGTGATATTTACGAGAGTCCAGTGTCCATTACCCAGTCGGGTCTTTATGGCACCGAGAGTGAAAGCGTCACCAAGACGCTGACCTACGACATCTACCATCGCCTGTGCCGAACGACTGAGCCAGAAAGCGGCGATGAGGTGACGGCCTACGATCCCGCCAACAACATCCGGTTTACCGCTTCAGGTTTGTCGCTCAGTGAGACGGGATGCGCTAGGGATGAAGTGCCTATCGCCGCTCAAACCACGTACACCTACGACCCCATGAACAGGGTCAAGACGATCGTCCCTCCAGCGGGAACACAAAGCACGCAGTACACCTACGATTTTGTAGGCAACCTGAAAACGGCAGTCTCGGGCACCAGTACCTGGCAGGGCGTTTACAACTATCGCAACATGTTGACTGGGGAGTCCTTGCAGCTGTCGGGCCTGAGCCCTTGGGCGCTTGGCTATGCGCACGACGCGAACGGTAACCTCAGCCTCATCCAATACCCCAATGGCGAGAACGTCAGCTATAACCCCAATCCGCGCGGTCGAGCGCGTCAGGTGGGGAGCTACGCCAGCAATATTGGCTATTACCCCAATGATGCGGTTGCCTCGTTCACCTACGGCAACGGCACGAGTTACGTGGCCGACCAGAATGCACGGCAGCTGCTCAGTGGTTTCAGCTACGGAACGGGCGGTGCGCTGAATCTCAGCGAGATCTTCAGCTTTGACAACAATGCCGACATGCTCACCGTCCAAGACATGGTCAACGGTCAGCGTAGCAAGCTATTTCACTACGACGGGCTCAATCGGCTGACTAGCGCTTCGGCACCTGGATTGTCGATCAATGAGACCTACGGCTACGACGCGCTCAACAATCTGCGCCAACGAGTTATCAATGGCCTTCCGTTCAATTTCAACATCGACGCCAGCAATCATCTGAACAACACCACGGTAGGCAGCAGCCTGTATGCCAGCTACGGATATGATCCGTCGGGTGACCGAACCAGCGTCACCAGCAGCGGTATCACGCTTAGCTATACATTCGACGCAAAGCAACAACTGCTGGCGGTTCCCACGGTAGCCAGCTACGCGTACGACGCGTTTGGGCGACGCACTACTAAGACGCCCGCTAGTGGTGGGGCACCGGTGTATTCCTTCTACGACCATGGCGGTCAGCTGATGTATCAGTACGCGCCGAGTACCTCCCAAGGCACGAACTACATTTACCTCGGCGCCAAACTAATCGCACGCGACAGTACGGTAGTGTTGTCGCCCCCGGGTGCGGTCACTTTCAGTAGCAATCCGAACAATGGCAATTACACGGTGAGCTGGGGCGCTGTGCCCCTGGCCACCAGCTACAACGTACAGGAAAATTTCAACGGGACGGGGTGGAGCACCGCGTCCACCGGCGGTAGCGCAACCAGCGTCACGCTCACTGGCAGGGCCGGTGGCAGCTATAACTACCAGGTGCAGGGTTGCGCCAACGGCGCCTGCGGTCCCTGGACCACTTCCGGCACGCTGGGTGTGTGGCCATCGGCGCCAACGAATGTCGCCGGACCCACGAGCCTGACCTTTGCACCGTTCACCGTGAGCTGGACAGCGCCGGTCGGCGCCACCAGCTACACCGTGCAGCAGAGCTTCAACGGTGGCGCATGGACGACGCTTGCCACGGGCATCGCCACGCCTTCGATCAGTGTCACCAGTGCGCCGGGCGGCAGCTATGCCTATCAGGTGTCTGCCAGCAACAGCTATGGCACGAGTAGTTGGGGGGCCTCCCTGGCCGTATCGGTGACGCAGGTTCCCGACACGCCGACCAATGTTGTCCTTGATAAGACGACTGGGCTGCTGACATGGGATGCCATGCCTTGGGCGACGACTTACGCCCTGGTTGTGAATCCCGGCGGTATCAATATCGGCACGTATTACTACACCATCAACACCAATAGCTGGAGTTCCCCGCCCGTCCAGGGCACCAGTTACGAGCTGTCCGCGTGCAGTATCGCCGGCTGCAGCGCCCAGGTGGCTGCGGGTGGGGGAAGTCATGGTCTGGGCGATGCGGCGAGATCGGCGATCGGCGCCTCGATCCAGAAGGGCAAACGGGCACTCGGTGATGATGCGGATTCGGGGACAGGGTGTAACGCCACCACTTGCTCAGTCATCCTGGGAGGTAGCCCATGAGCACGTTGATGAGCAGGATGCGCGGGAAGCTGCTGTGCTTCGGTGGTGGGCTATTGCTGCTGATGGTGACCAGCGTCGGTATTGCGCAGCAACTGGGCGCAGTCACCTACGTCTACACTGACACGCAGGGCACGCCGCTAGCAGAGGCTGACGTCAATGGGAACATCACGGCGACGTTTGACTATGCACCGTATGGGAGCATTGCGCTGGGGACGGCGCCGAACGGGCCGGGGTATACCGGGCATGTGAACGATCCGGATACCCAGCTCGTGTATATGCAGGCACGGTACTACGATCCGGGTGCGGGGCGGTTTTTGAGCGTGGATCCGGTGATGCCGGCGGCGGGAAATGGGTTTAACTTCAACCGATATACGTATGCCGGTAACAATCCTGTCGTTCATATCGATCCGGATGGGCGAGAACCTATCCCACCGGGCGAAATTGCCGCTGAGGCTGAAGAGGCCGCCGCGGCGGCGCAGGCCGACGCGCAAGCGGCCGGTGCCTCGGCAGAGGCGGGTGCCGCCGCACAAGTAATTTGGGTCGACCCGGCTAATCCGTCCACGCGTCCGCCCACAGTCCAGGCCAATAAGGCGGCTGGTGATGCGTTTGAAAATCAGGTTGCGAGTGACTTTAGGTCGACAGGTAAGGCCGTCGTTCAGCAGATAACGATCAAAACCGACAGCGGAGTCAAAACACGGCTTGACATCGTTACGATTGACTCAGATGGAAAATTTCAGTGCGTTGAATGCAAATCGTCCGAAACTGCACGTTTAACCAAAAATCAGAAGAAAGCATTTCAGGAAATTGAACGCACAGGTGGAACGGTCGTTGGCAAAGGAAAACCTGGTGTCCCAGGTGGCACAAGAATGCCACCTCGCCCCGTCGAGATCAAACGCCCACCTCCATCCCCAACTAAGGGAAAGCCCTATCTTGGTCCCTTAGACACAAGCACAGACTGATGGCAAATAAACACACTGCCTGGATGACTTGGTTTTTAATTATTGAAGCGCGGTTTAACGTCGCGCATATCACCTCCAATGTCTCTATTCAACTATGAATGAGCTGCCGCGCCTTGAAAGCCTTACTTTGTGACTTCGAGAATGAGTTTTCGCTTCGTAGGATGGTCGAGATCCTGATCTGCTTTGCTTGAAAACTCGCGTTCTCGGAAGAATGTGCACAATACAGTCAAGATCGCACGTCAGCCGCTTCGGCCCCGTCTCCAAAGGCTCCTAGGCCACCAACGACCAACAACTAATCAAGTGGATATTTGAATGTCAATTGAGCAATCCAACGTAGTGGACATAATTTCGCTCGATCCTACGGACTGCGTTGTTTTGACAATCTCGGATCATCTTGAATGGAACAGTGAAAGTGACCTCAGGCACATGTGGTTACTTCAGGAGAAGGTAAACAAGTATTTGGCCTTTTTAGAGAGCGGCGAAATCTACCACTCTTATCCTCAATATCGTGGGCAGCGGGTGAAGATTTCCGTCACGGGTAAGTTCCCCCTGAACAGCGAAGCCGAGACGTTCTACAGGAAGGTGTCCACCATCGTTGAGGGTGCTGGCTTCGAATTTCAATTCAAGCTGTACGTTCAAATAAAGGAAATGGATAGTTAAACTGCGAGGCGATCAGTTTGCATCGCGGCCAATCAACAGGATCGTCATTTCGTCATCGGGGTCAACAAGCACGCAACTGCCTGACTCCGGTTTGGCCGAAGTGCATGATGTGCTGGTGTCGCTCCGAATTTCGGAAATGTTGAAGCTAGAAACAGGTCACTTCTGACGTCGGATTGGCCTAGTCCAGAAGTGCTGAAATGAAAAGTGTGCATTCCACTAACGCAGGCTCGGAGCTTTCAGGAAGTGTTTGATGAAATTTACACAGGGAGCGCAAAGGGCTCCGTCTATCTATTGGTTGCGTTGATCGAGCTCGCTTGCGCGCTTGCCGAAAAGCTTTCAATCAGCAAGGTGGCGCGAGACGAGCTCTCGGTACTAGCCCGACGGACCGCCGCCGCGCCCAGTATCTGCAGCTTTCCTTGGCCTACTGAGCCGGGCGAGACCTACCCTCGGAATTGATGCACCCCGAGCCTCTGGCCGGGAACGGACATTCCGAGATGAGTAGGCGAGGTGGTAGCAAGCAGGGTGCGGGGGTATCCCCCTGCCTCTGCTTTTGGATGAACTGTACACAGTTGCAACGAACAACAGGTGGGGGCAACTTTGGGGGCATCTTGGAATCGTTGAATCCAGAAACGATTGCACAGCAAGGCTTCCGGCAGATAGTTCAATAGACGCCACCCCAATAAGAAGAAAGCCGGCCCTTTGGCCGGCTTTCTTTTGGACGTCTCGCAGAGATATTGCCAGGGCGTGACCTGCATTGACGTGCGGTCCGGCGACACGGCTTGATTCAAAGGTTCAGTTTCGAGGGTAAGCTGCGTCGAAGTGCGCTGGCTGTGGCGGTGACGGTCTTGTCGAAGGTTTTCGGTACGTGTGGAAACGACCGGGAGCGCATTGCTGCTGCGGTGATTTCCAGGTTCGCCCAAGGATTTCATTCGCAGTTTTACTGAGCCTCGACGGCGGATGGCGTTCCGATTGGCCTACGGACCAAGCTGTTGCAGCGCCTCGCGCATGGGCGCTACGGAGATCTTGATGATGCCGTCGAGAGGCGTGTCCATCTCCAGGATCAGGAAGATCGCGCCGGATGCCGACAGCGCGCACACGACAAAGAAGAAAATGACGGTGCCGTTGTGAGGGGCGAACAGCCCGAACGTGCCGAAGATGATCGATAGCCAGAAAATCAGCACGACCAGCAGCGGCATCGGTATTGACCCTCTCTTCTGCAACAGCGCGAGCCAGCGTGCCGAGAAAACATCCTCGGAAATCTGCAGTGCGCGTGTCTGCAACTGCGCTTGCGCAGGAGTTGATGGTGAGAGTTGCGCAAGCTTGCGCTCAAAAACTTCGATTTGACCTACAGCGGATCGACTATCGAGCTTCGCCAGCTTCGCCGAATCATTGGAGCCCAGCAGATCGATCCACGCCGAGTAATTATGTTTGAGCAGAACCCGCAGGTCCTGGGTCTGCGGCCCGTACTGCTCCAGCGCGCGGTCAAGGCGGATGATGCTGACGGCGTTGCGCACGAGATCGTTGTTGACCGTATCGAATGAACCTTTTGCGGAGGAAATCAGTAGTCCGAGAACGAGCGCGGCAATCGTGGCGATCAGACCGGTGGCGAGCTTGATGGCGCTGATGGACTCTTCGCTGAAGTGATGCTCAGGGAGCCACTTGTGCAAATAGAGGCCGATGACTGCGCTGCCAAAGACGCATCCGAATACGATCAGGAAAATCACCAGATGCATCATGAGTCGTCCCCCTGCAACGGAAGAAACAAGGCGCTTCAAACTTGCCTGTGAGCAGCCGAACCGTCCCGCGGTCAATGGGCAGGAGGATCAATCTGTGGTCCGTTGACTTTTTACCATAACCGTGCAAAAAAACGGCCCAGCTCGCAGTTCGGGTCATGGCACACTGTCCGAACACCGTGTCATGCACCGGCTCGCAATTCGCTGGGGAGCGACGCGAGTGACTCGAAGATATGGGGAGAAGGGGTTCTCCACTTGCGATAGTCACCGAAGTGCGGGATTGGCTCTGCCGGGCTTTGCAAACTGCATTGTCAGTGTTCAAGCGAAAGATTGAGGAACAACCGCGTCGCTACCGGGTAGGTCGTCAGACCGGTATTACTTGTCCAGCAGCTGCCCTCCCATGCGTCCGACAGGCCCATGAACGCAAAACTCCTTCCGCATCTGGTAACGCGTGAATGGTTCCTCGCCGCAAGCTTGGTGACGAGTGCCATCTTCCTGATCTTTGGCCACTCACTACTTAGCCGCCTGGACGTCCTGTGGTGGCTGGGATTTGTCTTCGCCTGGCTTTTCCTGGTCATTCTTGGTTCGGCACTCGCCGTTGTCCGTCACGCTGACCAACTTGCCCGCCGTCTGGGCGAGCCCTACGGCACGCTCATACTTACTTTGTCGATCACTTCGATCGAAGTGGTGAGTATTTCGGCGATCATGCTGCATGGAGCCAACAATCCGACGCTCGCCCGCGACACACTGTTTGCGGTAACCATGATCGTTCTCAACGGCATGGTGGGATTGTCACTGTTGATGGGCGGATGGCGTCATCGCGAGCAGCACTACAACTTGCAAGGTGCCAACGCTTATCTGGGCGTAATCATTCCGCTGGGTGTCCTGGCGCTGGTTCTGCCGAACTTTACGGTAAGCACGCCGGGGCCGGTACTTTCATTTCCTCAGGAAATGTTTTTGGCGGTCATTTCGGTCGGGCTCTACATCGCCTTCCTGGCGCTGCAGACTCGGCGACATCGCGCGTATTTCAGGTCCGACGACGAAGTCGAATTCAGTGCGGGTACCGGTAGCGGTGCGAAAGACATTGCATGGCATGCGCTTCTGCTGGCGGTGTACATGGTGCCGGTCATTTATCTTGCGGAGCAGCTGGCCCCACCTGTCGACTACGTGGTTGAAACCATGAATGCTCCAGCCGCATTGGCAGGGTTGACCATGGCCGTCCTGGTCGCCACGCCCGAAGCCATCGGGGCCGTGCGGGCTGCTGGCGAAAACCACCTGCAGCGTTCCGTCAATATTTTTCTGGGATCGGTGCTCTCGACTACGGGCCTGACGATTCCGGCCATCCTCGTGGTGAGCCACCTCACCCATCACCCGGTAATGCTAGGGCTGCAGCACACGGATCTCCTGCTCTTTCTGCTGACACTCACGCTTTGCATGGTGACTTTTTCCAGCGGGCGCACCCATGTTCTTCAGGGCATCGTGCACCTGATCCTGTTTGTGTCCTATCTCTTTTTCATCTTCTTTGGATGACCGCAGCAATTTTCACCGCTTGATTCGGCCGTCCAGCCGCCTCAAATCAGACGGCACGATTGTGTGAGCGCATGGTGCGCTGCTTTTCGATCTGCCAGTCGCGCTGCTTTTCGGTGTCGCGCTTGTCGTGTTCCTGCTTGCCGCGGGCAAGGCCGATCTCGACCTTCACCTTGTTACCCTTCCAATACATCGCGGTGGGCACCAGGGTGTAGCCCTTGCGCTCGACGGCGCCCACCAGCTGATCGATTTCCTTGCGATGCAGAAGCAGCTTGCGGGTACGGCGGTCTTCGGCGATCACATGGGTGGAGGCACTGATCAGTGGTGGGATCGAAGCGCCGACCAGGAAAATTTCATTGTTCCTGACAATCGCGTAGCCGTCGCCGAAATTGATACGGCCCGCGCGCAATGCCTTCAGTTCCCAGCCCTGCAGGGCAACGCCGCATTCGTAGCGCTGGTCGATGTGGTACTCGAAACGGGAGCGCTTGTTGAGCGCAATGGTGCCGCCGCCCTTGTTGTCTTTGTCCTTCGCCTTGGCCATGTCCGTTAAACTCGGGCTCTGTTGCCCTGATGCCGGCTTGACCGCATTCGGGCCGAACCAAGCGTGATGTGAAGAGGCTGCCGTGATCGAAATCCGCCGCAGTGCCCTGGTGAAGTATTCGCCGGCGCAGATGTTTGACCTGGTCAATGAGGTCGAAGCATACCCAAAGCGATTCCCCTGGTGTGCCGGTGCCGAGATTCTCGAGCGTCAGAAGGATGTGCTGGTGGCGCGACTGGATCTCAAGTTTGCCGGGTTCCATCAGAGCTTTACCACCCGCAATACGGTCGATCCACCCAAACGCCTGCAGATGGATCTGGTCGACGGCCCGTTTCGCAGCCTCGAGGGCGTGTGGGATTTCATGGCGTTGGGTGATGCCGGTTGCAAGGTCGCCTTTGCGCTGGATTTCGACTATGCCGGCCGGCTCGGTGGCAGCGCGCTCAAGCTCGGCTTCCAGGGGCTTGCCGGACGCATGGTGGGCGACTTTTGCCGTGAGGCCGAGCGCGTCTATGGCTGATCGGACGATTACCGTGGATGTGGTCTATGCGAACGCCGAGCAGCAGATCCTGCGCCACGTCGAGCTGGTCCAGGGCAGCACCGTGATGCAGGCGATCGACGCGTCGGGAATCGTCGAGATGCTCCCGCTCGGCGCCGTTGATCCCGACCGGCTAGGCATTTTCTCGCGGAAAGTGTCGTCACAACAGATAGTGCAGGCGGGCGATCGGATCGAGATCTACCGGCCGCTCATACTGAACCCGATGGATGCGCGCCGGCGGCGTGCCCGCCAGCGCTGATCGGTTGCCACAACAACCCGGTCCGATCAGCTGCTGTCGCTACCTCAATTGCCGCCGCTGGTACCACCGCCGCTGGTGGTACCGCTGTCCATGCCGCCATCGTCTTTCTTCGCCTCGTCCGGGGACTTGCTCTTGTCGCCCTGCGTTTCATCGACCGGATAACTGGCGTGATACTTCTTGCTGTCCTTGACCAGCTGCTGTGCGTCCTGGGCAAAGAAATCGCCCTGGGTGCGCACCAGCGTATCGTTGTTGAAGGTCAGCGTGAATGTGCGCAAGAGGATCGGGCCACCGCGATGCTGCTGGGTGGAAACATAGTCCCAGCGGCTCTGGTCGAACGGCGTGCTGACCGAAGGCGTACCCATCAGCAGCAACACCTGATGCTTGCTCATGCCGGGCTTCAGCTGGTCCACCATGGTCTTGTCGAGCAGGTTGCCTTGCTGCACGTCCGGTGTATAGACGAAATGGCAGCCGGCCATTGAAACCGCCAGCAGGGCGAAAACCAGCAGGGTGATCAGCTTTTGCATGCGTGTTGCGTCCAGATCGTAAAGGTGTCGGATGATACACTACCGGCTTGGTAACACCGTGTGCGTGGAGTAGGCGATGGAACAGGAAACCAAAGAACTGCGCAGGGTCGGTCTCAAGGTGACCCATCCGCGCATGAGCATCCTGCAGATCTTTGACGAGGAAGGTGTTCAGCACCTGACCGCCGAAGACGTCTACAAAAAACTGCTTGCTCACCAAGAAGATATCGGCCTGGCGACGGTATACCGCGTGCTGACCCAGTTCGAGGCGGCCGGTATTATCGTCAAGCACAATTTCGAAGGCGGCCAAGCTGTTTATGAGCTCGATCGCGGTAAACATCATGACCACATGATTGATGTGGACAGCGGAAAGGTCATTGAGTTCGTCAGCGAAGAGATCGAGCGGCTGCAGCATGAGATTGCGTCGCGGCACGGCTATGTAATCGAGGATCACAGCCTGGTGCTGTACGTGCGACCGAAGCACCCTGCGCACAAAAGCTGAGTCATCCAGGTCATCCGGGAGCGCCAGAAACGGTACTGCTCCCAACGATCGGCGGCCGCCGAATAACGTTCCATAAACGACACGCATAAAAAAGCCGCAAGAAGGACTCCTGTCCACTCGCGGCTGACACACTGTCTGGGATACGACCGTCAAGAGGCGAATGGCTCGCCGTTGACCGCCCATCACCTGGCAGCGGTAAAAACGGCATCCTGCCGTAGTTTCAGAGGCACCGTCCCCACGGCGACTCTGTGACCCACCATCTTGCGATGGCGGCTCCCCCACATCGATGGATCGATCGTAACGATGCCTTTACGTTTGCGGTATTGGAAAAATTCCTAGTTCAGATCGGCCGTTTTCGGTCGGCTGATCTCGATGGGAAAGTTGTTGCTGCGCAGCAAAATCCGCAGATGCACGCCGGCGTGATCGGCGCGCAGGCGAAACTGGCCGCCCAGCGAGGTCACCCGGTCGCGCATCCCTTGCAGCCCGCGACCTCCGCGCGGCAGGCGGCTGGGCAATCCGGCGCCGTTGTCGCGCAGATCCAGCAACGCGAGCACCGTGCCGTGGCGTTCGCCAATGCGCAGGCGCAGGCGGAATTCGCTGGCTTGTGCATGTTTGACCGCGTTCGTCGCACTTTCCTGGGCCAGCCGGTAGATCGCGGTGCGGGTATCGTCATCAAGCAGACGCGGATCGCCATGCAACTCGGTGAGGTAAGCCACGCCGGCAGTGTTCAGCAGGTCACGGATCGGACCTTCGTCGAGCGCCCGCAATAGCCCGAACTCGTCAAGCACGGCGGGACGCAGATCATCCAGCAGCCGATGCAAGGCGCGCCGCATATGGGCGAGGATGTTGTTGATCGAGGTGCTGATGTCTTCCATGCCGGCTTGATGCAGGCGGGCCTGGGCCAGCTTTACGTGGGTCTGGATGGCGGTGATGTTCTGCCCCAGTTCGTCATGCAGCTCGGCAGCCAGATGCCGGCGCTGATTTTCGTCGGTCTGCAGATTGCCACGAGCGGCGCTGCGCAGCTGCTGGGCAAGCTGATCCAGCCGGTGGTTGACTGCACCCAGGTAGACATTTTGTTCGGCCACGCGCTCACTGCTTCGACGCAAGGCGTCCGTGGCCGAACCCAGCATGATAGCCCCGGTGCCAGCCACGGCCAGAAACAGGTAGGCGGCGGCGGTCGAAGGGGCATGACCTAGATGCTGGTCCACCAGAGTCATGCCGAGGCTCGAAATGATCATTGCCACGCTGGCGCCGCGCCAGCCATGTCGAAACGCAAAAAACAATACCAGTGCCAGTGACAGCACGCGGGCAAATTGCGGTTCCGGCGCGGCTTGCGCGGACAGCAGCAGCAAGATCGTCATCGAAGGCAGCATGACCAGCAGACCGTCCATGAACAGGCTGGCCACCGCCCGATGATCGAATCGGGTGCGCAGCAGCATGATCATCAGCGGGGTGATCAGCAGGATGCCCAGGTAGTGGCTGAGCAGATCCTCGCCGAGTTCGCTCATCATCAACGCCGGCGAGCTGGGCGTGTGGATCAGCGCGATCAGTGCGGCGTCCACCGCGGTGGTGGCCATCACGATCAAGATGACGGATAGCAGCAGCCGGGTCACATCCTGCGGGCTTTGCAGGCTGGCATGGAGGTTGAAATGTCGCAGCATCCACAAGCCGGCGGCCATCACCAGCGGTTCGGGCCATTCAGCGATGATGAAACCGCTCCAGCTCAGCGGCATACCCTGGACCACGTTGATGCCGGCGTTGGCGACAATTTCCGCGCCGAGCAGCCAACCCCAATGGCGCACCGGGGTGAGCAGCAGGGCGCCAAATCGCAGGCCGTACGGCAGCATCCAGTACGGCTGCACGGTTGGCCACAGCAGCAGCCAGAGCAGCAGGTAGCCAGCGGCAAGCAACGGGCCGGAATCGGGCAGATGAAGTGATTTGTAGCGCATGCGCAGATGGTACACGGCGATCTGCGCCCGAGGCTGCCGCGCAACTGCCGGCACGCTGATCGGCGATCGGCCGCCCAAGCGGGAGGTCAGTGTGTAGAGTAGGGGCATGTACAGCATTGTTCTGGTCGATGACCACGCCATCGTTCGCGAGGGCTTCAAACGGCTGATCGAGCTTGAGCCCGACCTCGACGTGGTGGCGGAGTGCCGCAGCGCCGATGACGCGGTGGAGGCGGTGAGTCACTGGCGCCCTGATCTGGTGGCGCTGGATTTGTCCCTGCCGGACGGCAGCGGCTTGCCACTGATCGAGCACCTGCTCAGTGTGGCGGGGGATACACGCATCGTGGTGCTGAGCATGCACGACGGCGAACCCTATGTGTCCGAGGCTTTGCGTCGTGGTGCCAGCGGTTACGTCACCAAGGGCGTGGCGCCGGAAGAGCTGGTGGCCGGCCTGCGTGCCGTGATGCAGGGCGAGTGCTTTCTGAGCTCGGATTTACGCCAGCGTCGGGCCGAACGACCGAATGCCATGCTTGATCCGATCAATCGGCTGACCACCCGCGAACGCGAGGTGTTCCTGTTGCTGGCAGGTGGCCGTACGCCTAAACAGGCCGCGGCCGAACTCGGCATTGGCCAGAAAACGGTCTATATCCATCGCGCCAGCCTGATGGGCAAGCTGGGCGCGGGTTCGGAGCTGGACTTGTACCGGATGGCGAGCGAACGTGGGCTGTTGCCGCTCAAAAGCTGAGCAGGGGACGGCTCAGTCAACCTGCGCCCGCTCCAGCATCTGTTTGGCGTGTGCCCGGGTTTCGCGGGTGATTTCAACGCCGCCGAGCATGCGCGCCAGTTCATCGCGACGACCGCTGGCATCCAGTCGGTCGATCCGTGTATGGGTGGAGTCGTGCTCGCTATGCTTGCTGACGCGCAAGTGCGCGTGCCCCTGCGCAGCCACCTGGGGCAGGTGGGTGACGCAGAGCACCTGTCGCTGACCACCCAGTGCGCGCAGTTTCTGTCCGACCACTTCGGCCACGGCGCCGCCGATGCCGGTGTCGACTTCGTCGAAAATCATGCTGCCTACGGTGTCCTTGCCCAGCGTGGCCACCTCGATCGCCAGGCTGATGCGTGCCAGTTCGCCGCCGGATGCCACCTTGCGCAGCGGTCGCGGTGGCTGGCCGGGGTTGGCGCTGACCAGCAGTTCGCAGCGTTCCTGGCCTTGCGGATCGGGCTCGTCGCCGGTGACCGGTTCCAGCTCGATGCGCAGCAGGCCGCCGGTCATGCCCAGCTCGACCATCAGCGCGCTGACTTCCTCGGCCAGGCGCTCGCTGGCGGTCGTGCGGGCCTGGCTCAGCTGAGTTGCTGCGTTGCTGTAATCGTGCTGCAGGCGCTGGCGCTGCGTGGCCAGTTTCTCCAGCGCATCACCCGCGCCTTCGAGCTCGGCCAGTTCCGTGCGAAGCGCAGCGAGCTTGTCATGCAATTCGACGACGGGTAACCGGTGGCGGCGCGACAGCTCATGCAAATGACCCAGGTGTTTGTCCACCTCGGTATAGCGCTCCGGGTCGAGATCGACATCCTGCGCGTAGCGGCCCAGGCCATCGGCGGCTTCGCCCAGCTCGATCGCCGCGTTGTCGAGCAATTCCAGCAGTGGCGCCAACTTGTCATCGAGCACGGCGAGTTTGCCCAGCTCGGCATGCGCACGGCCCAGCGCGCGGCGCAGTGCGAATTCGCTGTCGCCATCGAGCAGCTCGACCACGCCAGCGGCGCCTTCGGCCAGTCGTCCGGCATTGGCCAGGCGCTTGTGGTTCGCTTCAAGCTCGGTCAGCTCGGCCGATGGCAGCGTCCACTGCTCCAGTTCGCCCAGCTCGTGGCGCAGCAGCTCGATGCGCTGTTCGCGATCCTCGCCGCCGCTCAGCTTGAGCATCCGCGCGCCGAGTTCGCGGTATTGCAGTGCGCTGTCGCGTACCTGGGCCAGCAAGGCGTCATGGCCCGCATAGGCATCGAGCAGTGCGAGTTGGTGCGGGCGTGACAGCAGTGCCTGATGCTCGTGCTGGCCGTGGATCTCGACCAGCAGCGAAGCCAGCTCGCCGAGCTGGCGTGCGTTGGCGGGGCGACCGTTGATCCATGCCTTCGAGCTACCTTCCGCGCGGATCACCCGGCGCAGCTGGCAGCTGCCGTCTTCGTCCAGCTCTTCACGCTGCAGCCAGTCGCGGGCCTCGGGCAACTCAGCCAGATCGAACTCTGCCGCCAGCTCGGCACGATCGCTGCCGGCGCGTACCATGCCGCTGTCGGCGCGGGCGCCGGCCAACAGCATCAACGCATCGACCAGCAGGGATTTACCGGCACCGGTCTCGCCGCTGACCACGGTCAGGCCCGGGCCGAAAGCAATCTCGGCGGCTTCGACGACGGCAAATTGACGGACGTAGAGCGAAGTGAGCATGGGCAGTCAGGTAATGAAGTCGGTGGATTGTAACGGCAGGCCGTGCGGGCAAAACACAGCTTCTACTTGCAAGCTGCGCGCGCAGACCTTATTTCTGTGGAGTCTCAAGGATTGCTACAGCGCATGATCAACCCACATGGTCACGACCTCGATGCGCGCGCGCGGCGACTGCTGCGGACGTTGATTGCCCAGTATCTGGTCGACGGCGAGCCCGTGGGCTCGCGCACGCTGTCGCGCTCGTCCGGGCTGGACGTAAGCCCGGCGACGATCCGCAACATCATGGCCGACCTGGAGGATGCCGGGCTGGTGTCCTCCCCGCATACCTCGGCGGGGCGCGTGCCGACGCCGCGCGGGCTGCGTTTGTTCGTCGACAGCCTGATCGAATTGCAGCCACTCCCACGTGATGAGATGGCGCGCCTGCAGCGTGAGCTGCCGCCGGGACCCACCACCACGCTCGACCTGCTCGGCAATGCCTCGACCCTGCTGTCGGCGATGACCCGTTTTGCCGGTGTGGTCACGGTGCCGCGCCATGCCGATTTTCCGCTGCGGCACATCGATTTCGTGCCGTTGCCGGATGCGCGCGTGCTGGTGATCCTTGTGTTCACCGACAACCAGGTGCAGAACCGCATCGTGCAGCTGGCCAAGCCGCTGGACAGCCGCGAACTGGAGCAGGCCGCGAACTACCTCAACAGCCAGTTTGCGGGGCTGCGCGTGGATGACATCCGCACCCAGCTGCTGGCCGAGTTGCATGAGGCTGGCAGCGAGCTCAGCCGGCTGCTTTCGAGCACTATGGAGCTCGCCACCGCCTCGTTTGCGCCGCAAGCCGGCGGCAACGACGTTCTGGTCAGCGGGCAGACGAATCTGATGGCTTATTCGGAGCTCGCCAATCTGCACCGATTGCGCGAGCTGTTCGACGCGTTCCAGCAGAAAAACGAATTGCTGCAGCTGATGGAAGTGTGTGCCCGGGCGCCGGGTGTGCGGCTTTTCATCGGCGAGGAATCCGGTTTCACCGCGCTCGACGGCTGCAGCGTCGTCACCGCCAGTTACGGTGCGCAGGGACGAGTGCTGGGAGCGGTTGGCGTGATCGGACCGACCCGGATGGCCTATGAGCGGGTGATTCCGGTGGTGCAGGCAACCGCTGGATTGCTCAGTGACGCCTTGAATCGCGCCGCCACGACCCTATAACCGCAGCGGGAGACGGGGATTTCCCGCAGAATCAAGGGTCGGCTCTTCATGCCGGCCACGTAATCCGTTTGGAGTGATACATGCAGAACAACGACCCGCAGTCGCACGACGAGGCGCCCGGTCAGGGTGCGTCGGACGAATCGTCGACGAACGAACTCACCAGCTTGCAGGCCCGCGTGGCTGAGCTGGAAGCGAGCAATGCCGAACTGCGCGAGACCGTGCTGCGCGAGAAAGCCGAGCTGGAAAACCAGCGTCGCCGGCTGCATCGCGACCTGGAACAGGCCCGCCGTTTCGCGAATGAGAAGCTGTTGAACGAACTGCTGCCGGTCTACGACGGGCTGGAAGGCGGTCTGGCGGTAGAGGGCGGCGACGTTGCCTCGATGCGCGAGGGCATCAGCCTCACCTTGAAGTCGCTTCTGAAGGTGGGCGAGAACAATGGGATGGCGCAGATCGACCCACTCGGCCAGCCGCTCGACCCGGATCGTCATCACGCGGTGAGCATCGTCGAGGCACCGGGCAAGGCGCCGGGCACCGTGGTCAGCGTGCTGCAGAAGGGCTACGTGCTGAACGATCGCCTGCTGCGTCCGGCCCTGGTTGCCGTGGCAAAGGACTGAGGTTTCGCTGGCGCCAGCCTGAATGGCGCGCTGGCAAACACAAGAAAATACACAACGAAACAGCATCCGGGGCCTTGCCGGCATTGAATCGCCGGACCAGACCCCCATCTGAAAACCAGTCGCGGCCGCGGGGGCCGCAAAAAGATTCGGAGCATACACATGGGCAAGATCATTGGTATCGACCTGGGCACCACCAATTCCTGCGTGTCCATCATGGACGGCGGTGTCGCCAAGGTCATCGAAAATTCGGAAGGCGACCGTACGACGCCATCCATCGTGGCGTTCAACAAGGACGGCGAAGTGCTGGTGGGCGCCTCGGCCAAGCGCCAGAGCGTGACCAACCCGAAAAACACTTTCTACGCGGTGAAGCGCCTGATCGGCCGCAAGTTCACCGACGCGGAAGTCCAGAAGGACTTGCACATCGTTCCCTACGCCATCATCGCGCATGACAACGGCGACGCCTGGGTACAGACCTCCGACGGCAAGAAGATGGCGCCGCAGGAGATCGCTGCAAAAGTCCTTATGAAGATGAAGAAGACCGCTGAGGACTACCTCGGTGAGACGATCACCGAGGCGGTGATCACGGTGCCGGCGTACTTCAACGACAGCCAGCGCCAGGCGACCAAGGATGCCGGCAAGATCGCCGGTCTGGACGTCAAGCGCATCATCAACGAGCCGACCGCGGCCGCGCTGGCCTATGGTCTGGACAAGAAGGGCGGTGATCGCAAGATCGCGGTGTACGACCTTGGCGGTGGTACGTTCGACGTGTCGATCATCGAGATCGCCGAAGTCGACGGCGAGAAGCAGTTCGAAGTGCTGGCCACCAACGGTGACACCTTCCTCGGTGGCGAGGATTTCGATATGCGCGTCATCGATTATCTCGTCGACGAATTCAACAAGGAGCAGGGCATCGACCTGCGCAAGGATCCGTTGGCGCTGCAGCGCCTGAAGGATGCCGCCGAGCGCGCGAAGATCGAACTGTCCTCCAGCCATCAGACCGACGTGAACCTGCCGTACGTGACGGCCGACGCGTCCGGTCCGAAGCATCTGAACATCAAGCTGACCCGCGCCAAGCTGGAATCTTTGGTGGACGAGTTGATCAAGCGCACCATCGAGCCGTGCCGTACCGCATTGAATGATGCCGGCCTGCGCATCTCCGACATCAACGAGGTGATCCTCGTCGGTGGTCAGACGCGCATGCCGAAAGTGCAGGATTCGGTGAAGGACTTCTTCGGCAAGGAACCCCGCAAGGACGTCAATCCGGATGAAGCTGTCGCCGTGGGCGCAGCGATCCAGGGCGGCGTGCTGGGCGGTACCGTCAAGGACGTGCTGTTGCTTGACGTCACACCGCTGTCGCTCGGCATCGAGACGATGGGCGGCGTGATGACCAAGCTGATCGAGAAGAACACCACGGTGCCGACCAAGGCTGCGCAGACATTCTCCACCGCCGACGACAACCAGACCGCGGTGACCGTGCATGTGCTGCAGGGCGAGCGCGAGCGCGCCAGCGCGAACAAGTCGCTGGGCAAGTTCGACCTTTCCGGCATCGACGCCGCACCGCGCGGACAGCCGCAGATCGAAGTCACGTTCGACATCGATGCGAACGGCATCCTGCACGTGTCGGCCAAGGACAAGAAGACCGGCAAGGAGCAGAAGATCGAGATCAAGGCCGGCTCGGGCCTGTCCGAGGACGAGATCCAGCGGATGGTCGCCGATGCCGAGGCGAACAAGGAAGAAGACAAGAAGTTCCACGAACTGGTCGCCACCCGCAACAAGGCCGATCAGCTTGTCCACGCCACGCGTACGGCCTTGAAGGAACACGGCGGCAAGGTGCCGCCGGATCAGCTCAGCAGCATCGAGGGTGCATTGTCCGATCTGGAAAAGGTCAAGGACAGCGATGACAAGGCCGCGATCGAATCGAAGGTCGAGAAGCTCGAGCAGACTGCGCAGGCGCTGTACGCGGCTGCCCAGGGCGGTGGCTCGGCCGATGCCGGTGCACAGCAATCTGCGCCGGGTGGTTCGGCACAGCCGGATGACGTGGTCGATGCCGAGTTCACCGAAGTGAAAGACGAAAAGAAATAATAGACGGCCCATGCCCGGATGAATCCCGGCACGGTCATGACATCAGCCCGCGCCGGGGATCATCCTGGCGCGGGCTGTCTGTTGAAAGCGGGGCACCGAATGATCGGTACCGCAGGGGCGCGACAAGTGTGGATGCAGAATGAGCAAGCGTGATTACTACGAAGTCCTGGGTGTCGAACGCAGCGTCACCGACGTCGAGCTGAAGAAATCCTTCCGTCGGTTGGCGATGAAGTACCACCCTGATCGCTGTCCGGACGATCCGGCCGCGCAGGAGAAATTCAAGGAGGCCAAGGAAGCCTACGAAGTGCTGGCCGACGCGCAGAAACGCGCGATGTACGACCAGCACGGCCACGCAGCATTCGAACACGGCATGGGTGGTCGCGGCGGTGCCGGTTTTGGCGACGTCGGCGACATCTTTGGCGACATCTTTGGTGATATTTTTGGCAGGAACGGCGGCGGTCGCGGCCGTCCACGTCGTGGTGCCGACCTGCGCTACATCATGGAGCTGGATCTGGAAGAAGCCGTCTTCGGCGTCAGCCGACAGATCGAAGTACCCACCCAGGTCAACTGCCATCATTGCAACGGCAGTGGCTCGGAAGACGGCAAGGTCAGCAAGTGCAAGACCTGTCACGGGCATGGCCAGGTGCGCATGCAGAACGGCATCTTTTCGATCCAGCAGGCTTGTCCGCATTGCGGCGGCACCGGCCAGGCGATCGAGAAGCCGTGCAAGAAATGCCATGGCGAAGGACGGCTCGAGGAAACCCGCACGCTGTCGGTGCAGATTCCCGCTGGCGTCGACAACGGCGACCGCATCCGCCTGACCGGGCAGGGCGAGGCCGGGCCATCCGGTGCGCCTGCTGGCGATCTTTACGTGGAAGTGCATGTGCGCGAGCACGCGATCTTCCAGCGTGAAGGCAATGACCTTTATTGCGAACTGCCGATCCGATTCTCGCAGGCCGCGCTCGGGGCCGAGTTGCCGGTACCCACGCTGGAAGGCGAGGTGCCAATCAGCATTCCGGCAGAAACGCAGACCGGTACCCAGTTCCGTCTGCGTGGCCGCGGTGTCAAGTCGGTGCGCAACAGTCGCAACGGTGATCTGATCTGTCGTGTGGTCGTGGAAACCCCGGTGCGCTTGACCAAGCAGCAACGTGATTTGCTCGAAACGCTGGAAGCCACTTTTGAAGGCAACGATGCCGACAAGCACACCCCGCGTGCGAAGGGCTGGGTCGATGGGGTGAAAGAGTTCTGGTCGAAAGTCACCGCGTGAATGCACCGGTGCACGCGGTAGCATGTGTTGATCGACCGTTGTGACTGGAGTGTGCCGATGACCCGACCCTTACGCCTCGCCATCAATGGTGCTTCTGGCCGGATGGGCAGCGCCCTGCTGAACTTGCTGGACGGCGACGTGCGCTTCGAGCTGGTGCACGCCGTGGTGGCACCCGGTTCGGCGCAGGATGGCAAGCCGGTATTTGCCGGCAGCACCCATTCGCTGCGATATGCGCATGACTGGGCGCAGGCTCCCGCATTGGATGTGGTCATCGATTTCACTGGGCCGGAGGCCTTGGCGACGGCGCTCGATCATTGCCTTGCACACGGCGTCGCCCTGGTCAGTGGCACCACCGGCATCGACAGCGCGCTTGAAGCACGGGTAGCGTCAGCGGCTGCCAGCATCGGCCTGCTGCGTGCGGCAAATTTCAGCCTCGGCGTGGCGATGCTGACGCGATTGTTGCGCGAGGCCGCAGCTGCGCTGCCGGATTGGGATCTGGAGATCGTCGAGGCTCATCACGGCCGCAAGCAGGACGCACCCTCGGGCACTGCGCTGGCGCTGGGTCATGCGGCAGCGGCGGCACGAAATACCACGCTGGCAGCGGCGGCCGTTTACAGCCGCGAAGGTCAAACCGGCGCACGCGCCGAAGGCAGTATCGGTTTCGCCGTAGTGCGTGGCGGCGATATCGTCGGCGAACACTCGGCCATGCTGATCGGGCAGGGCGAGCGGTTGGAACTGGGCCATCGCGCGACCGACCGTTCCATTTTTGCCCGTGGAGCATTGCAGGCGGCGTATTGGCTGAGCGGTCGCGGCCCCGGTCTGTGGCAACTCGACGACGTGATCGCCACACCACGTTGAGCGGTCAATCAAACCGTACCTACGGCGCTACGGCGGGTGCTCGCGGAATCGCCCGTTCACCGTCACCCCTGCGAAGGCAGCGGCCCAGCGCTCCGCACAGGGCCCAGCTGGGTTAGCGCGATCTGCTGATTTGCTTTCTGAGCGTTCCATCCTCCATCGGATGGCGAAGCGCCTTGCAAGCGAAACAACAAGGTGGCGGAAATGCAATACGTGAAACGAAAAGCGCTGGGCCCCTGCCTTCGCAGGGGTGACGAGGATCGGCAGTCGTGCGAGCACCCGTGTCTTCATCGCCGCCCTTTCCCGCGCGGCAAGCGCAAAAAGTATCGACACCTCAGCTTGTGCCCACTGGCTGGTACCGTTAGCATCGAGGTGTTGTCATTGGGGAGTAGCCAGCCTCGTACCCCTGAGGCGTCCGCATCAACAGACCTGGTTGCCGTTGTTTCTGGTGCCATGGTGCGGACAGCAGCCGTTTACCGTCAGGTAGCGGCCCAGCCCGGCGAGACCTTTGGCCATCGACACCTCACCCGACCGGGCGAGCGATGTCGTTGCGCCATGGGTTTTCTGCTCGCCCGGTCCAGTGCATCTCATGTTGTTGACCCTGTGTCTGTTTTTCGGCTCGGCCGCTGCGATCTATTTCGCCTGCGAATATTTCGTCAATGGCGTCGAGTGGTTTGGGCAGAAGCTCAAGCTGGGTGCGACCGCGACCGGTACGGTGTTGGCTGCATTTGGCACCGCACTGCCGGAAAGCGCGGTGACTTTTGTCGCGGTGATGTTCGGCAAGACCCCTGAAGCCCGCGATATCGGCGTTGGAGCGGCAATGGGTGGACCACTGGTGCTGGCGACGATCGCCTATGCCGTGGTGGGCGCGGCGCTGTGGTTCAACCTGCGGAGACTCAAACGTCCCGATCGCCTGATCCGGGTCGATCATCAACGGCTGGCACGCGATCAGTCGTGGTTTCTCGCGATTTTTGTGATCAAGGTTGGCCTCGGCCTGATCGCCTTCGCGTTCAAGCCCTGGCTGGGCGTACTGTTTCTGGCCGCCTACGCGATGTATGTGTGGCGCGAGGTGCGTCGCGACGACAGTGCGCCGGAAGAGGAAATACTTGAGCCGCTGAAGTTTCGCCCGCAGCACGCCGACCCGACATTGCGCTGGGTGGTGGCGCAGACCGTGGCGGCATTGCTGGTGATTGCGGCCGCATCACGTCTGTTTGTCCACCAGCTCGAGGCGATCGGTTCGACTTTCGGATTCCCCGCGCATCTGGTGGCGCTGCTGTTAAGCCCGATCGCGACCGAATTACCAGAAACCGTCAATGCGCTGATCTGGGTGCGCCAGGGCAAGGAGCGTCTCGCGTTGGCCAATATCTCCGGGGCGATGATGATCCAGGCAACGATTCCTAGCTCTCTGGGCCTCTTCGCGACGCCATGGCTCTTCGATGCGCCACTGATCGTGGCCGGTGTGGTGACAGCCGTTGCGATCGTCTACCTGTGGTGGCTTTTCCAGCGCGGTCGGGTCGACGCGCGCTGGTTGGTTCCTGTTGGCCTGCTATACGGCCTGTTTGCGGCATTTGTCGGCTTGCACTAGCCGGTTGAGGTCGATTGACCGGGCACCAATTGGCCCCAGTTCAATCGGGGTGCGAAGCGTTGCGGTCGCGCTTGGCGCCGAGTTTGGTGTCCAGCTTGCCGAACAGCTTCTTGAACACGCGAGAGAATTTACCGCGCTTGGTCTTGCGCAGCTTTTCCTCTTCACTGGTGAGCCAGGCGACCTGGATCACCCGCCGTTCGCCCTCATAGGGCAGGTGGCCATGGAAGGAGTTCTCGCAACGCTTGAACACGGCAAATTCGCCATATAGCGGGGCCATTTCCGGCACCACGACGCTGTCGATATCGTCGATCTTGTGCAGAAAACGCAGGCAGCCATCGCTGGTATCGGGCCATTGCGCATTCAGATAGATCAGCGCCGTCGCCACTTTGGATTTGCTGTCGGTGTGAATGGTGCCATGGCGCTTGTTGAGCAGACGACACAGCGTGACCAGGGTCGGGTACTGGCCGAGGTTGTCGATGCCCAGCCGCTGGCCGACCGCACTGGCAAAGGCCGGCGTGGTCATGTTTTCGATCAGCGCATTCACCGACGGGCCGCAATCGTTCGGGTCGTACGGGAAGAACCCCGCGCTGGCGTAGCGCGGAAAATCGCGATCCAGATCGCTGCGCGCCTCATCCGGCAACTGGCCGTGGGCAACCATGAACGGGAAGGGTTGCTGCTGAACCGTGGTATCCGGGCGATCGAGGCGGGCGGGATCGAGCAGGACGGCGGCACTCATGGGGGCATTCAACTCCATTGATTGGAGCGTAGTGTAACGCTGGCTGCCACACGGTTGTCATGCGCGAGACGCCTTATTCACGCTTTGTAAGATGGACAGAAACCGCTCCGCCAATTATCATTTCAACCCGCCCTGATCCTTTCCCTCCCAAGCCCCACAAGCCAGCAATCATGCGGCTTGCGGATCTTGCTGCATCTAAAAGGCGGTTACCGTATGCCTATTCCCGCTCTGCTGGCCCTCGAAGACGGCAGCGTGTTTCACGGTCATGCCGTGGGCGCGACTGGCGAAACCGTCGGCGAAGTGGTCTTCAATACAGCGATGACCGGTTACCAGGAGATCCTCACCGATCCTTCCTATTCGCGGCAGATCGTCACGCTGACCTATCCACATATCGGCAACACCGGCGTCAATGCCGAAGATGTCGAATCCACAGCCATACACGCAGCCGGACTGATCGTTCGGGACGTACCGCGCCGGGCGAGCAGCTGGCGCAGCACCGAAAGCCTGCCTGACTACCTCAAGCGACATGGCACGGTCGCCATCGCCGGCATCGATACCCGCCGGCTGACCCGTATTCTGCGCGACAAGGGCGCGCTGTCCGGCTGCATCATGGCGGGCGAGCACGTCGACGCTGAAGCGGCGCTGGCCAAGGCGCGCGCCTTCCCCGGCTTGAACGGGATGGATCTGGCCAAGGTGGTCAGCACTACCAAGCCGTATGAATGGAAGGAAGGCATTTACGACCTGGACGGGACCGCCTTCAATGCGCCGGCGAACGCTCCGCAAAGTCCGCGCTTCAAGGTTGTTGCCTACGATTTCGGCGTGAAGCACAACATCCTGCGCCTACTCGCCGAACAAGGCTGCGAGGTCACTGTGGTGCCGGCGCAGACGACGGCAGCTACCGTGCTGGCGATGAAGCCGGACGGCGTCTTCCTGTCCAACGGCCCTGGCGATCCGGCGGCCTGTGACTACGCGATCACCGCGACCCGCGAATTGCTGGATTCGAAGATTCCGCTGTTTGGTATCTGCCTCGGCCATCAGCTGATGGGCCTGGCGGTCGGCGGCAAGACGCTGAAGATGAAATTCGGCCACCACGGCGCGAACCACCCGGTGAAGGATCTGGATGACGGCCGCGTACTGATCACCTCGCAGAACCACGGTTTTGCGGTCGACCCGACGACGCTGCCGGCGAATGTACGGGTGACACATACCTCGCTGTTTGATGGTTCGCTGCAGGGCTTCGCGCTGACCGACCGGCCCGCGTTCTGCTTCCAGGGTCACCCGGAAGCAAGCCCTGGGCCGCTGGATATCGGCTATCTGTTCAAACGTTTCGCGGCACTGATGCAGGAGGCCCGCTGAGATGGCCAAGCGTACCGATATCAAGAGCATCCTCATCATCGGCGCTGGCCCGATCGTCATCGGCCAGGCCTGCGAGTTTGATTACTCCGGCGCGCAGGCCTGCAAGGCGCTGAAGGAAGAGGGCTACCGGGTGATCCTGGTGAACTCCAACCCCGCCACGATCATGACCGACCCGGAGACCGCCGATGCGGTCTACATCGAGCCGATCAACTGGCAGACCGTGGAGCGCATCATCGCGAAGGAGCGCCCGGACGCGGTGCTGCCGACGATGGGTGGCCAGACGGGTCTGAACTGCGCGCTCGACCTGGCCGACAACGGCGTGCTGGAGAAGTACAACGTCGAGCTGATCGGCGCGTCGCGCGAAGCGATCCGCATGGCCGAAGATCGCGAATTGTTCCGCGTCGCGATGGCAGAGATCGGGCTGGATTGTCCCAAGGCCGAAGTGGTGCGCACGTACGAGCAGGCGCTGCTGACCCAGGCCAAGGTGGGCTTCCCGACCGTCATCCGCCCGAGCTTCACGCTCGGTGGTTCCGGTGGCGGCATCGCTTACAACAAGGAAGAGTTCGAGGAGATCGTCAAGCGCGGCCTGGAACTCTCACCGGTGGGCGAAGTGCTGGTCGAAGAGTCCGTACTGGGCTGGAAAGAATTCGAGATGGAAGTGGTTCGCGATACCGCGGACAACTGCATCATCGTGTGCTCGATCGAGAACCTCGATCCGATGGGCGTGCATACCGGCGACTCGATCACGGTCGCGCCGGCGCAAACGCTCACCGACAAGGAATACCAGCGCCTGCGTGACGCGTCGATCGCGGTGCTGCGCAAGATCGGCGTGGACACGGGCGGCTCCAACGTGCAGTTCGGCATCAATGCCGAGAACGGGCGCGTGGTGGTGATCGAGATGAACCCGCGCGTCTCGCGTTCCTCCGCGCTGGCTTCCAAGGCCACCGGCTTCCCGATCGCGAAGATCGCGGCGAAACTGGCTGTCGGCTACACGCTCGACGAGCTGAAGAACGACATCACCGGCGGTCTCACGCCGGCCTCGTTCGAGCCGACCATCGACTACGTAGTCACCAAGATTCCGCGCTTCGCATTCGAGAAATTCCCGTCAGCCGACGCTCGCCTCACCACCCAGATGAAATCGGTGGGCGAGGTGATGGCGATCGGGCGCACGTTCCACGAATCGCTGCAGAAAGCGCTGCGCGGTCTGGAGATCGGCAAGACCGGATTGAATCCCACCGGCCTGGACATCACGACCGAAGCGGGTCTCGCCACGCTCAAGCGCGAACTGCGCGAGCCGCGGCCGGACCGCGTATTCCATCTGGCCGATGCGTTCCGCGCCGGTCTGTCGCTGGAAGAAGTGCACAACCTGAGCCGGGTCGACCCCTGGTTCCTCGCGGCGTTCGAGGACATCGTGCTGACCGAGGCCGAGGTCACCCAGCAGGGGCTGACGGCGCTCGACCAGCCACGCATGCTCGAACTCAAGCGGCTCGGATTCTCCGATGCCCGCGTGGCCGAACTGGTCGCCACCGACGAAGCGGCTGTGCGCCACCTTAGACATACGCTGGGCGTGCGCCCGGTATACAAACGCGTGGATTCCTGCGCGGCCGAGTTCGCCACCAGCACCGCCTACATGTATTCGACCTACGAGGAAGAATGCGAGGCAGCGCCGACCGATCGCGAAAAGATCATCGTGCTCGGCGGCGGTCCGAATCGCATCGGCCAGGGCATCGAGTTCGACTACTGCTGCGTGCACGCATCTCTGGCACTGCGCGAAGATGGTTATGAGACCATCATGGTCAACTGCAATCCGGAGACGGTCTCGACCGACTACGACACCTCCGATCGCCTGTATTTCGAGCCGCTGACCTTGGAAGACGTGCTCGAAATCGTTCATCTCGAAAAACCCAAGGGCGTCATCGTGCAGTACGGCGGCCAGACGCCGCTGAAGCTCGCGCGTGCGCTGGAAGCCGCCGGCGTGCCGATCATCGGCACCAGCCCGGACAGCATCGACCTGGCTGAAGACCGCGAGCGCTTCCAGCAGATGATCGAGAAGATCGGCCTGAAGCAGCCGCCGAACCGCACCGCGCGCAATGCCGATGAGGCGTTGGCTCTGGCACGCGAGATCGGTTATCCGCTGGTGGTACGCCCGAGCTATGTACTCGGTGGTCGCGCGATGGAAGTCGTGCACGACGATGCTGACCTGTCGCGCTACATCCGCGATGCGGTGAAAGTATCGAACGATTCGCCGGTGCTGCTGGATCGCTTCCTCGATCACGCGGTCGAGGTGGACGTCGATGTGATTGCCGATGCGGACGGCAACGTGCTGATCGGCGGCATCATGGAGCACATCGAGGAAGCGGGCGTGCACTCGGGCGATTCGTCCTGCTCGTTGCCTCCGTATTCGTTGTCTGCCGAGGTCCAGGACGAATTACGGCATCAGGTCGCGGCGATGGCGCGCGAGCTGAAAGTCATCGGTCTGATGAACACCCAGTTTGCCATCCAGGGCGATACCGTGTTCATTCTCGAAGTGAATCCGCGCGCCTCGCGCACGGTACCGTTCGTGTCCAAGGCGACCGGTGTGCCGCTGGCGAAGATCGCCGCCCGCGTGATGGCGGGTCGTACGCTGGCCAGCCTGGGTGCGACGCGCGAAGTGATCCCCGCGTACTACTCGGTGAAGGAAGCGATCTTCCCGTTCCTGAAGTTCCAGAATGTCGATCCGATCCTCGGTCCCGAGATGCGCTCGACCGGTGAAGTAATGGGCGTGGGCCGCAGCTTTGGTGCCGCCTTCGCCCGCGGTCACGAGGCTGCCGGGATCAGGCCGCCGACAGTGGGCAAGGTGTTCCTGTCAGTACGCGACAGCGACAAGGATCGCCTGCTGCCGGTGGCAAAGGAGGTCATCGCGCGTGGCTTCAGTCTGGTGGCGACTTCCGGTACGGCAAGCTATCTGGCCGAACATGGCGTGGTCTGCGAGCGCATCAACAAGGTGCTCGAAGGGCGGCCGCATATCGTCGATCTGATCAAGAACGGCGAGATCGTCTATATCGTCAACACCACCGAGGGCAAGCAGGCGATCGCTGACTCGTTCTCGATCCGGCGCGAGGCGTTGCAGCACCGCGTCACTTATTCCACCACCGTCTCAGGCGCCCGCGCGCTCGTGCATTCGCTGGATTTCCGCAGCGATGGCGAAGTGCACAGCCTGCAGGAACTGCACAAGGAGCTGAGCGCATGAGTCGCGCCCCCATCACCAAGGAAGGCTCGGAGCGCTTGCGCGCCGAGCTCGATCGTCTGAAATTTGTTGACCGGCCGCGCATCATCGCGGCGATCGCCGAGGCCCGCGCGCACGGCGATCTGAAGGAAAATGCCGAGTACCACGCCGCGCGCGATCAGCAGAGCTTCGCCGAAGGCCGCATCGCGGAGCTGGAGGGTGCACTTTCCACAGCTGAAGTGATCGACGTATCCCGACTCAATCCCGGTAACCGGGTGGTATTCGGTGCCATCGTGGATCTGGAAGACGAGGATACGGGCGTGGCCGTGACCTACCAGATCGTGGGTGACCTGGAAGCGGACATCAAGCACCGGCTGATTGCCGTGTCTTCACCGATCGCGCGTGCATTGATCGGCAAGAGCTCCGGTGACAGCTTTGAATTCACCGCGCCCAATGGCGTGAAGCATTACGAAATCACCGGTGTGCGTTATTCCTGATGGTGCGTTTGAGTCATCGGGCCGCCGTTTACCAGCGGCCCGGTAAAGCTGGCGGCGCGGCCGCCTTGTGATGAGCCTCTGACACTGGACCGAGACATGCCGCAGCAGAAAATTCTGTTCCTCAGTGTCTCGGCCGGTGCAGGCCACATGCGAGCCGCTGAGGCGTTGCACCTGACTGCCCAAGCAAGCCTGCCGCACATCGAGACCATGCATCTGGATGCGATGGCTTACGTTCCGTCCGCATTCCGCAAGCTTTATACCGACTTCTACATTCTGCTGGTGAACAGCTATCCCACCCTGTGGGGCATGCTGTACCAACGCAGTTCCGATGCCGATCCGGATAGCCCGATGCAGAAGCTGCGGCGCGCCGTCGAGCGTCTCAGTACGGGCGACCTGCGCAAGGCGATCAATGCGTTTGCCCCCGACGCCATCGTCTGCACTCACTTTCTGCCCGCCGAAATGCTTATGCACGACATCCAGCGCGAACGGATGGCGGTGCCGGTGTGGGTCCAGGTCACCGATTTCGACCTGCATGGCATGTGGGTGATCCCCCACATGACAGGCTTCTTCGCCGCCAGCGATGAAATTGCCTTCCGCATGCGGGCGAACGGCATTGAGGCCGAGCGCGTCCACACCACCGGTATCCCGGTGATGCCGTCGTTCACCCAGCCACAAGACCGCCGTGCCTGCGCCGAACGCTACGGTCTCGATCCGTCAAAGCGCACCATCATGCTGATGGGCGGCGGCGCGGGCGTCGGCAAGCTCGACGAGGTGGCGGCTGCGTTGATGCGGCTGGAGCACGATTTCCAGCTGATTGTGCTGGCCGGGCGCAACGAAGCCGCGCTGGCCCGACTGAAGACTCAGGCAGCGGAGCATCCGACGCGGCTGTTTCCCTTCGGCTTCACCAATGAAGTGGCGCAGCTGATGGCATGCTCGGACCTGGTTATCACCAAACCCGGCGGGTTGACCACATCCGAGTGCCTTGCGATGGGACTGCCGATGGTGGTGTACGCGCCGATTCCCGGGCAGGAAGAGCGCAACGCGGACTACGTGCTGGAGCAGGGCGCGGCGTTGAAGGCCGTGGACCTGATCTCATTGGAGTATCGCGTGCTTCAATTGCTGGCCGAGCCGGAACGTCTGTTGCGGATGCGTGAGTGTGCCCGCCGCCTTGGGCAGCCACGAGCGGCGCAAAGCGTGCTCGATATCGTGCAGGCTCAACTCGGCAGCGCGCAGCCCGTGACGACGGCGGTGGAGTCTTGAGCGTGCATCAGCTGGACCGGCGATCGTTGGGCACTCGCAGGGCAGCTTCCGTTTCCATGAACCCTCTGGTGCTGCTGCTGACGCTCGGCTGGACCGAGTTGCTGGCTTTCTTCTTCGCCCACGTCGAGATCCAGATCGAAGGCGCGGCGGGTTGGGCGGCGAATCTGCCGACCTGGCGCATCGAGCATCACTGGCTGCTTGATATTTTCTGGGGCGGCCGACCGATGACCGGCTATCACGCCTGGTTGTTTCCGTGCATGGCCCTGTTCTTCCATTTTCCGTTGGCTTTTGGCGGGAACTGGAGCTGGCGTGCCGAAGCTCGCGTGTTCGCCTGCATCATGCTGTTCTGGATCAGCGAGGACTTTCTTTGGTTCGTGCTGAACCCGGCCTATGGCGTGGCGCATTTCGCACCGCGCTACATCCCCTGGCATATCCACTGGTGGGGCCCGGCGCCCAGCGACTATTGGGTTTCGCTGTCGATTGCCGCCGTGCTGTTCTGGATGTCGTGCCGCAGGGTAAGGTCACGCTGAGCGGTTGCCTTGGCGGTTTGCCGAATGCCACAAAAAAGGCCGCACATGTGCGGCCTTTTCATCGACACGTGACGCTGGGATCAGCGCTGACGAGCCTTGAAACGGGGATTGCTCTTGCAGATCACGAACACCTTGCCGCGACGACGCACAACCTTGCAGTCACGGTGCCGCGACTTGGCGGACTTCAAAGAGTTAAGCACCTTCACGGCCAGCTCCTGACACTAAACGGGGATAGTTAAGCGCGCAAGTGTAACGGTTTGCATGGCTCATCACAAGCCTGATGCGATCACTGACTCGGTCACCGTGGACAGGAACTGTTTCAGTACCGGCGAATGGTCGTCGCTGCGGGAGGCTACGGCCAGCAATAGATACGCATCGGAATCTTCCAGCGGCACATAGCTCACTCCCGCCAGGCGTACCACGCGCATGGTGGCCGGGACCAAAGCCAAGCCAAGGCCGGCCGCAACCAGGGCGAGCAAACCATTGATCTGCTGTGCATGCTGGCCGATGAGTGGCTGGAACCCAGCCTTGGTGGCCAAGGTTACCAACCGGTCATAGAGGGTGGCGGCCAGTTCGCGTGGCTGCGAGACAAACGGGTCGCCAGCCACCTCAGCCAGGCGCAAGCTGCTGCGGTTTGCCAGGGGATGACGTGTGGGCATGGCGAGCAGCAGGGGTTCGCGATCAATGACGCTCAGCCGCAGATTGCGGGCGTCCTGCGCATGGATAGGTTCATCACGAACGAAGCCGACATCGATCTGGCCCGCCAGCAGTGCCGCAAACTGCGGCTCGGTATACATCTCGCTGAGTTGCACCAGGACATTGGGCGCGATCTGACCGTAACGCAGCAGGGTTTGTGGCAACGCCGGATGAAATGAGACCGACACCGTATATGCCAACCGTAGTTGGCCGCTGTAGCCCGCGGCGGCGGCAACCACGTGGCTGCGCGCCTCGTCCGCCTTGGCGAGGATCTGTCGCGCCTGCTCCAGAAAGATCCTGCCCGGTTCAGTCAGCGCCACATTGCGCTTGTTGCGCTCGAGCAGGCGCACACCAAGATCCTGCTCAAGCGCCTGAATTTGCTGGGAAAGGGGTGGTTGAGACAGATGCAGGCGTATGGCCGCGCGGGTGAAGCTCAGCTCTTCGGCGACAGCGATGAAATAGCGCAGCTGGCGAAAGTCAAACATATAGCGATATCGAATTAATCAGGCTTCAAATATATATTGGATACTCTATTGCGTCGATCATAAAATCTCACCCGTCCCACCACTTCCCCCTCCCCCTAGTGGTGGTGACCCTCGCCCCGCAGCGACGCTAAATACGATATCTGGCTTACCCCCCTTGAGCCCATATCGATGCGTTGCACTCGCGGGGCGCTTTCTTTTCTGCTTCCCGAAGCCGCTGTCATCACAGACAGCGGCTTCGGCGTTTCTAGAGGCGGCTGGCGAGCTGCGTGCCTTGGGCAATCGCGCGTTTGGCGTCGAGTTCGGCGGCCACATCGGCCCCACCAATGACATGGACCTTCATGCCGGCCGCTATCAATTCGTCGGCCAGGCGTCGATTCGGTTCCTGCCCGGCACAGGTCACCACATTGTCGACCGGCAGGACCTGCGGGACACCATCAACCACGATGTGCAAGCCCTGATCGTCGAAACGCTGATAGCTGACCATGCCCAGCATCGTCACGTGCTTGGCCTTGAGCGTGGCCCGATGCACCCAGCCGGTCGTTTTGTTGAGCCGCGCCCCCGGGCGACCCTCGCTCCGCTGCAATAGCCAGATTTGCCGGGCGGGGGCTTCCGGTTGTGGCTTCTCCAGGCCGCCGCGGTTTGCCAATTGCATGTCCACGCCCCATTCGCGAGTCCAGCGGGCAATGTCGGTGGCAGGCGAGGGTGCATGCTCGACCAGAAACTCGGCCACATCAAAGCCGATGCCGCCAGCGCCGATGATCGCCACTTTCGCGCCGACCGGTCGGTGCTGCGCCAATACGTCGAGGTAGCTCAGTACGCGGGGATCGTCGCTGCCGGGAAAGCTCACGTGGCGTGGCGTGATGCCGGTAGCGATCACCACTTCGTCATAGCCACCGGCAAGCAGTGATGCAGCATCGGCGGTCTTGCCCAGTTGCACATCGACGCCGGTGTCGCTCAGTTGATGCCGGAAATAACGCAGCGTCTCGTGGAACTCTTCCTTGCCGGGAATCTGTTTGGCGTAGTTGAACTGACCGCCGATTTCAGTGGCGCGATCGATCAGCGTTACCGCATGCCCGCGCTCGCCCAGCGTGCTTGCGCATGCCATGCCCGCCGGTCCGGCGCCAATCACGGCGATGCGTTTTTTTTCGCTGGCCGTCTCGATCCTCAGCTCGGTTTCGTGACAGGCGCGCGGGTTGACCAGACAGCTGGCGCGGCGGTTCTGGAATACATGATCAAGGCAGGCCTGGTTGCAGGCGATGCAGGTGTTGATGCGGTCGCTGCGACCGGTTCGGGCCTTGTTGGCCAAGGCAGAGTCGGCCAGCAGGGGCCGCGCCATCGAGATCATGTCGGCTGCGCCATCGGCAAGGATGCGCTCGGCGACCTCAGGCATGTTGATGCGGTTGGTGGTGATCAGCGGGATCGCCACCTCGCCCTTGAGCTTCTTGGTGACCCAGGCAAAGCCCGCGCGTGGGACGCTGGTGACGATGGTCGGCACGCGGGCCTCATGCCAGCCGATGCCGGTGTTGATGATGCTGGCGCCGGCCGCTTCGATCGCCTTGGCCAGCGTCACGATCTCGCTCCAGTCCTGTCCACCCTCGACCAGGTCAAGCATCGACAGTCGATAGATGATGATGAAGCTGCGGCCAACCGCTGCGCGCGTGCGGCGAACGATTTCAATCGCGAAGCGCATGCGGCGGGTCGCGTCGCCACCCCATGCGTCGTTGCGTTGGTTGGTGCGTGCGGCAATGAACTGGTTGATCAAATAGCCTTCCGAACCCATTACCTCGACGCCGTCGTAACCGGCTTCCTGCGCCAGCTTCGCGCAATGTACGAAATCTTCGATGGTGCGTTCCACGCCGCTCGATGACAGCGCGCGAGGGGTGAACGGGGTGATCGGAGATTTAATCTTCGAGGGCGCCACCGACAGTGGCTGATAGCCATACCGCCCGGCGTGCAGGATCTGCATGCAGATCAGCCCGCCCTCGGCGTGGACTGCGCTGGTGAGTTTGCGATGTCGCGGTTTGTGCCATGGCATCGAGAGTCGACCGCCGAACGGCTTCAACCAGCCCTGGATGCTTGGCGCGATGCCACCGGTGACCATCAGGCCGACCCCGCCGCGTGCGCGCTCGGCGAAATACGCGGCCAGTTTGTCGTAGTCGCTGGCCTTGTCTTCCAGCCCCGTGTGCATCGAGCCCATCAGGATGCGGTTAGGCAACGTGACGTGGCCCAAATCGAGCGGGGCGAACAGGTTGGGATAATTCATGCGATCAGGGCCAAATCAAACGATCGTATGAATGTGCCGGTGTTGGGTACCGAAAAGCAAGCGCCGCGTGCGAGTAGGGCGACTTGAGGGGCTTGAGGCCGAGGAGATCCTCAGAGGCGTGCGGAAACCGCTCTCTTGCTCGTCACCCCTGCGAAGGCAGGGGCCCAGCGACCTCACGTTTTTGCCGAGCAAGGGCACTGGGTCCCTGCCTTCGCAGGGATGACGAACTGGGGGAGGGCGGCTAAGACCGGCTACGCGCGGCTACGGACCGCGCATGAGAACCTCAAGCCAGAAGCTGGTGCACCAGGGCGATGTAGCGGCGCATGGCTTCCTGTTCGGGTACGCCGTTGAGTTGCGCCCACGCCTCATGTTTGGCGGTGCCGACGAAATCGAAAAAACCTGGCTGGGCCCGCTGCATATCGCCCTCCGAGCCTTGCTTGTACAGGGCGTACAGCTTCAGCAGGGTGTCGTTGTCCGGGCGAATATCCAATCGCTGGATGTCCTCGGCGGCTTGGTCGAATTCGCGGCGAAGATCGGTCATAGGGCGGATTGGGAAGATTTCTGGGCAGGTAGACGGGCTAGATAGCACGCGTTCCGTATGGGGTCAACGCGTTAAACTTTCGCTTTCGACCGTTCAGCCAAGGAATTGCCATGAGCCATGCCTTACCCGTTCCCGTACTCACCATCGACGGGCCGTCGGGATCAGGCAAGGGGACCATCAGCGCGCTGGTAGCCGAGCATCTGGGCTGGCGCCTGCTCGATTCCGGGGCGCTGTACCGCGCGGTGGGCTACGCCGCCGGCATGGAAGGGCTGGACCTGTCGGACGTGGATGCGGTGACCCGCTGCGCCCAAGGCACCCGGATCCAGTTCCGCGCGGCCAGTGATGGTGGCCTGACGCGGGTCATTGTCAACGGACATGACGCGACCGACGAACTGCGCACCGAAACCGCCGGAGCGGCGGCGTCGGCAATCGCTTCGATGCCATCGGTGCGGGAAGCCCTGGTGGCGCTGCAATTGGGCTTTCGCAAGGCACCTGGGCTGGTGGCCGACGGGCGTGACATGGGGACGGTGATCTTCCCGGACGCCGGGTTCAAGGTTTTCCTCACCGCCAGCGCCGCCGAACGAGCGAAAAGACGCTATAAGCAGTTGAAGGAAAAGGGACTCAGCGTTACACTTGGCGGCCTTCAGCGCGAAATTGAGGCGCGTGACAGCCGCGATGCATCGCGTGTGGTCGCGCCGCTCAAGCCTGCCGAAGATGCACTGCTGGTGGATACCACCGGCATGGGTATCGAGGATGTCGTCGCGAAAGTACTCGCCGTTGTGCAGCCTTGAACTGAGGTTGCGCGACGGTTTCTGCGCCCTGCCTTGGCAGGGATTTTGGCCAACGGTGGCGACGGTCGGTTCTGAGGAACCACCTGAAGACACCCTCAACCGGTGGACCGATTGATTCGTACGCAACACACCAAAAGCGCTGCGGACAACGGTCTTTTCCCACTATGGAATCAACATGACTGAAAGTTTTGCCGAACTGTTTGAACAGAGCCAACAGGCTATCTCCAAGCTGAAGCCCGGCGCCATCGTCACCGGCATCGTTGTGGAAATCCGCAATGACGTCGTCGTGATCAACGCTGGCCTGAAGAGCGAAGGCATCGTCCCGATCGAGCAATTCCGTGACGAGCAGGGCGTGCTGGAGGTACAGGTAGGCGACGAGGTGAAGG